>Ga0316191_10004954_pt1 | contig 9995 bp, 12 predicted proteins | sample Eddworburr2cm_MG_FD_204928 | JGI IMG/M metagenome (GOLD analysis project Ga0316191, IMG submission 204928) | Coastal sediment microbial communities from Maine, United States - Eddy worm burrow 2 cm | ecosystem: Environmental > Aquatic > Marine > Coastal > Sediment | place: USA: Maine | collected... | reverse complement strand
TGGGATACAAAGAATCCCGAGCAGGATATCGCGACCAGTCATGAGATATGGGAACTGTGCAAGACCAAGGTGCGCTCGCAAGAGTTTGATATGGTGTTGTTTGATGAGATTAATTATTGCAGTGGTTATGGTTGGATTTCGGGAGAAGAGATTGCAGTCTTTCTACGCGAGGAGCGCCCCGAGTGGATGCATGTGCTGATGACTGGCCGCAATGCAGCCCCCGAAGTGATCGAGGTTGCTCATACCGTGACGGAGATGACTAAAGTGAAACACGCCTTTGATCAAAACATCATGGCAACTCAAGGGATTGAATTTTAAATGAACGTTTTATTAGCACATGGGTCAAGCGATTCACGCCATGCGGCGCAGGCAAGAGAGTTGGCTGAGGATGCCGCTATTGAACTTGGTGAGGCGATTGAGTTGAGGTTCTTGAGTAGCGAGGTGATGCCTGATGGAGCCAGAGTGCTACCGCTTCTCCTCGGAGATGGCTGGCATGCTAAAATTGATATCAAGAAAATAGCTGCAGCATCAAATTGTACCATGCTGCCCTCACTCTCCAGTCATGCAGTTCCTATAGCTTGTATGGCAAGTGATCTGGCCAAAGAGAGACTTCCCGGCGATTCCAATGCCTTGTTTGCTGTTTATCATTTCGAAGGCTTTGAGGCGATTACCAGTGCTCTAAATGGTTTGAAGGCGCGCTTTAAACAACTGTCCGTGGTGGAGATGCATAAGTCTCCCAATGTTGCTGAGCAGCTAGAGCAATGGAAGGCCAAAGAGGTCTCGGACATTGTTGTTCAGCCGATGGCACTGTTCGAAGGTAAGACGATGGAGTCGGTTCGTCGCACTGTCGAACAATCCGCTACGGGCGCGCTTGTAGGGACGGCTCTATCAACCCACATCGCCTTTCCCGCATTTATTGCCGATTGTTTTAGAGAGGGTGTCAGCGATGCGACTTGACGCACCATTGGCGACGGGTGAGGTGGCGCTAGTTGGTGCAGGGCCTGGCGATGCAAGCTTACTGACGCTGGCTGCTGCCAAGTTGATTGCCGATTGTGATGTCATTGTTTTCGATGCGCTGGTCTCCGATACAGTGATGGCGATGGCTGACCCGAAGGCTGAACTGATTTCGGCTGGCAAACGTGGCGGCCGTCCATCAACAGAGCAGAAGGATATATGTGAGACACTCATCAGATTGGCTAACGAGAAAAAACGTGTTGTCCGTCTGAAAGGGGGAGACCCTTTTGTCTTCGGACGCGGTGGAGAGGAGACCCGTGCACTTGTTGCCGCTGGCGTTAAGTTCCGTGTAATTCCGGGCATTACGGCAGGCGTAGCAGCACCTGCGATGGCCGGTATTCCAGTTACCGATAGAGTTGTAAACGGTTCTCTTGCATTCCTTACAGGTCATGAAGCACTCGAGCATAGCCGCATGGATTGGAAGGCACTGGTTGAGGCATTCCCTGTTCTGGTTTTCTATATGGGGGCCAAGAATCTTCCGCAGATTGCTCAGAAACTGCTTGATGCGGGGCTGGCTGAAGAGACTCCTGTGGGAGCGGTCAATTCGGCTACGCTCGAGGATGAGGAGTATTGCGAGGGGACACTGGCGGAGGCGGCTAAAGGTGGCGTGCATGCCAAGTCGCCTGCAATAGTTATTATCGGGGAAGTCATCTCAGATCGCGTGGATTGGAGGAATCATCATGCCAAAGCCTAAAATCGAACCCTACCGACTACACGTCATGATCTGTTGCGGTAACAAGTGTGAGCCGGAAGGGAGTCGCGAACTGGTCAATTATATGAAGTCGCAGATTTTAAAGGCGGGTCTTGATGATGTGCGTGTAAACCGTGCCGGTTGTCTGGGGGTTTGTATGCAGGGGCCGATTATGGTGGTTCACCCTGAAGGCACCTGGTACTGCAATCTTAACAGTGAGAATATTGATCGGATCATTGAGCAGCATTTCAAGTCGGGACGCATCGTGCAGGATCTTGTGTTTCATCAGGCCGGAGATACCCCGGAAAAGATTTAAACAGTCGCAGCAGGTTCTTTTCTGAACTATATGCCTGCCAAGTTGCTCAGCTTTTCGTAAACGGGGAAAATGACAATGCCGCCGACAGACCAGTCCAGTAGTGGTGTCGCTGCCATCAATGCGTGAATGAGTGCCGGGTGTTGATGGATTATTTGGCGCTGGATTTCTGATACCCATTTAGAATTGAGTAGCAGTTCTCCGGCCCACTGTCCGGGCAGAGGAAGCAGGTGCATGCCTGCCATGCAGAGATTGAAAAACATAAACAGCTTGGCCCACCAGTGGTGCAGTGGTGGCAAACCTGTGGCAGGTGGATGGTTGAGGCTCCAGCTGTAAAGCAGATAACCAATTCCACAGAGTATAATATGTGCAAGCAGTCGGAGCAGCGCTGATCCGCTGCCTGTGGTGAGTGGCTGCGGCAGAGCGATAATGATACCTCGTGTAAAGAGAGTAGAGGCAACCCAAGGAAACCAGGTGCCTGCCCAGCCGATGGCGAAAAATGGATGAGGTATCGGCTTCTTTGAAAGAGCGGATTCAAGCAGCGTCACAAGTGTTAGAGAGATGAGCACCGGGATGCTGTACAGAATAAACTGCCTGAGCACGATCTCCAGCCAGCCATCCACTACTGTTTCACCATTGCTCTTTTAAGCGCGAGTGTCAGATCCGGGCCAAAGGTGTTGTGCTGAAGGTTGATATAAACCGTACCATCTTTTCCACTTTCAACGCCGGTGATCTCGGCATGGCTGTGAGATGCAACTTTGGTAAATGTTTTGCCATCCCAAGTCCATAGGATCGACGGGGAGTTGTCAGCAGTGATCCATAGCAGGTTACGCTTATGATCCCACTCAAGGTTGTCAGGATGGATGAGGTCAGGGTGTTCAAAGTAGTGGGTGATTGTAGGTGAGGCATTGCGGTCATCAAGAACCCAGATTCGACCGTGATCACTGTTTGAACCGGTCTCGGCCAAGAGAACTCTACCATCTGGAAGCGTCTCCAGATCTTCAAGGCGATTAAAGTATTTTGCATGCAGCACTTCAGCCTTAAAACGGGAGTCATCCGGTGTGTTGATCTTTAGCCACCCTTTGCTGCTGTGAAAAACCTCAAGCAGGCCAGTGGCCAATGTGTAACGGTAGAGGCAACCCTCTTTCCACTCATCGGCAAGATAGAGATATTTGTGATCTGATGAGAATGTTAAGCCTTCATGGGAGAAGCGTCCGGCAGAGAGGATGGGGGTAATGTCAGGGTGACTGCTTACCAGTCGTTCACGATCGACTCGCTGTTCTGCAGGGATTCTCTCTGGAGAATCAATTTTATAGATGCGGCCATCCTCCACCTCTTCTCCAAGCCAGAGGTCACCGCGGTGATCCATCTTCAACCCATCTCCGCGATTGAGGCCATAGAGAATGGTTTCCCGGTTACCACTTTCAAGATCAATGCGGACCAGTGATGGTGCAAGCATATCAACAATTATTTCGCAGCTGACAAACAGTGTTTTACCATCACGAGAGAGTACGAGCATGTCGGGCTTCTCATCCTGCCATTTACTGATCACCTCGATTTGCCACTCAGGCTTTAGATCAAGACCGCTATCTGCTGTGCAGGAGGCAGCAAATATCAGCGTGGCAGTGAGAAGGAGAAGTCGTTGCATGCGATGATGCTTGTCGATTCATCGCTATGCTGCAAGCAGTGGCACAGGGCGCTATGCTCTGCATATGGTTTCATCCACCTCACTGCATGCGATTCGTCTCTTCTATGCCGCCTACTTCGCGGCGATGGGTCTGATTCTCCCTTTCTTTCCTGTCTATCTGGATGGTCAGGGCTTGGATGTGGTGACGATCGGTTTTATGACAGGTCTGCTGGCAGTTGCCAAAGTGATTGCTCCGCCATGGGTTGGTTATCTGGCGGACCGAAAATCATCCGGACATGCCAGGCCCTTTATCATGGTCTCTGCCATTGGCGCTGCACTCTTTTCCATATCGATGCTCTACCTGCATGAGGTGTGGGCACTGGCACTTGTGGTGCTGGCCTTTGGCATCTTGTGGTCAGCCATTTTGCCGCTAACCGATGGGCTCTCTGTTACCATCTCTGAGGCGGCTCTGGCCGATTATGGTCGTCTGCGTGTCTGGGGCTCGATTGGCTTTGTGGCTGCCTCCTTGGCAGGCGGTGCATGGTTGGCCGATGGTCGTATGGATCAGTTTCCGATATGGCTCTTTATTCTTATGCTGGTGTTAGCCATCGCCGCTATCCGCTTTCCCGATCATCGCATGCTTCTGTCAGAGCGTGTGGAGCTTGATCATGGTTTCAGTCGGTCATTTATTCTGTTGTTGGTTGTCAGTTTTCTCATGCAGGTATCTCACGGTGCCTATTACGGTTTTTTCAGCCTCTACCTCGTCGATATCGGTTATCAGGGGTGGCAGGTCGGTGCCTTCTGGGTGCTCGGTGTGGTAGCAGAAATTATTCTGATGTGGGGCTGGTCCAAGCCTTTGCAGAAGGCGGCCCCGGCATGGGTACTCTCAACGTCACTTCTATTGGCAGCCATTCGCTGGCTGGGCATTGGAAGCACAGAAGTGTGGTATGGATTGATCTTCTGGCAGCTGCTGCATGCAGCCAGTTTTGCTGCGTTCCATCTCTCCGCCATTGCCTGGGTAAAGAGACTTGCTCCTGCTAGCCGTCATGCCACGGCACAGGGGTGGTACTCCGCCAGTGGTTTCGGTTTGGGTAGCACCATCGGCATTATGGGATGCGGAGTGATCGTTAGTGTCGCTGGTTTTGCTACGGCCTTCTATCTCTGTGCTCTGGTTGCTGTCGTCGGCATGGTATTGGCATGGAGGCTTCCGAAAACAGTATGACGATGCCGATGGTTATCCATGATCTCCACGATTCACAGATGTTTGCGATTGCACAGGCGGCAGGTCGTGCCGGTGTTCCTGTTGAGGGAACCTTCTGGCCGATGGGGCGATGGGGAGAGAAGAGTCGATATGTCCAGAACAGTGTTGAACTTCCCTGTCTGGGCGAACAGCTCAAGGGTACCTATGCACTGAGTCTTAAAAAGGCTGGGTTCAAGGGTGTCTGGCTTCCCTGTGTTGATGATATGGCCGATTTCACGGCGCGCTATCAGGAGATGCTTCGAAGCATCGGTTTTAAATTCATCACAGCCGATGCTGATACGATTGCATCAGCCTTTGCAACCGAATCGTTTCCCCAAACAACCATTCTAAAAACTGCACCGATGCAGCTCATTCTTGCCAGTGATCTCTACGAAACAGTTGATAAGCAGGATTTCCCACTTCTTCTCAAGACGGTCAGGGATGATTTTGAAAAGTTTGATAATGCACAGTCACTGCGTGATTTTCTTGGGCGCGAGAAGGAGAAGTATGGTTCAAATCACTATCATCGGGTGCAGCAGTTCATTGAGGGTGGTGTGGAAAAGATGGCATCGGCGATCTTACTGTTTGATGAAGAATCAAGGCCAGTGCGTGGATTTACCGGGCGCCGATTAAGGGTGGCTGAGACAGTATTTGGCCCATACGGTGAAACGACTGCGGCGAAGGCTGAGTGGATTCCCGAACTTTATGAGGGTGCACGTGAACTACTTTCTACCCTAAAGTGGAAAGGATTTGCCGAAGTGGAGTGTAAGCAGGCTGAAGATGGCAACTGGCATGTGATGGAGATCAATCCGCGTCTCTCCGGCTGGACACCGCTTGCCGAGGCAGATGGTGCTGGCTTGATCTCGGCCTATTATCAGATGTGTTCAGAAGGGGTGCGGCTGGAAGAGGCGTGCCTGCAACGCTCAAAGACAGAGTATGTGCGCATGATCGCGACCTCCTATCATGATCCGGACTGGGCTGTGGAGCGGGAGGGTAATAAGAGTCTTTGGAAGCAAATAGGGAATTTGATCTCTACCATCAAACGTTACAGGAAGAGACGCCCGAACATGGTGCTTGGTGCATGGGATGATCTTGATCTCTCTGCCAGTTTTTCCATTTTTCATTCAACCATTAAAAGGTTCTGGAAAAAAAGACAGCTTATGCGAAGAGGGAGCTCTTAAGCAGCTTCCACGCCTCATGCACATCGTTGAAGCGGATACGGTGGAAGGTGGTCTCCTTCGGAATGCGCTGATTCAGCATCTGTAGCATAATGTCAGCTCGCTGCTGTTGATGCAGGTGTTGCGGTAGCTCCATCAATGCCTCGCCACGGCGAATGGTGGTCAGCTCAGGGACCTCAATCGAAGCGTCGTATTTCGGAAAAATTACCCATCGAAGCGAAAGAGGCTCATGTTGCACATGCTTTGGTAACCAGAGCAGGGCAGTTACGATGTTCCCATCTTTGTCTGGAAAGGTGAAGGAGGCCTGTTTCATGCCTGCAGCCTTCATCATCTCGTGTGTAAAGGCCGGATGCTCATCTTTGCCCCACTGCAAGGGTCTTGGGAAGGGTTCGATCTCACCTGTTTCGGTTAGCAGTGAGAACTCGTCTGAGAGGTAGTCGCATCCTTCGAGAGTTGCTTTGGTGCAGATGCTGCTCTTGCCTGCATCCGAGACGCCGGCAAAGACGCATGCCTGATTGTTAACGCCGACACATGCCGCATGAATAGAGGCCAGCTCAGGCACCAGTTTGTAAACAATGCTGACATAGAGGTGCACTTCAAAGGCTGCGGTGATTTCCCCCGGGTCACTGCCTCTCCATAGCTCTTCACCATTTAGAGAGAGGGAGATGTCATCTACGTGTCGGATCGAAAATGTGAGGGTGGGTTCTTTATTAGAGTCGGCAAAGAGCGATGTAATGGCTTCAAGGTCTTTGGTACATTGGGGGTGTTCGGATTCAAGTCCGATTGCGATATGGCCTACGCCGAAGGTGCGCTTCCACATGATAGGCTATTACGTCTGAGTAAATAGCCCGTAGGCGGCATACTCCAACAGGATTTGGTTGATATCTTTCTTTACCTGTTCCGGATCACCGGAGAGGGATTCGAGAACAATCTCTGCAATATTATTGGCTGTATGGCTGCCATCACAAAGCTCAAGGATCGTCGCGCCGACCACATTCAATGAAACATTGGTGCCGTTGTCGGTATCGACATAGACAATCTCATCCATCCCCTCAAGCTCTTCACCAATCAGGGTCGGGCGTTTGGTCGGGTATTCCGGTACGGATATGTTCAGTTGCTCAGTCACAGTTCGTTTCCCTTGGTTACATACGCAATAATGCGGCAATCACCACAGCTTAGTTGCTCACGACAGGAGTTCCAGCGTTTGCTGTTAAGCTCGACCTCTCTGTTGTAACTCAATTCCGAAAAAATTTCCTTCAGCGTGCCTTCTGAAATGTTTCCCAGTTTAAAGTGACGGGAAAAAACACAAGGGTAAACATCACCATTGGCAGCAACACATAGTTTTCCTTTCCGGTTCGGGCCTGAGGAGGGTCTGTGAGACGGGGTGATGCCTTGCAGCATCTCCAGATTTTTTCCGCGGCCAACCTGATTCACTGCATCGAACCGAATGAAATCAGAGGTTAGCCCAAACTTTTGGGCGAGGAACGCCGGCATTTTTTCAGCCTGATCGATGTTATTTTCCATCAGTGCAATGCCAGCTCTGATCTTTAATCCGGCCTTCTGAGTTCGTTTCATGGCATCCAGAGTCCGCTTCCAGCTACCGGGCACGCGCGTGACCTCATCATGTATCGCTGCATTGTCCGCATAGATGGAGAACGAGAAGCTTGGTTGAAACGGAATCAGTTTTTGTAACATCTTGTCGTTTAAAAGAAGGCCATTGGTGTAGATCTCAATGCCTTTGAAAGGGAGAGTGGCTGCATACTCAACAGCCTCGATCAGATGAGAGTGAATGAGTGGATCACCACCAGTAAATTGAATATATGGTTCACCGAATTCAATCGCTTGATCGAGGACCGACTTAATCTGTTCAAGCGGTAAGAAATCATTTCGTTCAGGGGAAGAGTCGGCATAGCAGTGGATACACTTCTCATTGCACTTATCAGTCATCTCGACAAAGAGCATACCGAGTTGAGAACCGGTCAGTGTTTGTTGAGGCGATAAGACCGGTTTAATTGATGCGCTGCTTAAGCCATGAAGCCATTCGTTCTTCTCCAGAAGGGCGAGCCGCTTTCGATCGTTGTCGGACGCAATGTTATTGATCAGTGCTGCAAGGCTTTCTGCAAATGCGCCTGATATGGAGACTTCGTTTTCATAACCGTGAAGATGAAAGCTCAAGTCGTTCTCACGCTCGGCCAGAAGGATCTGGCCATCGGGGAGATAGATGGCAATGGGTTGTAGGTTAGTCAATAGAGCAGCAATATTGTAACAGTAGCTTTTTTCAGCAGCCTGTCATCTGCCAGAAAGAGTTTTTGCCAGCGCCAACTTCAACGCAAGTACATGCACAGGGGGTTTTCTTCGCTGAGGAGGTGCATTGGCCCTGGTTGGTGAATACGAGTTGTCCGCAGGATGGGCAGTTGCCGAGTTGGCATTTCTTCTGGTTGCAAGTATTGAGGTTGTATTTTGGATCACCCGGGACACATGGGCAGCATGCACTACCACCAGCAGAAACAGTAATGGTTCCGGTTTTGCACTTCTGGGTCGTGCCGATGCCACCTGGAGCTGCTTCGGCTACTTTTGCACCTGCAATCATGATGCCGAGAATGGCTGGTGGCACGTAGGTAGCCAGTTGCAAAAGCTTGCGACGAGCGATTTGATCGTTGCTGAATGATTCTTTGTTATGCTCTTTTTCCATATTGGATCCTGCACTCATAGTTGCAATTCTCTGTGCATCCATCTCTCTCTTATTCTCGGCTGGACAGGTCTATACTTTAGCTTAAAGTGTTTGACTATGGCTAGCGCAAAAATGAACAGAGCAGAGATCCGCAAACGATTGGTTGAAATTGCTATTGGTAATGAGGCTGTGACAGAAGCCGACATTGCCAATGTCGAGCTCTTTACTATCGCTGCCGAAGAGGGTGTGAATGGCTTCCTCTGGCAAAAGGTGCTGAACTCAGAAGGGTTGATCGAGGAAGATTTTCAGCACTCGTTGAACAATCAGATTCGAGAGCTTCAACTCAGATATCTTCGTATGCAACATGCATGCGGCCGGGTGCTGGCGACACTACATCAGGCAAGTATAGCTGTTGTCTGTATGCGCGGTGTAGCTGTGACCGAGTCACTATATGGTGATCAGGCTGCCCTTCGTCCCATCAGTGATATGGACCTGCTGCTTGATGAGAGGCAGATGCTTCAAGCCAAGCAGGCACTGTGGGATATTGGTTTCAGACCAGATTCGAAGTATCGGAATATCTATTTTCGAGGGGATATCTCCATTGATCTGCATTACGAGCCTTTGGGCATCGAACGTATTCAGATGTGGAAATACCTGACCCCTCTACGTATTGATGATTTTATGAAGCATGCGCATGAGGGAGAGCTTGTCGGTGAGACCGCACTGCTTCTTCTGCCGAGGGTCAATCTTCCCTACCTCTGTTTTCATGCGTTGAAGCACTCATTCGAGCGGCTGGTGTGGCTGAAGGATATTGCACTTCTGGCCAATCGGGTGAGTGAAGCGGAGGGATGGGATGCGGTGTTGCAGGGGATTCGCGAGTATCGGCTTGAGCGCCCTTGCTTCTATGCGCTCTCCTATGTGAAAGCGCATTTAAAGGCATCCGTGCCGGAAGAGGTGCTTGAAAAAATAAAGCCTGAAATGGGATTTGTTGAACGCAGTCTTTTCAGGCGTCATATGAATCATCAAATCATCCCATTTCTGGCTGAGCGTATCTTTGCACGCATGCAGCCTGACTTTTCACATCGTCTTCGTTTCTGGAGGGAGACCATCTACCCGCGCTATGAAGTGCGTGCTCAGATGGTGGAGACCGGCTGTGTAAAGTGTAACTTCATCCGCAAGCGGCTAAAGCAGCTCGCCAAAGCGAGCTGGATGTTTGTTAAAGAGGGCGCATCACTCGTCCGTTAGAACTCTGCCGTCCTTT
>Ga0316191_10004953_pt1 | contig 9996 bp, 7 predicted proteins | sample Eddworburr2cm_MG_FD_204928 | JGI IMG/M metagenome (GOLD analysis project Ga0316191, IMG submission 204928) | Coastal sediment microbial communities from Maine, United States - Eddy worm burrow 2 cm | ecosystem: Environmental > Aquatic > Marine > Coastal > Sediment | place: USA: Maine | collected... | reverse complement strand
ACCTGGACAAGATCGACTATCTGCGTCGCGACAGCCTGTTTTGTGGCGTGCCCTATGGTGCCGTGGACGTGGAACGATTGCTGGAATCACTCACCCTGGCCCGGGAATCGGAGGGCGCGCCGCTTGAAGTGGCTGTGACGGAGAAGGGACTCAGCGCGCTCGAGTCGCTGCTGTTCGCCAAGTACCAGATGTTCCGCAATGTCTATTGGCACCACGGAGTACGCTCGGCGACTGTAGCGTTCCGGCGCCTGGTCGAAGGCGCGCTGGAGGAGGGGTTACTCGACCGCGAGGATCTGGCCGGACCTACCGACGAGGAGCTCCTGGGCCTGCTGGCGGCCCGCATGCGGGATCAGCCCGCTTCGTCGATCCTGCAGGATCTCCTTGCCGCACTGATCCACCGGCGTCTTCCGAAACGCGTACTGGAACTGCAGGGCGACGAGCTCCCGGAGGGGATTGCCGAGTGGGTTCCGGGCAGCCGGGAGCTGGTACGACGCCTGGAGGACCGGCTCGCCGTCGAATGGGGACGAGAACCCGGCTCGGTGTTCCTGGACTATCCCTCCAATCCCAACATGCTGCAGCTCGGGTTGCTGCTCGTGCGGCGACGCGGCGAGGTCCAGCGGCTGACCTCCGAGGGCGAAGAGCATCTTATCGACCTGCCCCGGCTGGGGCGCTCCCTGCATCAGGCAACGAGGGCTCTGCGAGTGTTGTGTCTGGAGCCGGTGGAAGTCCGGAACACCGGACCCTTGTTGGATCTGCTGTCGGCGCCCGCCTCGCAGGTCGAGTCCCGCCTCGCAGACGACCGATCCCTGTTCTGACGCCTCGGGTCAATCCCGGGGGTGTACGTGGACGACGAGTGCCGTGACGTTGTCGATCCCGCCCGCCAGGTTCGCCTCGCTCACCAGCCTGGAGGCCGCGGTCTCCGGTACATCGACTGCGCGCACGACCCGGCCGATCCTGTCCTCGCTGACCATGTCGGTGAGCCCATCCGAGCACACGAGAAATCGATCGTCGGCCTGGAGTTCGCCGACATAGAGATCTGGAGGGGGTACCGGGTCGGTTCCAAGCGCACGCGTAATGATATTGGACTGGGGGTGGCGAAACGCTTGCTCCCGGGAGATCACCCCGCGTTCCACCTGCTCCTCCACCCACGAATGATCCGTCGTGATCCGGACGAAATTGTCGTCGCGCAGCAGGTACGCCCGGCTGTCGCCGATGTGTCCGACGATGTAGTTGTCATCGGGTCGCAGAGCCAGAACGGTCGCCGTGGTTCCCATCCCGACGCGGGCTGAATCCTCGGTTGCCTGGCGGATGATCTCGCTTCCAGCATCGAGAAACGCCTGGAGAAACAGCGACCGAGCTTCTTCCAGTTCTTCGCCCTCTCCCAGGCAGCACAGCCGCCCGCCGATCAACTCCGATGCGATGGCACTGGCGACCTCTCCAGCGGCGTGACCACCCATGCCGTCGGCGACGACGAATACACCGGATTCGGCAGACAGGAACACCGAGTCCTCGTTCGAGGTGCGTACACGGCCGACGTCGGTTACGGCCGCACAGGTCCACCGAAACCGCCCCATGTCCTCCTCGTGATCGAACGCCGAAGACAGACCGTCGTTGGTTGATCGAAAATACGGTCCCGTTCCATCTCCGATCCCCACCGGACACAACTTGCACGTCCCGTGTCGGTCCGCCACCCCCTTGCGCAAACGAGCCCGTTTGACGTGTGGACTGTAAACTCCGTAAGTTTCTGCCCCGGAAACTGGTGGAGGCGATTACGGCGAGTCGAACGATGGGACGAAATGGACGCTATACTGGCGCGGTTCTGAAGTCAGAGAGCGCCAGCATGGTGGATCTCTATCTGGAGGATGTAAGCAGGTATCCTCTCCTCACGCCAGCGGAAGAGGACTCCCTGGCGCGGAAGGCGCAGAGCGGAGACCCGGTTGCGCTCGAGAAACTCATCCGGGCGAATCTCCGTTTCGTCGTCTCGGTCGCGAAGCGCTACCAGAACAGGGGACTCGCATTTGGAGACCTGATTCAGGAAGGAAACACGGGCCTCGTAACGGCAGCCCGGAAGTTCGATCCGGACCAGGGTGTGAAGTTCATTTCCTACGCCGTGTGGTGGATACGCCAGGCGATACTGGCCTCGCTGGCCCGCCAGAGTCGATCCGTCAGACTTCCCCTGAACCGGGCTACTGAGCTCTCGAGGGTGCTGCGTGTCTCGGAGGAGCTCAAGCAGAGCCTCGGACGTGACCCGAGCGCACCGGAGATCGCACTCAAGGCCGAACTGAAGCCTGCGATCGTGGAGATGCTCCTCGCTCTGAACGTGTCCGAGGTGCGGCTGGATGCGCCGATCGGCGAAGCCGATGACAGCAATCTGATCGAGAGATTCCTGGTAGACGAGGCCCGGGTTGATATCGGAGTCGAGCACCGGATTCTCCAGGAGCGGATCACCGTTGCGCTGTCGGAGATCCGCCCGCGCGATGCACGGGTCCTGTGCCTGTATTATGGCCTGCAGGGTGAATCCGAGCACACGCTGGAGCAGATCGGGAAGGTTCTCGGAGTGACCCGCGAGCGGGTTCGTCAGCTGCGGGATCGGGCGCTGATGGAAATCCGCCGCAGCGATTCTGGAAAGGACCTCCAGACCTTCGCCGTGGCCTGAGCAAACCTCCAACGCAGAACTTCCGCTGGTTGGCGCGCCTCGATCAGGGAGTGGTGGCCGCCTCCAGGAACAGTTCGGAGCGGCATACCGCGTCTTCCGTCCAGTCGAGTTGTCGCGTCTCTCCCCGATCGACGCTGGCACCGATTCGGATTCCGCCACTTCCGTCCCGTAATTCGACGAAATCGATCCGTCCTGCCGGCGAATCGGCCGCGTCGAGATAGGCGAAGACTTCCTTCCCGGAGCCACCCTCGTAGCGTCGGAATTCGGACCACACCGGAACATAGCCGCCTTGCGGACGGAAGCGGGCGAGGAAGAACAGCGAGACGGCCTGTCCGTTCGGGGGCGGAGCATCCAGCTGATCGCCGATCAAATAGGTGGCCGCAAAGGCTGAAGTGGAGTCGCCGGGCCATGAAACGACACGCTGGTCGGCTCGCTGTGCGAGATACGGACGGCTCTCGCCGCTGCTGCGCATCAGCTGCTCGGCGAGAATCGGGCTGTAGGTGCGCATGCGGTTGTCCAGCGCGTCCAATGGAAACGAGGACGGTTCGCCCGGTCCCGCGCTCGAAGCGAAGGCGAATGCCCGGGCGGGAGCGGTAGATCCGGCGGGAACGAGCGCCTGACCGGTCGCGACCGGAAGGCATGCAGCGCTCGGCATCGCGCTCGATCCGTCCAACACCAGGCTCCCGATCCGCCGTCCTGCGGCGTGGAGCTCGAGCTCACGTCCAGGTGCCATGAATGCGCTGTCGAACCGGGCGGACCAACCGGCATCCGGATTCTCCGGCACGCCGAGCGGTGCGAGACCGTCCTCGACGAGTCGCGCGATCGGAAACGCTCTCGAAGCGCCGTCAGAGGGGTCGATCCGCACGGCGAACAACAACGGTCCGTCGGGCAAAGGCGCGGGGGGGGGTTCCACTTCGCCCTGGCCGACGACCTCCGGCGGTGGCTCCGGAGCGGGATTCTCCAGCTTGAAGTCCGCGCCGCCCCACTCGACGTCACACCCGGCGACGGTGAGAAGCAGAGCGACACATACCCCCGCCCTGGCGACGGCTCTCGAAGGCCCTAGATGAGTCGGGACGGTGCTGTAGATTGTAGATTCTCCAGGCCTGTCAGGAACGTATGCGTCGACGGCCGGAAGCTAGAGCGGGAATCGGGACCGATCAACCTCGAGGTCGATCGAAGGTGCCGGGTCCGGCGGTCGATCCACCCTGAACCGGGATGAAAAATTGGCGCCGGTCGGATTGTTCCATCACGAAGCATGCAGTCGCCACGATACTGGATGGGGTCACCCGGAGCACCAGGGTCGACTCCGGGCCGTCGTTCAGAAGATGGCCCGATCGCTCCCGGATCTGCATGGATTCGTCGAGCCCGTCGAGGGGACCCCGCTGGCGGAGGACCTCCTTTCCCTCGTGCACACGCCGTCCCAGATCGATACGGTCAGACGATCCGTCGATCGAGCGCAACGCACCGGTGAGATCGTCCGGATCGATGCGGATACTGTCGTCTCGGCCGGATCGTGGGACGCGGGACTGGCGGCAGCGGGTTGCGCCGTCGATGCCGTTCGGGCCGTGGCGGCCGAACGCTTTCCAGCTGCCTTCTGCGCGATTCGTCCGCCCGGTCATCACGCGACACCCGACAAGTCGATGGGGTTCTGTCTGTTCAACAGCGTGGCGATCGCGGCCCGGGCCGCGATCAGCGAAGGTCTGTCCGACCGGATCCTGATCGTCGACTGGGACGTACATCATGGGAATGGAACCCAGGACGCCTTCTACACGGACGGCTCCGTGTACTACTTGTCCATGCACCAGAGTCCGCACTACCCGGGGACGGGATCGGCGGCAGAGCGAGGCAGCGGCCCGGGAGCGGGGACGACCCTGAATCTTCCGCTGCCGCCCGGACTTCCGCCGGAACAGTATGTCGACACACTCCTGGAAGCAGTTGACGAAGCTGCGGAATTCGCGCCGGACCTGGTGCTGGTTTCGGCCGGTTTCGACGCGGCGAAAGGCGATCCGCTCGGCGGATTCACACTCGAGCCACACCACTTCCACCGGTTGACACTCGAAATCTCGCGGCGCACTGCGGCGAGCGCGGCCGGGCGGGTCGTGTCGGTAATGGAGGGCGGATACGATCCTGTGTCGCTGGGCACGAACGTCGACACACATCTCCGCGCGCTGGTGGAAGCGGCGACCGGAGCGCCTCCCGGTTCGAGCAATAGTGTCTGACCGACCCGCCGGGCAGCGGCAAGCCAGGGCGCTCGCTGGACGTCTGGCGATTCACGCCGTCGTGCGCAGCCGCCGGACCGACAGGGCGATCGACGCCCTTGCCCGGCGGCCCGAAACACCTGCGTTCGACATCCTGACCGAACGCGAGATCGCGGCGATCGTCACGGAATCAGCCGGAGCGGAGGGCCCGGATTCGCTCCAGGCTCACGGTCGTGTGGTAGCGGCCTTGCTCTGGAGAAGCTCCGTCGTGCCCATGCCGCACGGGCTTACGGCGCCCGATGCTGATGCCGTCCTGTCGTTCTTGAGCGAGGAGAGGATTCCGCTGCTGGAGGCGTTGGAGTTCCTGGAGGACTGCTTCGAGGTGCGGCTTCACGTCTCTGAGGCCGGCCGGGACTGGAGTGCGACGGCCCGGCGCGAGGCGGGCGTCACGATCTTCTCGGAGGCGCGAGTCCGATCTCGGGCAGCGCGACTCCTGGCGGCTCGAACCGGAAACGTACTCGACGCGGCATTTCTCATCCGCCGGGGCGAGTGGATTCACTTCGTGGAGAGCCTGTCTGACTGGGAACGGAGGATCGGAGGACTGCGCGTGGATGTCACAGGGCCCTGGGCCGCGTGGGATTTCGTGCAGCTTGCATCGTACGACTCGCACAAAGTGGAGATCGGCGAATGAACTTGAGCTGGGAGAACCTGTCACTTCGGCCTGAAGTCCCGTTCCGGATCAGCAGGTCGGTCCAGGAGCGAGCGGCGCGGGTCTGGGCGCGGGTCGAGCTGGATGGACTCGAGGGATGGGGTGAGGCGGATCCATCTCCGTACTATGGCGAATCGGCGGAAACTGTCGCGGACGCACTCGATCGCATGCGACCCGTACTCGCCGCTGAGCCGGATTCTGATCACCTGGAGGCGATCGAACGTCGATTGCGCGAGACGGTGCCCGGAAACGGTTCGGCGCACGCGGCCGTATCTGCGGCGCTGCACGATCTGTTCGGAAAGCGAGCTGGAATGCCTGTGTGGCAGCTCCTCGGGCTCGACCCGGCGGATTCGCCGCTCAGCTCGTTCACGATCGGGATCGACGAACCAGCGGCCATGGCGGCGCGTGTCCGGGCGCTGCCCGGATGGCCGATTCTCAAGATCAAGCTCGGAACCGATCGTGATCGGGAGATGATCGAAGCGATTCGGGAGGCTGACGATTCCCGACGCCTTCAGGTGGACGCCAACGCAGCGTGGACGCCGGACGAGGCGGTCCGGAATATCCGGATGCTCGCTGAGTTCGGGGTCGAGATGGTGGAACAGCCGCTGCCCCCGGGTGACCCGGCGGCCTGGAAACGGGTTCGGGATAACTCTCCGATTCCGATCTATGCCGACGAATCGTGTATTCGCGCGTCGGATGTACCGGGACTGGCGGGGCTCGTGGACGGGGTGAACATCAAGCTGGCGAAGTGCGGGGGAATGCGGGAAGCTTTGCGGGCGGTCCACACGGCTCGGGCGTGCGGACTGGAGGTCATGTTCGGCTGCATGCTGGAGAGTACCCTCGGGATCGCGGCAGCCGCTCACCTCGCTCCGCTGGCGGACCGGCTCGACCTCGACGGGGCTGCTCTGCTGGCTGAAGACCCGTTCCGCGGACCGTCAGTTCGGGACTCCAGGCTCTACCTGGGCTCGGAGCCGGGCCTCGGCGTCCGCCTCGCCTGACGCTCAATCATGAGATGGCTCTGGTTCCGGGTTGGCGTATCGACCGCGCTGGGTCTGATGCTCGGAACCCTGCCGGCCGGAGCGCAGACGGTACGTGGTTATGTCGAGCAGGCCGACGGAGTTCCGATATCCGGTGCATTCGTCATGCTGGAGGACTCCACCGGAGTCGTTTCCAGCCGCGTGCTGTCGACCGAATCCGGTTCCTTTCGCATCGTGGCACCGGCTCCCGGCACGTACCGGCTCAGGGCCGAGAGAATCGGGTATTCCGTGGCCGTTTCGCCCGAGCTGCAACTGGCGGCGGGAGAGAATCTCTCGTATCGCTTCGTGGTCGAGCCCGATCCGGTCCGCCTCCGCGAAATCAGGGTGGAAGAGAGATCTCGTTGTTCGATTCTCCCCGAGGAAGGCGTCGAACTGCAACGCGTGTGGGATGAAGCACTGAAGGCGATTACGGCGACGGCCTGGACCGGTCAGCAGCCCTATTTTCGATTCGACGCCGTGATGCATGAGCAGCTTCTGGACAGACGGGGCTCTCCGGTCTCCGAGGCGGTCCTCGAAGAAGTCCGGTTTTATGGGCGACACCCGTTCCGGGCCATACCTGCGCAAGACCTGGTATTGGGTGGCTTCGTTCAGCAACCAGGGGGGCGGGTGGCCTACTATGCTCCCGACGCCGATGTCCTTCTGTCGGATTCCTTCGTCCGGCGCCACTGTTTCCGCCTGGTCCGCGGCCGCGGGAAGTCGGCGGGTCTGCTCGGCCTGTCCTTCGAGGCTCTGCCGGAGAGCCGACTGCCTGACATCGAAGGTGTCATGTGGGTAGATCCGACGAGCGCGGAACTTCGGTGGCTCGACTTCACATACGTCAACATCGCCGCCTCGATCAAACAGCAGGGGTTGGGTGGAATGGTCGAGTTCGCGCGTCTGCCGTCCGGTGCATGGATCATCCGCAGCTGGTGGATCCGGGTACCGGTTGTCGAGTGGATCCCCGGGCAGGGTCAACGACCGGGCCGATACCGGTTGACGGGAATTGATGAAGGCGGAGGTCAGGTACTGGCAGTCTGGCTCACCGCCCGCATCGCCGGACTACTGCCGACTGACACGCTGCATGTCACCCCCCCGCCCGATTCGCTCCTGATGCGGTTCGAACTCGAAGAACCTGGATCTCGCTCACCGAACTGATCTTTGTGCATATAGTGTAGAGCGGTGCGCGCTACGCAGTACTTGCGTCTACAGAAGACTCTCAGGGTCGCGATCGATCTCCAGTCGCAGACCGGAGGGAATCGGGGCGTGGGCGGCCGTGTGCCGGAGAATCGATCCGAGGGTCCGAGGGTCGTCGCTCTTCAGCAACAGGTGCCAGCGCCAGCGGCCGCGCAGCCGATCGATCGGACAGGGTGCCGGTCCGAGGACGACGGTCGACGAGTTCTCGTGGCGGGCGAGGGAGCTTTCCAGCCATGCGGCCAGGGCGTCCGCGGCATCGGCTACCGCCGTCTCGTTCAGTCCGGTAACGAGGAGGTTGGCGAGGCGGACGTGCGGTGGATATCCCGGGCCGGCACGGTCCTCGAGTTCCCGTGTCGCGAACGTTTCGAAGTCGTGCTGCAGCGCCGTCTGAATCGCGAAGTGCGCCGGTTTGGCCGTCTGTACGTATACTTTTCCCGGTAGCGACCCTCGTCCGGCGCGGCCGGCCACCTGTGACAGGAGCTGAAAGGTACGCTCGGAAGCCCTGAAGTCCGGCAGGTTCAGCCCGACGTCCGCATCGATCACGCCGACGAGTGTAACACCCGGGAGATCCAGTCCCTTCGAGATCATCTGAGTTCCGAGCAGGATGTCGATCTCCCGGCGGCGGACCGACTCGAGAATGTCGCGGTGCGACCACTTCCCACCTGTCGTATCGACATCCATGCGTGCGATTCGCGCCGCCGGAAACTCCTCTCCGAGGTGGCGCTCCACCTGCTCCGTGCCGACGCCGGTGAACGCCAGGGTTCCGCCCCCGCACTCGGGGCACGTGTCGCGCGATGGCTGCTCGTAGGCGCAATGATGGCACACCAGGCGTCCCCGTCTCCTGTGCCAGGTCAGGGACACGTTGCAGCTGTCGCACGCGGCGACCCAGCCGCACTCGTGACATGACACCCAGGTCGAGTGCCCCCGCCGGTTGAGGAGGAGAATTGACTGCTCGCCCCGGACGAGCCGGTCGGCGAGTGCATTCCTCAGCCGATCCGACAGAATTCTCGGCGGCGGGCTCTGCTCCTCGCGCAGATCCACGACTTCTACATCAGGTAGCGGGTGCGGCGTGGCACGATCCGGGAGCACGAGCGATGTCCACCTCCCGCGCTGGGCGTGCTCCCAGCTCTCGAGCGATGGCGTGGCGGATCCGAGGACGCAGAGCGCACCTGCCATTTGCGCCCGGACCACGGCGACCGACCGGGCGTGATACCGTGGGGTCTCACCTTGCTTGTAGCTCCCATCGTGTTCTTCGTCGACGACGATCACTCCGAGGTCCCGCAGCGGGGCGAAGACCGCTGACCTGGTCCCGACCGCCACCCGCTTGCGTCCATCGCGCAGCGCCGCCCAGGCATCTCTCCGCTCACCGTCAGACAGGCCGGAGTGAAGAACCGCGACATCGTCACCGAATTCCGAGCGCACGCGCTCCACCGTCTGAGGGGTGAGTGCGATCTCCGGGACGAGCAGGATAGCCGAGCGCCCCCGATCGAGAACGGCGCGCATCAGGCGAAGATAAACGACGGTCTTTCCCGACCCTGTGACTCCGCGCAGCACAGCCACCCCCGGTTCGGGTTCGGCCGCCTGGCGAACCAGATCCACGAGTACACCCTTCTGCGCCGGGTTCAACTCCGGAGAGGGAGGGCCCACCTGAAGGCCGGCGAAGGGGTCGCGTTCGATCGTCTCATGCGTGATCTCGGCGAGTTCCCGCTGCACGAGGCCTGTGAGAACGCTACGGCCGAACCCGAGCTGCCTCTCCATGTGAACCACTTCGGCCTGCCCACCGATCGACTCCAGCGTCTCATACGCCTCCCGTTGTCGACGGGCTCTACCGAATACTTGCTCCCGCTCGGTCAGCGTGGGGAGCTCCCGCACGATGCGAATCACCTGTCGCCGGAGCTCCCCGCGGGCTTTCGCGGCGCCGCCCAGCAGTCCGGGGGGAAGGGCGGCGCGGAACACGAGCCCTGCGGGCGCCACGTAGTAGTCGGCCACCCACCGACACAATCGGATGAGGTCAGGCGACAGAACCGGGCTGTCATCGAGAACGGCGTGCAGATCCTTCAACTTCGTCCTGCCAGAATCCGGCGGCTCGACCAGCGCCTCCAGGATGCCTGTCTCGCGCCGGCGTCCGAACGGGACCACGACCCGAACGCCGGGCACTGCGACAGGGGCGAGATCGGGCGGAATCCGGTAGTGGAAACTCTGCAGAACCGGACGCGGCAGCCC
>Ga0316191_10004952_pt1 | contig 9998 bp, 10 predicted proteins | sample Eddworburr2cm_MG_FD_204928 | JGI IMG/M metagenome (GOLD analysis project Ga0316191, IMG submission 204928) | Coastal sediment microbial communities from Maine, United States - Eddy worm burrow 2 cm | ecosystem: Environmental > Aquatic > Marine > Coastal > Sediment | place: USA: Maine | collected... | reverse complement strand
TCCGTTGGGCAGAGTGGTTCTTGATCGGGAAGCCATCGACCGCATTACCGGAATGCCTGCGGTCCTGATCTCGGACGCCGCCCATGCGAAAGAGCACAGCCTTGAAGTCCAGCTGCCATTCCTGCAAACGATATTTCACGACTTCGCGCTGGTACCGATCGCGGTGGGTCATTGCCAGGCCGCCCCGGTCGCCGCGGTCATCGATGAATTGTGGGGCGGCCCGGAGACACTCATCGTGATCAGCTCGGACCTGTCGCACTTTCTTGATTATCAACGCGCGATCGTGGTCGACAGCAATACCCGGGACAAGATTCTGGAGCACTGCTCAACCCTGACCGATCAGGAAGCCTGCGGCGCCCGCGCAATAAACGGCTTGATGTGCGCGGCTTCCGCTCGCGATCTGGCGATCGAGCTCGTCGACCTGCGGAACTCCGGTGACACTGCCGGCGATCAGCGGCAGGTGGTCGGTTATGGCAGCTTTGTCCTTCGCTGATCTGGGCCAGAGCGAACGCAAGCAACTGCTGCGAATCGCCAGAGAGTCCATTGCCCACGGCTTTCGCGATGCACGACCGCGGTCGGTCACGCCGGACGAATTCAGCGGAGCCCTGGTCAGGGTCGGGGCCAGTTTCGTCACCCTGCGCATGGCCGCTGCGCTGCGCGGCTGTGTCGGTTCTATCGAAGCCCGGCGGCCGCTGGCGCTCGATGTGGCGCAGGCCGCGTTCAATTCGGCATTTCGTGACGCCCGTTTTCCACCGCTCAAAGCAACGGAATTCGCGGATGTGGAGATCGAGATATCGGTGCTCTCTCCGATGACCCGAATCAAAGCCCGCGACCAGGACGAACTCCTGCAGACTCTGCGCCCGCGGACCGATGGACTGCTCCTGGAGGATGCCCAGCAGCGCGCCACGTTCCTGCCCAAGGTTTGGGAGCAGCTGAGCGATCCCCGCGAATTCCTTGCCGCACTGATGCGCAAGGCCGGGCTGCGCGAGGACTACTGGTCGCCGACGCTAAGGTTGTTCCGTTATCAGACGCTCTGCTTCGACGAGCACAGCGTGACCGACGATGCGCGACACGCTTGAGACGGTTTCGGCACCGACAATTGGCTCTCCGCTCGCACCCCGCCTCTTGATCTGTATCTGAGCGCCCCGGCGCCGGCATGACCAGCCCCGGTCCGGGACTCGCGAACACGATCAGCAACAGGTCCATCTTCGGCGATCACCGGCGATATCCCCCGCGCGCGGGCCTTTGCTGGCAGCGGACACGGGATCGTGCAATCATACGTCCGCATCAGCACGGGCGCTCCCCTGGGGCACCCCGGACAAAGCTCAGAACAATGGCTGGAGAATTTTTTGAAGAGGGTTCATCGGTAATGAGGAACGGGATTCGCACTTTGTGTCAAATCGCAGCGGTCGGGCTGCTGGCGATCGCAGCAACGGCCACCGCAGATGACTATCCGAATGGCTGCGTTGACTGCCATAAGCTCGCTGAGGCTGGCAGCAACTCGAAATTTGATGGTGATTTCCGCCTCGGGCCCCTGTTGGCCCAGATCGGCCACCGTTGGCTGAAAAAGGTCAAGGTCGTTCCTGAGGACTGCAAGCGCTGCCACGGCCCGGACGAAGATCTGCCGCTGGCCACCACGATCCATCTGGTCCACTACGCAAAACCCGAGGCCAACGTCTATACCACGGAGTTTGGTGGCAAATGCTCCAACTGCCACGCTATGGATGGACCCGCCGGCAAAGCGTTGATCAAGAACGGGCCGAGGAACTGGTAAACCACGGGCGCAAACGGGGCATGCGGGCTCGGCGCGGAGTCGGCGCGTGCCCTTACAGATACAGGGATTCGACGATGAACACAGTTGCACGAGTACTGGCACCGATACTGCTAACCCTGGCCGGGTGCGCCGCCTTCGCGGATGAGTACCCCGAGGGTTGCGTGAGCTGCCACGTGGCAACCGAAAAACAGGACATGCGGCTAAACGTCGTTCTCGCCGAGATCGACCACAGTATGGCGGGCCAGCGGACGGCCGTGATACCGACCGGGTGCACCCGGTGTCACGCCGATGCCGAAAGTCTTGGCGGAGCGCTATCGACGCTGGTTCACAAGGCGCATTACACCGGAACTGTGGCCGAAGAATTCCTTGGCGAATTCGATGGGGGCTGCCACTCCTGCCACAAGATGGATGATCGCACCGGCAAAGCCGGCCTGAAGAGTGGCGATCGTAACTGGGAGCTCACATTCGGGCGGCCAAAATAGGCTTCCGGTCGCTGGATGGGAGTCGCATTACACAACAGCCCGCCCCCGGCAGCCGTGCATAGAGAATCTGAATGACGAGCTTCGGGCCCGGCGGCGCCGGATCCGCCGCGTTGGCGATCGCGATCAAGCTTCCTGGAGGGCAACCAGGATTGTGCTAAAGGAACTCCGCGAGCGACTCCGCTATCTGGTCGACCGGGCCTTCGCCCGGGAATTCCTCGGTCAGTTTCTGCTGTTTGCGGTGCTGGTCGTGATCGTCACTGTGATCGGTATGTCAGCGGTCGCTTTCGGCCTGTTCGAAGCCGAAAACGAAGGGGTTTCCGGCATTCCGCGCAATCTCGATCGGGGATTCCTCGACTCGCTGTGGTGGTCACTCAACCAGGTGCTGTCTTTGCGCGGGTTCCAGCGCATGTATGGCGCTTCAACGCCAATCCTTATTTATGCGCTGATCCTGTCCGTATGCGGTCTGGCCGTGTTTGGGTTACTGGTGTCGATCATCAACAACGCGATGCGGCGTCGTATCGAGATGCTGCGTACCGGGTCAACGCCGGTCAAGGAGCACGACCATACGATGATCCTGGGCTGGAACACCAAGATCTTCACTGTATTGCGTCAACTTGCGCATCTCGAACCCAATCTGCGCGTCGTGATCCTGGCGCCGAAGGAAATCGGCAAGATGGAGAACGCATTGCGCGTCGCCGGCATCGCACAATTGCCGGTGACCACGATCCTGCGCAGCGGTATGCCGAGCAATCTGCGCGAGCTGGAGCGGGTCGCGGTCAATCGCGCCGGCAGTGTAGTGATCCTGTCCACCGACGATGATGATCGCGACTCGATCAAGACGCTGGTCTTGCTGGCCGGCAAGCAGGACTGGCACGCCACCCCGCCTTCGATGACCTCGGAGATCGTGCTCGACGAGAATTATGAATTGGCGGCTATTGCTGCCCGCGATCGGGTACACGTGATTTCCTCGAGCAAGGTGATCAGCAAAGTCATCGTGCAGACCATCCGCAACCCGGGGCTGGCCTCGGTTTACAGCGAACTCCTGGCGGTTGGCGGCAACGGACTCTATGTCGGCAAGGTGCCCGAGGCGACGGACAGATGTCTGGGCGAAACCGCCTACGGCTTTTCGGACGCCATCCCGATCGGGATCACCTGGCAGACCCCGACTGCCAACGGCGTCCGCCATGCCGCCGGACTCAACCCGGGTCCGGACTATGAAATCGACGAAGAGGAACAACTGGTGCTGTTGTCCACCGGGCGCACATTGCATTACCGCGGCGCCGGCCACTACACGTCTGCGATTCGCCAGTCCGGCGGGCAGCAGCCTGTGGTGCCGCAACGCGTGCTGCTGATCGGCTGGAACGATCTGGTGATCGACGTGTTGCGGGAACTCGACGCTCACGCCGTCAGCGGCACCGAGATCGTCATTCTTTCCCTGCTCAAGGCGGAGCAAGTCAAGGAACGACTTCAGCGTAAATTGGGCACGGGCTTAAACAAGCTGGAGGTCCGGCCGATCGAGGCCGACGCCGCGGAAGCCGCAACCTACGCGGAACTGGATTTGCAGTCGTTCGAGAGCATCGTGGTGCTGGCCGACGACCAGGACGGCAAAGGGGACGCGGATACGCGCAGCCTGCGTGTGCTATTGCGCCTGGCCAGCGTGCGTGAGAATCATGCGCGACGCGCTCATACCACGGTCGAATTACTCGACAACGCCAACCGCGACTTGCTGGCGGGGCTGCATGTTGATGATGTAGTGGTCAGCCCGGAGATCGTCAGCGCGCAGCTCGCGCAGGTGTCCCGCCAGCCGATCCTCGGCCCGATCTATCGCGAATTGCTCAGCGCTGGCGGCGTGGAGATCAGCCTGCGTCCGGCCGCGGACTATGTCGAACTCGGGGCCGATTGCCGATTCGACGATCTTACCGATGCGGCTCAACAGAAGCTCGAGATCGCGCTGGGATTGCGTCTGGCGGCTGGCGGAGATCTCCTGCTCAACCCGCCGCGCGACCAGATCTGGCAATTGCAGGAAGCCGACCGGATCGTCGTGCTGGCGCAGCAGGTCTATCGCTAGGATCTGCCCTGCACACCCGGGCACGAAGATCGACCTCCTAGCGGAACGGGAACACCGCCGGTGAGTCGCGCAGATCGTCGGGCAGAATCAGCAGCCGGAAGCCGTTCTGCCACTGCATCACATAGGTCTTCTTGGCCAGCTGCCGGCCGGCATCATCGACACGGTAGGGTCCGAGGATCGAGCGGAAGGTCATCGTTCGCAGCTGTTCGCGGACCGCATCGTGATCCAGTGACCCGGCCAGGCGGACCGCCGCTTCCAGCACCTGACCACCGGCGTAACCATAGGCTGCCTGGGCCGCTGCGTTACTGCCGTATCTCACCTTGTAACGATAGGAGAAGTCATAGGCCATTGGCAGGAACCCGCTGCGCATCCAGGCCACGACGCCCATGACATTTTCGGCCCCGGCACCCAGCGCGTCGCCAAAGGCTTTCTGCGCCGGACCCACGGTCAGCGCGACGATGGCCGGGGTCAACCCGGCCTTGCTCAGGCTCTGCATCAGGCCGATGGAGTCATCGAGGTAGGTACCGCCTATCAGAACCTGGGCATCGGCCGCTGCGAGGGTCGATACCAGGGGGCCAAAATCGGCCTGACCTTCGGGATACTCGGCGTCGTATACGATCTCCATACCGAGTTCGCGTGCCTTCGCCCGAGCGCCCTCGGCCACTTCCGCTGGAAACTCCTCATCCGAATAGACCAGGGCGACCCGGGTGAGCCCCTTCTCCCGGGCAAACTCCAGCGGCAGGTCCATATATCGATCTGCTGACGCATCGATCTGGAACACATTGCTGAATCCCCGCGACCATATCTTGCTGGCGGCAGCACCGGTAGCCACCATCGGAAAACCATGACGCTCAGCCACCGCGCTGGCCGCGTAAGTCAGGTCAGATCCATACGGACCGAGCAACAGATCTACCTGATCTTCGCTGATCAGTCGCTCGTACACGCGGGCGCTCTGCTCGGGGTCCGAGGCGTCGTCGTAATAGACAATCTCAACTTTGCGGCCAAGCAGCGCACCGCGGGTGTTTACGTCGGCCGCCCACATCTGCATGCCCTGAAGCTCTTCACGTCCCAGCAATGCCAGGTCGCCGGTCAGGGATACCGAAGTTCCAACGCGGATCGGCGGCGCCGCTTCTGCGGCAAATAACTGCCCGGCGGAAAAGCCGACCAGCCCTGCCAACACAACGATGACGGAAATAATTCTGGGCATGGCTATCTCTCGATATCCAGTTTGCGCTTGGTGGTATACAGCATGCGCACCATGCGGTATTCGAACGGCGTACCGGTCTCGTAGTACCGGAAACCAAGATTGGCGCGAAGATTCAGCACGTAGATCCCGGTCCAGGTCCACTCCTGCCAGGGTTCCAGAGCAAAGATTCGACTGCGCAACTCGTTGTTGACATACCAGTCCACACCGGCACCAACCCCGTCACGCAAAGACGAGGGACCAAGCAACGGCAGCACCAGATATGGGCCGGGGCCAACCCCCCATCTGCCCAGAGTCTGGCCGAAATCCTCCAGTTCCTGCGGGATACCCATCCTGGTCGCCGGATCAAAAAAGCCGAGGACGCCGAGTGTCGAATTTACGACCAGACGACCGGTCGTCGCCACCGTCTTCTTCGGACTGAGCTGCAACACGCTGTTCAGCAGGGTATTTAGATTGAGGAAATTGTCGAAGAAATTGGTGATGCTCCGCCTCACCGGGGCAGGCGTCACGGTCTTGTAGGCATTGCTTGCCGGCAGCAACAAGTGCTTGTCCACCACCGCGTTGAAGTAATAGACCCGGCGATTGAAGCCCTGCCAGGGATCGTATACATCAGCCGAATAGGTCACCCCGGGCTGCAGCACCCGATCGGCAGCAAACACCGTCGGTTCGGGCTCTTCGCCCTCAACCACCGGCGCCGTGCTGCAACCAGCGGACAAAGCGCCCGCAGCCATCAATGCCAACGCCACAACCGGTCGATTCTGTTGCGCCACCATGCTAGGGCACCGGCGCGTTCATGATGTTCAGCACATTGTCGATGTAGTCATAGGACTCCATGTTCCCCATATGGCCACCGTGCGGGAAGATCGTCGCCCGCTTACCGAATATCTGCTTCAAAGTCTCGATCTCACCCGGCTCCAGGATCAGATCGTCGCCATTGTGGATCACGAACACATTGTCCGCATTGCTGAGGTAATCCGAAATCGCGATCAGGCTCATGCGTTCGATCAGCTCACTGCGCGTCAGACCGGGCTCCAGGCTCTGCTGGTAGGGATAAAAGAACGCGTGGAAATAGTCGGTAAACCCGAGACGCATGGCAACTTCGGAATAGACGCCGGTGTCTGTGAAGCGATCCACGCGGACATTGGCGGGTTTGATAAACCCGAAGTTAGTGACCACATCGGCGGTGAACACCATATTGGCCGAGGACACGCGAAACACGACGCCGATCAGTGCCGCCAACAACTCATTGGTGGGCCGCATCGTTTCAAAAGCCTTGAACAGCAGCTCCTCGTCAAACCGAACTGTTTCCGCACGCTTGTAGGCGGCGCCTACCGCGTTGACCAGCTGCTCGTAGAAGCGATCGAAGTTGTCGGCGCCACCCGGTATGTTGTCCAGCATCCGGTCCAGCAGCGATATCGAACTATATAGGCGTACCGGCGGATTCATCATCATCACTTTGCGGAAGTTGAATACCTTCTTCTGCGCATCCAGACGACTGACGTAGGCCGCATTGAAAGCACCCAGGCTGTAACCGGAAAGCGAATAATCAGTGATCGCCAACTTGTCGCTCAGCCGGTCCCGAATCTTCTGCATCGCCAGATACAGATCCGCGGCGTCCGCTGACGCATCTCCGGGTACTCCGCTGGCCGAAGCCGCGACGATAAAATTCGCCGTGACCGGTGAGCTGAGCAGCACGACGTGGTAGCCAAGGGAATAGAAAGCCCTGGCCGCCAGCAAATTCTTGCTGCCGTTGTGGGCCGCGCCGGTGCCGGCGATGAGAAACACCAGCGGTGCCTGGCCCGGCTGAGCCGCGTAGGAATAACGCAGGTCCTGGTCGTACCAGAATATGTCCGGCGCCTTGCGCTCCAGCACACGGATGCTGTCCTGCCTGAACGGCACATTCTCCGGTAGCGGTGCCTTCAGAGGCGCCGGGGTGCCCACTACCGTCGCCAGAAACGGATCGGTGATCGGATAATCGTAGGCGTTGGCTGGCGCCATCCACAGCAGCGCAAGAATGACGATCGATTTTCGTATCAGAGGCTGCAGCGTCATCGTTAACTGACCCTACCCGGCGTGTGACAGGTGATATGGCTTGCCCGCAATTATGCTTATGCACACCGCAATGCATACGGCTTCGCCACCTGAATAAAGGCGTAGTGTAGTATCGGTAAATACGACCAGACCCGCAAGAGTTGGATAAGCTAATATTTTGGCCCCGTTTCGCTGTACGTTTCGCCAGGTCAAGATCGTCCGTGAGCTACTGCCTCAATCCCGAAAAACCGCTTGCCAAAGAGCTCGTCCGGATCGCCCGGGAGCAGATAGAGCTCGCCCTGAAGGACATCGACCAGTCCCGCGGCGACATCCACGAAGCCGTGCATGAGGTACGCCGGCATTGCAAATTGATCCGCGGCCTGATCCGGCTGGTGCGCCCGTCATTTCCGGAATATCGCAGTGAAAACATGTGGTTCCGTGATCTCTCACGAACGCTGAGCCATACCCGGGATGCGACCGCCAGCATCGAGTGTCTGGACGCGCTGACTGCGCGCTTCAAGGATCTGATCCAGCCTGGCGTGTTCCAGCCGGTCAGGCGCAGCCTGGAGCAACGGCGCCACGAAATCGCCGGCTCCCTGCGTCTCGAGGACCGCCTGACCGAAGCGCGCCATTCGCTGTATGCCGCCCACTGGAGAGCCGGTGACTGGACCCTGGATGCCGAGGGCTACGCAGCTGTCGGCGGGGGCCTGGGCAAGACCTATAACCGCGCCCGTAATCGCATGCGCGAAGCCCGCACGGAGAGCACCCCGGAATTACTCCATGAATGGCGCAAACGGGTCAAATATCATCGCTACCATATGAAGCTGCTGGCCCCAACGTGGCCGACGATAATCGGCCCGCGCGAGAAAGAATGCCATCGGCTTACCGACTATCTGGGCGATGACCACGATCTGATCGTGCTGGAGAATGTGCTGCTGAGCGAACCGGACCGGTTCGGCGACCCGCAGCTGTTTCGCTCCCTGTCCGGTCTGATCCACTGGCGCCGGGCCGAACTGCAGGCGGCCGCGTTGCCGCTTGGTCTGCGACTGTTTGCCGAGACCCGCGAAGCCCATGTGAAGCGCTTCCAGGGAATCTGGGAAGCCAGTTTGGCCGAAACCCCGGGAGCTCGGGGTCTCGCGGTCAAGAACAAACCCGCCGCAAAACCTGTGCTCAGGCACCTGAGCGCCATCTGATCCGGTCGCAGTTCTAGCGGCTTCCCAGGTAGTCCCTCTTGCCCAGCTCCACACCGTTGTGGCGCAAAATATTGTAGGTAGTGCTGATGTGGAAATACATGTTGGGCAGCACGAAATTCAGCAGGAAAGTCTGACCGGAAAATTCGGCGTCTTCACCGCCTGCCTTGACGGTGATTGAGCGATCCTCGCTGCCGTCGATATCTGCTGCACAAAATCCCTTAAGGAATTCCGTCGTGTCTCTGACCCGCTGGATCAGATCCGGAAAACTTGCCTCTGCGTCCGGGGTCTCGGAGGGTTCCTTGCCGGCCAGCCGCGTCGCACCGCGTTTGGGAATATCGCAGGCGATTTGTACCTGACGCGACATTGGGAACATATCCGGAAACAAACGCGCATTGATCAGCACTGTCGGGTCGATGTTGCGCGCCTCGGCATGGGCTTCGCCTTTCTCCAGGATCGCTCCCAGATTACCAAGCATCCTGATGAACACGGGTACCGAGGCCTGATACATGGATATAGTCATGGCAAATCCTCTGATGGCGAACTCGGATCAGTCGCTGCAGGGAGCATCATCCCGCCTGGCCAGTGTCCCCGGCAAGCCCCACGTCACCGAACTGGTCAGTCCGACTCCGCTCGCTGCCAGACCAGCAATCGGTTGTTGGCCGGCATGGCGTGATCGGCGGCAATCTCCAGACCGCACTGCCCGGCGTGCAAAACCAGCGCCTCGATATCGCGGATACCGCTCTCCGGATCGCGTGCACGGAGCATTCGATCAAATTGAGCGTTGCTTTCGCTGGTTGGCTTGCCATCGTAGTTAAACGGCCCGTAAAGCATGAACAGCCCGCCCGCCGGCAGCAAGCGACCTGCGCCGGAAATAAACAACCTGACCAGCGGCCAGCTCATGATGTGCACGGTGTTGGCCGAAAACACTACGTCCGTCGCCAGCACCGGCCACGGCCATATCGCCACATCCAGCTCCAGCGGCGGTGGCAGATTCGGCAAGCCCGCCTGTTTTTGCCGGGTGCGAATTCCCGACAGCAAATGGTGTCGATCAGATGCCTGCCAGCGAAGATGCGGCAGATGCTCGGCAAAAAAGACCGCATGCTGGCCGGTGCCGCTGCCGATTTCCAGCACCGTGGATACGCCTCCCAGATAGCGCTCCAGCACGTTGAGGATCGGCGCCTTGTTGTTCTCACAAGCCTGGGAAAATGACAAATTCACTTTCGCGACGCCGGATCAGCCATGATCG
>Ga0316191_10004950_pt1 | contig 9999 bp, 7 predicted proteins | sample Eddworburr2cm_MG_FD_204928 | JGI IMG/M metagenome (GOLD analysis project Ga0316191, IMG submission 204928) | Coastal sediment microbial communities from Maine, United States - Eddy worm burrow 2 cm | ecosystem: Environmental > Aquatic > Marine > Coastal > Sediment | place: USA: Maine | collected... | reverse complement strand
ATCCCACATCTAAGGCCATCATAATAATAAAACCTCCAATAAAGCCCATTGTGGCAATATCAGTGAATTTATCCTGTTGCGTCTCAGGGATTACCTCTTCCACAACCACAAAAATCATCGCTCCCGCCGCAAAAGATAAGGCATAAGGCAGAATAGGCTGGAAAGTAAGTACTGCCCATGCACCCAAAACTGCAGCTATGGGCTCTACCATGGCAGATGCTTGTCCGTAGGTAAAACTTTTAAGTCGGCTCAACCCTTGCCTTCTTAACGGCATGGCCACTGCAAAACCTTCAGGAAAGTTTTGTAGGCCTATCCCAAGTGCCAAAGCTACTGCTCCACCTATATTGGCTCCTTCAAAACCAGCGGCAACTCCTCCAAAGAGTACCCCAACTGCAAGACCTTCTGGTATATTATGCAAGGTTATAGCCAGAGTAAGCAGTGTTGTTCTGTGCCAGGGTGTTTTTATTCCTTCACTTTCTTTAAAATTAATATGTATATGCGGCAAAACCTTGTCCAGTCCATAAATGAAAACAGCACCAAGCAAAAATCCCACCGCCGCCGGTATAACTTTAACAAAACCTTCCCCCGGGCTCATTTCTATTCCCGGAGCAAGAAGACTCCAAAAACTTGCAGCTACCATTACGCCACCGGTAAAGCCCAGCATACCATCAAGTACGGCCCTGTTCATAGTCTTAAAAAAAAAGACCAGACCGGCACCTAATGCTGTAAGACCCCACGTAAAAAGGGTCGCATAAAAGGCAGCCAAAATAGGATTGATTGATTCAAAATAACTAATGACATTCTCCATCATAACTTGATCATTTTAACGTATAAGTTAGAAGCGATTTGCTGTGAAAGATTTAATTCTCTTTGGTCAATATGAATTCGCAATGAATTATCAAACTCTTCTTTTTCAACAATCTTCATTTTATTTCCAAGAGCTATATTGTTTTTATCAAGGAACCTTAAGAATACGGCCGATGAATCTTTTACCCCCACACATATTGCTGAAGAACCTATGGGAATTTGACTTAATAGTTGATTATCACGCTCCATGAACTCGCCATTTTTACCGGGAATTGGATCTCCGTGCGGATCAAACTTTGGAAAATTTAGCAGTTCATCAAGCTTATCAATTAGTTTTTCACTTTCAATATGTTCTAGTTGTTCAGCTATTTCATGTACTTCATCCCAGGTAAAATCTAATTTTTCTACTAAAAAAACCTCCCACAAACGATGTTTTCTTATAATCGATAAGGCCGTCTTAACACCAAGGGGGGTCAGCGATACCCCCTGATACTTTTTGTAATGAACCAGTCCTTTTGCAGATAACTTTTTCATCATGTCCGTCACAGAAGACGGTTTGGTTTCCATCCTTTCGGCCACGGCATTGGTTGAAATAACTTCCTCACTACCCATACCCAGATGGAATATAGCTTTTATATAATTTTCCTCAGAATGGGTCATAAAAAACATTTTAACAAAAATACATTTTTATTTGTAAAAACATATTTTTAGTTATATCTAAATTATATCTTTGACATATGAAATATATTACCGTACATATTTCTTTAAAGATAGTCTTATTCGTGATTGCAAGTATAATGGGGATATCTAATATCTATTCTCAGCAGAATACTATAAAAGGTATTATTATGGAGGGGAAGGTACCGGTACCTTTTGCCAATATATACCTTCAGGGAACAAATCTTGGCACATCTTCAGATAGGAACGGCGAGTTTACCATTAATAACATTTCCGATGGCACCTATAAAATCAAGGCTTCTTCTATGGGATACACCAGTTTCTACCAGCAAGTTGCTTTGGCCGATAATGAGACGCTGATACTTACTATAGTACTTAATAGTTCATCAGAGCAATTGGAGGAAATGGTGGTTACAGGCACTTTAAAACCCGTAAAACGATTGGAAAGTCCGGTCCCTGTGGAAGTATATAAACCCACATTTTTTAAAAAAAACCCTACTTCAAGTATTTTTGAATCCCTTCAAAACATCAATGGTGTAAGGCCCCAGATTAATTGTAATGTCTGCAATACAGGAGATATTCATATTAATGGTCTCGAAGGGCCATACACTCTTGTCTTAATAGACGGTATGCCTATTGTAAGCGGTTTAGGTACTGTGTATGGACTGTCTGGAATCCCAAATTCTTTAATAGAACAAATTGAAATTGTCAAAGGACCAGCTTCCACTTTATATGGGAGTGAAGCTGTTGGAGGACTGATTAATATAATTACAAAAAATGCGCTTAGTGCCCCCACTTTTGCAGCCGACAGCTTTATGAGTGGCTGGGGGGAATATAACCTTGATATTGGCTCTAAAATTGAACTTGGAAATAATTCTAACTTATTGTTAGGTTTAAACTATTTCAAATACGACAACCCAATTGATGACAATGGAGATAATTTCACAGATTTGACCCTTCAGGATCGCATCTCTTTCTTCCAAAAATGGAATTTAAATCGGGAGTACAACCGTATTTTTTCGTTGGCTGGCCGCTTTTTTTATGAAGACAGATGGGGTGGTGAAATGCAATGGACACCTGAATTCAGAGGTGGAGAAGAAATATATGGTGAAAGCATCTACACTAGAAGATGGGAAATACTGGGAAAATATCAATTGCCCGTTAAAGAAAATATACTGCTTTCTGTTTCTTACAATGACCACAGTCAAAATTCTGTATATGGCGCGATACCTTACCTGGCAGATCAGCGTATTGGTTTTGGGCAATTAACCTGGGATAAGGTATTTGCAAAGCATGATCTCCTATTTGGAAGCGCATTAAAATACAATTATTATGATGATAATACCCCTGCAACTTCAGGATTAGCCGGGAATAAGGCAGACATAGTCTGGATCCCCAGCCTTTTTGTTCAGGATGAGGTAAAATTTTCAAAAAAACATTCCTTACTTACCGGTATCCGCTATGATTATGACAAAAGACACGGTTCCATATTTACGCCAAGATTAGCCTATAGGTGGAAATTTACAGACAACGACATCATCCGATTAAATACAGGTACCGGTTTTCGGGTGGTCAACCTTTTTACTGAGGAACATGCCGCTCTAACCGGCGCCAGGGAGGTAATCATTACTGAAGATCTGAAACCTGAGCGTTCCATTAATGTAAATCTTAATTACCTTAAAAAAATATATAGTAACGATGGGACATTTATTGGTTTGGATGCCTCAGCCTTTTACACCTATTTCAATAATGTAATTCTTCCCGATTATGATACGGATCCCAATTTGATAATCTACAAAAATTTAGATGGTAAATCTGTTTCCAAAGGCATAAGTGCGAACCTGGACATGGCATTTCCTGCCGGACTGAAAATACTTTTAGGAGCTACTTTAATGGATGTAAGCAGTACACAAAACGGCATCACCCAACGGCAAATCTTAACTGAAAGTTTTAGTGGTACCTGGAGCATATCTTATGATTTCAGAGCTCTAAATCTTACTTTTGATTACACAGGTAATCTATATGGGCCAATGCGCCTGCCTCTATTGAGCGAGCTCGATCCCAGACAGGAATATTCTCCCACCTGGAGTATTCAAAATATCCAATTTACATATTCCGGCGTGAAAGATTTTGAATTTTACGGGGGTATAAAAAATTTGTTGGATTGGACTCCTAACAGGGGAAATCCATTTATTATAGCGAGAGCCAATGACCCCTTCGACAAAAATGTTCAATTTGACAATTCAGGAAATGCCATACCAACAGCAGACAACCCATATGGCCTTACTTTTGATCCCACTTATGTATATGGCCCAAATCAGGGAATGAGAGGATTTATAGGATTGCGCTACCGTTTGAATTAAATGACCCGATTTACTTGAGTTGTAATTTGTACTTTTGATCTTTTTCATATTTGTGCAGACAGACTACGACTATATTATTATTGGTGCAGGTGCAGCAGGCTTAATGCTAGCTGATGCCTTTGGAAGCGATCCTTATTTTAAGGATAAAACCGTTCTATTAATCGACAAGGATCCTAAAAAGACCAATGATCGAACCTGGTGCTTTTGGGAAAAGAGTGCAGGTGACTTTGATAAAATTATCAGTAAAAGCTGGAGCCAAATTCAATTTGAAGGGGAAAGTTTTAAAGCAAATCGTGAAATAGCTCCCTATACCTATAAGATGTTACGCGGGCTCGATTTTTATAGCGCCTATATGAATCGCATTGAGGCTTATGAAAATATTACATTTTCTCAGGCTCTGTTTACAGGAATGATCGATCATACAGGCCATGTGGAGGTGATTACGGAGAATGGGAATTACCTTGCTCAACAAGTATTTAATAGTGTTTTTGATTATAAGTCACTTTACCAACAAACCAAATATCCAGTTTTACAACAACATTTTATAGGGTGGTTTATTAAATCTGAAAAGCCTGTTTTTAATCCTGAAAAGGCCACTTTTATGGATTTTTCGATCCCACAAAAAGGCAATACTCGCTTTATGTATGTTTTACCTTTTTCAGAAACAGAGGGTTTGGTTGAATATACTTTATTTTCTGCTGATACCTTACCTGAAGAAGAGTATGAAAATGCTATTAAGGACTATATTAAAGAAAAACTTAAGTGCTCTAAATACGAGATAACAGAGAAAGAAAAAGGAAATATTCCTATGACGTGTTATAATTTTTCTGCAAAGAACAGCGATAACATTTTACACATAGGAATAGCGGGAGGCTGGGCCAAACCCAGCACAGGATATACCTTTATGAGTACGAACAGAAAAACCAAAGAATTGGTTGTTTTCCTAAAAAGAAACAAACCACTTTCTTCTTTTAGTCATAAAGATCGATATTGGTATTATGATTTGCTTTTATTAGATATCCTTTACAAAGATAACAGCAAGGGCAGGCGTATTTTTGAGTCCCTCTTTAAGGGCAGTAGCCCCCAATTGATTTTCAAATTTTTAGATGAGGAAACCAACATAAAAGAAGATTTTGAGATTATTTCAAGTTGTCCCAAAAGCTATTTTACGAAAGCACTGTTTAACCGGTTATTTTAAACCTCTCTGTTCATGAGTTTATTACCAAACTGCTTCAGTACTTCCTTCTTATTTTCCGGTGCTTCCAAAGATTCAAGTATTTGAAATGCCTGCTGGGTATACTTTTCAATTTCTTTCCTCGTAACTTCCGCCGCACCACTCCTTGTAAATATCTGCTTTACAGTCCGTATTTTATCCTGAGGGTTCTGGGGTTTTATAGAAAAAAGATTTTTCAATTCATTTTTCTCCTCCACGGTACCTAATTCCATAGCCCGTATATACAGAAATGTTTTTTTATTCTCTATGATGTCACCACCTACCTGCTTCCCAAAATTCTCGGGATTACCGAAGGCATCCAGATAGTCATCTTGTAATTGAAAGGCTATGCCAAGATTTATACCATAATCATAAATCACATCCTGTGATTTCTCTGAAGACCTGGAAATTATAGCACCCATTTTCATAGATGCTGCAATCAATACAGCTGTCTTATATGTAATCATTTTAAGGTAATCCGGAACCGTAACCTGGTCACTTAATTCAAAGTCCATATCATATTGCTGGCCTTCGCAGACCTCAATAGCTGTTTTGCTAAATACTTTTAGCAGCGACTTAAATAAATCGGCCGGATAATTTTCCAGATACTGATAGGAGTTAATAAGCATTACGTCTCCAGACAAAATACCTGTATTAATATCCCATTTTTTATGCACCGTCTTTTCTCCTCTTCTGAGCGGTGCTGCATCCATGATATCATCATGTACCAAAGAAAAATTATGAAAAATTTCAATTGCCAGGGCCGCATCCAGGGCATCCTCAAATTTACCGCCTAACACATCAGCACTAATGAGTGTTAATATTGGTCTTAACCTCTTCCCTCCTAAATCCATAATATACGCTATCGGGTCGTATAGATTATGAGGCTCTTTTGTACTGAGTTTATTTTCCAGATAGGAATTAAAACATCCCCGAAAAAACTCGATGTCTGGCATTTTGAATTTTTTTCAAAAATACATTAAAAGCAGTCACTGAAGAACATTAATGTAAATTTCCTGTAAACAAAAATGACTTTAATCAGGTGGTTTGTTAAAAAAATGTAAAACTTAGGAAACTTTTTATGTTTTTATAGTTTCCTGATTATATTTGACCTCGACTATGAAAGAAAAAATCTTAATTAAAGCAACGGACCTCTTTCTAAATCTTGGATTTAAGAGTGTTACTATGGATGACCTTGCTCAGGCAATGGGCATTTCCAAAAAAACCATTTATTCAAATTTTGAAAACAAAACCAAATTGGTAGAGGCCTGCACAATGCATGTATTTGATTCCGTTTCCTGCGGAATTGATGAAATATGTTTACTTAAAAAGAACCCCATTGAAGAGCTTTATGAGATCAAAAGACTGGTGATGCAGCATTTAAACGATGAGAAAACTTCTCCCCAATTTCAACTTCAAAAATACTATCCCAGAATTTATAATACGCTTCGAGGTAAGCAATTTGATATGATGCATGATTGTGTGGTAAACAATGTAAAGAAAGGTATTGATCAAGGAATTTACAGGGATAATCTGAACGTTGAATTTGTCGCAAGAATTTACTTTTCTGGAGTCACTAGTATTAAGGATAGCCGACTATTCCCTGTGGCTAAATTTCCGGTTCTTGATCTTATGGACGACTATTTGGAATACCATCTCCGGGGCGTTGTCACCCCCAAAGGAAGAAAAATACTCAATAACATAATCAACTCAAATCAGGATTAAATGAAAGTTCGATTTTTAACCATTTTAGCATTGATGTTTTTTGGTTGGTCTTTTTCCCAGGAACAACCCAATAGCTTTTCACTGGAAGAGGCCATCACATATGCACTTGAATATAATTACAGTGTTATTAATGCTGATAGAGAAATATTAGATGCGCAAAAGCAAAAATGGGAGGTTATCGCCACCGGCTTGCCTCAAATTGATGGTGATCTTAGCTATCAAAATCAATTAAAACAACCGGTAACTCTTATCCCTGGTGAAATTATTGGAGGAGAACCAGGGTCTTTTCTACCCGTAATATTTGGTCAACAAAATCAGCTTAATGCATCTGCCACACTTCGTCAGCAAATATTCGATGGTTCTTATATTGTAGGCGTACAAGCCACAGAAGCTTTTCTCAGATATAGTCAAAACAATAAGGAGAAAACAGATCAGGAAATACGGAAAGCAGTCATAGAGGCCTATGGTAATGTTTTGCTTGCCAAGGAAACTGTTGCCATCCTGGAGAACAATAAGGTAACATTGGAGAAAAATCTCTTCGAAACTGAAAAACTCTTTGAGAATGGCCTTGGAGATGAAGAGAGTGTTGAACAACTCCAAATTACATTGTCTTCTATTATTAGTGCATTAAAAAATTCAATCCGATTTGAAGATATCACGCTACAAATGTTGAACTTAATTATGGGGCTTCCTATTGAAAACCAAACCATCTTAGAGGAAAACCTGGATGATCTGGTATTAAAACAAATTGATTTTAATCTCCTGGATTCCGAATTCTATATGGAAAATAATGTAGATTTTAAGCTGGTCACCAACCTAAATGAACAACGGTATTATGAACTAAAGCTGGCCAAAAGTAAAGCCTTGCCAACACTTAATGCGTTTGTAAATTATGGAACATCTGCCTTTAGCAATACGTTCTCGTTTTTTGGTAATGAACAGCAATGGTACGGCTCATCTGTGCTAGGCTTTGATTTGAAAATTCCCATCTTCAGTTCACTCAATAGAAGTGCATCTACCCAAAGAGCTAAAATTGCCTATGACCAGGCAAAAACTCAATTGACAGAAACCGAAGAACAGATCAGACTTCAACTTGAACGGGCTAAAAGTGACTACATTTTCTCCATTGAGGACTATGAAACTACCAAAAGCAACCTCAATCTTGCAGAGCGCATTGAAAAGAAAAATCAAATAAAATATTTTGAAGGTCTTGCTACCAGTTTTGAATTAAGACAGGCCCAAATCCAACTTTATACCGCACAGCAGGATTATCTGGAATCTATGGTAGAAGTTATCAATAGAAAAACAGAATTGGAAACTGTTCTCAACAATTAAACCCTCAACTTACAAAACCGAATAAGATGAAAAATACCCTATTATTAATACTAATTTCATTCCTAATCACATCCTGTGGAAATGGAACTGTTAAGTCAGTTGAAACCTTAATTGCTGAAGGTAATTTAGAAGCAATTAAATTAAAAAAACAGGAAATTTCCGAAAAACAAAAAATATTGAATTCAGAACTCAGGCTCCTCGATTCTGTTATCAATGTAAAAGATAGCGATTCAAAATTAGCATTGGTTACTACTTTAAAAACAAATGAGCAGCAGTTTAGTCACTATCTCGATCTTCAGGGAAATGTAATGACTAAACAGAATGTGTTGATTTATCCTGAAATGGCTGGAACTTTGGTTAAAGTATATGTGAAAGAAGGTCAAAAAGTGAATAAAGGTCAACTTTTGGCTACAATTGATGATGGTGGAATGAGTAGTCAACTTGAACAATTAAAAACCCAGGCGGCACTTGCAAAAACTACTTTTGAACGTCAAAAAAGACTATGGGAGCAAAAAATTGGATCTGAAATTCAATATCTGCAGGCGGAAACAAATTATCAGGCAGTAGAGAATTCCGTTAAACAAGCTCAAAGCCAGTTGGCGAAATCAAATATAAGAGCCCCTTTCTCAGGAATAATTGACAATGTTATTCAAGAACAGGGAACTGTTGTTTCACCGGTTAACGGACAAGCAGTATTTCGCATTGTAAACCTTTCTGACATGTACATAGAAGTAGACGTGCCCGAAAGTTATTTAAATGGGGTAACAGTAGGTAAAGAAGTAAAAGTCTATTTCCCCGTACTGGGCGATAGCATTACTTCCGTTGTAAGACAAACAGGAAATTTTATTAATCCAACTAACAGATCTTTTCGAGTAGAAATAGCAGTGCCCAACAAAAAGAATAATATAAAGCCAAATCTTACAGCTCGTGTACAGATTAACAATTACAGTAGTACAAAGGCAATTTTAATTCCGCAGAGTTTGATTTCTGAAAATGCGGAAGGTGAGCAATATGTCTATATCGCCACTGAGGTTGATTCAAATGACATGGCTGTAGCAAAAAAACAGATAATTAGAACGGGGCTAACGCAGGGAGACTACGTAGAAGTATTAGAAGGAATTAATCCCGGAGAACAGGTAATTATGGAAGGTGCTCGCAATGTCAGAGAAAATCAGAAAGTAAAAATAATTCAATAGTCTTATGAGTAAGCAAAAGAGAAACGCTAATAAGGAATTCAGATTATCTTCGTGGGCTATTGATAATCCGTCTGTCATTTACGTAATGATCGGCATCTTTTTTTTCATTGGATTATCGTCCTATTTTTCAATGCCCAGAGAAGACTTCCCGGAGGTAAAAGAAACCAAGATATATATTAGTACGGTTTATCCCGGAAATACAGCAGAAGACATTGAGCGGTTGCTCACGGATCCTCTCGAAGACCGTTTAAAAAATGTAAGTAATGTGGTTGAAATCACATCTACTTCTCAGGAAGATTATTCAATGATCGTGGTTGAATTTGACGAAGATATTTCTGTTGAATATGCCAAACAAAAAGTGAAGGACGAAGTTGATAGTGAAAAGGCTGGGGAAGACTGGCCTATTTTCAATGGGGCGAAAGTTGAGCCTGATGTTTTTGACCTTAATTTATCTGAATCTTTTCCTATCATGAATGTGAACCTGACAGGAGATTATCCCGTTGATAAATTAAAAGAATTTGGGGAGTATCTCGAAGATGAAATAGAAGATTTGCCGGAGATTAAAGGTGTGGATATAAGGGGAGCACAGGAAAAAGAAGTAGAAGTAGCGGTCGACATTTATAAAATGATGGCGGCCAAGGTAAGTTTTGATGATGTTATACAAGCCATAGGCAATGGGAAT
>Ga0316191_10004944_pt1 | contig 10003 bp, 11 predicted proteins | sample Eddworburr2cm_MG_FD_204928 | JGI IMG/M metagenome (GOLD analysis project Ga0316191, IMG submission 204928) | Coastal sediment microbial communities from Maine, United States - Eddy worm burrow 2 cm | ecosystem: Environmental > Aquatic > Marine > Coastal > Sediment | place: USA: Maine... | reverse complement strand
TACCTGTTTATATCACTCTCGTTTCAACCATTTAGGAGTTATGACTATGAGCGATGCACCAAAAACCAGACCCAAGGTTCCTGAAGGCAAGTCGCGTTTTCTGACAACCACTCAGATGGAGGCTAATGAAAAGGGCTACGTTGGCTATAAAACCACCTGGGAATCTTTCCAGAAAGAAGTACCCTACAGCACCCCCAAGAAGCCCTGAGACAATCAGCCGCGCGCAGCTGCAAGGTCGCGCGGCCACTAAGTCTGATTTTTGTTTGTATAAGGGTGTTTTTTGCGTGCTTTTTTGGATTCCGAAATTTTAACAGAGATTGTATTTCGGCAAACTCAAGAACAAGAAGAAAACCCTACGCGATATTAGTATGGGCTATAGAACATCAGAAAGCTGGTAATCCACATTAATAAAAGCGCCAATATCTGCCAGAAATCGAATCGTTCTGGCGCCGAAACCAACATCGGGTGCTGTTTCGTTTTTATCGACTGACAAAACCAGGACCACGCCAATTCGGGGAGATAAATTATGGCTTTTTATCACTTCAAGGATCTTTTCCTTGACCGGTTCAATTTGCTTGATAAGTTCGTTCGTCAAATCATAAACGTCCACATCATCAGTAATCGTTTCCGTTGATAACTCCCATGAACTAATCACGGGTTTGTCCAATCCGCTGTTTGCACCGGAAGCATCGACTGCGGTGGGTTCTATGCCAAGCAGGCGAGTGATGTCATCGGGATTGAAATGATAGCCACTAAGTGTGAAGTAGGCCCTTCCTTCATTAGAAGCCAAGATATTACCCTAATCAATTGATTGTAAATATTATGAGTAATTATAGCGTATAGGTTTAATAAACACAGGGAACCACAGGGTGTGCATGGCTAATTACCAGTCAGGCGGCAATTAAGGTCCGCAGATCTTGTGCATGGCGAATTGTAACTCAAGCGGCAACTGGGAGTTGGAACAGACCGCTGCAATGCTTTTTCCACGCGTAGCTGTTTAGCGGAGCAAGTTGCGCGACTCTGTCACCGCTGATTACAGCGGGCGTGTTACCGTCCAGCGACGCATGTGTGCGCGAATGATTGTAATAATCTTTGAAAAGTTCCAGCTTCCGCTCCAAGTCAACCGCATTCCAGAATAAGGTGTGGTCAAGAAATTCCCGGCGAATTGTTCCGATAAGTCGCTCAATGAAAGGATGCGAGCGGGGCGTATAGGGAACGCTTTTGAGTTCATCGACTTCCAGAATGCGAAGATTGGCTGTCCATTGATGGTAAGTGAACAGGGGGTCGTTATCAGTGCTGAGATACTTCGGAACACCCTTGGTTGAAATGGCTGTGTTGAACATTCGACACAACGTCACACCATCGACATCACCGGCGTGCACGCCAAAGCAATGATGCGCCGCGTGAATTGGTCCATGACCACGAGCACCCAGTGGGTCTTGAGCAGAATGGACTCGCAACGAAACATATCGACGCTCCAGAGGCTGTCTTTCAGATCCCCGATAAACGTCAGCCAGGAAGGGCCGTGACCGGAGTCGGGTCCCGGTCGGTAGTGTTTGGCGAGCACGCGTCTGACCACATCTTTATCGATGTTTAATCCGAATGCTTTGTTGATCTTCTGCGCTATTCGGGGACAGCCAACTCGGGTGTTACGCGTTTTCAATTGGACAATGGCTTCTATGAGTTCCTGTGAGGGACCTTTGGGCCCCGGCTTTCCTTTTCTGCGCGCGGTATACAGCAATCGATACTTGCGTTTCTTGAGCATGTCGTGAAAGTCCAAGAGTGTCGAGGGTCTGAGAATGACCGCAGCCCGCTGAATGTTGTGTCGGTTGAGAAATAGCGACCAGAAGCCGAGCAGCGTCCGGTCGATAGGCGTCAAATTGGGTGCACGTCGCCGAGACCGGTTAATAATCAGGAGCTGATGTTTCATAAGAAGGCTGTCGGCGACAATGGGCTTGGCCCCGCCAGGTCCAAGCAATTTGGCGAGTGTTGCCAACAAGTGTGCAAGCATCAGCAGCAGGTCCTTCATGGGAGGGTAGAGTAGGGAAGGTTGCCTTCGCTCACAAGACTGGTTAAGTATCGGTATTCAGGCGATAATTAGCAATTCGCCAGGGACAGGTGTCAAGTCTCGATCAATTTGAGCCCCACGGGTAAGGCTTCGCCAAAAATCCGCCGGGTTTCGGGTTCATCGAGATGCCTTGCTTCTGATACCATCTCGATCCACACGGTCGGTGCTTTCATGGCTGTGAGCTTGTCAATGATCGCGTGCCGGTGAGTCGCGTCGAGGTCCCGCGCGCGATCGCCGCTCATGCGAGCGAGCATCACCGCAGCAAAGGCCTGGTTCGGATTCTTTTTCCAGTCGGCTTTCAACAGCTGAGGCAGCCAGCTTTGCACGGTCTCTTTGGGCAGTACATTATGTGCGCTGCCGTGGAACGGTACGCGCGCAGCGACCCGGCCCAAGGCCCACCAGCCGGTTTGTGTTTCGCTCGCTTTCTGCAGTCGCTTCAATAGCCATTCTGCGATCCGGGTCTTGGTAGTGACCGGCAGGTTCTCCAGGCTCGCGATCAGTCGCGCCATGTCTTCATAGGATTTGTTTTTATCAGCGGTGGACTTCAGGTTGCGTGCGGTTGCGGGATTGATATAGGGGGCGATGTCATCGAAAATGATTTGTTGCTGTTCCTCGTTCAGGCCACCCGCTGCGCGGCGCCAGCAGGTCCACCAGTCACTCCACGATTGATTTTCTTTGACGAATTGCAGGCCCTGTCGGTACAGCGGCCAGAACTGCTGTATGCGCCATTCATCGAGCGGGTAGCCGAAGCCGGGTCTCAAGGTGTATCCGGCCAAGTTTAACCAGACGCGCTCGTGTGCGTTTGAGCGGCGGCGTCTTTTTTGTCCCTCCATTAAAATATCGAACAGAGCTCTGAGCAGTGGCATGTCCCAATGGTCGCGTTTGCCCAGTCGTTTTTCCAGGTCATTGCGAAGCTGTTTCACCGCCGTGGGGTCGACTTCTTTTCTGGCGTGTCCGTACACGGTTTGAATTTTTTCCCTGGCTTTTTCAAATCGGGCGGGCAGGGGAGTCGCTGCCGTGTTTGTCGCGACGGGCATGTGCGCGCCGGGTTGCTTGCGGATCTGGAACTCGACATTCCAGCGTTGTGACGCGGAGCTCGGGCTCACGCATTCGATTTTGAGTGTGCCGACTTCGGTCAGTGAGCTGACCAGTTCGACTTCGACTTGATTTTTATTGTCTTGCTCTGAATCCAGCACCGCTACCAGCGGCGGCAGCGTGATCATGTGTTCCGGATCGATATCGCAGAGCTCGCCGGGTTTGCGTGCGTCGTCGTCGCTTGAAGATACCAAGTGGAAGCGCACCGGCTGGCCCAGGCGCAGTACGAATCTGCGTCCGGTTAAGGGTACTTCCAGGCCTTCTTCCGTGCCTTTCGGCATCAGGCATACGCCGCGCCTGTCTTTGCCGCTGTCTTCGAGTTGTAGAAAGTAGCTGCGTGCGGATCCCCCGCCGATTTTGAGTAACGCGCCGCGTCTCGCCAGACCATAGGCAACCGCGCCACAGGCGACCGCCAGATCAGGATGGGCGTTGTTCAGTACCGTGACCGGTTGCTGGCGCCATTGATGCAGCAGCGCCACCGCACGCTCGCTTAAACGCGGACTGTTGAACACGCCGCCGTTCAGCAACACCGCATCAGGCACCGCGGCCTGTTTCTGATCTCCGCCATGCTGCAGGGCATCGCGGCACGCCTGATCGTGGCGTGTCAGAAACTCGGCGATATGTTTGCTGACCGCGGGATCGGTTGCATAGGGCAAACCGAATTCAACGATAGCGCTGCGGCGTTTGTTCGGCAGTTCCGAGAACGATGTAAGCGGGAAAAAGCCGTCAACTGCGATTGTTTCGACTTCGTCCCGGGTCAGTTCACAGCTCCTGCTGCCGCCAATCAGGCGCGCGCCACTACCCAGCACCGTTACGCTCGCTGTACTCGGCGCCTGGTCCGATAGTAATATTTCCTTTGCCTTGCGTGTTTGCTGAATCAGCTGCGACAGGCTGGCTGCGTTCAACGGCTTGCCATCCCTTACTATTCGTCGCTCGGCGATATGCGCCAGCGCCAAGTCCACGTTGTCACCGCCCAGCATTAGATGATCGCCCACACCGATCCGGGTGAGCGCCATCTGGTTCTTGTCGATGCCTGCACGAATCAGACTGAGATCGGTTGTGCCGCCGCCGACATCGCACACGAGTAGCAGTTTTACGTTTTTCAGCAGCTCGTTTACGTTGTGCCTGTTTCGCGCGTACCAGTCATAACAGACCGCCTGGGGTTCCTCGAGCAACACGATCCTGTTCAAGCCGGCGAGCTTCGAAGCGGCGACCGTCAGCGAACGCGCGGCTTCGTCGAACGACGCGGGCACGGTGACGACAAGCTCCTGCGCCTCCAGCGGATCGTCAGGGTGCTCGTGATTCCACGCCTGTTTGACATGGTTGAGATAACTCGCGCTGGCCACTACCGGGGAGACCCTGTGTATGCCCTCGGCGGCTGCCCAGGGCAGTATTGCTGCACTTCTGTCGACCTGGGGATGGGATAACCAGCTTTTTGCACTGGTGACCAGGCGTCCTTCAACTCTTGAGCCCAGGTCACGCGCCCATTCGCCGACCACGAGCTGTGGCAAATCACCGCGCAGCGGGGAAGCTGACCATGGCAGCTGCATATCCTGTGGCGCCAGTTCACCCTTCGCCGGATGATATCGGAACGACGGCAGCAGCGGTTTCCTGGCGACCTCGCCGGGGGCGACCAGCTGTTCGATTTCGAATATGCCCGGCGGGCCGTGGTCCGGCCCGGCTGTGAGTTCCGTATAAGCGACGACCGTGTTCGTGGTGCCCAGGTCGATACCGACCAGGAAGCGCGGAGACAAAGGTGATTCTCGGGTTGCCGTGGGCTGGCTCAAATTGCCAGAAACCATTTTGGAATCATGTCGTTAATACTCCCAACAGAGCGGTCAGCTGCGGTTTCAGGTTTAACCGGCTCTGACGTCGAACTCGACCTGCCACTTTGCGCTGGCATCGGAAGGGATGGCTTCCAGGCACAGGGTGCCGACTTCGGTTACACGAGAGGCCAGTTCAACCGGCACGATCTCACCCTGCTTGCGGCCTTCAACCGGCAGGTTGGCCTGAATTTCAGGCAACTCCTCCAGCTCCTCCGGTTCCCAGTAGTCGAGTAAAGTGCCGGCTTCGTCGTCACGACGCGTCGTGGATACAAAGAAGCGAAAACGCACCGGCTCGCCTACAATCAGGCCGAATTCCTGACCGGAACTTTTTGCAGCCAAGCCTTCTTCCATACCGAACGGCGCAACGCACAGCGCCTGTATCGGGGGCGCCATGCCGGGGATTGCGGGCATCGCGCTTTCAATACCGACATAGTACGCACTGGCGATACCGCCACGTATGCGTACACCCTTGCCCTGTCGCACGGCGCCATAATATGCGGCGCCCCTGGCGACGGCCAAGTCGAGATCCGCGCCTTCCAGAAGCCTGGCCTGGTCTGCGCCGGCCTCGATCAGCCAGTGATTGATCACGGTCATAACCCGTTCGGCGAGAACCGGTGCTTTCAATACCCCGCCATTGAACAGCACGGCTGTCGGTTTAATGAAGTCAGCTTCATTATCCCCCAGCAATGCTTCGGCCGCGGCCTGTTGCCGGCACAGAAAAGCAGCGAGATGACGGCATACCGCCGCGTCCTGCGCATACGGCAGTCCCATCTGTTTCAAAGCGCCGCGCGCCTGTTGCGCCGGGTGATCCTGGATGCCGACTTCAGGGAAGAAGCCGTCGACCAGGCTGGACATCACTTCCTGCTTCGTCAGTTCGGTACGTAAGGTGGCGCCCAGCAGTTTGGAGCCTCTGCTCGGGATCGTGATCGGCACACTGTGGATTTCCGGGTCGGTCAGCAGAATCTCCTTTGCATCTCGGCAGCTGTGCGTCATCGCGAGAATCTGCCAGGGCGCCAGCGATTTACCTTCCTGTTCGAGCTTGGTTTTCACCTGATATGCGAGCGCCAGGTCCATATTGTCACCGCCCAGCAGGATGTGATCGCCGACCGCAACGCGATTCAGGCTTAGATTACCGTCGTCTTCGGTCACTGCGACCAGCGATAGGTCGGTCGTGCCGCCACCGATATCGATGACCAGGATGACATCGCCGACACTGACCTGGCTGCGCCAGGTATCGCTGCTGGATTCGAGCCAGCTGTAGACCGCGGCCTGCGGTTCTTCCAGCAGGGTAAGGTTGTTGAACCCGGCGCGCTGCGCTGCCTCGGTCGTCAGGCCCCTGGCAGCGGGGTCGAACGAGGCCGGTACCGTGATGATCACGTCCTGATCGATCAGCGGCGCGTCGGGGAAACGGTAATCCCAGGCGTTGCGCAAATGCACAAGGAACTGGATCGTCGCTTCAATGGGAGAGACCTTCGCCACTTCTTCCGGGCTGTTCAGCGGTAGAAACGACGCATGACGGTCGACACCACCGTGGCATAACCAGCTCTTTGCGCTGGAGACCAGCCGAATGGGCGTCTTGCTGCCGAGCTCTCGGGCCATCGAGCCGACGATCGCATCCGGATTCGCGTCCCACGGAAGCGCGCTATCGTCCTGCGCGAGTTCCGCATCATGTGCCTGGTAGATAAAGGACGGCAATTGCGTTTTTTCTTCGACGCTGCCGGGCCTGGTCAACTGCACAATGGGCATCACATGATGGGGCGCGGGCTCCTGCTCCGTGTGTAATTCAACGTAGGACAGGACGCAGTTTGTAGTGCCAAGGTCAATACCGACCGCGTAACGCGACTGATGCCTGTTATCTTCACTGATCACAGTTCGACCTCTGCGGGTGCAACAACGTGCGTATCATGGCCTTCGGCCAGCTTCGGCAGCCTGACTTCGGTCACTCTCCAGCCACGATGCACCAGGATGCCGGTAAACGGCGGCTGTCCGATGACATTGCCGGTAAGGCGAACCGCGGTCGCGTCAAAGCCTTCCGGTAAGGTGACGCGATTCTCTTCCTGTTCGTCTCTGACGGCCGCCAGCGTAAAGTAATCTTTCAATACTCTTTTACCGCCTTCATGAACCACGCGCGCCGCGGCGCCGACGTCGGCATCCGAAAAACCAAGCAGGTCTTCCTCAAGGAAGTCAATGAGCCTCGCTTCCTGCTGCAACAGCGCCAGCAGTTGTAAGGCCGCATCCGGGCTGGCGGTTTTTAGCCGGGATGCGGTTGATGATTCTGTACTGGGCGCCGAGGCAGCGGATGATTCAGGCCTCTTAGTCAGATTGTCCGTGGGTGCAGTTGTTCTGGTGCCGCGCTTGAGCATAAACAGCATCATGAAGACGAGCGCGATTATAGCCAGGCTGACATGGACAAGATCGATGGTGACCGGCATTGCCGTGATATCAAAATTCATAACGGGTTTCTCATGGGTTAAACACTGATTTGCGGTGCTGCGCTGCGCTGGCGCCAGCTGGTGTGTGTAAATAGAACTGTTTTTCACGCTGCAACAAAACGGAAATGAGTGATGGAAACGAGGCCTGGAAGTGAGCCATGCCTGAAGTGCGGAGTATACCGTAAAAGTAATGGCCTGTATGAATTCGGGCGAGGCCTGTTATCAGAGCGGTACTGCCTCCTTTTTCTCGATCAGCTTCTGTCCGCCACCAGCAATATCGCCGGCAGCAGCAGGAGATCCATCAGCAGCGCAATGCTGATGGTGATCGCCGACCAGCAGGCCGCACAGGCCGAGCGCCATCGTGGCGGAGATGATGTTCGGCAGCAGGCTGATCAGGCCGATGTCGAGTCGTTTGAGCGCAACAACCAGGATCGCGGAGATCGCCAGCAGCGCGCCGAACGCGGCGTAAAGCATGTTGATTATGTTGCGCTCTGACAGGTAGGCGAACACGATCGAGACGCCGGGGCACTGTCAAATTAAGTGCCTTTGAGCGACAATTGCTCGATGAATAGATCGCCAAGCCTATATGAACGCTACCGGTTTCCTCCTGAAATCATTCAGTAGGCTGTCTGGCTCTATCATAGATTCAACCTCAGCCATCGAGACATTGAAGATTTATTGACTGAACGCGGTATTGCCGTAAGCTATGAATCGATTCGTCTGTGGTGTCCTGGTCCAGCGAAAGTTGCGTCCATGTTTGCCTGGCAAATGACTGGAGGATATTTTTGTCAGTTGGCATCATCACAGCGCAGATGCTTCAAAGTGCCCACCTGAAGGACATCGGAGCACAAGGAAAACAATAGACGCCGTCCGGTGCCGTAAATACGGAGATTTGCCTAAACGCTTTGTCTACGCCGCGCGTCTCAAATCAACGATCGGCAGGTGCTTCCGACCCATATGATAGCGCACATCAAGGCGAATGGGTGCGCCACAGTGGCCGGCGATCGGTGCGTGTGGAGATGCGCATGGCGCACTGCGCGGCCACCTCAACCGTGGCTCGACTCGAGGACGTTGACACGCCGGTAAGATTTTATGATACATCTCAAATGGCGTCTTGCCATGGAGCGCCGAGTGAGGCCGATGTTGGTTAAACCAGAATTCAAAGAACCTAAGCTCCCGATGGAAAGCCTCCCTGTGAAGTGGCACGAGTATGATCCGCGTGCATTCATTCTTTAGGGTTAGGATGAATGTAAGTGCAAAAGTAACTACAGGGTTGCTCAGCGGTTGCTGATCTGATCCTTCTTGATAGTGCCTGGCAATAAGGCTTCAATGTCCTCCACCGTTGTCGCCTTTGGCAGTTCCGTGAACAGATGCCGGAGATACGCATACGGTTCCAGGCCATTGGCCTTGGCCGTTTATGCCGAGCGCTGAACTATGCCGAACCGGCGTGATCTACACTATCCATAGCTAAAATTGCAGGCAGTGTACTCAACATAGTCTGATCTTATTCTCCAACAGTTGATTCGGAGGAGAATACATGACTACCACAGCCTATTTCCATGATATTAAAGTGCTTTGTCGTTTACATGAGGGCCCTCTAGGTGCTCATATTGACCTGTATGCCGAACGATTGCTCAAGGAAGGGCACTGCTACCAGAGTGGCGCACGATGCATTCGAGTTGTAGGTGATTTCAGCCATTGGCTCGCACGTAAGCGTCTTGATGTCAGTGATGTTGATGAACACACCATTGAGCAGTATCAAAAGTACCGGTTGCGATACAGGCATCCATTACGCCCTTGACCGAGTCGCTAAACAACCAATTTTTTCTTCCCAAGACGAACGGCCGGATCGCATTCTCCGCGCCGTTGTTGTCGATCTCAAGGCGGCCATCGTCCAGGTAGCGGATCAGCTTGTCCCATTCGTTGTGCAGGTAGTTGAGCGCCTTGCCGGTCGCGCTTGTCGGCGGCACTTGCGGCAGCGCTTCATCCAGCCAGCGGCGCAGCTCGTCCAGGATCGGGCGAGCATGCCGCTGGCGGTGATCATGGCGCACCTCAGGCTCGAGCTTGCGGACCTGCTTCTCGATTCGATACAGTTTCTGGATCAGTGACAGACCCCGATGGGCTTTTCCCTTTTTCTTGTTTTTGCCCTGCGCTTTTACCGCATCACTGAACTTACGCCGCGCATGCGCCATGCAACCCCGTATGGTGCAAATATTCGAACGAGCCGTATGATATTGTTATTAGGTAATATTACGGATAATCTGTTCGTGCAATGGCCTATGTCATACAACCGTTCCACCTCCTGGTAATTGCCTTGGCCGGCTGGCTTAACCGCCATCAACAGGCCGTCACCGGCTGTTTCATCGGAGAGAGCCGTGTTCTTAAGGATGAGCTCGAAGGACAGTGGCTTGGGTTCACCGATAAACAGCGGCAGTAGTAGAAATCGACTTTGGGTGCACAGTGTGGGTTAGAAGAGTGGCTTCCCACTGAAGCGCTGTAACCAACTGATTCAAAGGATGAATAAATCAACGTCCACGGCTTGCAAATCCGTGGACCTCGGTTCGACTCCGGGCGTCGCCTCC
>Ga0316191_10004941_pt1 | contig 10008 bp, 14 predicted proteins | sample Eddworburr2cm_MG_FD_204928 | JGI IMG/M metagenome (GOLD analysis project Ga0316191, IMG submission 204928) | Coastal sediment microbial communities from Maine, United States - Eddy worm burrow 2 cm | ecosystem: Environmental > Aquatic > Marine > Coastal > Sediment | place: USA: Maine... | reverse complement strand
ACTGATGCGAAAATTGTAATAAATATTTTCCAGTCCATAGAATAATTTTTATCCTTATTGACACATAACGTTACAGTTAGTCAGGAGGCATACTTTTACGCCGATCTGGTTTAACGTTTTATTAGCGATCATTTTTAATATGACTCTCGCCAATACTTTGGATCATTGAGTGCATCAGCACATAACACTTGCCCGCTAAAACGCCGAAAAATCCGCGCATCAAGCTATTGAACCATCCATCCATCAGAATTCTCAAGCGGGATAGGATACGGCGCGTCGAATCTTTTTATCCCAGCAGATGAAATGCCATATGTTGTGTAATAGCCAGGATGCGCGACGCAGTCACTCATCTAAAGCAAAATCAACCGGCCCATCAAAATATACCAGTGCAACTAATTCGCCGGATCCAGCATTAATTTCTGCATGAACGGCTCCTCCAGGTTGAACCGCGTATGATCCCGGACCATAGACTTCTGATACAGTAGTACCATCTGCATCTTTGCTGCGTGTTTGAAAATCACCTTTTATAAGCACTGAGTGATAAGTTGCTGAATGGCTATGCCAGGGTTCCTGGTATCCTTCTGGAAACCGAACCATAACTGCAGCAGGGCCTGTTTCTGGATCGCCCCATAGCATAGCTACTTCAACAGGGCTTCCCTCTGCCAGGGGTGCGAATTGTAAGTCTTTAAAGGCTGTAACATTAGTATTATTCATTTCAAGTACTCCTCCAGATTTATAATTTATGCTATGCATCTACATGCAGCATAAAACCAACGATTGATTTTAAAGGCGCAACGTTTTTTACACCGGACTCTGAATCACTTGATAAGTGCTAGCTGAAGAACTGGTTACTAGTTGCCACACCACACCTGCAAACTTTAAAACTGATTCACTTTCTCCACTTAGCCCATGGATCTGATCCACTCTTGGTAGATGGCTTTGGAGATTTCAACGATTCGCGTCCACTGTTCCGATTTTCACTATACCTGCCACCTCTTTGAGCACCAAAATTTTTACCCGAGCCCGAATCATACGCAGCTGATTTCTTCGCACGTTTTTCGCGCAAACGCTCAGCATCTTCCAGACTTAATTCCGCAGGCTCACCCGGTTTTTGCCCTTCAGGCACAATGCGGTCCCTGGGCGATAATTCAAACTGCTCGTCTGACGCTCTAGGTAAGTTCTTAAATTCATATAAATAGAAAGCTTCAACTTTTTCACGCGCCCAGTCCGTTTTTTTAAGAAACCTCACACTGGATTCAATACCAGGATTGTTCTTAAAACAATTGATATTCAAATAGGCATAAAGAATATTGAACCCATAGTGATTGACGACTTCAGTCAAAAGTTGTTTTAAACCAACGCCATGCAGAGGGTTATTCTGGTAATTAATCTCATCATTCATCGCAAGTTCCAAACCAGGGAAGTAATTAGCGTCACTCTACCTACCACAACACAGATGAAAAGAAAAACAACCGGTGATGTGTTGTTCGACTAAGTTGAATAAAAAGCGCACTAAGATCATTAGTGTCTGACTCCATCGATTTCATAAAGCCTGCAACAACTACGGTAATACCACGCTGCGTATTGGGCGTCAGACTGCTTGCACTTGTTAGATGAAATTTCGTACTTCACAATGAAAAGTATTCCTTAATTCCGACCAATACATTTGCGGTTGCAACAGAGGCAAGGATCAAGCCCATTACCCGACTGACAATGCTAGCTCCACTGCTGCCAATAAAGCGGTAAATCCAGCTCGCTCCAAGCATGAGTAGAAGAACGATCAGTAACACCGCAAGTATCACTGCTGCAGTCTGAGCCTGCTCAATAAGGCCGAAACGAGCATTCTCAGTCATCAAAACTGCCGCCAGTATTGCACCTGGTCCAGCAATAGACGGAACTGCAAGCGGAAAAATGGCAGTTTCACTACCGCTTACCGCCAATTTAACTTCTTGTTCAGGCTTGCTCTCACCGAAAATCATTGAAAGAGCAAATAGAAACAACACAATACCCCCGGCAATCTGAAATGCCGAAAGTGGAATCGCCATTGCAGTAAGGATGACTTCACCGGCCACAACGAAGAACAAGAGAATTCCTGCTGCAGCGAGTGTAGCTTTAACTGCTATTCCTCTTTTAGTGTGCTCATCGAATTGGCGGGTAACCGCGATAAAAACAGGTATCGTGCCAATAGGGTCGATCACCGCAAAAAAGAAGATAAACGTTGCCAAAAAATCGATCATAAGCTATCTCAAGTGGCGCCTAACATTTTAATAAGCGGCACGGTTGGCAGCCCCGGCACAATGCAATTGTTAGGAATTTTTCTCATATTTTATTTAAAACTTACCATTATCATTTTTCCATTCACTTTGTGGAGGGATCGCTTCGATTGTATCCCAGTGTTCGACGAGTTTCCCTCTATCGACACGGTATAAATCATAGATCGCCGAATGGACTTCATTAAAATACCCTTCGCACACAGATAGTACAAAATTTCCTTCAGCTAAAATTTTGTAGTTTTTTTCGTAATTCAGCCGAATTCCTTTATCGCAACTATCTTTCAATGCGTCGATTATCGCCGTATTCCCATCAACCATAGAAGGGTTATGTTGCGTAAACTGCTCTTTACTTATGTAGGTTTCGATCTTTGAAAACCTGGTGTTTATGAGAATCTCATCAACGAAAGAACCTACGATCTGTCGATTTTCGTCAGTACTATCGAGATCGCTTACCTCAGTCGGGCCACTCAACATAGAGTGAGTTGAACCATTTGGGCCTTGCCTCAACTGGATATTGTCCCAATGCTCTACGGTCATATCATCTTCGAACCTAAATACTTCAAAACCAATATTTGAATGAGCAAAATCATATTCAGTATGCGCAAAAACATAGTCACCATCTTCAAATATTCGAACAATGTTTACTCGAGGAGAAGTCAACGACAGTCGCTTAAAGAGCCTGGCTAAACCTTCTCGACCTTCGTTAGTTTGAGGGTTGTGTTGAATATACTTTTCGGGATTTATAACCTCGACCGAAGACGGCTCCCCGGTTTCAATACCTTTAAGTAATGTAATTATCCGATTTTTTCGTATTGATACCATAAATGATAAAGCTTCTTTCTATCCATGAAACCTACATAACCGGCAGTCATACCAAAGCCCTTGCTTTATCAGGCCGCAGGTTTTGGCTGTCGGCGTTGATGTGATTATTAGGTATTTATTCTTTTTTAGCCTAATTTCTCTTTATTTATAATCGAATGGATTCAGATAGCAGAACTTTGAGATAAGGCGCATAGGTCAATACCGCGCCTTGAATGATACCCAGATCGTTGAAGGCATCCACCATCTTCTGAAAAGCCTCTTCGTCTTGAGGTTGCTTTTTGAGTGTTTTAAGAGAAACGAGCAAGGGCCTGATCTCATCCTCATCCAGATAGGTTTTCAGCATGGCGATATCATTATCCAGTCTTTCTGCATTGACAGCCTGATGGCTAAATCTCTCTCGCGTCTCGTCATCTTCCTCGAAGTCCGGTGGTTCCTCATACACATTCCAACCAAGGGCTTCAGACCGTGAAGTTTCAGGGGATACTTCCTCAACTCCTTCATAGGCGTTGCCCTCTCCCAGGACTCTTTGCTTCAGCGCATCGACAAAGGTATTAAATTTCTCAGCATTGGGATTATTTATTAACAGTGATAGCAGAGGCTCACGCTTGGTTCGTCCATGAAACTCCAGCTCAGACCCGGACACCACCGGTTCAGGGTTTAGTATCGATAGACCCACAGTCGACTTTTCCTCTTTTAGCAGCCCTTTCATCCGCACATATACGGCATCATCGATGATTTCGAATTCCCTGGTGCCTTTAAAAAAGCGTTTTTGTATAAGCTTCATAGTCATAGTGTTGTAATAATTTTCCAATACATAAGGTTTATAAAAGATTCATTATCAATAGTTTTTCATCTTGCCCCAAAGATCAATTAATGTGTTTCTATGGCATGTGCTTGATGCCTTCCTAACCGATGCCCGATTTTTTCGTTAGATCCCATATTTGTATGCCTAACGTCACAGCTAGCATGCGCGAGTGCGTTGGCGCGGGGTCCTTGTTGTCCTGATTTTCAGGCAGCACGCCACTAACCTAAAACCTGGGGGTTGAGCTGCCATAAAGCGTAGTTGAGTGCAGATGCGAAACTGACCCATAGCAGGTACGGAATGAGGAGAGCGCCGGCTAGAGGACGCACGCGCCAGAAAAAAACAAGGGTGGCAACAATAAGGACCCAAAGCAACACGATGTCGGCAAATGCCAGGGCACCGAAATGCCAGGCAAAGAAGACCCAGCTCCAGAGGGCGTTCAGTGCGAGTTGCACTAGAAATAACGAGAGCGCGATGCGATTGGTGCGGAATCCTCCGGAGCGCCATACCAGCCATGCGGCGAGAGCCATCATGACATACAGAACTGTCCAGACTGGCCCGAAAATCCATGGAGGCGGTGCCCAGGCAGGCTGGGCTAGCTGGCTGTAAAAAGACTTCGCCTGCATTGATGCAAAAGCTCCAACGGCAGAAGCGGCAAAGCTCACAACGAGCCAACCGATAAGCCCCAGGATTTGTCTCTGTTTTGACTGTGACACTATACAGATCTCCGCTTGTTGCCTAACGCTTCGCATCAGCGGCAAAGTGATCGTGTAGCGGGCACTTTGTCCGACTGCATGCGTTTGCCGGGCGACTCTTACTCATGAGCAATTGGTTTATCGGTAAACAAGTAATCCTTTAATTCGCTGTCAAACGAGGGGTCTTTACGGCGAATCCATTCAAGCACCATCGCGGCATGTTCTTTTTCTTCATCACGATTGTGGGCAAGTATTGCCTTTAGCTCACTATCTTTACACGTATCTACTCGCTGGTTATACCAGTCAACTGCTTCTAATTCCTCCATTAACGATGTAATCGCTCTATGCATATCTCTTGTCTCGTCTGAAAGTTCATTGACTGGTTCATGATAGCCTTCGTTTGACATTAATTTATCCTCATTTTGTGTTGGTAATAGGGTGTTCATTCTTTACCGCGAATAACTATCTTCCCTCCTGCCTGATTGGCATCCATTAGCTTATGAGCCCCTACCAACTCCTCAAAATCAAAAACAGGGCCCGTCTTAACTTCTAGTTCTCCATTTTCCACGAGGCCGATATAACCTTGTAGTTGCGTGGGCGCCAGATCCGCCGCCTCACCGCTATATGAAGTCAGCTTGACCGCAGTAGGTATATCCCCCATTGGATGGAAGTCATTGAGGACCCATTCTCCACCAAGAATTCCCGTCCTACAAACGATACCACCAGGTCCGACACAACGTAGCGAATCGAGCAAAGTGCTCGCACCGATTAACTCAAGTACTCGATCATAGGGCTCTCCACGTTGTTCCTCGATTTGCTGGTGTATTTCGCCATTATCGATCCAGACCTCGTCTGCGCCTGCAGCTTTGAGTTCATCAATTTTTCCCGGACCGCGAGTAGTGGTAACAACTTTCAAACCGGCATACTTGGCCAGGGTCAGGGCGGCCATTCCAATCGAAGACGTACCTCCCCGAATCAATAGAGATTTTGCTCGGTCGATCTCGAGTCCGGCATATAACGACCCGTGAGTGGTTTGAAGCATCTCGGGAAGGGCGGCAAACTTTTCCCAGGGCAATTTGGTGCGAATTGAAAATACACACTGATGTGGAACCAAAGTGTATCTGCATAGGAGCCATCAAATTGACGGCCCATTCCGCCCATTATTGCAGAGACAGTGGTGCCAGGATCCAAATCCAATCCCCCCGCGTCCACGATTTCTCCCACGCATTCTATTCCAAGCACCCGTGGAAACTGCACGGTAGGGGAATCTACTATTCGAGTGAACCATTCTGATCGGTTCAGTCCAAATGCGCGAATTCGAATTAGTGACCAGCCCTCTCGTGGGCTTGGCGTTTCTACCTCCTCAAGCTGAAATTGCTCGGCTCCACCCGCTTTTCGAATAATCCAGGCTTTCATGTTGCGTATCGCTTTTCATACGTTTCTATAGATGTCATCGAACCCTTGATCGTCCGATACCGAATAACCATTAAACTCATAACACTTCAATTATCGGCTCCATATCTGACTCTACTCTATCAAACAATTCGCCAATTTTAGTTGCAGGTCTTATACATATTTTTTTATTTATCGCTAACTTATCTGCTCAATAACCCATCCACACTGCGCTAAGTACTTAAACTAATTACTCGGGGATAGTTGTCTGCTGGCACTTCTTGCTCATGAAGTGCCTATTATGAAAGAAAAGACCCACAATATAAAACTGATTACCCTGCCTTTGCTGAGCTCGTTGCTGGCGATTTAGTTTCTTGTGTTGCTTGAGGCCGAACTGTTGTTTGGCCTGCTGCAAGTTTTGAACTTCTCTCCCGGCTTGATATCTTAGGGCATACGTCCTATTATTTGGTCATTTTTAGGATAAGCGTCCTAATTTAACCTTTTATTTCAAGCATTCACACAGGAGTGTATAAATCATGAGTAATGCCAGCCTGTACGACCCCATCGCCATTGGCGATTTAACTTTATCCAACCGCATTGTCATGGCGCCAATGACGCGTAATCGCGCCGATGAACAACTTGCCCCGCCACCGATGGCGGTAAAGTATTATTCGCAGCGGGCCAGCGCCGGATTGATTATTACCGAGGCCTCGCAGGTATCACCCGACGGTGTCGGCTATCCAGCCACGCCGGGCATTTATACCGATGAACAGGTCACCTGCTGGCGGCGCGTCACTGATGCGGTGCATAAAGAAGGTGGACATATCTTTATTCAGTTGTGGTATTGCGGGCGCATATCGCACCCTAGCCTGTTACCGAACAACGCCACGCCGGTGGCGCCGTCCGCCATTGCCCCGGAAGGTGATGCATTTACGTATGAAGGCTTGCAACCGTTTGTGACGCCCCGTGCTCTTGCCACCGATGAGTTACCCGACATTGTCGCGCAATATCGTCATGCTGCCGAGATGGCGAGCCGGGCCGGCTTCGATGGTGTTGAAGTGCATGCCGCAAATGGTTATTTGCTTGATCAGTTTTTACGTGATGGCTCCAATCAGCGTGATGATCAATACGGTGGTAGCGTTGAAAATCGCATGCGTTTATTAAACGAAGTACTCGATGCGGTGTGCGAACGGTGGCCGGCGCATCATGTCGGAGTGCGCATAACGCCAGAGAACAGTTTTAATTCGATGTCCGATTCGGATCCGCAGGCGCACTTTGGCTATTTTGTTGATCAACTTAACCAACGCGGCCTGGCCTATTTGCATGTGCTCGAGGGCGACATGATGACGAAGTCGGCCAGTGTTGATTATCGCGCGTTGCGCGATCGCTTCGATGCTCCATACATGGCAAATAACGGCTATGACCTGGCGCGTGCAAAAAACGCATTGCAAAACGGCGATGCCGATATGGTGTCTTTTGGTGTGCCGTTCCTGGCCAATCCAGACCTGGTGCATCGCTTTGCCCACAACTTGCCATTAAACGAGGCTGATCAGGAGACCTTTTATGGCGGTGATGAGCATGGCTATACCGATTATCCGGTTTATGAAGAACCGGAAACCGAAACGGCGTGAAACCCATAAAGGCATAACCCATGGGACCGAAGGCACAACAGGCACGCGAACGTATTGTCGAAGCCGCTGATGCGTTGTTTTATACGCAGGGCTTTGAGAATACCTCGTTTGCCGATATTGCTGATGCCGTACAGATCTCGCGTGGTAATTTTTATTATCACTTCAAAACGAAAGATGACATTCTTGATGCGGTAATCGATAAGCGTCTCGCTAAAACAGGCGACATGTTGCAAACCTGGGAGACGCAGGGCAACACACCGGTGGAGAACATTCGCTGCTTTATTCATATGATTTACGACAACCAGTCGAACATTCAACGCTATGGTTGTCCAGTCGGTACCTTATGCACAGAACTGGCCAAACTCAATCATGCCTCAAAGCAAGAAGCCAATAAGTTATTTGCGCTATTTCGTCACTGGTTAACCGGTCAATTCACACTGCTCGGTAAAGATGAAGCTCAGGCCGAAGCATTGGCCATGCATTTGCTGGCGCGCAGTCAGGGCATTGCAACCTTATCCAATGCTTTTCAAGACAAAGCTTTCATTCAACAGGAAGTCAAACAGCTGGATGACTGGCTTGCTGAACAAATCCAACACACATAATAAGACAGAACATGTACATCGTTTTTCTAAAATTTCTGACATTAAAGCAAAATCCGCTGACTTTATACCGCATGATGTTGGCTGGAAAAATAAGGTGTGAGTGACAGGAATTTTACTGAGCGCATATCATAACATCAGGAGACAACCATGAGTTTAACTGAACAAACCCAGGAACTGACCAACAACTTTATTAATGGCCTGGATGAGACCGACAAATCTGCCGTTATGCAGGGCTTTGATTTGATCACAAACACCCCTTATGGCGAGAATGCACTAAACGTCGGTGAGCAGGCCAAGGACTTTACCCTGCCCAATGCCACCGGGGGTGACTTATCGTTAACCGCGTTATTAAAAGACGGACCGTTAGTAATCAGTTTTTATCGCGGTGGCTGGTGTCCGTATTGCAATCTGGAATTCAAGGCGCTGGCCGATGCGCTGCCGAGGATTCGTGAACTGGGTGCCAACCTTATTGGCATTTCTCCCGAACTGCCGGACAATTCAATGAGCACCAAAGAAAAACATCAATTGCCGTTTGATGTGTTAAGCGATGTCGGTAACAAAGTAGCGCGTGAGTATGGCATTGTCATGGATGTACCCCCGAGCATGGTGCCGCTGTATCTCAAATGGGGCCTGGATGTGCCGGCCGCCAATGGTGATGACAGCTGGGAGTTACCAATCCCGGCGGCATATGTCATCGACCGCGATGGCACGATTAGCTTTGCCTTTATAAATAAAAATTACATCGAGCGCTGCGAGCCAGTAGAGATCATCAAGGCATTAGAGGCATTAGCAGCCGCTGCATAGTAATTCACTTGTTGTCTGACAAAGGTCGGTCAATGGCGGGCCTTTTGTCTGGGTGTTTACTATATACATGGTGCAGTAACCGGCGGCGAGTCTTTTTGCGTTGTCGAGGTTGAATTGCCTTGTCTGGCTTGCCTATTTATGTGCAATTGGTTTTTCGGTAAATAGATAGTCTTTTAGTTCTTTATCCATAGCAGGATCTTTTCTTCTTATCCATTCCAGGACCATTGCTGCATGCTCTTTTTCTTCATCTCGGTTGTGCGCAAGTATTGCTCTCAACTCGTCGTCCTTACACGCATCAACTCGCTGGTTATACCAATCAACTGCTTCTAACTCCTCCATCAATGAAGTTATCGCTCGATGCATATCCAGTGTTTCATCAGTGAGTTCTTCAATGGGCTCGTGGTAGCCTTCATTCGACATTTTTTTCTCCTGTTAATTTATATTTGATTCGACTAACGCAATGTTAAGTTGTAAAAAAAGCTTTGCACCAAGCGTAACATGACCACCGTAAACACAAAAGCCGAGACATACTACGAATGCATAGCGCTTGAAATCAACTTGAACAAGTTGTCAGGCGATTTACTCCTTGTCAAAGCTATCCACAATGATAGCGCCCATAGAAGCAGGCATTGTAATTACTATTAAACGTTTAAATGCGATAGCTGTGTCTATAAATAAAGGGAATTTATTTAAAGAAAGCAATACTAACGCTACGACTAATGCTGTAATTGTATAAGCAATAGCTATACGCAACAAGAAAACGGGGACCCTGTGTTTAATATTGCCTTGGAATACACTTTCATATGCGAAGAAGCCCAAGAATGAAATAGACAGAATAAATATCATTAGTAGATTAGATAAAGGAAGTGTCTCGCCTAGTTTCCAGGCCTCTTCAGAGAACGAAATTGGAACTGCTAAAGCAAAGGCACCAATAGTTACTTGGCTTGCATCCTCTAAGTTAAAGCTTAAATTCATTATTTTTCCTAA
>Ga0316191_10004940_pt1 | contig 10009 bp, 10 predicted proteins | sample Eddworburr2cm_MG_FD_204928 | JGI IMG/M metagenome (GOLD analysis project Ga0316191, IMG submission 204928) | Coastal sediment microbial communities from Maine, United States - Eddy worm burrow 2 cm | ecosystem: Environmental > Aquatic > Marine > Coastal > Sediment | place: USA: Maine... | reverse complement strand
GCTGATCAGCTGGGCGAGTTATACGGCCTTTACGATGTACTCGGGGTCACGTGGCGTCATTCTGACCGACACGATGATGTTCATGCTGTTTACGGCAGTCGCTATGGCGTCACTGGTGTTCCTCGTTCACGATGCCGGTGGCTGGTCGGTGGCAGTGGCCAAGCTCGCGGTCATTCCTGAAAAGCCCGACCTGATGGCCTGGCACGGGATGGTCGGTGGCGATTCCGCTTTCTCCTCGGCACTCGACTTCACATTCTGGAATATCACCCTGGCTATTGCCTGGGGGCTGGTCTATGCCGTCAGTCCCTGGCAGGCCAGTCGCTACCTGATCGCCAAAGATGAGCACGTCGTGTTGAGAGCGGCCTGTATAGCGGCAATCTTCCTGATCCTGATGGAGCTGACACTGTATGCCGCCGGAGCGGTAATTAACCTCAGTGATCCCGGTATCGAGCCGGCAGAAGAAGTCATCATCTTTGCGGCATTGAACCTTTTGCCAGAGCTCATGGGTGCCCTGTTGCTGGCTGGCATCATGGCCGCCGCATTGTCTTCGGCATCGACGTTCCTGTCGCTCGTAGGCTTCAGTGTCAGCAACGATGTTTTTCGCCACGAGAATGTTGACGAAAATCGCATGCTGAAAATGAGTCGCGTCATCATGCTTGGGGTTGGCGTGGTCACCCTGTTGATCGCATTCGTAGCGCCGATCGATATCTTCTGGTTGACCTATTTCGTCGGTACCCTGTTTGCGTCGTCGTGGGGGCCGGTCGCACTCATGAGCATCTGGAGCTCGAAGATCACGGCGGACGGCGCATTCTGGGGCATCGTGAGCGGATTTGTGTTCAATGCAGGGCCGAAAGCGATCGAGTATTTCGAGCTCGGGAGTCTGCCATTCTGGCTGGATCCGATTCTTCTTGGCGGAGTCGTCAGTCTCGTTGTGGTTCTGGTGGTCTCGCACTTCGGTCGGGTTAGTGACGCAGAGGCGCAGTTTCGATCTGCTCTGCATGAGGTCCCGGCGTCAGAGATCAGCGCATCAAAACTTCGACTGACCCAGTATGCACCGCTGATACTTGGGGCCTACAGCGTCACGATGTGTTTCATATTGCTCAATATCTACGTGCGACCCTATCAGGACGCCACAGGAACTCTGGCGGCGCACGGCGGCATCAACCTGTTTAGCGCCGAGGCGGTTCTCGTACTGGGGGGTCCCATTGTTGTATTGCCAACAGCGCTGATCGCCTGGCGCATGATTCGAAAATCCTATGGCTGAGCCTGGAGTGCTTGTTGTATGAGTGGAGTTGAGGGACGCGTTGCGCTGGTTACTGGCGGCAGTCGTGGAATAGGGCGCGCGACAGCGGCAATACTTGCTGCGCGCGGTGCGAAAGTCATGTGTGCAGCGCGTAATCTTCCGGATGAAAAGGATCCCAACGTGGAGTACACGCTTGGCGATCTCGGCACCGAACAAGGCTGCGCGGATATCGTCGCTGATACGGTGCGGCGTCTTGGAGACATCGAAATTCTCGTATGCAATCACGGCATTGGTTCGGCTCACGAACGAGTTGTGTGGGAGCAGAGCCTGGCCGACTGGAAGGAGTCGATCCAGGTCAACCTCGATGGGCCGTTTTATCTGTCGAGACTCGTGTTGCCGGGAATGATCAAGCGCAATTACGGGCGCGCGGTATATACAAGTTCTACTGCCGCCTGTGCAGCCGAACATGCCGGCAGCGCATACAACAGTTCCAAGTCCGGCTTGCTCGGCCTAATGCGATCTGTGGCAACCGACGGCGGCGCATACGGCATAACGGCAAACGCTGTTTTGCCGGGCTGGGTGCGGACCGAAATGGCGGAACGCTCGGCACGTCATGAAGCGAGCGACCGTGGCATTACACCTGAACAGGTGTGGCAAGAGCGTGCCGCGCTTTACCCACCGGGACGTGTTGCAACGCCGGAAGAAGTAGCAGAGATGATTGCATTTCTGGCATCGGAGGAATCGAGCGGTGTCAGCGGTGAGTCCATCAGAGTGGCGCTGGGAAGTGTCTGGTAGCAGAAACTGGAGATGAGGTTTTGAGATTGATTGGACAACGAGTGACGGTAGCTCTGCTTGCTGCATTGGCGCTGCAAAGTTCGGCGGCGGAAGTTCCAGCGAACATCCTGGAATCGGTTGAGGACATTCATGCCAGCGACACTATTCAGCAGGCCTTCGATTCGATCGAAGCGATGAATGAAGCAAACCTGCAAAGGCTTATCGAAATAACGGAGACGCCAGCACCACCATTTGCCGAGTCGATACGTGCGGCCGACCTGTTGCACCGGTTGCAGTCGGCTGGCCTCAGTGAGGCTTATATCGATGAGGTTGGCAACGTTATCGCGCGCAGGGCCGGGCAGAACAGGACGAAGACAGTTGCATTCGTCGCGCACATCGACACGGTATTTCCGGCAGAGACCAACGTTAAAGTCCGCCGCGAAGGCGAGCGTTTTTATGCGCCGGGTATCGGCGACAACACGCGCGGCATTGTTGCGATGCTGTGCCTGATCGACGTCATGGAAAAACACAACATCCGCACACGTGACGATATTCTTTTCGTCGGTTCCGTCGGCGAGGAAGGTCTCGGCGATCTCCGCGGCGTCCGGCATTTGTTCGGCGAAGACGGCGTCGAGATCGACAGCTTCATTGCGATGGACGGTGGAAAAAGCGAGCGCCTTGTTGTTGACGCGGTTGGCTCTAACCGCTACCGCGTCGAGTTTCACGGCCCGGGCGGTCATTCCTACGGCGCATTTGGTCGGGCACACCCGCATCAGGCTTTGGCAGATGCGCTATCCCGATTTACGACAAATGCCGCGCCACTCACGACAGGTGGCGAGAAGGCAACATTTTCCGTCGGCCGCATCGGTGGCGGCACATCGATCAACTCCATTCCTTTTAGTAGCTGGATGGAGGTCGATATGCGGTCCGTTGATCCTGAAAAGGTAGCCGCGCTGGATGCAACGCTTAGAGAAGCTATTCAGTTCGCGCTCGATAAAGAGAACGACCGACGAACAGAAGGCGAGCCTTTAACGGTCAGTATCGAGTCCGTTGGCGCACGTCCGGCCGGCCTCGCGAATCGCGAATCGTCGCTCGTGCAAAATGCGCTTGCGTCACTGCGACAGATTGGCGTCGACCCTGAGCTCGTCGCGTCATCGACTGATTCGAACATTCCTATTTCGCTGGGCATTCCGGCCGTGACGATTTCGCGGGGCGGCGTTTCGCGAGATGCGCATGCTCCCGCAGAGTCCTGGGAGAACGTCGACGCACATCTCGCTATTCAATCGGCGTTGCTGCTGCTGACGGCAGAGGCAGGACTCATCAACGAGCGATAGTTATTGCGCGAGCAAGCCGTCCCGTGACAAATAATTCACGATAGACTTCGCTTCAGTCGCCATAATCGATGTATCGCCGCGGTGATTGAAGTCGACCGATAGTTTGGTGTTTGACTCGATGCCCCAAACGGGTTCCTTGGTGCCTACTGAGTAGACCTGACTCGCGAGAACAATCGTGTGGTTCAGCTCCATCGTCTTCGGGGCGACATACTCAGTTAACTGCACGTTGTAAACGTTGTAGTAGTAGGTCGGCCAGACGTTGTAGGTCGACTTGGGACGTGCGTCCTTCAGCTTCGCCTCGGTATTCAGATCCACCAGCTGCGTTAGCAACAAGGCATCAGAGCCTTCGGCGTCCAGCATCGCGAGGAAAGTCTCGCGAGTTACGGGGGTCTTGGTATCCATTAAAGAGGTGCTGGCAACCGCCCGAACGCCGCGACCCTCAAGCTCCCTGACGATTTCTTTTTCAAGGTATCGACGAACATCGAAAGAATCGAATAGCGAAACGACGAGCACATTCTTGTACGGCGCGTCGGCGGTTTCCGCCAGCGGCTGAATGCGCTTTACCTGAACTCCGCTGCAAGCACCAAGAATGAGCAGCGTAGATAGCAAAGAGAGTACTTTTGTCACGGATTGTCCTTGTTTGGGGTCTCGATAAGCGCGTCAGTCTACCGAATCAGCTCGCGTGGCGCACTGCAATCGCATCTACAAAGTATCAATGGCCCAGTGTATGCTGGCGCCCCTAAACAATAAACCAGCATCAAGGATCAGCGGCATGTCATCACAACTCAAAATTCTGGGCGCTATCGCGGCGCTACTTCTGCTTAGCGGCTGTGCGTCAACGTTCAAGGCAACTTTCGACCACGACCCGGCGAACGATTTTTCCGGCTATAAGACATTCTCGTGGTTACCCAATCCCATGAAGGTCGGCCAGACTACCGGCCCTGTTAGTCCGCTGTTGGAGCCTCGCATTACGTCTGCCGTCGAAGATGCGCTGGCAGCGAAGGGCTACGAGTACATAGTCGACCACGAAAAAGCCGATTTTGCGCTGTCGTTTACTGTGGGTTCGCGAGACGAAATTAAGGTTGATTCATATCCAAGCATGTCGGCCGGCTACTACGGCAGAGGCTACCCGGCCGGTTGGGGATGGGGCGGCGCTTACTACGGCGTCGGTACCGAAACGTCGGTTCGTCAATACACCAAGGGAATGCTGGCTATCGATATTTTCGACGTGAAGGGGCAACGTCCTGTATGGCATGGCGTTGCAACAAAGAACATCAGCCAGTCCGATCGCGATGACATCCGCGAAACCGTGAATGCGGCCGTCGCGGCAATCATGGCCGGATTCCCACCGGAATAGGAATCAGCCGTCGGCGGCTCGCAATTGCAAGCCGTTGTCGCCCAGCTGGCGCAGGACGTCGTTTGATAGCGTGATAAATATTCGGAAACTCTCGTCGGCGGCGAGTTTCTCGTCGACGAGCAGATCGAATGCGGTGTTTTGCAGGGCGCGAACGTCTGCAATGACGCGCGCCAGCTCGGCTGGACTCGTGGATTCGTCGACCGACCGCCGCAATTCGATCGTCTGCGTGTAGAACGTGTCGATGCGGTTCTTGCGTCGCATCCGAAAGACCCGCAGCCCGGCAATCGAGGCGCTACCCAGCGCTACGATCAGCGTGACCACAACCTCAGCGACTCCCGAGTATCGTTCATAGACAGTGGGTGCAGATCGCTGCATATAGTCTTGTGTGCCGCTGTGCACGATAAAGGTCGAGCGACTGGTATCAAAATCGTCCGACAGTTGCTGAAACAAACCTGGCCGTTTGGCGGCCATGGACGGGCGCAAGCGCAGAATCTCATCAATCAGGTCGTACACAGCTGCGCTGTCGAGGTCTTTTCTCGCGACCAGAATCTTATCAACAGCTACAGTAACAATTGGCTCCGGCGACAGGTCACCGTAAGTACCGACGGGAATGACAAAGGGGCGAAATTGCGGGTTTAACAATACTGCTGCGTCAATAATGCCTCCGCGGCCAATGTCCTGAGGCGCGCCTACGGTCGCGAATTCGAATTTCGGGAAGTGGCTGCGCAAGGTGCTTATTTCGGCAACCCGTTCAGGTGCAAGAGGCGAGAAAACGATGACAACATCCGGGGCATCATCAAGGCTGTCTACATACTGGAATCGCTCACCGTCGACATAAATGCGCTTGGCAATACGCTCGAATACAAGGCGTGATGCCGAACCCTCGGGTCCGGCGAAGACCGTTGCGCCGTGCAGCATCTCCAGTCCGGGCAGATTCGCGGATCCTGCGCTGCGCCCGATATGCAGCACCGTCGGGTATAGCGGCATCACAGTTGCTATATCGCTGCGAAACGGCAAATTATTGGAAACCAGCGCCAGATCAGCATCGCCAGACGCGACTGCGTCAAGGGCGGCTTCTTCGGTCAGGGCCGCGGTCGTCAATTGCAGCGCGACCAACCCGCTGTCATCAAGCGATGTGCTGAATTCTTCTACGATACTGCGGTCTACAATATCGACTGGTGTTACAAATCGCAGCTCATGCCGGGCCTTGTCGCAGGCAGTCAGCAGCGCACAGCATGTGGCGATGATCAGCAGTTGTTTTTTTTGCATCTTGTCCGGGACATGCTCTGGGTTAGGATATGCACTCTGGATAGTACAAACATCAAGGTATCCAGACCACCTCATTTGGCGATTACGCCATTAACATGCAACAAGAGGATGTATTGATGAGAAAACTATTCAGCGGCACGCTGCTGGCGCTCACACTGATCGCGACAGCGGTAATAGCGCAGGAATCAGTTGTCGAAGAAGGCCGCCAGATGATACGTGATGCACGCCTCGAAATTGTGCGTTCAGAATTGCACTTAACGGCGGAGGAGAGCGCCGCTTTTTGGCCCATGTACACGACCTACCGCGCAGAGACCGATGCCATCCAGGAGCGTTATGCCGCCATGCTCAAGGCGTACATGCGTCGCTACGAGAATGCGGACCTCAGCGATAAGTACGCTGACGAACTGATGGAAACTTACTTCGGTATCAAGGATGAGTTGTTGTCGACCCAGAAAAGGTATTTGCCCAAGTTCCGCGGAATCCTGCCCGGCCTGAAGGTTGCGCGATTATTTCAGCTAGAAAACAAGATTAATGCCGACATCGATGCCCAGTTGGCGCAGGCCGTGCCGCTTATGGAATCAAACTAGGGGACTACTGGTTCAGGTTGTCATCAAGAAAAGTTCGAAATAACTTCGCCCATCGGGCGGCGGCCGTTTCTACGGCCTCCCAGTCGGTGACGGCATCAGGTGCCGAGGCAAAGGCCGGGGCCGAAGTACTGTCGGCGGCACGAGCCAGAACCTCGCCAGATTGAGAGTCTTTTAGCTCCATCAAAAACATCAGCGCACCGGGCTGAACAATGTCGCGCAATTCGCGCCTGACGCTCGACGCGTCAGCAACCTTGGCGTTTCGATAATCGATAATCGTTGCCTGGACATCCAAGGCGGTCGGTCCCTTTTCCTGAACGATCTGGTAGCCGGTCAGTTGTGCGAGGAAAGCGTCGCGAAATATCTGCCGCGTGCGCTTCTGATCTTCCTCGGACGGCGCCGCGTCTGTCGGGAAGAAAATGCCCATATCGCTCGCGTATAGCCGATCGTATTTGCCAAAATCGGCCCCGACAGCGATGTGGCTCGACTCAAGCTCAGAGTTCTTGCCAACCTTGAAACTCTGTGTCGTAACGGTCGTACACCCGGAAAATAACAGGGCAGCAGACGGCAAAACGTATAAGAGAATAGAGGAATTGATGCGGCGATTTAAGGGCATTGGCTTTACCTGAAGTGGTCGAGGGTGATGCTTGTCTATAGGCATATTATCGCAGTAAAGGTTTCAGTGCCCGCTGCCAAATCGCGTGTTGTCTACTGACGTGCTTTCTTCCGCAAAAATGACGGGGTAGGATGGTTCCCCCGATCTGCAATAGTGAGCTCCCAATCATGTCGACTCGATCAGCGCGTGGCACCCTTGTAACGATCGCAGCCGCGCTCATCTTTGCAGGTTGTTCGTCCGTGGTCGCCAAGCCGTCATCCGCAGGCGTCGTGAATTTCGAGGGGCTCGAGACCATAGAAAGCCGATATTTCGATGTCGCGCTAATCCGACCTGGCGTCGACTTCGCGGCGTACAGCGGCCTGATCGTCGCCACGCCCGAACTCGCGTTTCGCACGCCGGACCGCTCACAGCAGGAGTTCCCGCTATCGGACGAGCAAAAATCCCGATTCCAGGAGGTTTTGGCATCTCAGTTTGATACCCAGCTTGCGCAATTGAAGAGATTGAAGCTCGTCGATGAGGCGGGTTCCGATGTTCTACGCTTGGAGATTCGCGTGCAGGACATCAACGCAACGATTCCGCCCAATCGTGGCGGCCGCGTTGGTCGTGCGGCGGTGTTCCTGCAGGCGGCTGGTGAAGCGACCCTGGTACTCGAGCTTTATGATTCTCGCTCTGGGGAAGTGCTGGCTCGCGTGGCCGATGTGCGCGCAGTCGAGGGCGCTGCAATGTTGCAAAAAGAGGGTGCTGCGGTAACGACCTGGTCGGAGGTCGACGAGCTGTGCGAGCAATGGGCAGTAACCGCGCGTGAACGCCTCGATAAGCTCGTCAATCAATCCTGATCAAGGGGCGATTGGCGCGAACGCCTCGCGAGTAATTTCCCCTTTTGTCAGCGTGAGGAAACTCGCTTCCGGCACCGGAATCCACTCGGACTCCAGGTCATTCAATGGCTCGGAAACAATTGCCCGAGCGTCCCTCGAAAAACGGCTCGCATTCGGCGCAATTTCCATCGTCGCATCGCGGCTGGCACTGTGAAACAGCGATCGCGAATCGCCTTCGGTTGAATAGCGGACTGCGTACAGCGACTCGCCGTCGCAAATGCCAAGTGTCATCTGCAGCGCATTCTCAACCATGTGTTGTTTGGCCACGTGTTCTACGAGGCCCGCCATACGTGCGACACCGGTTTTCACATCACTGTCCATACCGAAGGTTAGTGATAGAAGAAACATCAGCTCGGAATCGGTTGTGCCGTGAATGAGTGGAAACAGTTCCGGCGCCACCGCGAACGAAAGGTCGCGATGCAGTTTGCTGAAATCGTTAATGAGGCCGTTGTGTACGAATAACCACTTCTCGTGATTGAACGGGTGACAGTTGCTCCTCTGGACCGCAGAACCCGTTGTTGCACGAACGTGTGCGAGGAACATTGGTGACTCAATCTGCGCGGTCATGGCCTGAAGATTGGTATCATTCCACGCCGGGCGAATATCCTTGTAAACGCCCGGCACATCGCGTTTGCCATACCAGCCAATACCGAAGCCATCGCCATTGGTTGTATTGGTGGTGCGTTCAGCACGCAGGCTTTGATCGATCAGCGAGTGGTCAGTCTTGAACAGGACTTCGTCGAGGAGAATAGGGGCGCCTGAGTAGGCAAGCCAGCGACACATGCGTTTTCCTTAATATTTTTGAGAGCCGATTCTGTGGCAAGTGAGTCTACGCCACCGCTTATACGTTGTCAGTCGAACCCGTTTAGCCTAAAAAGGTAGCCATGACTGTACTGATCCTGATAGCCGGCAGCTTTGTCGCGACGAATGTCGACAATATCGTCCTGCTGGTCGGTTGGGTAACCAGTCGGCAGATATCGTTTGGCCGAATGGCGCTCGGATATGCGGCTGCAGTGACGGCCGTTTTTCTGGTGTCTCTGTTTCTCGAGCAAGTCTCAAGCGTGATACCCGTCCGCTACATCGGCTATCTTGGACTGGTGCCCATTGTACTCGGTCTGCAAATGTTGCTGAGTCGTCACCAACAAAGGGAAGGTTCAGCGACCGGCAGCGGGCCAAGTCAACTTTCCATTGCGGCGGTAGCGACCACGCTGTTCTCCAGCAGCCTGGATACGATTCTGGTGTTTTCATCGTTGCTCGCGGACAGTAACAATACGGCCGATGCGATGATGATTCTCGGTTATGGCCTGACGGCATTTCTCTGGCTGCTGTTCGCCGGCTTCCTGAGCCGACATGCCGCGCGTCTGCACAAGCTGTCGGCAGCGGCACAATGGCTCGCGCCGGTAGTGATGATCGTCGTTGGCTCCTATATTCTCTTGAATACGGCGACCGACATACTTCCCGGTTGAAGTCGTTCACATACCACGCAACAAGCGGAGAAATCATGCGCGAAAGTCGTCAAGAAAAGTCTCAGGCACTGGCCTTCGGGCGGACAGCGTTGCTTGTCGTTTGCCTGCTATTCAGTCTGAACGGACAGGCATCGGATGCACTGGTGCTGCAGTCCGATTTCGGCGACAAGGACGCTGCCGTAGCGTCGATGAAAGGCGTCGCGGTCGGCGTATCACCTGATCTCAACATTTATGATCTTACGCACGAAATTCCGGCTTATAACATTTGGGAGGCATCGCTACGGCTCGCGCAGGTTGCCGCCTATTGGCCGCAAGGCACGGTGTTCGTTTCAGTGGTCGATCCGGGCGTTGGCACCGAAAGAAAGTCGGTAGTTCTGAAAACAAAGTCCGGTCACTTCTTCGTCTCGCCTGACAATGGAAGTCTCACCGCTGTTGCTGAACAGCTCGGTATCGAAGCTGTTCGAGAAATCGACGAGGCGGTGAATCGACTC
>Ga0316191_10004938_pt1 | contig 10013 bp, 9 predicted proteins | sample Eddworburr2cm_MG_FD_204928 | JGI IMG/M metagenome (GOLD analysis project Ga0316191, IMG submission 204928) | Coastal sediment microbial communities from Maine, United States - Eddy worm burrow 2 cm | ecosystem: Environmental > Aquatic > Marine > Coastal > Sediment | place: USA: Maine | collected... | reverse complement strand
CTTGCCGAGAAGTCACAGAAGCTGGGCGAAGTGATCTATCAGAAGATGCAGGCTGAGCAGGAAGCTGGCGGAGATGCTGCTGCTTCTGGTGAAAGCGCTTCTGAAAGTTCAAGCAAAGCTGGCGACGACGTGGTTGACGCCGAAGTCGTTGATGAGAACGACAAGAAGGATTGATTGATACGGCCTCGGAGCATCCTGCTCTCGGCCTTGGACGCAATCGAAAATTGTGATTTCCGATCGCTTACTAAAGCCGCCCGTCCATGGGCGGGGCCGTATCTTCCCGCCATGGATGGCGGGCGAATCCGATAGGATTCGTGAGTATCGGGGAAACCACGTTTTCCCGATGCGTTATAAGCAAAAGGCATGAAGCCTTTTGCGGATGTTACAAAAATCTGCTCCCTGATATGGAGAGCAGAACTGTGAAATGGAGAGAGTGGTGATTCAGATCGCCACTCTTTAATGCGTTAAAAGGGAGCAGCTGTGGCAACAAAACGCGATTATTATGAGATATTGGATGTGGCCAAGGACGCCGATACCAACACCATCAAGCGCGCCTACCGTAAGCTGGCGATGAAGTACCATCCTGATCGGAACAAGGATGACGATACTGCGGCGGAGAAGTTCCGCGAATCCACAGAGGCTTACGAAGTGCTTACCGATGAGACTAAGCGCTCCCGCTATGATCGTTATGGTCATGCTGGAGTTGATGATCAGATGGGTGGCTTCGGTGCTGGTGGCTTCCAAGATTCCCACGCCTATCGTGATTTTGGTGACCTCTTTGGTGATGTGTTTGGTGAGGCTTTCGGTTTCGGTGGCCGCCAGCAGAGCAATCGAGGCTCAGATCTGCGTTATGATCTATCAATCACTCTGGAAGATGCTGCAGCCGGAAAAGAGGTTGAACTCGAGATTCCAAAGCATGCCGAGTGTGATACCTGCAGTGGTTCCGGGGCAAGGCCGGGAACCAATCCGGTTCCGTGTTCTACCTGTGGTGGCCATGGTCAGGTGCAGATGAATCAGGGTTTCTTCGCTGTGCGGAGAACATGTCCAAATTGTCACGGAACAGGTAAGAAGATCGAATCGCCATGTATCACTTGTGGTGGTGCAGGTCGTAAGAAAGTAACCAAAAATTTGAAGGTGAAGATTCCTGCCGGTGTCTATCACGGGGCGCAGGTGCGTGTCTCCGGTGAGGGTGAAGCCGGTGAACAGGGCGGCCCAAGTGGCGATCTCTATATTGTTGTCTCTCTAAAAGAGCATAAGATTTTCGAGCGTGATGGTGGTGACCTCCACTGCACTATGCCGATCACCTTCCCGCAAGCGACCTTGGGCGCCGAAGTAGAAGCGCCAACGCTGACCGGCAAGATCAAGATTAAAATCCCGGCTGGTACTGAGAGCGGCCGGGTTTTCCGTCTGCGCGGTAAGGGCGTACTAGATGTGCGTACTGGCCATACCGGTGACCTCTATGTGCGTGTTCATATTGCTGTGCCGAAGAAGATGAGTAACAAGCAGGAAGAGCTGCTACGTCAGTTTGCCGAGGAGGCAGGTGATGAAGTCTATCCTGAACGTTCATCATTTCTTGGTAAGGTGAAAGATTTCTGGGATGATCTTGCCAACGAGGTGAAGTGATATGGGTGATAGTAGCGTAAGAGTGATTGTAACTGGTGCTTCAGGACGTATGGGCCGCATGTTGGTTCGAGCTGTGAGTGAAGCCAAAGGCATGGAATTGGTGGGAGCTACCGAGCGTTCCGGTTCAGATTTCATAGGCCGTGATGCTGGTGAAGTAGCGGCTATAGAGACACTTGGCGTTACCATAGTTAATGACATTAATACGATTAATGGAGCCGATGTCATCATCGATTTCACGGCCCCTGAAGCGACACTGGCTCATGCAAGGTTTGCTGCAGCCAATGATGTCTGCATGGTGATAGGCACCACCGGATTTACCCCGGTGAAGCTGGGTGAGTTGCAGACTATCCTTGCCGATACAGCGACGGTTATGGCAGCTAACTACTCTGTTGGTGTTAACCTAGCATTGAACCTGATCAAGCAGGCTGCTGAAGTATTAGGTTCTGATTACGATGCTGAGATTTACGAGGCGCACCACAAGCACAAGGTGGATGCACCGAGCGGAACGGCGCTGGCCATGGGTCACTCACTGGCCGAAGGTCGTGGTGTTGATCTGGATAAGATGGCTGTCTATGCCCGAGAAGGAATCACCGGTGCTAGAAAACCCGGTACCATCGGCTTCTCGGTTGTCCGTGCTGGTAATATTGTCGGCGATCACAAGGCGATGTTCATCTCAGACGAAGAACGCATCGAGATCGGGCATATTGCTGCAGATCGCATGGTTTTCGCCCGCGGCGCTGCCCGTGCAGCCGCTTGGCTGAAGAGTCAGAAGGCTGGTCTATACGATATGCGCGATGTTCTGGGATTGAATTAATTCAGTATATCTGAGGGGCTTCTTAGCCCCTGTTGCCAATAATTTTTTCGGCGGCTTTCAGACCATCGACGGCTGCTGAAACAATACCACCAGCATAACCAGCACCTTCACCGGCCGGATAGAGCCCTTTGAGATTTACCGACTGCATGTCCTCACCACGCGTGATGCGGATCGGGGAGCTGGTGCGTGACTCCATGGCGAGAATGTTGGCATCGTCCGTTACGAAACCTCTCATCTTGCGATCAAACGCGGTCAATCCTTCAGCCAGTGGTTTTGCCAACCAGTCGGGAATCAGTTGCCAGAGGTCAGCGGCTTCGACACCTGGTTTAAAGCGGGTTGTAGCCAGCGTTCCGGTCGCTTTTTTTGCGACGTAATCCGAGATGCGCATGGCAGGTGCGGCGTAAGGTTGCGTCGTCATCTCAAATGTCTTTCGCTCAAGTTCCCTCTGCATGCGGATGCCGCAGAGTGGGTCATCTCCAAGTCCATGCCGTAAAATGTCGGCGGGTGTTACCTGCACCACGATGCCTGAGTTGGCCAGTGGGCTGCGGCGCTTCGCATTGCTCATGCCGTTGATGGCCATATGCCCCGCCTCGGTGGGTGAGGGGACAATCAAACCACCGGGACACATGCAGAAGCTGTAAATACCACGCTTCTCCATGTAAGTGTCTTTAGCCTGATGCGCCATCGAGTACTCGGCGGCACCAAGCTTGTCGGACTCATGTGCTACCCCGAACTGACACTCGTTGATCCACTCCTGTGAATGTTCGGCGCGTACGCCGACAGCGAACTCTTTCGCCTCCATGGCGATGCCAATGGCTTGTAGATGTTCAAAGGTATCGCGTGCTGAGTGGCCGATGGCCAGAACAACATGGCTGGCGGCAATCTCTTCGCCAGCTGCGGTGCGTACGCCAGTGATGTTGCCGTTTTCAGTCAGCAGAGCATCGACGCGTGTCTCGAAACGATAATCAACACCCTTCTCGATCAGGTGATTACGCATGGTGCGGATGATGCGCACCAGTCGGTCTGTACCGAGGTGCGGATGGGCATCAATGAGGATGTCGCGATCAGCGCCGAAACGGATAAATTCATTGAGCACCCAGCGTACGAAGGGGTGCTTGATCCGAGTGTAGAGCTTGCCGTCGGTGTAGGTGCCGGCGCCACCCTCGCCGAAGCAGATGTTACTCTCGGGATTGAGTTCGCCACGACTTCTTAGTTTGCCAATGTCACGCATGCGTGCTTCAACCGGCTTACCGCGCTCTAGCAGCGTCACGGCCATACCCGCCTCGATCAACGCCAGTGCTGCAAAGAGTCCGGCTGGGCCACTACCGACCACGATGACATGCTCTTTCGATTTCGCAGGGGTGTTTAGAGCTTCCGGCTTATCAACAATGAGTCGTGAGCATTCAGCAATCGCTGTCTGCGGCGGTAGTGTCGGTGTCGCATTGGATGGGATGCTGCACTCAACCGTGCAGACAAAATGAACATGGCTCTTCTTACGGGCATCAATGGCTTTACGGACGATCTGCCACTCGATGATACTTTCAGATTTTATCTTCAGAAACGCTGCAATCTTCTTTTCAATGGACGCATCGGAATCATCCAGTTCAATGGCAACATTGCTGATGCGGATAAGTTTGTTTCGATTGGCTGTTTCAGGCATCCCGCAACGCTATGCGCTTTTCTGATTCTTAGGAATGGCTGCTTTCGATGACGGTCTCAGGCAAAACTTATCCTGTGTGATCTGCCCAGAATTCGGTGTTGGAGCGCATATTTCGGATGCGATCAATCAGGGCATCGATGGCTTCATCGCTTTCGGCGAAGTTGAGTTTGTCAGTTTGAACGACCAGCAGTGGTGTATCCTGATAGTGGAAGAAGAAGTTGTCGTAGCCGACCATCACCCGTTGCAGATAATCGGGTGTGAGGCCTCTTTCCATGCTGCGGTTACGGCTGCGGATACGCTCCATGATGATGTTGTGATCCGATTGCAGATAGATGACCAGATCGGGTTTGGGGATATCGACGGATACCAGACGCGCCACCTGATCGTAGAGGATAAACTCCTCATCGGTGAGGTTGATACTGGCGAAGAGACGATCCTTGGCAAAGAGATAATCGCTGACCATACCTTGAGAGAAGAGATTGAGCTGATGAATGCTCTGCCATTGTTTTAGGCGTGAGAAGAGAAAGGATAACTGGACGGCGAGAGCATGACGGGATGGGTTCTGGTAGAAGAGTTCGACAAACGGGTTGTCGTCCATGCTCTCCATCAAGGTACCTGAACCAAGCCTATCGGCCAATCGCTGGGCAACGGTGCTCTTGCCGACACCGATGGCACCTTCCACGGCGATATGGCACTGCTCCAGTGGTTGCGCCAGGCTCATGTTCCGGGCTCTTCCCTTAAAATTACCATGCTTCTCCCTGTGGCAACGGCGGCTCTCCCTTCGTGATCAACGCATTCATGAGCTTTTTTGCCGATACCTTCAATAGCGGATGTTGCCAGTTTGGATTGATGTCGCATAGGGGGCAAAGTACAAACATGCGGTGCTGGAGCATGGGGTGGGGAATGATCAGTCGATCCAGATCGACCAGAAGTTCCTTATAGGTGAGGATATCGAGGTCGAGTGTTCGAGCGCTCCAGCGTGGTGGTTCAGGATGGCGAACGCGTCCATGATGCTCCTCAATCTCATGCAGTTGGTCGAGAAGCTCCAGCGGTTCAAGCGTTGTTTCAATGCCGACCACCGCATTGAGGTAATCGGGTTGCCCGGTAGGGCCGACAGGTGGTGTCTGGTAAATTTTGGAACTGGCAATGAGGTTGATGCCATTGGTTTCATCGAGAGCATTACGGGCATGGTTAAAGCTCTCTCTGACATCGCCAAGATTGCCACCAAAGGCGATGAATGCATTTATTCGCTCCATGCTACGCTTCCACCACGTCTTGGATCGCCTGCTCCGTGAAGGTGGCCTTTCTCATCCATGCATATTGCATGGACGCCGCCAAAATAGACACCCTGTTTTTCCCAATCCCTAATCTTCCAGCCAAGTTCGAGTAGCCGATGCCGTGCTTCATCGGAGAGTGCATCAGGCTCAGCATCAAGCAGGTTCCCCTCATTGTGCAAGCGCGGTGCATACACGGCTTGCTCAATCGGTTGATCACAGATGATATGGCGGGAGAGCACCTGCAGGATGGCACCGCGAAGCCTGTTGGAACCGCCACTGCCCAGTGTCAGGATCGGCCTGCCCTCCTTGACGAGAATGGATGGCGCCATCATTGATGAGAGGGTTTCGCCGGAAGGAAGACGATGGAAACCCATCGGATTGATGTCCTCTTCGCCGAGCATGTTATTGAGGTGGATGCCGGTGCCCGGCACAACAATGCCTGAGCCTTCACCATTGCTGGTGGTGAGTGAAGCCGCCATGCCATCACCATCGACCACACTGATATGGGTGGTGCTGCCATGCCTGTTCTCTATCTCTGAATTTGAATCAGTTGCATTGCCATCAAGACGATTGCGCACATGTTGAAGGCTCGTACTGATGCGACTCTCAGCCAGAAAGGCACTATCCATATTAGTTTGATGAACCTGGTCATCAAAGTCGGTGCCGCGTGCCCGACTGGTCTCGCGTAGTGACTCAGCGATCAGCAGAGCATGGGGATGGGTTGGGTAGAGTCCGATCAGCAGCTGCAGTAGTTTGGCTGCAAAGGTGATCAGGGTGCCGCCTGATGATGGTGGTGGATTGGTATAGAGCGTACCGCCAAACAGGGTATGGGCGAGTGGTTTGCGAAGATAGACCTGATCGGCGGCCATATCCTGCATAGAGAGAAGGCCACCGGGTTGAACAGCATTAACAATGGCACGGGCGAGATCTCCCTCATACATCTCGCGAATACCCTCATGGCAGAGCATCTCTAGTGTGTTGGCCAGGTCTGGGTTGGTGAACAGCTCGCCTTCGGTAAGGAGTGTGTCATCACGGGCATGGAGTTTTCGACATGCATCTTCTGCCGTAAGAATCGGTTTCAGCAGCGTGATAAAGGAGGCTTGTAGTTCGTTGAGCCGGATACCACCGCGAGCTGCATCTATAGCGGGTGCGAGTACGGCATCAATGGGCATGCGGCCATGCTCCTTGTGCGCTTGAAACAGCATAGCCAGAAGTGAGGGGGTGGCAACGGAGGCCTGCCCGACATGAAAGGTTTGAACTGTATCACCAAAGTCGATCGGAACCGCCTTGAAGTCCGGGGTGAAAAGGCTATCGATGGGTCTGATCGGCATGCGGGAGAAGCCATCGTAAAGCAGGTTCGTTTTACCGTGATGTAGCAGCATAAAGCCGCCACCACCCGCACCTGTCAGGACAGGCTCTGCCATAAAGGAGGTACAGACAGAAGCGATGGCAGCATCAATGGCATTGCCGCCATCCTTGAGAATGTGAGCGCCCGCCTCAGCCGTGGCTGGGTGCCCGGCTGCAACAACACCACCTTTTTTGGAACCCTTCCTGCTGAACGCTGAAGGCATCAGTTTTTAACGATAAAACCTTTAATTTTGGTTCGAATAGCGATGGAGTTTTTGGCTGCGATTGCCTCTTTTGCATTGGCGTATGGGCCACTCCAGACCGCATATAGACGATTGGATTTCTTCTTAATCTGCGTCTTCCAGCTGGCTGATAGCTTTTTGACCAATGCCTCAGCTCGCTTACGTTCACTGAATGCGCCTGTCTGAACGTAGTAACCGGCAGAGAGAGCGGTTGAACGTTTCACCTGTTTGGTGATAGGAGCAGGCGTTGCCGAAACTTTCGGGGTGATTACCGGAGGCTCCTTTTTGATAACTGGGACGGGTGCTGGTTGGGCGACCGGAGCAGGCTTCACTTCAGCTTTGATCTGATGTTTCTCAGAGTCCTGCACCTTGGCAATAATCTTTTCGATCGATTCATCTTCCGACTGCTCTTTGACGGCGGTCTCAGGCTCCGGTTGTTGCCCCTCTATTTGAGGCCAGAGGAATGCGCCGATAACTAGAATGACGGTGGCACTGGCAACGATCCAGGCGATCTTTGTTTCGGTCGGGGTGGCGGTCCAGTTACGTCGTTTGTTGTTCATGCGGTGAGTAGCGTCGTTGGAATGATCGGTGAACTCCGGTTATCCGAGCTTGAGGATCTTGTCCATCTGTTCTGCAAGATTTTCGTAACGAAACGGTTTTTGCAGAATATTGAGATCCTTATCAGGAAAACGGTCAGTGAGATCGTCAGCATAGCCAGTTACGAAGAGTACGCGTTCCAGCAGGTTGGGGTTTACATGGATAAGGCTACTGTAAATCTCGTCGCCGGTTAGTTTCGGTAGTCTTACATCAAGCAGAATAAGCTGGTACTGGTCGCCCTGAGTGGTCAGTTCGAATAGGCCCTGAACCGGATCGCTCAATGTCTTGATGCTTCGCTCGTGACCTTTCTCATCAAGATAGCGATTTACAAAGGCATTGAGAATGCTCTGTACCGTATCCTCATCATCCACTACTAGAACCTTGATCACTTCACTCATACCGGCCCATCTCCAATATTCGAAACCTTACTATGCAGTACACTTATAGCAGCTCTAACAATACAACGCATTTTTTATATTGCTAGTGACCAATATTAACCATCTGAATTGAGCTTCCACTGCTTTCCCTCTCCTCTCATGATGGAGTAGGGATTAATGCGCGCCTTCTGAAAACGAAGGCCCCAGTGCAGGTGGGCTCCGGTGGCGCGTCCACTCATGCCAACCTCGCCGATCTGTTGTCCTGCCTCAATCCATTCCCCCTTTTTGACTGATGCTGATTTCAGGTGTGAGAAAACGGAGACCAAACCATGGCCATGGCCGATGGCGATGGTGTTGCCATTGAGATACATCGACTCAGCGACGAGCACTTTTCCGGCAATCGGTGTGATGACAGATGTTCCTTCTGGTGCGGCGATATCGATACCGGAGTGGGGAGAGCGTGGTTCACCGTTGACATAACGTTGGGCTCCGAAGGGTGTCGATTCGATTCCTTCGGTTGGCAGCTGTGTAATATGGATGAAGGGAGTAGCATCAACGGTTGCGACATAGCTATCTTTGAGCTGCTTCTGATCGGCACGGATGCGCTTGAGCTCCTCCTTACCGAAGACCGCCATCTTCTTCTCAACCGTGATGCGGGAGATTCTGAACTCGCCTTTGTTGACGGTTAGTTGATCTTTCTGCTGCCAGTTTCCTGATTTCCATATGATCGGGTGATTGCCGGTTTTTGTCTTCAGATCAATACCGATCCATGCCCACACCTTGCCATCGGCCTCTCGCACCAGAGGCCACTGCTTACCGAAACAAGTGAGGCTTGCATCACCCTCGGGAATCTCCCGGTGCAGGGTCAGCACATCCCCCTGTGTAGCAGTGTAATTCTCTGCTCCGACTGCAAGTGGGAAGAGCAGGGTAATGAATGAAAAGAGCAGGGTGTAGAGCTGTTTCATGATGTGTCCTTGGGTGTGATCGATTTTGTTTCAGCCTCAACAGCACCATCATGGAAATGAAGGTGGATGGCATCACCGGTATGCAACTGCTTTGCCGAAGCGATCAGTTTACCACTGCTATTGGTGCTCATGGTGTATCCTCGTTTGAGCACCTGCATCGGCCCCAGGTCGTGGAGTTGATGGGTGAGCGTGTTGAGCATGCCTTTTGGCTTATCGATCTGCTTTTCACTGAGCCAGTGCAGGCGCTCGGTCAACCGTTCAAGTAGCTGCCGTTCTCTGTCCAGACCATGTTGCCGGTATGTAACCAGCTGTTGCTGGCACTGGTTCAACTGCTGCTGTCTCTTACGAAGCTGTCTGCGTGGTTCCACTTCAGCAAGTCTTTGGCCCAGTAGATTGAGCTGTCGATGCTGTCCGGCCAGATGCTGACGAAAGGCGGCGGTGAGTTGGATGCTATGACGTGCTGAATGTTGATGACGGCTATCCTGACCCCGTTGCCAGAGATGCTGGAGTTGAGTGATCTTGGTAACTCTACCACGCAGGCTCTCTCGGTCAGGACAGGCTAGTTCGGCGGCATTGGATGGTGTCGCCGCACGAACATCAGCGGCAAAGTCGGTGAGTGTGGAATCAATCTCATGGCCGACACCGGAGATGATCGGGATCGTTGAGTCAACAACGGCCTTCACCACTTTCTCATCGTTAAAGCACCAGAGATCCTCCATGCTGCCACCACCACGGGTGAGAAGGATTAGCTCGGGCTTCTCTGACATGGCGTTGAGCTGTTCAATGGCCGAGGCAATGGATGCGGGCGCAGCATCGCCCTGAACAACGGCCGGAGCGAGTGTCATTCTCAGCCATGAGGGACGTGTTGAGAGCACCTTCTTCACATCTTCAAAGGCAGCCGATGTCGGTGAAGTGACGATACCAATGTGGGATGGAAGTTCCGGCGGTTTGGTTTTGCGTACCGGATCAAACCAGCCACGCTCGGCAAAGAGAGCCTTACGACGTTCGAACTCGGCGGCCAGTTGTCCAGCCCCGACAGCTTCAACCTTGCGTACGACCAACTGATAAGTACCGCGTGGTTCATAGACACTGATACTGCCGCTGAAGATGA
>Ga0316191_10004937_pt1 | contig 10014 bp, 7 predicted proteins | sample Eddworburr2cm_MG_FD_204928 | JGI IMG/M metagenome (GOLD analysis project Ga0316191, IMG submission 204928) | Coastal sediment microbial communities from Maine, United States - Eddy worm burrow 2 cm | ecosystem: Environmental > Aquatic > Marine > Coastal > Sediment | place: USA: Maine | collected... | reverse complement strand
AAAGATCGTGGCGTCTTCCCTCCCGCCAATTGATCGACAGCGAGCGTCAGTGGTAATGTAGGTGCGACGGTGCAAAACAACTCAAATGCCATCGTCGAATATCCAGCCTGAAGCTGTGGACCATCTGCCGTCCCGCATCCCTCGCGAGATGTGTAGTGCAAGGGAGTTACCTGACCATGCGACAATTTTCGATCCTGCACGGCTGTGCGATTTTTCTGCTGCTTCCCATCAGCGCATTTGGACAAACCAAAGACGCAGTATTTGAAGGCTTGGTAGATGCCGAGCAAGTCGGCTACGCGTCGGTCGATAACTATCGGCTCAAGACCGAGATGATGGGAATGTCGACAATCGAGTATTACGAGAAGACGTCGTCGTTCGAGAAGGACGGCAAAACCTACTATGTCATGCGTAACGTCCCGTTGGACGAAATGTCGGAACGTCAGTCGGCCTCGAACGCCCTCAGCGATGCGTCACCTGAGCAGCTACGAGATGTCGCCGAAAAGGTGAAGCAGGCAGGTGAGCAGGCGCAGGGGGAGTTTGAAAGAGAATTGCGGGACTCGGGCGTCGGTGGCATTGGCGGCGGCATGCTGGGCACCATGATAGCTAACCCGCCACCGGGTAAACCCTGGTTGTCCGCGAATCCTCGCGACATGACCAACATGTACGCAACGATGTTAAACGCCGCTGCAGAACGCAAAGAGCAGCGAGCAGCTGAAGATCCCGAGGCCGACGCGCGTAGCAGTATTGACGCCACTGAGCGATTCAAGGACCAAACCTTACTCCTGGACGAGCGCCGCACGATAGACGGCCGGCCGGCGCTGGGGTTGCAAGCCAACAACATGAACTACACGGACGGAAGCGGTGACTCGCAAGTCACGATCAACTCAATGACGATGTGGGTCGATGCGGAACGCTACGTTCCGCTGCGGCTGATCATGGAAGGCGACATGCGCGCGGAAGGCGAAACGCGGCCCATTAGCATTGAGCGTGACGATATGGATTATCAGTCGCCTACCGGTTGCGGCCAACTGTACAAACCGATGCGTTCGGTCATGCGCATAGGCGGCATGATGACGCCGGAGCAGCAGGCGCAGATGAAAGAAGCGCAGGTGCAAATGGCGCAGTTCGAGCAACAGATGGCGCAGATGCCAGAGTCGCAACGCGCGATGATCATGCGGCAGATGGGACCGAAAATAGAGATGATGAAGAAGATGGTTTCCGGTGGAGGCCTAGAGGTCGACTACAAGGTTATCGAGATGCGCTGCAACGCCGGTATACCGGATGCCATGGAGATAGCCATGACGACTTTCGGAGGGGGCATGACGGGCGGAGCCGGAGCCACGTCCAGGCCGGTCAATGTTGTGCAGGTGATTCAGCAGCATCTGGTAACGCTGCGCTACGACCCCGGCAACACGACGGGTGAGTTGACGAAGCAAACAGTAGTGGCCATTAGCCAGTACGAAGCTGCCAACGGCATGCCTGTCACCGGCCAGGCCACGCCGCAGCTCGCAGGAGTCCTGGCGGCTGCTGTCGACGCACTTTAGTTGAGATTCCGAGGGCCGAATGCTCAGTTCAGACGAATAATGAGGACGACTATGAATGCTGCACATATTTTCAAGATCACTGCTGCGACGGCAACCGCATTGATGCTATTTGGCGAAGCTCTGATGGCCGATGACCTGACGATGATGGTCGAGAAAGATCTTGCGGCGCTTGGCTACGATACCGGCGCCGTTGATGGCGAAGAGTCTATGGAAACCGTGATCGCGATATCCAAATTTCAGGCCGAAAACCAACTGGCCGTAACCGGCGAAGTGACGCCGCAACTCGCCGGCCTACTGTCGGCGAAGGCTTCAAATCCGACAGCACAAGTTGCACCTGCCACGGCTGCACAGCCGGCGGCAGATCCGGCCGCTTTGCAGGCGGCACAGCAAGCGTGCTTGCAGAAAAAAATGGCGGCCGCCCAGGCGTCGCAGAAAAAGAAACGCGGATTTGGCAGCTTACTGTCTGCAGTTACTCGCACGGCGACGAGCAGCGGTAACTACGAGATCGGACAAAAAACCAACGACATCTATTCCGCAAGTGCGACCGCCGATGATCTTGCGTCGGCCGCCAAGGATCTGGGGTTGACCGAGGACGACGTCGCATCTTGTCAGAATCCGACCTAGTATTCGGGAGTAAACAACCATGCAATTGATACGTGTTGTCTGCGCGACACTCGACTGCCCGTTGCCGCCGATTCTCGTTGACGATTCTTGCGTGTAGTTTCTGTGTAAACAAGCCGAGAAAGGCGGATATGCAGAACGATAAATTCAGAACATGAATGTAAGTGGCATGGACCAGAACGTGATTTATATCAATGCATATAGACGAATCAAGAACTCGGTCGACAAACATAACTAAATACTAAAAAACCGCGTGCCGGTGATCCATTCCCACCCTGATATGATTGCCGTTGTGACCCCCTCCCGACGGATCGAACCGATGGATCGCGAAACAGCATTCTGGAACAAGCTCGCGGACAAGTATTCGCGGCGGCCCATCTCAGACGAGGCTGCGTACCAGAAAAAGCTGGATGCCACGCGCAAGTATTTTCAGCCGGACATGGAAGTGCTGGAGATCGGTTGCGGCACCGGCACGACGGCAATTGCCCATGCGCCCTACGTAGGACATATTCGTGCCACCGACCTCTCTACAAGGATGGTCGAGATTGCGAAGGACAAGGCAACGGCCGCGGGCATCAACAATGTGACGTTCGAAGCGTTATCGGTTGATGCACTCAACGTGCCGGACGCCAGCATCGATGCCCTCATGGCACACAACGTCCTGCATCTGCTCGAAGACAGGGAGCGGGCCATTGCCGATATCCACAATATGCTCAAGCCCGGTGGCGTGTTTGCGAGCAGTACGGCCTGCATCGGCGACATGATGTTACCGCTCCGGCTCATCGTCCCGGTGGGACGGTTCCTGCGGTTGTTCCCGTTAGTGAAGGTTTTCTCAGTTGCCGAGTTGAAGGACAGTCTCGAGAACGCAGGATTTGAGATCGACTACGAATGGCAGCCGAAGAAGACTGCGGCCGCGTTCATCATCTGTCGAAAAAGGTAGTTCTCCATATGAAATACGATCTCATCGGCGACATTCACGGGCACAGCGAACCATTGACGGAGCTGCTGGACAAACTTGGCTACGCGAAAACCGACGGTGTCTTTCGGCACCTGGAACGCCAGGTAATCTTTCTCGGTGACTTCGTCGACCGTGGCCCCGACCAGCGCGGTGTCTTGGAAATCGTCCGACCCATGATCGACGGACGCGCGGCGTTATCAGTCATGGGCAACCATGAATTTAATGCGATCGCGTATCACACGCTGGATCCGGACGATCACAATCGCCACCTTCGCGTTCACTACGAGAAGAACCGTAAACAACACCAGGCGTTCCTGGATGTATTCGAAGGAGCGTCCGACTACGCCGAAACCATCGAGTGGTTTCGGACGTTGCCACTGTGGCTGGAGCTGGACGGGATTCGCGTGGTTCATGCCTGCTGGGACGAGGCGTTGATGAAACTGCTGCAGGACAAGCACCCTTCAGTGAATGAGTACCTTGATGATGACTTGCTGGTTGCCGCTTCTCGAAAGGGCAGCGATGAGTATGAGGCGGTCGAGACCTTACTCAAAGGCAAGGAGATCGAGTTACCCGACGGGCAGTCGTTCTCCGACAAGGACGGCAACGCAAGGCACAACGTACGCATTCGGTGGTTCGATGGAGATGCGACGACCTACCAGGAAGCGTTTCTTGGCCCGGAGACTGCGCGCAGTCATATTCCCGAGGATCCGATTGGGGCCGATCACATCATCCAGTATTCGCACGAGGCCCCGCCCGTGTTTGTTGGGCATTACTGGCTGGATTCAGAGCCCAAAGTGCTGGCGCAAAATGTAGCGTGCCTGGACTACAGTGTGGCGGCGAAGAGTGGTGGGAAGTTGGTGGCGTATCGGTGGGATGGGGAGCAGCGATTGGATAACGACAAGTTTGTCTTCGTGGAGAAAGGTCCGGAACAGGCCCCTCACTGAAAATCCGCGTGTCGGTGGTTCAACCGAGGAGCGAAGCGGCGACAGGCGCACGCAGTGTGAGCAGGCGCAGCCTGCGCTCCATTCTGCCCCTGGCCACCACGTAATAGTCCTCAAGTGAGTACCTGGCTAGGAACCAACCGGTCAGGAGTTCGCATAGCGACCGGCACTGCCGGTCGACATACGAGGCAGCGGGGCGGCACTGCCGCCTCACATACTTAGTGGACGCCCGGCGTTTTTACGGGATCGCCCGGCTTGGGCGGCAACGTTCCCGGTTGAGTCTGAAGCCGCTGCATGGCTTCCTGGATAGCCCGATCGAGCTGCGCGTCCTCGCCACGCAGCACGGCCTCCGGTGGGTTATCGACCTCGATGTCCGGACTGACACCCACGCCCTCGATGGCCCATTCACCGCTGGCCGCCGCCGTCGCGAACTGCGGCACGTATACGGAGCCGCCGTCCATCAGCGGACCCAGGTTGGTAATGCCGATGATGCCACCCCAGCTGCGCTTGCCGATCAACGGGCCAAGTTTCAGCACCTGGAAAGCGGCGGGGAAGATGTCGCCATCGGATGCCGAATCTTCGTTCAGTAGTGCGACCATTGGCCCGGTAAATACGACGTTCGGATAGGTGTCGAGGTTGTCGACGCCGCGGTCGTAGCCCATGAAAACGAGGTTGCGGGCAAGACGGTTGATCACCATTTGTGAGACGTTGCCGCCGCCGTTGCCGCGCACGTCGATGATCATTCCCTGCTTTCGAATCTGGCCGTAGAACCACTTCGTGAACTCGTAAATGCCCGGTGCGCCCATGTCGGGTATGTGCAGGTAGCCGACCTTGCCGTCAGTCTGACGCGTGACGTAATCACGATTTCTGGCCACCCATTTCAGGTACAGCAGAGCGTTTTCACTGGCAACCGGGTTGACGAGCACGGTGCGTCGGTTTTTGCCGCGGGCGTCGGCGGCGAGCGTCAGCTCCAGCAAGTGCCCGCCCTGTCCCTTGAGGAGCGAATAGGGGTTGATATCGGCATTCAGCGTGCGTCCATTGATGGCGAGCACGTAATCGCCAGCCTTGGCGTCTATGCCGGGTTCCGTCAGAGGCGAGCGATACTTATCTTCCTCATTCTGGCCGGCATAGATCGTGCCGATACGGTACAAGCCAGTCGAACTATCCAGTTCGAAGGTCGCCCCCAGCAGCGCATCGCTGGAGCGTTCCGTGCTCGCGATGTCACCGCCCGCAATGTAGGTGTGTCCGACGCTCAGTTCAGCAATCATCTCGCCGATCAGATAGTTGAGATCCGCACGATGGGCCACATGCTCGAGAAGAGGCCTATAGCGATCGCGCAGTGCAGCCCAGTCATAGCCGTGCATGTTCTTGACGTAGAAGTGATCGCGGTAGCGTCGCCAGACCTCGTCGAATATTTGTGCGTACTCCACAGAGCGCACACGTCGCGCCGTCAGGCTGTCGAGAGCGGCTTTCTTGGCCTCCTGCTCATCCTTCTGAATATCGAAGCGGCTGAGCGCGCCCTCTTGGGCGACAACAACCTGGCTTGCGGACTGGGCGAGTACATACGCGTCGACCTTGTTCGCAATGGTGAACACCTCCCTGTCCGCCAAGGAATAGGCGCGTAGCTCCGAACCAGGCTCGATGTCGCGGCCGTAAAAGAATGCCGGGCGGGCGACGAAAAGCAGGTGTTCACCGGATGCTGACAGGGCGTCGAAATTATCGAAGTCGATCGGTGCGCGCGCGACCCTGGTAGCCAAGCCGTCGAATTCAATGCTCACCTTCACCGCATCCGCTTTGTCCTTTTTGTTTTCATCTTCGTCCTTGTCCTCCGGTATCCCTTCCAGGTTCCGCGGGGCGAACGGATTCTCGGCCTTTGAAGTCAGTATCAGTGCATAGATGCCGGTGCTCCGATTGTTTGCATAGTTCCACTCCAGCAGATCGATCTGAGGAGCGAACATCCGATCCGACAAGAAGTAGAGTTGACCACCACCTGGCGCGAATACTGGGTTGTACGCGCTGAACATCTCGTCGGTTACGCGTTGTGACTTGCCGGATTCGCTGTCCCAGATATGCACAGACCGGTAGCCGTTGGGATTCTCCATGGAATACGCGAGCCAGCGCGAGTCGGGCGACCAGGAGAAATCATGCTGAGGAAACCCGGGGTCATCCGCGACCTGTCGCTTGTTGCGGCCGTCGCCGTCGACGACGAAGATTCGCGCTTCCGCATCGCCGTAAGCGATTCTGTTTCCATCTGGTGAGAACAACGGGCTATAGAGTCGCGTTGCCGAGTCGGAGGTCACTTGCGTTGTCGTCGTTTGCCGGAGGTGGTCGCCAACGTATATTTCTTCCTCGCCACTCGCGTCGGATATCCAGGCGACGCGATCACCTTTGGCGGACCAGGCGACTTCCCGTTCGTGAGCAGCGGCGCTGTTCGTCAGGTTGCGCGATACGCCGTGCTCGACGGGCACCGAGAATACTTCGCCCCTCGCGGCCACGAGAATGCGCTCGCCGTTCGGGCTAACGTCGAAGCTCTCGAGATGTGCGGCCACCTTGACTTGCTCGCCGAGTTCGAAGCCGGTATCCGCCGGCACGCTGATTTCGAGCTGTTGGTCGTTGCCGTTACGGACATCGAGAATACGCAAAGCGCCATCCAGTTCGTAAACGATCCGATGGGACCCGTCGTCGCTCGCCCAGCGCACGTCGAGGCCCTGGTGTTGGGTAAGCTGGCGTGTTTGCTCGTTGCTGAGATCGTAGGCGTAAATATTCAGGTAGTCGTCGCGGTCGGATACGAAAAAGATGCCGTCTTCCATCCACATTGGATCGCGGTCCGTGCGTATGTGGTTGGTAATGTTTCGTGACCCCGATCCGTCGAGCTCGAAGATATAAAGATCCTGTGCCCAGCCGCCCTGGTAGCGCTTCCAGGTCCGGAAGTCACGGAATAATGGCGAAAAAAGAACCCGGTCGCCGTCGGGAGATAGCGTGCCGGCCCCTGAAATAACCATCGGCAGTGCTTCAGGTAACCCGCCCGATAACTTCGCCGTGTAAAGCCGCGAGTCGGTCAGGCTGTATCCTTCGCGAACGGACCGGAACAGCACGGCTTCGCCGTCCGGGGTCCAGCCGTAGACCTGGTGGTCATAGCCCCAGCGTGCAGGAAGCGGCCCCTCGGACGGGTACCAGGTCAGGCGCGTTGGTTCGCCCCCAGTGACAGGGACCACGTAAACCTGTTCCCCGCCGTCGTACTGACCGGTAAAGGCAATATGCTGGCCATCCGGGGAGAAGCGGGCAAAAAGCTCCTGACCCGGGTGTGACGTCAGCCTCCGGACATTCGTACCTTCCGTATTGGCCAGCCACAGATCACCGGCGTACGTGAAGACCACCGTATCTCCGTACAGGTCCGGGAATCTGAGCAGACGTGTCTCTCCGGAAGCAGTCGATGCGAGAAGGCTAAGCAGGGTAGCAATTACGATGGCGCGCATGCGTCTCTCCAGTTGCGGATGTGTCGAATTCGGTGAGAAGGGCGGGAAATTATATCCTGTTGTCGAAGCCTGATGTACCGGGAATATATGGTACGGCCGGTAGGCACCGCCCGCCGGTTCCGATGCGTAAAGTGACGACGCAAATCCCCGAAATTGCCAGGGGCCGAACCGATTATCCAGCTTTCGCCGTGCCCACTTTGGTGCCCAATTCACGATCATCTACCGTCACTCTAGAGCATCTACGGGATCGCAAATCTGACGCGTTACGTGCTCTTGGGTTACTTTGGGTCATACAAGATCGTGAAATCTGTTCACTGAAAATCCGCGTGTCGGTGGTTCAACCGAGGAGCGAAGCGGCGACAGACGCACGCAGTGTGAGCAGGCGTAGCCCGCGCTCCATTCTGCCCCTGGCCACCATTTCCAAACAAATTGCGGCCGCACCCATTCGTTTACAAAATTCTTTTCAATTCAAATCCCCAACCAAAAAGTCTGTTGCTGCTTCAATCGCCCCCAAAAAATCTTCAGAAGTATCAAAGTAAGACAATCCGTGTTTTTCACATCCGTTTTTGATCATCTTGCTATAAGCAATCATATTTTCGATATGGTCTCTGATGTATTCATCTGATTCATTAGTCAGCCAGTCGTTCTCCCCATCGCCATGCTTTTTAACCAGCGCAACTTTGTCCTTTACATTGATTTCGGTGTAACCCACAAACACTACCTTGATCTTGTCAGGATGTCTTTCGACTAAATCAGCGACCAACTGAGGAAGCATTGCTTCGCCCTCAATCACATAATCCATGCCATCAATGAGCATACATTCGATCATGCCTAGCAAAAAAGGCCCCATCTTTTCGGCAATTTTGTTTGGCCACAGTAGATGATGAATTCCATATTCGGGTATCCCATCATTAAACCCCATCATCAACCAATCAAGAGACAGGTACGGAATCTGGTTGTCCGCGAGGATTTTTTTAGCGATGAGTGTCTTTCCAGACCTGGAGGTTCCACTTACAAGGAATAGCATGTTACTCAGCAACTAATTAAGAATAGGAGATTCTATAGTATCGTTGAGCCGCGGCGCACAGAGATGTCTGACCGCTTAGGATTCGTAGCGCGAGTAGTGGACTGGCGGTGTGGCACTTAAGGCAACGGGCGCATCGCGCCAGGGGAACTGCGGATATACTGGTTCCTGCTGTAGCTGCATTCGGAGGCAATGTGAAAATTTCTGCGATCCGTGTCTATCAAGTCGACCTTCCGTTGGTTGAGGGGCGCTATTCATGGTCTGAGGGAAAGTATGTTGAGGTATTCGACAGTACTGTTGTTGAACTTCTAACTGACGACGGCAATTCGGGATTCGGCGAAGTGTGCCCGCTCGGCCCGTTTTACCTGCCGGCTTTCGGCGCAGGCGCACGTGCTGGAATCGGCGAGCTTGCAACGACTTTGATTGGGCGAGACCCGACCGCGATCGGACCGATCAATCAGTTGATGGACCGGGCTTTGCTCGGCCATCCCTACGTCAAGTCTGCCATCGATATGGCTTGCTGGGATCTGCTGGGCAAAACGACCGGGAAATCGGTATGCGATCTTATGGGTGGCAAGTTTGGTGCCAGTGTGGTGCTGTATCGGGCGATCAGTCAGCGGCCCGCCGATGAAATGGCGGAAAATGTTGCCGGACATCGTGCGGATGGCTACACAAAGTTCCAACTCAAGGTCGGTGGTCGACCGAGCGAGGACATCGATCGAATTCATGCCGCCGCGGACATACTGACCGAAGCCGAAGTCCTGGTTGCCGACGCGAATACCGGTTGGCGAGTTGATGACGCGGCGCGAGTCGTGAACGCCGTTCGAGACCGGGATGTATATATAGAACAACCATGCCGTTCTTATGAACACTGTTTGACCATCCGCAAGCGGACAGCCCTGCCGTTTATTCTGGATGAAAACATAGATGGCATCGCCGCGCTGCTGCGCGGCCATCAGGATGGTGCGATGGACGTGATCAATCTCAAGATATCCAAGGTCGGAGGACTGACCAGGGCGCGCCAGATTCGCGATCTTTGTGTGTCGCTAAACATCCCGATGACGATTGAGGACAGCTGGGGTGGGGATATCATCACCGCGGCGATAGCGCATCTCGCACATTCAACGCCGGAGGCCATGCGGTTTTCTGCAACGGACTTCAATAGCTACGTCAGCGTGCAAAATGCAAGCGGCGCGCCGCAGAGGGTTGCCGGGCATATGGTGGCTTCGGACGAGCCGGGGCTGGGGATCGCACCGAACATGGACGCACTCGGCGAGGCCAAATCGGAATACAAGTAATCAGCCAACGAATAACTAAAGCACCTCTCAGGGTTCTCCGATTACGCACGCCGCGGGTCACAGACCCCAGAACCTTGAACCAGTGCCGGATTTTGCCCGGAATATTCGTCTTAATGCGGCATCAGCGCCGCAAAATGCAGGGCGCTTGGGCA
>Ga0316191_10004936_pt1 | contig 10015 bp, 8 predicted proteins | sample Eddworburr2cm_MG_FD_204928 | JGI IMG/M metagenome (GOLD analysis project Ga0316191, IMG submission 204928) | Coastal sediment microbial communities from Maine, United States - Eddy worm burrow 2 cm | ecosystem: Environmental > Aquatic > Marine > Coastal > Sediment | place: USA: Maine | collected... | reverse complement strand
CCGCCGGCACTCTGGTCGTGCTGGGTGGTGGGGTTCTGATCGGCTTCACGATGCTCATCCAATCGACGCTGGGCGACTTTCTGATCGCCTGGCGCCAGCGCCTGCTGTCGTGGTGGGACCGGCTCTCCTTCGGGTGGGCGCGGCATCGAGAGAGACGCACAAAGGAACAATCCAGGCGTCGGGTGATGACGAAACATCTGGAGCGGGCCGCCGAGAAGAAGAGTCAGCAGGCGATGGCCACCAAGGTGACGAAACTGCCCTCGACGAGCGACTCCAAGGTCGATCTGCCGCTGCGAGTCGAGGAGAAGGAAGGCCAGGGTAGCTTTTCCGTCCGCAAGGTGAAGGTCGAGAAACCCAAGAAGGAGAGGCGCGAGGCGCCGAAAACGAAGCAGAAACGGATCGCCTTCGAGGACAAGGTGCCACCCATCGCCGAGGCCCTACCGCCCCTGAACCTGCTGCAGCTGGATGCCATCGAGACCAGCGTCGACGAAAACGAGTTGGTGAGGTTGGGAGAGCTGATCCGAGCTCGTTGCGCAGAATTCGGGGTCGAGGGCACGGTCGTGGCGATCAGTCCCGGTCCAGTGGTGACCATTTTCGAGTTTCAACCGGCGCCTGGCGTCAAGGTGAGTCAGATCGTCAGTCTGCAGGACGATCTCGCCCTGGCCTTGAAGGCCGAAGCGATCCGTATCGAGCGACTGCCCGGGCGATCGACGCTGGGCATCGAAGTTCCCAACAAGAAGAAGGCGATCATTCACCTCGGCCACCTGCTCTCGCAGGGTGAGTTCCGAAAGTCCCCATCGCCCCTGACGGTGGCACTCGGCACCACTCTGCACGGAGAGCCCTATTTCTCGGATCTGGCGGGGATGCCGCATCTGTTGGTCGCTGGAGCGACGGGCTCGGGCAAGAGCGTCGGTCTTCAGAGCATGATTACCTCGATCCTCTACAAAGCGACACGGGATGAGGTGCAGTTCATCTTCATCGATCCCAAACGGATCGAGCTCGGGGTCTACGCCAACATCCCGCATCTCAAGGCCGAGGTCGTCGTGGAGCCGAAAAAGGCCGCCAATGCCCTGCGCTGGGCGGTCAGTGAGATGGAGCGTCGCTATCGGCTCCTGGCCGAGGCCCACGTTCGGTCCCTGGACTACTACAACCGGGCCATCCGCAACCCGGAGGTGCGCAAGCGACTGGCCTTGTCCGAAGGCGATGTCGAGGTCCAGGACGCCGATCTCAAGCCGTTGCCGTACTACGTCATCGTTATCGACGAGTTGGCCGATCTCATGATGGTGGCGGCGAACGAGGTCGAGGCTTCGATCGCTCGTCTGGCGCAGATGGCTCGCGCCGTCGGCATCCATCTCATCGTCGCTACCCAAAGACCCTCGGTGGACGTCCTGACCGGGACCATCAAAGCCAACTTTCCATGCCGGCTGGCCTACGCGACGGTGTCGAAAATCGATTCCAGAACGATCCTCGATCAAGCCGGAGCCGAGAAGCTCCTCGGGCGGGGTGACGCGTTGTTCATGCCACCCGGGACCTCGAGGATTCTGCGCCTTCACGGCTCCTATGTCACCGAACAGGAGACGGCCGCACTGGTGCGCTGGATGAAGAAGAGGGGCAAGCCGGAATTCGACCCCGCCGTACTGGCTCCGCCACCGGAAGAAGATCGGTCGAGTGGTGGCTCTGGCGGTGGCGACGATCCTCTGTTCGAAGAGGCGGCCCGTTTGGTCGTGTCCGAGCGGCAGGGTTCGGCAAGCTTTCTGCAGAGGCGCATGCGAGTCGGCTTTTCGAGAGCTGCTCGGCTCATCGACATGATGGAACAGGACGGGCTCCTTGGCCCGCCCCAGGGCAGCAAGCCGCGCGAGGTGCTGGTCAAGTCGGATTACTTCACCGAGGTCGACGAAGCCAGAGAAGAGGTCTAGCCCGTGAGGCCATAAGCAATGCGGGCTGAATCCCTGGACCGACTGGTCTTTTTTGGAACTCCTGATTTCGCGGTGCCGACCTTGCGGGCACTGTGCGATGCCGGCCGGGCACCGGTCCAGGTGATCTCGCAGCCATCTCGCCCGGCTGGTCGTGGAAGACACTCAAAGAACCCACCGATCGTGGAGTGGGCACTGCGCAATGACTTGGCCGTGGTCCAGCCTCCCGATGTCCGGGACCCGGACTTCTTGGCGCTGATGAGTGACCTGACGCCTGCGGTAGCCGTGGTGGTGGCGTTTGGCCAGATCTTCCCCAAAGTCCTTCTCGAGATTCCGACTCGAGGGTGCATCAACCTACACGCCTCGCTGCTGCCTTCGTACCGCGGCGCTGCTCCGATTCAGGCTGCCATCATCGCCGGCGAGAGTCATACAGGCGTGACCACGATGCAAATGGAGGAGGGGCTCGACAGCGGTCCCATCCTGCTACAAGAGGAGGTAGTGATCAGGCCGCGGGATACGGCTGCGGAGCTCTCGCCTCGTCTGGCCGAAGTCGGTGCGGGACTGATGGTTCGAACTCTGGAGGCCCTGGAGTCGACTGGTATCGAGAGGAGACCCCAGACTCATGACGAGGCGACAATGGCACCGCGCTTACGCAAGGCCGACGGGGAGCTGGATTGGCGCCAGAGTGCGGTGCGACTCTTCAACCGGATCCGGGGAGTCACTCCATGGCCGGGGGCGTTCACGAAGTTGAGAGAACAGCCGCTGAAGATCCTCTGGGGCGAGGATCTAGAGGGGGCAGGGGTGGCGCGAGGCGGCGAGCCTGGCAGGTACCTGGGCATGATCGACGGGCGGATGGCAGTCAGCTGTGGTGAGGGGACCATCCTGGGCATCGAACGAGTGCAGCGCCCCGGCAAGAAGGCCCTTGAAGTGTCCCAGTTCGTCAACGGTGAACCGATCGAAGTGGGAGAGCGCTTCGGGTGAATGCGCCGCGCCGAAACGTCCGCGCGCTGGCCTGCACGGTTCTCGAGAACACCCTGTCCTCTCTGGCGCCAGTCGATCCAGCTCTGAGGACGTTCGACCGCGACCTCGAGGAGCGCGATCGCCGCCTGCTTCATCAGCTGGTGTTCGGCGTCTTGCGCTGGCTGCGAAGAATCGACGACATCATCGAGACAGCCTCGTCTCGTCGCCTGGAGGCGATTGAAAGAGCACTCCATTGGCCGTTGAGAGTCGGTGTCTACCAGCTCGTATTTCTGGATCGAGTACCGGCCCACGCCGCGGTCAGCGAGTCTGTGAACCTCGCCAGGAAGCGGACCCATCGCGGCGGTGCCGGATTCGTGAATGCCGTTCTTCGGAAGGTAGCGGCAGCTTCGTCACTCGAAGACTGGCCCGTGACGGCCGAGGATCCCGTGCAGCGCATCGGCATCGAGACGAGCCACTCCGACTTTCTGATTCGGGAGTGGATCCGACAGTATGGAGAACGCCAGGCGGCAACACTGGCAAAGGCCAACAATCGGCCCAAGCCCTTGCATCTCTTGAGTTTCGCCGACCGTGGAGGCCGGGAAGCGCTGGCTGATGGCCTCGCCGCGGAAGGCATCGTCAGCGAGGTGTCTTCCCTGGCGCCGATGGGACTCATCGTCAGGCAAGGCAATCCGCTGGAGACAAGAGCCTTTCGGCAGGGCGATTTCTACATTCAGGACGAGGCGAGCCAGGCAGCCGCGTTGATTCCTCCACCCCGTGATGGCGAAACCATCTTTGACTCTGCGGCCTTTCCCGGCGGCAAGAGTCTCTCGTTGCTGGCTACCGGGACAGATGTCAGGCTGCTGAGTGCCGATGTTGGATTGCCGCGGCTCGAGCTCCTGGTGGGCAATCTGCAGCGGCTCGGCCGCGAGATCCCGTTCATCGTCATGGACGCAAGAGAACGCGCCATCGAAAAGTCATTCGATCGCGTTTTGGTGGATCTGCCGTGCTCGGGGACCGGTACTCTGCGCAAGCACCCGGAGCTGAAATGGAGGGTGAGCCTGCCGGAGATCGAGCGGCTGTCGGCAATGTCCGTGTCCCTGCTCGAGGGTGCGGCGCAGCTTGTCGAGCCTGGTGGGATGCTATCTGCGATCACCTGCTCGTTGGAGGATACCGAGAACGAAAGGGTAGCGGACCGGTTCCTGGAGCGACACAGTGACTTCAGCCGCATGAACCTGGCAGAGCGGTTGACATCACCGCTCGCCAAGTTCGAGCAGGGTCCCGGCCTGTGGAGGATTCTGACGGGTGGCGACCACGATGGGTTCACGGTTCAGGTCTTTTGCCGGTCGCGAGGCGCTGTCTGATCGGTCGGCGTTCGCCGCGGCCGATAGAGCCTCGCGAGTCGCTCAGCCGGTACTCCAGCGAAGTAGAGGCCCCAAATCAACCAGTTGAGGGCGACGGTGCGCCCGATCCCGTCCTCCAGATATCGGCGCGCCGAAGTCGTCGCCTCGAGCGGCAGCACGACGACTTCGCCGCATTGTTTCATTCGTCGAATGAGGTCGAGATCCTCCAGGGCTGCCCAGTTCCGAAAGCCCCCCAACTCGTCGAAGGTGGTGCGGCGCACGAATTGAGCCTGATCGCCCAGTGGGGATCGGGTGAGGCGGGTTCGCAGCTGGACCAGCTTCGAGCCCACAGCCATGACCCTGTTGTCAGTATCGAAGCGCACCTGGAAGCCGCCGCCGATTTTCCCGCTGCCGATCGCTTCTCGAATCGCTGGAACGGCTCCAGGGGGAAGCCTTGTGTCGGCGTGCAGGAACACCAATACCTCACTAGTGGTGGAAGCGACCCCACGGTTGAGCTGCGGTCCCCGACCCGCCGCCCCGGTTATGACCCGGGCTCCGAGCTCTTCTGCCGTGCGAAGGGTCTGGTCCCGACTTCCTCCGTCACTGACCACGACCTCATCGGCCGCTGAGAGGATCGCGGGGAGGCTCCGTCTGAGGGACGACTCTTCGTCGAGAGTGGGGATGATGGCTGCGACGGTAATGGTCGCCAAGATGGCGGAATGCTAGCATAGGCCTTTGCCCGCATGAGCTCCTCGAACCCCTTCAGCCACTTGGACGACCGCGGCCAGGCCCGCATGGTCGACGTGTCCGAGAAATCGATCACGCGACGGGTCGCCGAGGCCTCGTGCAGGGTCAAGCTCTCTCAGGAAACCGTTTCGAGGCTAGGTGATTTGCCCAAAGGCGACGCCTACACCGTGGCCCGATTGGCCGGTATTCAGGGTGCCAAGCGAACCGGTGATCTGGTCCCGCTGGCCCATCCACTAGGACTCGATCAGGTCGAGGTGGAGATCGTTCCCGAGGCCGGGGGCGTGAGAATTCGGAGCCGGGTGATCGTCACGGCTCGCACCGGGGCCGAGCTCGAGGCGATGGTCGCCTGCTCGACGGCGGCGCTGGCCCTCTACGACATGGTGAAGGCGGTCGAGCGGGATGCCGTCATCGGGGATCTTCGTCTGGAAGCCAAGAGTGGAGGGCGAAGCGGGGAGTTCAGGCGACAGGAATGATTCTCACCGGTTTGGATCGGCTTCTGGCCGACGACGAGGCTCTAGCGGGCAGGAGTTACGGTCTCCTCGTCCACGGAGCGTCTGTGAGCGCCGGCCTGGTGCCCGCGCATCTCGCCCTGGCGGGCGCCGGGGCCCCTGCCTTGCTGCTCGGGCCGGAGCACGGCCTCTACGGTATCGAGCAGGACATGGTGCCCTCGGCCGATCAGGTCGATCCCTGGACGGGTTTGCGGGTCGTCTCGCTGTATGGAGATAGCGAGCAGTCTCTGCGCGCCGACAGGAGCCACTTCAGCGATCTCGACCTGTTGATTGTCGATCTTCAAGATGTGGGTTCCCGCTACTACACATACGCGGCAACGGCGGTGTGGGCAGCGGAGGTGGCCCTGGGGGAAGGGTGTGAGGTTTGGGTGCTCGATCGACCGAATCCGATCGGCGGCATGGTGGTCGAAGGCAACCTGCGTCGAGAGGGCTTCGAGTCCTTCGTCGGGGCGTTCGAGATACCGGTGCGCCATGGCCTGACGCTGGGAGAGTTGATGCGCTTCGAGGCGGCGCGCCGAAACTGGCCGAAGGGCCTCCGTGTCTGGGGCATGGCAGGGTGGCATCGTTCGATGCTCTGGGAGGAGACCGATCGCGTCTGGATGGCTCCCTCACCCAATATTCCGACGGCGCGAACCGCTCTCGTCTATCCAGGACTCTGCCTCCTGGAAGGAACCGAGCTCTCGGAGGGGCGAGGGACCACACGCCCGTTCGAATTGGTCGGCGCACCGGGAGTCGATGCGGTGCGGCTGGCCCATGAGCTCAACGCTCGCGGGCTGTCGGGTGTGCGATTCGTGCCGACCCTCTTCCGACCCGTGTTCCACAAACACGCGACAGAGGTCTGTGGAGGGGTCGAGATCAAGGTGACGGATCCGTGGGCCTTTCAACCCTATCGCTGCGGTGTCGAGGTCTTGTATGGATTTCTGCGCGTCGCACCCGACGCCTTCGGTTGGCGCCAGCAAGCCTACGAGTTCGTCAGCGATCGGCCGGCGATCGATCTGCTGACAGGCAGCAGTGAGCTCAGGGAGATCCTGGAGTCTGGAGAGGACCCCGCAGCCTGGTGCGATTCGTGGACGGATCAAGAGGACCAGTTCCGACGCGACTGTGAGCCCTGGCTGCTCTACACCCGAGTGACAGGATCGTGAAGCGCATCCATCTTCTCCGGGTCGAAGGAAAAGCCGATGAGTACGTCGACCTGATCGAGGCGCTGCGGGCCGACGGTAGGCGTGTCGGTTGGCTCGACCTCGGCCCCGTACAAGTCCCCACCGCGTTGACTCTCGCCTCCGAGACCGGCGTGCTCCGGGCCGTGGCCGTTGACGAGGGTGTGACGGTAGCCGTCAAACCTCGGGCCGGCAGTGCAGTCATGAAAGATCTGCTGCGCGAGTATTTCGTCGGCTGTGCGGTGGTACTGGTCAGAGGAGGTGAAGGGCTGCCGTGTCTCTCGGCAGAGAAGGGGCATTGGCTTCTGGAGGTGCCAGGAGCAGTGAGCCGAATGCTGGACACCGACGGTTTGGTTGCGGTCCTCAGAAAGCCGCGACCCTTCGGTTCTCGATAGCTGACACTCTCTCCACTCGACGCCGAGATGTATGCCCCCGTCACGGTTGACCCCTGAAGAGAGGCGGTGGCACAATGCCGCCGCTCGCCATTGAGAGACCTTCCATTCCTTCCAGAGGTGAAAAAAGGCCATGACACGCCCGTCCATTCAGTTCTTCCTTCCCGGCCCGACCTACGTTCTGCCGAGCGTTCGCGAAGCCATGCTGGCCGAAGTCGTTGGGCACCGCTCGCCTAGCTTCAAGGCGCTGTACGAGTCCATGGCGCCGCGATTGCAGTCGGTCTTTCGTACCAGTGGCGACGTTATGGTGGCGACGGGCAGCGCGACGCTGGTCATGGAGAGCGCTGTCGTCTCGACGGTCGAGTCGCGTGTCCTGAACCTGGTTTGCGGCGCCTTTTCCGAACGCTGGCACCAGATCTGCCTCTCGCTGGGCAAGCAGGCAGATCGAGTGTCGGTTCCCTGGGGACAGGCCGTGGATCCGGACCTGGTGCGAGAGGCGTTGCGCCGCCGGCGCTACGAGGCGGTGACCTTGGTCCACAACGAGACCTCGACCGGTGTGATCAATCCGCTGGAGACACTGGCCTCGGTGGTGCGGGAGGAGAGTGAAGCCCTGCTGTTGGTCGACACTGTCTCTTCGCTGGCAGGAGCTCCCATCGAAACGGATCAGTGGGGGCTGGACGTCGTACTGGCCAGTGTGCAGAAGGCGATGGCGGCTCCTCCAGGTCTGACGGTGTTCAGTGTCTCGGAGCGGGCCGCCGCGCAGGCAGGTCGGCTGGAGAATCGTGGCTTCTACACCGATCTGCTGCGGTACCGTGACAAACATCGAGCCGGCGGCACGATCACGACTCCGGCCGTTTCGGTGTTCTATGCCCTCGACCGCCAGTTGGACAACATCGTCGATGAAGGGATGGCGGCCCGATGGAGTCGTCACGCCGACCTCCAGGAGCAGACCGCTCGCTGGGTCGAGGCGCGAGGCCTGGACTGGGCCAGTGAATCCGGCAGTCGATCACCAACGATCAGTTGTCTCCGGGCTCCTGCCAATCGCTCTGCTCCAACAATTGTGGAAGGGCTCGCGCGTCTCGGCTTCACGGTCGGTGGGGGGTACGGGAAGTGGAAGCCGGACACCTTTCGGATTGGCCACATGGGCGAGGTGCGGAGCGAGGACTTGGAGAGTCTATTAGGGGCCCTCGATGCAGTGTTGGAGGGAGACGAGCGATGAATCGCATCCTGGTTGCCGACCCGTTGCATGGCGCGGGCCTGGAGATCTTGCGGCAGAGTGGCTCAGAAGTTCATCTGCTATCGGCCGAGGAACGTTCCGGGCTGGGAGAGATGATCGGCGGTTTCGATGCCCTGATCGTCAGAAGCATGACGCAGGTCGATGCCGAGCTCCTGCGCCAGGGCAGGAACCTCAAGGTCGTGGGTCGGGCCGGAATCGGCGTCGACAACGTGGATGTGGCAACCGCAACGGAGCTCGGCATCCTGGTCGTCAATGCCCCTACTGCGAACCTGATCTCGGCGACGGAGCACACGTTCGCGCTGCTGCTGGCACTGGCGCGCAACCTACCAGCAGCCCATCAGTCTCTGTTGGCCGGCGAGTGGGAACGCAAGCGGTTCATGGGAATCGAGCTCAACGGTAAGACCCTCGGGCTCATCGGCCTCGGCCGCATTGGGCAGAACGTTGCCTATCGAGCCAAAGCATTCGGCATGAAAGTCCTGGCATTCGATCCCTTTCTGGATGCCTCAGCAGCTCGCCGTCTCGACGTCGAGTTGTCAGAGCTCGACGCGCTCCTGAAGCGGTCCGATATCGTTTCTGTCCACACGCCGCTCACGGAGCAGACGAGGGGCCTTCTGGACGCCGCGTCGATTGCCCGCATGAAGTCGGGGGCCTTGCTGGTGAACTGTGCGCGTGGAGGGATTCTGGACGAGGACGCGGCGCTCCAGGCCCTGGAGTCGGGACACCTTGGCGGCCTGGCCTTGGACGTCTTCGAGCAGGAACCTCCCGCCGGCTCCGAGCTGCTGAAGCAACCGAGGGTCGTAGCGACACCACATATCGGAGCTCAGACTCGAGAAGCACAGGAGAGGGTGGCCACCGAAACGGCACGAATGGTGCTCGGGGCCCTGGAAGGGTCTCTGGAGTTGACGGCGGTCAACCTGCCGTTTTCGCCGACTGGCGGGCGTGCTCAGCACTTCGTAGCACTGGCAGAGCAGCTGGGTTCCCTGTGCACCTCGCTGTTGGGCGCGAGTGTCCTCGAAGTCAAAGTCGAGCTCTGGGGAATGGATGAGGACATTCGGGTGCCCCTGACCATCGCCGCACTCAAGGGAGCACTGTCACCTTTCCTTGGAGAAGCAGTCAACTTTGTCAACGCGGAGAAGATTGCCGAAAGCAGGGGCATCGAGGTCGTGCGCTCGGTCTATCACTCCTCTGGGGAGTACCCTGAGCTCGTGGGAGTGACACTCAGCGGCGAAAATGGCAGCGTCGAAGTCGCTGGTACCGTGTTCGGAGACTCCGATCCCCGGGTCGTGCGGTTGGAGGGCTACCGCCTCGAGTTTCGAGCCAAAGGGCGTCTCCTGGTCCTCCGTAACAGCGATGTCCCAGGGGTGGTCGGTACGCTGGGTACATTTCTAGGCGAAGCGGGAATCAACATCGCTGAAATCCACCTAGCCCGCAAGACGGGTGGTGGGGAAGCGTTGGCGGTGCTGCGTCTCGATCAGGCGCCGCCCGAGGCGACGGTTGCTGCTCTCGAGGCGCTGCCGGAGGTCAGCCGAGTGCAGGTGGTCGATCTGGAGTCAAACTAGCAGCTGGGAGACTGGGAGATGGCAAGAGTTGGCGTTGCATTTGGCGGTCGAAGCGTCGAGCACCGGGTTTCGATCCGCTCAGCGAGGACGGTCATCGGAGCCCTCCAGGCGGCAGGCCATGAGGTCGTGCCGCTGGGCATCGCGCAGAATGGCCGCTGGCTCGATCAGGCTGTCTCACAGCGCGCCGTGGATGGTGACATC
>Ga0316191_10004935_pt1 | contig 10015 bp, 8 predicted proteins | sample Eddworburr2cm_MG_FD_204928 | JGI IMG/M metagenome (GOLD analysis project Ga0316191, IMG submission 204928) | Coastal sediment microbial communities from Maine, United States - Eddy worm burrow 2 cm | ecosystem: Environmental > Aquatic > Marine > Coastal > Sediment | place: USA: Maine | collected... | reverse complement strand
ACCTGCAATTGAACCGCCATGCTTTCCACCGATACGCCAAAGCGCATTCCCGAAACCGGCGCGGCATCCATGTAATCCAGCCCGCTGGCGACACGAATATAGCGCGAGTCGGGGGAATGGCCATTGGACACGTCGAACCCCAACCAGCCGATGCCGTCGAACCAGGCCTCGGCCCACGCATGCGTTGCATCCTGCTCGATGCGGTCATTCATCATCAGGTAGCCGGAAATGTAGCGCGCCGGATGACCCAGCAGGCGCATGGCCGTGATGAAGATATGGGCGTGATCCTGGCAAACACCAGAGCCCGCCGTGACGGCCTGTTCGGCACTGGTTTCCGCATCGGTCTGTCCCGTTGCGTAGGGCACACGCTCGACGATCAGCGCAGACAGGGCATGCGCGCGGGCGATGTCATTATCGAACTCGAGTTCCAGCGCTTTGACCAGCGCCCCGATTCTCGGCCCCGGCGTGGTCAATGACGTCTGGCGCTCGAACATCCAAAGCGGCATAAAGCCATGATGCGGCCCGATAACGCCCGCCGTGTCGGTGGTTTCCACCTCACCCGTAATGCGGATGACCAGCTGCTCCCCGCCCGGATCGATGCTGATCAGGTCGACACGATTGGCGTGGTGATCGGTGAAGTGCAGCTCCTTGTGTCCGCCCTCGATCGCGATGTCCCACTGGAGCATCTTTTGCCCTTCCCGCTCCTTGGGGGTCAGGCGGACCTGTTGCAGTCCGTAGTCGACCGGGGCGTCGTAATGATAGCTTGTGCTGTGCTTGACGCTGAGGCGCATGGCTACTCCTGGAAGCGATAGTCGCGTTCGATTTGCACGGCAAGCGCATGCGAATCGGCGAGGAAATCCTGGACAAATTGGTGCAGGCCACGTTCAAAAATGCTTTCGATGTTGCTGTCTTTCAGTTTCTGATAATGCGCCTTGGCCATCCGGCACGATGGGCTCTCGGCGCCATAGTCCTGCTCGAGATAGCCCAGGTTATCCATGATCTTGTGAGAGCAAAAAGCCAGGGAGCGCGGCATTTGCGGTTGCAGGAGCAAGAACTCCGCCACGTTGGCCGGACTGACGTCCGTGCCGTTGAGCCACCGATAGGCCCGCAACGCCGACACCGAGCGCAGGATGGTTTCCCATTGCACGTGGTCCAGCGAAGACCCGACCTGCGCGAAAGAGGGCAGCAACAGGAAGTATTTGACGTCCAGTATCCGCGCAGTATTGTCCGCCCGCTCCAGGAACGTCCCCAGCCGTGCAAAATTGAAGCCGTCGTTGCGCAGCATCGTTCCCGCCATGGCGCCACGCACCAGGGCTTTCTGTTGGCGAATCGTATGCAGTACGTCGGGCAGGTCCTGCTCTTTCACCGGCCTCGCCAGCAACGCCTGCAAGGTGATCCATGCCTCGTTGGTCGCCTCCCAGACCTCTCGGGTCAGCGCAGTGCGTACCAGCCGGGCATTATCCCGCGCTGCTTTCACAGTGCTGATCACGCTGGCCGGATTACTCGCGTCGCGCAGCAGGAAGTCAATCACCTGGTCTGAGTCGTAGTCCCCGTGCACGGCATCGTAATCGGCGAGCGCTCCCGATGTCGCCAGTATGGATTGCCATTCAGCCGAGGCAGTGTCCGAGCGCGTCAGCGCAATGCGAAAGCCGGCCTCCACCAGCCTCGCTCCGTTTTCGCTGCGTTCCAGATACCGGGACATCCAGAACAGGCCGCCTGCCGTTTTGCCTAGCATCGCGTCACTCCTCCAACACCCAGGTATCCTTGGTGCCCCCGCCCTGGCTGGAATTGACTACCAGTGACCCCTGGGTCATCGCGACTCGTGTCAGGCCGCCCGGCGTGATGTCGATCCGGTCCGGCGACATCAGCACAAACGGGCGCAGATCCACGTGGCGGGGCGACAGGCCTTTCCGGGTGAAGATGGGCACGGTGGAGAGCGCCAGCGTCGGCTGCGCAATGTAGTTTCCCGGCCGCGCTTGCAGTTTCTCGCGAAACGCCTTGAGCTCTTTATTACTCGCCGCCGGCCCGACCAGCATGCCGTAGCCGCCCGAACCGTGCACTTCCTTCACCACCAGTTCGGCCAGGTTGTCGAGCACGTATTGCAGCTGATCCTGTTCTGAGCAGCGCCAGGTCGGCACGTTGTCCAGCAGCGGTTTTTCGCCGGTATAAAACCGGATGATGTCCGGCATGTAAGAATAAAGCGCCTTGTCATCGGCGATCCCGGTACCGGGTGCGTTGGCGATGGTGATCCCGCCCGCGCGGTACACATCGAATATGCCCGGCGCGCCGAGCAGCGATTCCGGCTTGAAGTTCAAGGGGTCGAGATAATCGTCATCGACCCGCCGGTAGAGCACATCGATCGCGGTGTAGCCGCGTGTCGTGCGCATCGCGATCCGTCCGTCGACCACGCGCAAGTCGTGCCCTTCAACCAGCTCCGAGCCCATCTGATCGGCCAGGAAGCTGTGCTCGAAATAGGCCGAATTGTGGATACCCGGCGTCAGCACCGCCACCACCGGCTTGCCGTCACAGGCGGGCGGTGCGCAGGCGGACAGCGAGCGGTGAAGGTTGGCGGGATATGTGCTCACCGGCCGCACCGGTATGCGCGAAAACAGCTCGGGAAACATTTGCAGCATGGTCTCGCGATTTTCGAGCATGTAGGAAACGCCCGACGGCGTGCGGGCATTGTCCTCCAGTACGAAAAACTCATCCTGCCCGGTGCGGACTATGTCGGTACCCACGATATGCGTATAGATTCCGCCCGGCGGTTCGACCCCCACCATCTGCGGCAGAAAGGCGTCGTTATGTGCGATCAATTCGACGGGAATGCGGCCGGCGCGCAAGATCTCCTGTCGATGGTAGATGTCATGGAGAAAAGCGTTCAGAGCCCGTACGCGTTGTTCAATTCCACGCGACAGTCTGCGCCACTCCCGCGCAGACAGGATGCGCGGCACCACGTCAAAGGGAATCAGCCGCTCATCGGCTTCTTCGGTGCCATAGACATTGAAGGTGATCCCCGTCTTGCGAAAGAAGGCTTCGGCCTGACCCGCTTTTCGATGGATCCGCTTGGGGTCTTCGCGGTCGAACCAGTGGCCATAGTCCTGGTAGGGGCTGCGCATATTCGCCAGGCCGCCCGCGCCGGCATCACCCCACATCTCGTCGAAAATATCGCTCATCTTTTTCCTTTGTCGTCACAGGCTTCAGGGGTTGTTCCACTCCGGGCGCTGCAGCATGGCTCGCACTTCCTCGCGCACTTCGGCGTAGCGCTCGGCGTCTGCGGCCAGCCCGGCCGCCACGCGGGGGGCTTCGTACACCGGGCCGAACACGGCGTTGAGCAGTTTCTGGGGGCGGTCCAGGTTCCTGGCCAGCGGCGCGGTGAGTTCGTACTCGAGGTAGCTGTCGATGGCCTTCTCTGTCTCACCCTTCATCACGTAGTCCCAGGTCAGGCTGCCGTCGCTGGGGTCCCTGTTCCAGGGAATGCCCAGCGCGTCGAGCTGGCCGGTGAACTGCAGCCAGGCCACCTTGCGGTTCTCGAAGGTCTCGAAGCCGGACATCAGGGCGATGGAGGCCCATTGCATGATCAGCCCCTGCTGGCCCGCGGCGATTTCATCGTAGCGGGTGATCTCCGGGCGCACGCTGACCAGGAAATCGAAGGCTTCCCGCGCCCGGCCCTCCCGCAGCATCGCGTCGGCGTAGAGCTGCATGGTTTCACCAAAGGCGCCGCGGCGGTCTTCGATCTGGTCGGCGATCAGGGCGGAGGCCAGCGCGATGAGTTGCTGCGGATCATCCATGGCCGCAGCACGCTGCACCTCGATGCTGCGAGTCAGGGCTGAACCCGGCGCCAGCGCCTGCGCGCGGGCCAGCCAGTAGTCGCCTTCCTCCGGCAGCCTCAGTTGATACAGGTCGCGGGCGATCTGCGCGGGCAGTTCGTGATCCTGGCGATCGACCTGGCTGGCCTGGCGCATCCAGTCGAGCGCGGCGGGCAGGTTATCGGCCCAGGACTCGACGTCCGCCATTGTGCTGTAGCCATTGGGGTTGTCGGGGGCCAGCTCCAGGCTGCGCAGCAGCGCGGCGCGCGCCTCGTCAAAGCGCTGGTTGTCGGCGTAAATGCGCCCCAGCCAGCGGTGCAGCTCCGCTTCCAGCGGGTCGATCAGCAAGCCGGCCTGCAACACTTCGATCGCCCGCTGCTGGTCGCCGAAAAACATGTGAAACGTCGCCGCCACGTTGATGCGAATGAGCGACTCGGCGGGCAGCACCTGCAACAGGTCCTGCAGCTCATCCACCAAGGCCCGGACTTCCGCCGCGCCCTGCCTGGAATCAAAAATCAAGAGGTTCAGCGACAGCTCCAGCGCGCGGGCCAGCGGGTTGTCCGGCTGCTGTTGACGCGCCTGACGGAGCAAGGGCTCGGCCAGGGCGCGGGTCTCGCCGGCGTCGATCAGGCCGGTGTTGAACTTCAGCAGGTAGTTACGCGCCAGGGCCAGGCGGGCATCGGTGAACCCAGGGTCGCGCGCCAGCGCCTGTTTGAAGTGGTTTTCGGCACTGCCGAGGCTGGCGTAGGAGTAAATCGCCTGCTGTTCGAGGCCCTTCAGATAACTGTCGTAGGCCGACAGATCGGTCGTGTTGACGCCGTGCAGATCGGTTTTCGCGGCGCCGAGCAGCGAGCTGCCGAGGGCGCTGGCCACGTCGGTGGCGATCTCGTCCTGGATGGCGAAGATGTCCTCCAGCGGGCGGGTGTAGCTCTGCGACCAGACGTGGAACCCGTCGTCGGCGCGGACCAGCTGGGCGGTGACGCGCACCCGGTCGTTGGCTTTCTGCACGCTGCCCTCGAGCACGTGCGCCACGCCCAGGGCGCCGGCGATCTCGCCGATGTTGACGTTCTGGCCCTTGAAGGCGAACGAGGAGGTGCGCGCAGCCACGTGCAGCCCGGGCAGCTGCGAAAGCATGTGCAGCAGGGTCTCGGTCAGGCCGTCGGAGAAATATTCGTTGTCCTGATCGCCGCTCATGTTGACGAAAGGCAAAACCGCGACCGAGGGGCCTGGTTCGGAGCGGGGGGCAGACGCGCCTGGCGCCGGCGTAGCCACCTGCACGGCTTCCGGGGTGCTGACCAGGTCCTGCAGCACCAGCTTGTCGACCAGCAGGTAGACCACCGCCAGCGCCAGCACGCCGATGATGACGCGGTCCAGCTTGCGGCCGGTCTGCGCGGTGATCGAGTGGCTGCGGTCGACGTCCTTTTCGCGCTTGAGTCCCTCAGGCGTCAGCTCGAAAGCCCAGGCGATGATCAGTGCCAGCGGCAGGCCGGCGGCCACCACGATCGACAGCGCCTGGATGATCCAGTTGGGCGCGCCGATCAGGTCGAGCGCGAAATCCGCTCCCTGCAACAGCACCCAGCCGAACAGCACGTAGGCGGCCCCGATGCGGAACACGTTGCGGCGCTTGAGTTCGCTGAAGAAGGTCATGGCTGGGCGTGTGCAGGCAGCATGGGCGCTATTCTGCCACAGGACGGGCTGTACACGGCGTTCCAAGGAAGACGGGGCGGGTGCCATTTCGGCCAGACCTGTCCGAGCCTTTTCTGGAAGGAACGCATTCGGCCAGCCGCCGCCTGGGCTACAATCAGCATCATTCTCGAAACGGACAACCCGGGGCCTGTCTTTTGATCGGAACCATCATCATCGTCGGCGGCGGCACAGCGGGCTGGATGGCCGCAGCCAGCCTGGCGAAATTCCTCGAAGGGTCGGCCACCCGTATCCACGTGATCGAGTCGTCTACCATCGGCACCGTTGGGGTCGGCGAGGCGACCATCCCGACGATCCTCGATTTCAACCGGTTTCTCGAGCTCGACGAAGCCGAGCTGATGCGGCGCACCCAGGCGACCTTCAAACTCGGCATCCTGTTCGAGGACTGGGCCGTAAAGGGTTCGCGGTTTTTTCATCCCTTCGCCAACTATGGCGCGCCGCTGCGCGGCGTTCCGTTTCATGATCTTTGGCTGAGGTCGCGGGCCGTGGGCGACGGCAGCCCGATGGAGGACTACTGTCTGCCCAGCGTCATGGCGCGCTCGGGCCGTTTTGCCCATCCCTCGCCGGACAACCCCAATCCGCTGGCCGATTTCGGCTACGCCTACCAGTTCGATGCGGCGCTTTACGCTGAATATCTGCGCGACTACGCCATGCGCCGGGGCGTCGAGCGAACGGATGCGCGGGTGCTCGGCGTCAATACCCGGGCCAGCGACGGATTTATCGAATCCGTGACCCTCGACTCCGGCCAGGCCGTCAGCGGCGACCTGTTCGTCGACTGCAGCGGGTTTCGCGGATTGCTGATCGGCCAATGCCTGGAAACACCGCTCGAGGACTGGAGCCACTGGTTGCCCGCCAACCGGGCCGTGGCGGTGCAAAGCGAATCCACCGCGGACCCGGTCCCCTATACCCGATCCATCACCCGCCCGGCCGGCTGGCAATGGAACATCCCCCTGCAGCACCGCGTCGGCAACGGCTACGTCTATTGCAGCGAGTACCTGGACGATGAACAGGCGCTGGATACCCTGCTCGCGAATATCCAGGGTGAACCGCAGTCCGAGCCGAACCTGCTGTCGTTTCAGACCGGCATGCGCGAGGTCTTCTGGCAGCGCAATTGCGTCGCGCTGGGCCTGGCCGCCGGCTTCATGGAGCCGCTGGAATCCACCAGCATCGCGCTGATCCAGACCGGCATTGCGCTGCTTGAGACGTTCTTCCCGGCGCACGGCTTCAGGCAGTGCGACATCGACGAGGCCAACCGGCAATCACGAGCTTCGTACGAGAAGATGAGGGATTTTCTGATCCTGCACTACAAGCTGAATCAACGGCTCGGCGAACCATTCTGGGACGATTGCCGCAGCATGGATGTTCCCGAAACCCTGGCGCACAAGCTGGCCGTTTACCGGAGCCGCGCCTACCTCGTGGAGTACGGCACCGAGCCCTTTCGCACGGGCAGCTGGCTGTCCATGTATGCGGGCTTCGACGTTGTGCCCGAAACCTACGACCGGCGAGCCGATTCGATCAGTGAATCCGAATTGCAGCAGTCGCTGGCTCAGATGAGGACGATCATTCGGAATGCAGTGAGCCTGGCGCCGGAGCACACAGCCTCTCTGCAAAAATATGGCCCGGTGGATTGAGCCGGAAACGGGCAGGCAGTGCAGGCATGACCGTGGTGTGAGAGCGGCTTTGGCCGCGATTCTTTTGAATTGTCAAAAAACTATCGCGGCCAAAGCCCCTCCCACAACCACTCGTTCCACAAAATCTTGCGCCGCGCGCTCGGCGTTGTATCCTTGCATGATCAGATATCCGGAGGTTCTGCATGAAGCGCTTGGCTATGATCGTTTCGCTCTGCCTGCTGGCTGGCCTGGCCAGCGCCGGCACGTTTGAGTTGGCGGACCCCGCTGCCGACATGCTCAAGGAGCCGGAGGCCCGGGCGGAATCCGAGCCTGTGCAGGCACCGCCGTTGGACAACGTGCTCTGCACAGTCGACACCGCAACCGGCGCCTGTACCTGTATCGACACGGAAAAGGCCAGGAAGCTGTCGATGACTCGCAAGGAATGCGTCGACCGTGTTATGCAGTCGCTCAAAAACCACGAGCCCTAGCGAAAAATGGATCCGCAGCGCGCTGTGGCTGCGCGACTGCCATCTCTCGCATTGAAGGTTTCGGTGGAAAGCACAAAAAAGAACAAAGGAGAGATTCATGAATAGGATGTTGGTGTTTGTGGCGCTGGCCGCCGGGCCGTTTCTTTTGCAGGGTTGCGGCGAAGAGCGTAAAGCGACAGAAGAAGTTGCCGCGAAGCCGCAGTCCACAACCATTCCCGCGCCGCCGCCCGAACCGCAGCCCCACGTGGTGGAGTTCCGGGCCGTGGGCAAAACCTTCCAGGGCCCCTCGGAAATCCCCGCCGGCTGGACCACGTTCAGGTTTGTCAATGCCTCCAGCATGACCCACTTCGCCATGCTCGACGTGCCGCCGGAAGGCATCACGGCCCGGGAGATCAGCGATGCCGTGATGCAGCCGTTCCAGGATGCGATGGACGGCATGAATGCGGGTGACGAGGAAGCTGTCAACGCGGCCTTTGGCCGGTTCCCCGAGTGGATCGGCGAGCTGGGGCGCAATGGCGGACCGGGTTTTCTCTCGCCTGGACGCGCCGGCCAGACCACCGTGTACCTGGAGCCGGGGCACTACATCATGGAGTGTTACGTGAAGTCCGACGGGATTTTCCATACCACCAGCCCCGGCGAGGGGCAACTCGGCATGCTGCTGGACCTGACCGTGACCAACCAGAACAGCAACGCCCCGGAACCGCAGGCCAACGCGACGCTGGCCATCCGGAATTCAGGCTTCGAGCTGGTCAGCGGCGAGCTCAATACAGGGACCAACACCATCCGCGTGGACTTCATCGAGCAGCAGGCGCTGCCCTCGTTCGTCGGCAACGACGTGCACCTGATGCGCGTCGACGGCGAAGACAGCATCGCCAAGGCGGATGCCTGGCTTGACTGGCGCACCCCCGACGGCCTCGAGGACCCAAGCCCGGTGACCTTCCTTGGCGGCATCAACGACATAACGGCGGGCGCACACGGTTATTTCACCGTGGACCTCGAGCCGGGCGATTACGCCTTTATCGCCGAGATGCCGGGTCCGCAAGCCGCCGGCTTTGTCTTGCCGTTCACGGTGGGAGAGTAAAAGAGAGCCCGGATATAGCAATGGGAGCATCCAAAAAGAATCGCGGCTGAAGCCGCTCCCACGAATACCAACCCGCCCATGGAAGCTGGCTCCCACGGCATAACCTGCCCGGTCAGCCCAGAACCGCTTGAAGGGCTTCGACGAGGCGGTCGATGTCCGCCCCGGTGTTGTAGAGGTGCGGCGTGATGCGGATCGACGAGCCGCGCACGCTGACGAAGACCTTGCGCTGCGCGAGTAGCGGCAGCAGGTCGGGCGGCAGGCCTGATTCCAGCTGCAGACCCAGGTAGTGCGGAGCGCGTTCGCTTTTCGGCAGCGCGGTGAGTCCGAGTGGCCCGACTCGTTCGATGATGGTATCGGCCATGGCCTCGATGGTCTCGCGCACATTGTCCACACCCCACTCGAGGATCTGCCGGAGGCCGGCCTCGGCCGCCGGCACCAGCGCGAAATTGGAGCGCTCGCCGACGTCGAAGCGCCGGGCGCCCGGCTCGAAGGCGTCCTGGTAGTCCACCAGCCGCGCAAAGTCCTCGGCATTCTTGCGGTGGATCCAGTTGTGCTCGATCGGCGTGCCCTTGTGCTGCCAGCGCTCGGCCGCGTATAAAAATCCGATTGAATAAGGACCCAGCAGCCACTTGTAGGCGGCGCAGCTGAGAAAGTCCGGCTGGATGCGCTGAACGTCCAGCGGCAGCACACCGAGCGATTGTGTGACATCGAGCGACAGCGCTATGCCGTTGCCACGGCACAACTCGCCAATCCGTTCCAGGTCAAACAGGCCGCCATCGGTCCAGTGACACTGCGGCAGGGCGACGATGGCCGTGCCGCCGTCGACCGCCTCCAGCACCGCGTTGGTCCAGCCGCCCGACGAAGGCCGCGCCACCGTGTGCACGCGGGCGCCGACTTCCCGGGCGCGCTCCCGCCAGGGATACACGTTGGAAGGAAACTGGTCTTCCACCACGATGACGTTCTGGCCGTGGGCCAGCGGCAGGTTGCGGGCGGCGGTCGACACCCCGTAGCTGGCCGCGGGCACGATGGCGATGTCATCGGCGCCGGCGTTGATCAATTCCGCAAACGCGGCGCGCAGCGTATCGGATCCGCTGAAGAAATCAGCGGGCGTAATCTCCCAGGGGTGCGCCTTGCGCGCCAATCCCTCGAAGCCGGCATCCCGCACCCGCTTCATCAGCGGCGACATGTAGGCGCAGTTGAGGTAGGCAACGTCGTCGGGTATATCCCACAGTTGTCGCTGGTTGGCGAGTTTCATCGCCCGGATTGTACGTCAATCGGGACGGGGCATGCGCGGACGGGCAGCCCTGCAACCTACTGGGTGCACGG
>Ga0316191_10004934_pt1 | contig 10016 bp, 6 predicted proteins | sample Eddworburr2cm_MG_FD_204928 | JGI IMG/M metagenome (GOLD analysis project Ga0316191, IMG submission 204928) | Coastal sediment microbial communities from Maine, United States - Eddy worm burrow 2 cm | ecosystem: Environmental > Aquatic > Marine > Coastal > Sediment | place: USA: Maine | collected... | reverse complement strand
GCTGGTTTGTCCATGTCGAATTTCACTTCCCAGTCGGGATATCCCAGGGACCATACATAGTGGTTCGCAAAGTCAGCACCGAGGTACAGTTGCGTGCCGTCGCTTTCGACCATGTAGTTCATATGGCCGGGCGTGTGCCCGAATGCAGCCATAGCGGTCAGGCCGGATGCGACGCTGTCGCCATCTTCGATGAAGGTCATTTTCTCGGCAAATGGGACGACTTTGGTGTTGAACCGGTCGTTGTCCTGTGCGGCCCACGCATCATATTCGACACGGCCTGTAACGTACCGCGCGTTAGGATAGGTTGGGCTGCCGTCTTCAAGGGTCATGCCGCCGATGTGGTCGCCATGCATGTGCGTCAGCACAACAACGTCGATCTCGTCAGCTGTGTAGCCTGCGGCGGCCAAGGCAGCTGTTGTGCCTTCGCCTGATAAGCCGGTGTCAAAAAGCACAAGCTCGGCGCCGGTGTTCACAACCGTCGGTGTAAAGAAGAATTGCGCCTGATCCGTGGGGATGTTTGCCTCAGCAGATGCCGCGTCGAACGTCGCTTTGTCGACATTGAGCCCGAAGATTGTATGCGGATCAGGGCGTGGCGTGGTGCCAGCCAAAAGCGTTGTTGCGTCAAAGCCGCCGATCTTGAGCCGTTGGTACGGCGCCATTTTCGCACCTGTAACTGCGGGTGCCGCGCGCGTGGCGCCTGCGGTGGCGGCGATAAGGGGAAGTGCCGCAGCACCTGCGAGGGCGGCGCGACGTGAAAATTTTGGCGAATTGGACATTTTGATCTCCGGTTTGTTGGCGTCACGATGTCAGATAGTGCGGATCGGCTTATAGGCGAGGTTGATGGCCTTAGTATTTGTGCGCAGGGTTGGTGCGCCAGTAGGGGGATCGCTGGACAAATACGCAACCCTGTGACAACACCGCGCCAACAGGAGATACCAGATGACCACCACCCGTTTTGCCCCATCCCCGACAGGCCATATCCACATTGGCAACCTGCGCACGGCTTTGATGAACTACATGATCGCACGCAAGGCAGGCGGTACGTTCATCTTGCGGATCGACGATACTGATCCGGAACGCTCCAAAGAGGAATACGTCGACGGGATCAAGCGCGATCTTGAGTGGCTGGGCCTGCACTGGGACCGGATCGAGCGGCAGTCGCTGCGACTGGACCGCTATGCCGACGCCGCAGAAAAGTTGCGGGACATGGGCCGTTTCTACGAAGCATTCGAGACGCCGACCGAACTTGACCTTAAGCGCAAAAAGCAGCTGAACATGGGCAAGCCGCCGGTGTATGATCGTGCGGCCCTTTCATTGTCAGATGCCGAAAAAGACGCCCTGCGCACCGAGCGTGGCAATGGGGTCTGGCGGTTCAAGCTGCATCAGGAGCGCATCGAATGGGCTGACGGTATTCTCGGCGATATTTCTATCGATGCGGCTTCGGTCTCTGATCCGGTGCTGATCCGCGGTGACGGGCAGGTGCTTTATACACTCGCGTCTGTGGTCGATGATACTGAGATGGGCGTGACAGATGTGGTTCGGGGGTCGGATCACGTCACCAACACCGCCACACAAATCCAGATCATCGAAGCCTTGGGCGGGGCCGTGCCGCGCTTTGCGCATCACTCGTTGCTGACCGGCCCGCAGGGTGAAGCGCTTTCAAAGCGTCTGGGTACTCTGGCCTTGAAAGACCTGCGCGAACAAGGCGTGCAGCCTGCCGCATTGCTCAGCCTGATGGCGCGTCTGGGGTCCAGCGATCCGGTTGAGCTGCATGATGATATGTCGGCACTGATCGACGGCTTTGACATCAACCGCTTCGGGTCTGCGCCGACCAAATTCGATGCAGCGGATCTGTTCCCCCTGACGGCACGATATCTGGGCGCGTTGCCGCTGGATGCGGTGGCCGCGGACGTGGCCGCAGCGGGTGTGCCAGACGACAAGGCGGCCCAGTTCTGGGAGGTCACACGCGAAAACATAACCACGCTGCACGATCTGGCGGGTTGGTGGACGCTGATGTCTGAGGGCGCAGAGCCGGTGATTGACGAAGAAGACCGCGACTTCGTTGCCGAAGCGATGGCTTTGCTGCCTGCAGAGCCTTTTGACGCGGATACATGGAGCACATGGACCGCTGCGGTGAAAGAACAGACAGGACGCAAGGGGCGCGGGCTGTTTATGCCGCTGCGCAAGGCACTTACCGGCCAAAGCCATGGGCCTGATATGTCCTCGGTGATGCCCCTTTTGCAGGTCGTGAAGGCCCGCACCTAATGAAGGGCGCGACAGCACAGGGATCCTCCTATGGCTGACGCGCAGGCAAAATTTCTGACAGGTAATCTGTTTCGTCATGTCACGGTGATGTCGCTGACCTCATCCGTGGGGCTAATGGCAATTTTCGCTGTCGATTTCATCGACATGATCTTCATTGCGATGCTGGGCAAGGCAGAGCTGGCTGCGGCCGTCGGCTATGCGGCGACGGTCCTTTTCTTCACCACGTCCTTTGGCATTGGCATGGCGATTGCGGCGGGCGCGTTGGTCGCGCGGGCCTTGGGCGCAGGCGACGCGCAGCTTGCACAAGAACGCCGCACCCATGCGCTTGTCTATGGCGTGGCCTTCGGAGTGGCCTTTTCAGCGCTGGTATGGTGGTGGCTGGAAGAGATCGTCTTTCTGCTCGGTGCAACAGGCGAGACAGCATATCTGGCTATTCTATATCTCACGATCGTCGTGCCCAGCTTGCCGTTTCTGATGATCGGCATGATGGGCGGGGCCATCCTGCGTGCACATGGCGACGCCAAGCGGGCGATGATGGCAACGATCTACGGGGGGCTGGTGAATGCGATCCTTGATCCCATCCTGATTTTTGGGCTTGATCTGGAACTGGTGGGCGCTGCCTTGGCGTCAGTGGCCGCGCGGATCGTGATCGCCTTTACGGCCCTATTGCCGATCCTCAAACACTATGGCGGCATTCAGCCCCCGCGCCTGTCGGGTATGATACGCGATCTGCCACCGATTGCCGCGATCGCCTTTCCCGCCATCCTGACGCAGTTGGCCACACCTGTGGGTCAGGCAATTGTGACCCGCGCCATGGCCGAATTCGGCGAGATGGCGATCGCGGGTATGGCGATTGTCGGTCGGCTCAGCCCGCTGGCCTTTGGTGTCATCTTTGCCCTGTCTGGGGCCGTCGGGCCAATTCTGGGCCAGAATTTTGGCGCGCGCAATTTTGACAGGGTGCGCACGGGGCTGCAATCAGCGCTGTTGTTTACAGGTATTGTGATCGTCGTGGTGTCGGCAGTGCTCTTTGCGCTGCGCGGTCCGATTGCTGACCTGTTTCTGGCAACCGGTATCACCCGCGATCTTGTTTTTCTCTTTTGCGGCCCGCTGTCGCTTTTGTTCTTTTTCAACGGCGTCCTGTTTGTATCCAACGCAACGTTCAACAACTTGGGCCATCCGTTTTACTCGACCTTCCTGAACTGGGGTCGCAACACTTTGGGTATGATCCCTTTGGTGCTTTTGGGGTCGGCGACGCTGGGCGCGCAAGGCGTTTTAATCGGTCAGGCGCTTGCAGGGGTGATATTTGGTGTGTTGGCATGGTGGCTGGCGCGCCGTGTGATCGCCAATGCGCCCGGTGAGGTCGATAATGCGGCGTCAGAATTTGGGCGGCAGGGCCGCCTCATGTCGTTGTTTTATCTGCGTCGATAGGCGTTCGAGGTTATCATTGACCAGAGATTTCTGGACCCGCGTCAGCTTTTGGTGACGAGGGTAGAACGGGTCGTCCCGGTCGTCTACCACGGGCGTGTGCCAGTTGTCGGTCGTGTCAAAAAAGTGCTGCACGCCGTCTTCTCCGTAGACTTCGTGAAAGCCCTGCACGACCACGTCCAGATAGCTCATCAGGATCACGTGATCGTCGTGGGCATGCATATGCTCTGGATTGACCGCATAGACAGATACGTCTGTGGTTTCGGGCAGGGTGTGCTCTACATGGTCTGACGCAAGCAGCCGTGCGTAGCCCGCCTCGCGGGTGTCCAGTGCGCCCCAGTCGGCATCCGGTACGGCGGCAATCAGACCTTTGATGCTATGCTCGGGCGATCGCACGCCGCTGAGCAAAACTACCGGAGAACGCGCGGTCGCCACCCAAGCGCGCCGCCAGCCTTTTAGGGTCGCCGGTTGCGGGTTGATATAACCATGGCTTTTGGTGTTAACGAGACTTCCGTAGCCAAAAAAGTAGGGGTCTTTCATCTGCGCCTCTTTCGCGAACCCGTTTGAGATAAACCTGACGCTGCAAAACGACAAGAGCACTTGACCAATACCGCTTGGCAGGCATACCGTATTGTCATCTACTACGGGAGAACTGGAGCTACGCCAGTGCCGAAGGAGCAACCGCCCCGGAAACTCTCAGGCGACCGGACCGTTGTAGAGCAGAAACTCTGGAGAGAGGTGCACACGCATGCATCCGCCGAAGGGATAACGATCTCAGGCGAAAAGACAGAGGGGGCATTCACGCGTGGCGCAAATGCCGTGCACGGAATGCCGATGTGTAGCCCAAGCGACACCGGCACATCGAAGGAGGCCGTATGGGTACACTAGAGAGAACACCTTTGCACAGGTTCCACAGTGACATGGGCGCCAAGATGGTGCCGTTTGCCGGTTATGAGATGCCGGTGCAATACCCTATGGGTGTGATGAAGGAACACTTGCATACGCGTGCGCGGGCGGGCCTTTTCGATGTCAGCCACATGGGGCAGGTGCTGCTGAGCGGATCTTCCTGGGAAGCCGTTGCTCTGGCGTTTGAGGCGTTGGTACCTGCGGATGTTTTGGGGCTGCAAGACGGACGCCAGCGCTACGGGTTTTTCACAAATGACGCAGGCGGTATCGAAGATGATTTGATGTTTGCGCGCCGCGGTGACAGCCTTTTCGTGGTCATCAACGCGGCCTGCAAAGAAGCTGATATTGCGTTGATGCGAAACAACCTGCCCTCCGGCATTACGCTGACTGTTATGGAAGATCGCGGGCTGTTGGCATTGCAGGGTCCGGTCGCCGGCCATGTGATCGCAACGCTTGATCCCAAAGCCGAAGCCATGCGCTTTATGGATGTGGCAGAACTGTCGCTCAGTGGTCATACGGTCTGGGCGTCACGTTCAGGGTACACAGGCGAGGACGGCTTTGAGATATCAGTACCGTCAGACGAGGCGGAAGCTTTGGCGCGCCGCTTGGTGAACGATGCCGATGTGGCACCGATCGGATTGGGCGCGCGGGATTCGCTACGTCTTGAGGCGGGACTTTGCCTGTACGGAAACGATATCGATGCCACCACAGATCCGATTTCGGCAGGGCTTGGCTGGGCCATTCAAAAAACGCGGCGCGCGGGGGGCGCCCGCGCCGGTGGATTTCCTGGCGCTGAGGCGATCTTTGCTGTGCTTGACCAAGGGCCTGCGCAAAAACGTGTGGGCTTGCGTCCTGTGGGGCGCGCACCCATGCGTCAAGGCGTGCCCTTATTCGCAATGGAAGCTGGCGCGGATCAGATTGGCGCCATCACTTCGGGTGGTTTTGGACCAAGCGTCGAAGCACCGGTGGCGATGGGATATGTAGGCGTGGATCACGCACAGGCGGGCACCACCCTGTGGGGCGAGGTTCGGGGAAAGAGAATGGGCGTTGAGGTCGTCGCTTTGCCGTTCGTACCCGCGCAATTCAAAAGATAACAAACAGGAGATCAGCAATGAAGTTTACCGAAGAACACGAATGGTTGCGTCAGGAAGGCGACGAAATCATTGTCGGGATTACGATCCATGCGGCAGAGCAGTTGGGTGACGTTGTTTTTGTGGAACTACCCGATGAAGGCACCACAGTCAGCAAAGACGACGAAGTCGTTGTGATTGAAAGCGTCAAAGCGGCCAGTGATATTCTCGCGCCCATTGACGGCGAGATCACCGAAGTGAACAGCACACTATCGGATAACCCCGGTGCCGTGAACGAAGACCCGCAGGGTGAAGCGTGGTTCTTCAAGATGACCGCCAGCGATCCGTCTCAGATGGATGAATTCATGGATGAAGCAGCTTATCAGGCCTTCATCGCCTAAAGTTTTGATTGCGTCGGGTTCGCTTCCGGCGCACGCACTTTGAGCAAAATGCAGTTGCCGAAGTGCAAAGAGGAGCCGCAGATGGTTTACACACCTACAGAGTACCTTCCTTACGATTTCGCAAATCGCCGGCATATCGGTCCGTCGCCAGCCGAGATGAGCGACATGCTGGATGTACTCGGGGCAGATAGCCTTGAAGCACTGATGGATGACACGCTGCCTGCGGCGATCCGCCAGAAAACGCCTTTGGATTTCGGTAAGCCCATGTCCGAGCGCGAAGTGCTGGAGCATCTGCGCCGCGTGGGGGCCAAGAACCGTGTTCTCACCTCGCTTATCGGGCAAGGCTATTACGGAACGGTGACCCCGCCTGCGATTCAGCGGAACATTCTGGAAAACCCCGCCTGGTACACGGCCTACACCCCTTATCAGCCGGAAATTTCGCAAGGCCGGCTTGAAGCGCTTTTAAATTTCCAGACCATGGTGTCGGATCTCACGGGGCTGGAAGTTGCCAACGCCTCGTTGCTTGACGAGGCCACCGCCTGTGCCGAAGCCATGACGATGGCGCAGCGCGTTGCCAAGTCCAAAGCCACCGCTTTTTTCGTGGATCGGGACTGTCACCCGCAAAACATCGCGGTAATCAAAACGCGGGCGGCCCCGCTTGGTATTAAGGTCATTGTCGGCAACCCCGCAAAAATGGACGCGAGCAAAGTCTTTGGTGCAATATTCCAGTACCCCGGCACGTACGGGCATGTGCAGGATTTCACGCCTCAAATGTCAGAATTACATGCGCATAACGCCATTGGTATTGTCGCAGCTGATCCATTGGCGCTGACGCTGCTGAAAGAGCCGGCTGCAATGGGCGCAGATATCGCTGTGGGGTCGACCCAACGTTTCGGCGTACCCGAGGGCTACGGCGGGCCGCATGCGGCCTACATGGCATGCCGTGACAATTACAAACGCTCCATGCCGGGCCGGATCGTCGGGGTGTCCATCGACAGCCATGGCCACCGAGCCTATCGTCTATCCCTGCAAACGCGCGAGCAACACATCCGGCGCGAAAAAGCGACGTCAAACGTGTGCACCGCACAGGCATTGTTGGCCGTTATGGCATCCATGTACGCGGTGTTTCACGGGCCGGAAGGTCTCAAGGCCATTGCACAGCGTATTCACCGCAAGACCGTGCGTTTGGCCAAAGGCTTGGAAGAGGCGGGTTTCAAAGTCGACCCCAAGGCATGTTTTGACACCATAACTGTGGATGTGGGCCCTTTGCAGGCCGCGGTATTGAAATCAGCGGTGGATGAAGGGATCAACCTGCGGCGGGTTGGCGAAAAGCGTGTGGGTATCAGCATAGACGAACGCTGCCGCCCCGATACACTTGAAGCCGTTTGGCGCGCTTTCGGGATCACGCGCAAGGACGCCGATTTCAAGCCCGAGTACCGCTTTCCTGAAAAAATGCTGCGTACATCTCAGTATCTGACCCACCCCATCTTTCATATGAACCGCGCAGAGACAGAGATGATGCGCTACATGCGCCGTCTTGCCGACCGTGATCTGGCATTGGACCGTGCGATGATACCGCTGGGGTCATGCACGATGAAGCTTAACTCGGCTGCTGAAATGATGCCGGTTAGTTGGCGCGAGTTTTCTTTGTTGCACCCGTTCGCGCCCGAAGATCAGGCCTTGGGCTACAAAGAGATGATCGACGATTTAAGCGCAAAGCTGTGCGATATCACCGGCTATGACGCGATTTCGATGCAGCCCAATTCGGGTGCGCAAGGGGAATATGCGGGGCTTTTGTCAATTGCCGGGTATCACGCGTCGCGCGGTGAAAAGCATCGCAACATCTGCCTCATTCCGATGAGCGCGCATGGCACCAACCCGGCGTCGGCCCAAATGGTCGGCTGGAAGGTCATCCCCATTAAATCTGCGGAAAACGGCGACATCGATCTGGTAGATTTTGAGGCCAAAGCCGCCCTGCATGCCGAGCATTTGGCGGGGTGCATGATCACCTATCCGTCGACGCATGGTGTCTTTGAAGAAACTGTGACCGAGGTGACCCGCATCACGCACGCATATGGCGGACAGGTCTACATCGATGGTGCCAATATGAACGCGATGGTCGGCCTGAGCCGGCCGGGTGACTTGGGCGGTGACGTCAGCCACCTCAACCTGCACAAGACATTCTGTATCCCGCATGGTGGCGGTGGCCCGGGCATGGGCCCGATTGGTGTAAAGGCGCATCTTGTGCCCTTTTTGCCGGTGGCGTTGCAGCAGGGCGCGGTCTCTGCCGCGCCCTACGGGTCGCCGTCTCTTCTTCCGATCAGCTGGTCTTACTGCCTGATGATGGGCGGCGAAGGGCTGACGCAGGCAACGCGTGTGGCGATCCTGAACGCAAACTACATCGCCAAGCGGTTAGAGGGCGCGTTCAAGGTTCTGTACCGTGGTCCAACGGGGCGCGTGGCGCACGAATGCGTGCTGGATGTGCGTCCGTTTGAGCAATCCGCCAATGTCACCGTTGAAGATATTGCAAAACGACTGATTGATTGTGGGTTCCATGCCCCCACAATGAGCTGGCCCGTCGCTGGAACACTGATGGTTGAACCCACTGAAAGTGAAACAAAAGCAGAGCTGGACCGCTTTTGCGATGCGATGCTCGCAATTCATGCCGAGATATCCCAAGTGGAAGCCGGTGAACTGGACCGCGAGAATAACCCACTGAAGAACGCGCCGCATACGGTCGAAGACTTGGTCAGCACATGGGACCGGCCCTATAGCCGCGAACAAGGGTGTTTCCCGCCCGGGGCATTCCGCGTCGACAAGTACTGGCCGCCGGTCAACCGTGTTGACAATGTGCATGGCGACCGAAACCTGATCTGTACCTGCCCGCCGATGGAGGAATATGCAGAAGCGGCTGAGTAGCGCCCGAAGACACCGGCCAACACCTATTCCTGCGTACGCAGGATATTGGACGGCTTGGCGTTTAGCGGGCCCCAGATGAATACAAGGCTTGCGATAGATGTTGCTGCTACGCCGCCGACGATGATCCCAAGTGCTGACGGCCAGATTATGCTGAAAGAAGTGTCCAGAATGTAATGGCTTACGGCCCATCCGCTGGCGATACCGCAGGCAAGTGCCACCAGCCCCGCGCAAAGGCCCAACAAAAGAGACCGTATCACGAAGCTGCCCACGATTGACCTGCGCGAGGCGCCAAGCGTTTTCAGCACGGCGGCTTCGTAGATGCGGGCGCGGGTTCCGGCAGCTGCAGCGCCCAAAAGCACCAGAAATCCGGTCAAGATAGTGACGGCTGCACCATAAGAAGTGGCTGCGGCCAAACTTCCCAGCGCATCCGCGACGCGGTCTATCGCGTCTCGTACTCGGATCGCCGTGATGTTCGGATAGCGGCTGGCAAGATCGCGCAGGATTTCTGCTTCGGCCTGTTCCTCAGCGTAGACGGTCGAAATAAAACTATGCGGCGCACCCGCAAGCGCTTGGGGGTTCATCGACAGGATAAAGCCGATCCCGGCGCTTGAAAAATCAACCTCGCGAAAGTTCGTCAACGTGCCGGTGATGTCGCGGCCCAGAATATTGATTGTCATAGTATCACCGATTTTTAGGCCCATTTCCTCGGCTTCTTCGGCGGCAAAGCTGATCAGCGGCGCGCCCGTATAGTTCCGGGGCCACCAGTTGCCTTCTGTCAGGCGTGTGTTTTCGGGCATCTGCTCTGAATAGGTCACGCCTCGGTCACCTTCCAGAACCCAGTGCCCGCCAGCCGTTTCGCGTGCGGGCTTGTCATTGATCTTGGTGATAATGCCGCGCAGCATCGGGGCGGATTGTATGCGCCGCACAGCCGGGTCGTTTTCCAGCCTCTGCGTATAGCCGTCGATTTGATCTTTCTGGATATCAACAAAGAAATAACTCGGAGACACTTCCGGCAGGTTGCCGGTGATCG
>Ga0316191_10004932_pt1 | contig 10017 bp, 6 predicted proteins | sample Eddworburr2cm_MG_FD_204928 | JGI IMG/M metagenome (GOLD analysis project Ga0316191, IMG submission 204928) | Coastal sediment microbial communities from Maine, United States - Eddy worm burrow 2 cm | ecosystem: Environmental > Aquatic > Marine > Coastal > Sediment | place: USA: Maine | collected... | reverse complement strand
AAAAGACAGCACCTGCAGGCCTTCCGCGGACAATTGATTCGAATCCGCGAGGAACATGACAATGAATGCTGCAAGCGTACCAAATACGCTGACAAAGCCGGTCCAGGCACTGAGTGAGAACCATTGACCGAAGCCTATATCAGACCCGGACGCAATCTTGTTGACCAGGTGGAGATAGGTAGCCTGGAGCAGGTAGACCACGAAGGTCACAATGACGATCGCAGCAATCGACATCCACATACTGGTAGAGGGCTGCATGAACTGCCGCACTGCCTCCGCACCCTCAGCGCGGCTCTCAGCCGGCATCTGACGGATCGTCTCCTCCACCAGCCAGGGAAAATCGACCCAGTTGTAGAAATAGGCAAACACGCCGCAAGCCAGCAATATCGTGATCAGCAGAGGCCACCACAACCAGGAAGTATGAAGCTTGATTTCGTCAAGCGCTTTACCGGGTGAAGCAACGATGTCGGTTAACGCATTGATTACTGAATATGAATTCCCGGCCATTTTGAATCTCCTTTATCGAAAGCAAGACAGGCATGCCTTGCGCAGGCGTGTAAAGTCATTATTATCGTTGGTTCAACTATCCCAGATTTTGACCTGCGACAACAGGGTTGAAAACAAAAAGCGGTGGTTATTGATACACTGTAGAGGCTTCAACAAGGAACCTGGCCCGAAATGTCTGACCAACAAAGCACTACCGAACTCCAGCCGGAAAACCCGGTTACCAACCCTGATTCTGAGCAAGCGCCTGAAAAAAAAGCTGAAGAGATACTCTCCGAAAGTAAACCTCTGCAAGACACGCTCGAAGCATATGGAAGCGAAAAAATTCTCAGGACGCTGGAGAAATTCGAACAGGAAAAAACCCTGAAGCCTTACCAGGCCGAACTCATCCTGATGCAGAAATACCTCGAAGCCACCAAGCGCCGGATGATCATTTTGTTCGAAGGGCGTGACGCTTCCGGCAAGGGCGGAACGATTCGCCGGGTAACCCGGTACATGAACGAAAAACACTATCGTGTTGTTGCGTTGGGCAAACCAAGCGATGCACAGCGCACACAATGGTTTTTCCAGCGCTACGTAGAACAGTTCCCGCGTGGTGGTGAAGCCGTGCTGTTCGACCGCAGCTGGTACAACCGCGCGATGGTGGAGCCGATTTTCGGTTTTTGTACGCCGGAGGAATACCAGGTGTTCATAAAAGGAGTGGTCGGCTTTGAACGCGACCTGGTCCGGCAGGGAACGATCCTCGTGAAGCTTTATTTCAGCGTAACAAAGAAGGAACAGGCCTACCGTTTCGACCGGCGTAAGAATGATCTGTTGCGCCAGTGGAAATTGAGCGAAGTGGACCTGCAGGCCCAGGAACGCTGGGATGACTTCACCACTCAGAAATACGAGATGCTCAAACGCACGCACTCGAATCATGCGCCGTGGACGGTCATTCGATCCAACGACAAGCACGAAGCACGCCTGAACGCGATGCGAACCATTCTGAATTCCGTACCCTATGAACGGGGTAACTATGAAATAGATTATGTGCCGAATCCCGAAATCGTCATTTCCGGCTCGCGTGAAGTCGAGCAAATGGAAGCAGAACGGATACGGCGCGGTAAATTCACATCGTAATAAAACCAGCAGCCATTACGAACCCTCATTTTTACCGATCACGTCGCGCAACCGGTTCGAGCCTCACGATGGACGTCTCTTTCGCATCGCGGTCATCGATCGCGATGTATACGTAACCGTCCGGGCCCACGCGCACATCGCGCACCCGTCCGATGTCTTGCACCAGGGTTTCTTCACGCACCACTTCCGTGCCGTCCAGCTCCAGTAAAGTAATACGCTGCCCCGACAATCCTCCCGCCAGCAGATGCCCGCGCCAATGAGGGAAGGCGTCTCCGCCATAAAGCGCCAGGCCGGATACGCCGATTGAAGGAACCCAGATTTTTTCGGGTTGCGCCATGCCATCCCTGTGTGTTCCTGCGTGGATTGCAGAACCGCTGCGGTAATTCACGCCATAACCGATGACCGGCCAGCCGTAGTTCGTGCCGGGTAAAATCAGGTTCAGTTCATCGCCCCCCTGCGGCCCATGCTCGGTAATCCAGACGTTGCCATTTTCAGGATCAACCACCAGGCCCTGCGCGTTGCGGTGACCGTAACTCCAAATCTCCGGCAGGGCTCCCGCCTGTCCCGAGAATGGATTGTCTTCCGGAACGCTGCCGTCTTCATTCAGCCGCACTACGACGCCATGATGGTTGGCAAGATTCTGGGCCGGATGTGCTTCCAGGTCGCCGGATGGCGAAGCCTGGCGATCTCCTATCGTTATGAACAAGTGGCCCTGCCCATCAAAGGCAAGCCGGCAGCCGTAGTGTCCGCGACCCTGGGTCTGAGCTTCAAAGACAGGCTCCAGCCCGGTTATCCGGTCATCCTGCAGAACTCCGCGAACCACTGCGGTGGTGGACTCGCCATCATCCAACGGCTTCGAATACGAAAGGTAGATGAGCCGGTTACCGGCAAAGTCCGGATGAGGGACCACGTCCAGCAGGCCGCCCTGCCCTTCGGCAAATACTTCAGGTATTCCGGCTACAGGCTGCTTCAGTAACTCCCCGTCCCGTATGATACGCAGACGGCCCGGTTTCTCGGTGACGAGTATTTCGCCGCCGGGCAGAATAGCTATTGACCAGGGACGCACCAGGCCCTTGGCAACCGTTACCGTCCGGTAATCGTGGTAGGCTGAATATCCTGTTTCCTGCGCCTGTAGCGAACCGACCAGTAAAAGTGCCATTGAAGCTATGATTGCCTGAATCGAGTAGCCGATAACTTTCATTGGGGAAACTCCAAACTTTGATTTAGTCGAAAAACGTATAGGTATTGTATAACTGTATAGTGATATGATGCACTACTAATTATACTTAGGGTATCTTGTATCCGTGACAACCCGATCAGACAATGAGCCTGCCTCTCATCGCTCACTCAGCCTGAAAGCGACCCTACTGATATGCGCCCTGCTCATTCTGGCCGGTTCCGTTGCACTGGTACTGATATTCAATACCGAACCCGTTGTAAAACGGGAATCAGCCGTGCGGGAAACGGCCATGCTGGTCGAAGTCACGACTGCCGAGGCCGGTGTCTTCCGGCCAACCATCAAGGCCATGGGCACGGTGACGCCGTCACGGGAAATCATGCTCAATCCACGCGTCAGTGGCGAGGTCATCGAGATATCCGCTTCCTTTGTTCCCGGAGGGATCGTTCAACAGGACGAAATGCTGGTCCGGATTGATGATGCCGATTACCGCACCGCCCTGTTGCAACGCCAGGGTGAATTGCAGCAGGCTGTCGCCGAGATGGAAATTGAGCAGGGCCGCCAGGAAATTGCGGAACGCGACTTCCGCCAGCTAAAGAAAGAAATCCGCTCAGAAAACAAGGCATTGGTGTTGCGTGAGCCGCAGCTCAAAAGCGCAGAGGCGGAAGTCCAGATGGCCCGGGCAGCCGAGGCCCAGGCCGAACTTGAATTGCGGCGTACTGTGCTGAAAGCGCCTTTCGACGCGCAGGTTCTGTCGCGGGAAGTCAACCTGGGATCACAGGTAGCGGCCGGCGATTCGCTGGCCCGGCTGGTCGGCCTGGATACTTACTGGGTCGAGACGACCATCCCGCTCGACAAACTGCGCTGGCTGTCTTTTTCCGGCGGCAATATGAAGCAGGGCTCGCCTGTATCAGTTCGGCTGCGAAACGCCTGGCCTGATGGACAGGAACGCGAGGGCTACCTTTATCGCCTGGTGGGTGAGTTGGAAGATGATACCCGCATGGCGCGTGTGCTTGTCGCTGTCGAGGATCCGCTCGCGAGGCACGCGGGTTCGGAGAATATTCCGCAGCTCATGCTGGGCGCGTTCGCAGAGTGCCGGATCCTGGGGCGGGAAATCAGTAATGCGTTAAGGCTTAACCGGGACTATGTTCGCGCGGATGACACCGTCTGGTTGATGCGGGATGGCCAGCTGGCCATCCAGAGCGTTGATATCGTATTCCGGGATGACGAATTCGCCTATGTCCTGAGCGGATTAAACGCCCGGGACCAGGTCGTCACCACCAACCTGGCCACCGTCAGGGACGGAGCACGGCTGCGATTGAAGACAACAGAGGACGCGATTGACAGGCCAGCGACGGCGCAAAGCGAATGAGCTCCGGGCGCGGGCAAAACGGCCTGGACAAGGGCCCTATCGCGTGGATGGCCCGCAATTCGATTGCAGCCCATCTGCTGATGATTATCCTGCTCGGCGGCGGCATATGGACCGCCGTCACGATGCAGAAGGAAGTCAATCCGCAGTTCGAACTGGACATTGTAGAAGCCTCCGTCGCCTACCCCGGCGCGGCGCCTGCAGAAGTCGAGCAAGGCATCCTGCTGCCCATTGAAGAGGCCGCCCGGGGCGTTCAGGGGATCAGGGAAACGACATCAACCGCTCGCGAAGGATCCGGCAGGGTCCGGTTCGAACTGGTGCCGGGTGTGGATCGCATAAAGGCTTACCAGGACATCGACCAGGCCGTGGCCCAGATCCGGACCTTCCCTGATGACACGGAAAAACCCGAGGTCAGGCTGCAGACGCGCCAGCGCGATGTGATGGAAATCGGGCTTTACGGCGACGCTGATATCTGGACACTGCGGAAACTGGCCGAGCGCGTGCGCGACCAGTTGCTGAATCAGCCGGCTATTACCCAGGTCCAGATAAGGAATGTGCCGGACTATGTGACCCATGTTGAGATTCCGCAGGACACGCTGCGCAAGTACGGCATGACCCTGGGCGAGGTAGCGGACATCATCGAGCAATCCAGCCGCGACGTGGCTGCCGGCTCGATAGACACCAGCGGCGGTGAAATTCTGCTGCGCATCGATGAGCGCAAGCAGTGGGCCGGGCAGCTTGGCAGTATCGTGGTGGTGAGCGCCGATACCGGCGCCCCAATAACGCTGGCTGATATCGCCACGATCACCGACGGGTTTGAAGAAGACGGCTTTCATGCCCAGTTCAACCAGCAGCCATCGGTTGAGATTGAAATATTCCGGATTGGCTCGCAGTCGCCGCTGGAAATTGCCGGTGCCGTCGAGACCGTCCTCGCCGACCTCGAAACCACGTTGCCGGAAGGCATCGAATACCGTATCGACAGCAACCGGGCGCGCGATTTTCATGAGCGCCTGTCACTGCTGCTGAAAAACGGCTTGCTCGCCGTCATCATCATCCTGGTGATCCTGAGCCTGTTTCTGGAGTTCCGGCTGGCATTCTGGATCATGATGGGCATGGCGATTTCGTTCATCGGGTCGATCACCTTATTGCCCATGATCGATGTCAGCATCAACATGATTTCCATGTTTGGTTTCCTGGTGGCGCTCGGAATCGTCGTGGATGATGCGATCGTGGTGGGAGAAAATGTCTACGAGAACCGCGAGCGCGGCATGGATAATATGCAGGCAGCGATCCGGGGGACCCAGGATGTAGCGAGGCCGGTTACCTTCAGTATCCTGACCAACATCGTCGCTTTTCTGCCCGTGATGTTCCTGCCCGGCATCACCGGCAATTACTGGTGGCCCCTGCCGGCTGTTGTGATCGCGGTTTTGACGTTTTCGCTGATGGAGGCGCTGTTTATCCTCCCTGCCCATCTCGGCCACATTCACCATCGCATGAGATTGCCGGTCGGGCGGTCACTGCATGCCAGGCAACGGTCTTTTGCCCGCGCCACCAGCAACTGGATCGATGCGCGATACGGACCCTTCCTGGCTCTGTGCCTGCGTCACCGTTACGTGACGCTGACCGGTTCCATCGTGGTGCTGCTGGTGACGGCCGGATATGCGTACAGCGATCATATGGGAATGATCCTGATGCCGGAAGTTTCGGCGCATGAAATCGAAGCAGGCATCTCGCTGCCTGCCGGCACGACCCGCAAGCAGGCCGCAGCCGTGGCCAACGAGGTGACCAGCGCCACCCACCGGATGTTCGAGGAACACGATCTGTACCGGGCGGCCGAGGGCATCAAGACCAACGTCAGGAACCAGACCTTCATCGACGTCGAGATTGTCATGAAACCGCCGGGTGAAAGAGAAATGACTACCGCAGAGGTTATTCAGCTGTGGCGGAACCAGATCGGCGATATTGAAGGGGTTGACCAGATCACCTTCGAGGCAGAACGCGGTCCGGGAGGCTGGCAGGACGATATCAGCGTTGACCTCAGCCACTCCGACATCGAGGTCCTGGCGCGCGCCAGTGAAGCCTTTTTCGAACGGCTGCAGGAATTTGAATCCACCCGTGACGTGAATGACAACTACGAACCCGGAAAGTCTCAGCTGAACTTTACCCTGCTGCCCGAGGGCCGGGCGCTTGGACTGACCCCATTCGGAGTCGGCCGGCAGGTCCGTGACGCATTCTTTGGCGCCGTGGCGTTGCGGCACTTGCGGGGAACCAACGAGGTCGAGGTTCGCGTAAAGCTGCCGGAGGCCGAACGCGAAAATATGCGGTACCTGGAAAGTTTTGTGGTCCGTACGCCTTCCGGAGTGGAAGTGCCCCTGATGGACGTGGTGCAGGTCACGACCGGCAAGGCGTTCAAGTCCATCAACCGGCGTGACGGGCGGCGTGTGATCACTGTCAGTACCGACGTCGAACCCAAGAGTGCGGCCAGCCGGGTGCTGAAAGTAGTGCGGGATGAGTTGCTGCCGCAGCTGCGGGCTGACTTTCCCGGTATCACCTGGAGTTTCGAGGGCAGCCAGGCCGAGATGCGCGAATCCACGGCGTCACTCTGGGGCGGCTTTGCACTGGCCATGGCTGTCATCTATGCCTTGCTGGCGATCGCTTTTAGCAGCTATATCCAGCCGGCCATCGTGATGATGTCCATTCCGTTCGGTATCGTAGGCGCCGTGCTGGGCCATATCATTCTCGGCTACGAGCTGTCGCTGGTCAGCCTGATGGGCGTAGTGGCTGTTTCCGGAGTGGTCGTGAACGGCGCCCTGATCATGGTGCATCATGCCAATCGGAAACGCCCCGGGCTATCGGCTTACGATGCAATATACGAGGCGGGCGTGCGGCGTTTCCGCCCGATCGCGCTGACCACTTTGACCACGTTTGGCGGATTGACGCCGATCATCCTGGAAACATCCCGGCAGGCCTACCACCTGATCCCAATGGCCATATCGCTCGGGTTCGGCATCATATTCGCCACTTCGATCATGCTGGTGGTTGTTCCCTGCCTGTACCTCATGCTGGATGATCTGCAGCGCCTCAAATTCATGGGGCCGCAAGCCGAAACAGTCCCGTGAGGCAAGAGGACCTGGATTCACGGGTTCGCTCGCATCTGTTCACGCAGCTGGCACAAACCGAAAAAGCAGGACTGACGGTAAACGATTCGATCCAGATGATCGCGAAATCGGCTGGCGCCTCTTTGCAGCAGCGCCTGGAACTCTTTCGTGAACAGCTCTCTGCCGGCTGTGAAATCGCCCTGGCAGGAATGACCGCCGGCTTGTTCCTGCCATGGGAAGCCCGCCTGATCCAGGCGGCTGAAGTCAGCGGCAAACTGGCCGATAGCTATAACGGGTTGGCCCGGCGTTACGCAAACCGGGCCCGGCGATACGGCAATCTCAAGCGGGGCATGACGCTTCCCCTTGCCCTGTTTGTACTGGCCGTGCTGGTCGCGCCGCTGCCTGCCCTGCTGCTCGGAGCCATCGGCATTGACCGCTATTTACTGAATACAACCGGCCGCCTTTTGCTCTTTTTCGGGTCTCTGTACCTGCTGTCCTGGAGCTGGCGCCAACTCGGAGCGACAGGGGCGGATAACGCGCTGTTTCGTTTGCTGTTGCGTACGCCCTTGCTCGGCAGCCTGATCCGCCGGCAACAGCAATACAACTATTTGTCCAGCCTTGCGCTGCTGATGGATGCGGGAGTTCCTGCATTTGACGCGCTGGGCGTCGCGGCTGTCAGTGTCAGTCATCCGGCCTTGCGCAAACAGTTCGGGCGCGCTGAGAAGGCCGTCCGGAATGGCTCAAGCGTTACCGATGCGCTGGACTCCAGCGGTGTTCTGCCGGACGAGAGCGCGAAAAACCTGATCGGGGCCGGAGAATTCAGCGGCCGCTTGAGCGAAATGCTCCAGCACGCGGCGGGCCAGCTGGATGATCAGCTCGAGTTGCAGTTCAGCGTGCTTGCAGACTGGGCGCCGAAGTTTGCTTACTTCGCCGTTGTCGTGGTCTTAGTGCTGGGAAGATAAAGCCCGGGCAGCAACTCCGGATCACCGTCGATCACCCAGGTTTTTGGTAACTCCAGAATCTCCGTCAAAAGCGGGTAAACGTCGACCACTTTGATGGGAGGAATTCGAATGCCTTTCGGCAGACGCGGCCCGCTGGCCAGTAAAATGCCGTGCATGTCCTTGAAATCCGGCGCCCAGCCATGGTCGCCGATACTTCCATGACCGGCTTTTTCCAGTGAAGAATAAACCGTGTAACACGGATCAGCCTGGACAATGATGTCGGCGAAGCCGGCCGTTTCGGTCACATGCCAGCTCTCGGGTGCTTCAGCCCGTAGCAGGGCACTGCCATGTTCCCAGGACTCATTAATCGCATCGCGTATCTTTTCCGCTTTACGCTGATCCGGTCCGGGGAAGTAGATAAACGATGCGGCTCCGTGATCGACAACCGTCAGCCCGTCCAGACTGGCCACGCTGTCGATAATAAAAGGCGGAGCATGCCTGTTGACAACGGATTGGCCGTGATCGGAGACAATAACGATGTAAACCTCATCCGAAATGGGTAGCCCGCCGATCCCCGCCATCAGCTGTTCGAGATAACTGTCTACCCGCTGGATTGCTTCGATGCTCTCCGGCGAGCCAGGGCCAAACCGATGGCCGGCCTCATCCACATCCTCAAAATACAGTGTGACCAGGTGGGGGCGCCGGGCTTTTTCCATCGAAAGCCATTCCAGTACTTGCCGGACACGACGGGGGCCCGAAACCGTCTCGTCGTAGGCATGCCAGTAGGTCATCGGGATATCGCCAACCGCCGCCTCGGTGCCAACGAAATAGTAGGCGGCTGTGACCATGCCGCTTTTCTCGGCCGCTACCCATATGGGCTCGCCGCCATACCAGGCGCCATCCTGGACCGACTCCCGGTCGTAGAGGCTGTAGAAACTGGTGCGGTCCATGCTGGGAAAACGGTTGCCTATGAGGCCGTGATTGGCCGGATAAAGGCCGGTCGCAATTGAATAATGATTGGGAAAAGTCAGCGTGGGAAAAACCGGAACCATCGCTTCGGCCCGGATCCCGCTGGCAGCGATTCGATCCAGTGCGGGCGTTTCGACCAGGTCCGGGTAATCCCAGCGAAAGCCGTCAATCGAAACCAGGACCAGATAGGGTTTGTTTTGCTGATCCGGTGCATTAACGCCGCCCGAGCCGGCGGCTATGACCATATCCGCAAATGGAATCAGCCAGATGCAAAGCAATGCCAGGGCGCATTTCCGCATTTTGAACCAGACTCTTTAACTTCAAATCAGACCCCTATTCGTACTCCAATGCAGCCTTCAGTTCAATATCTAATTCAGGGCGGTCCCGGAGTAGCCACGATGAGGATGATTTGTGTCATTATTCAAAAATGAAAAAATACCTGCCTTTTGTGATTATCGCGTTACTGGCTTATGGCTACATCCAGTATCAGGGTCCTTCTTCATCCGGTGTTTCGTCAATGGAGGCGGAAGTTGCACTGCAGCATGCTTTTGCCAACGGGCAAAGCGACGTCCAGGTCAAGGGGGCCGGAATCGTCAAAAAGTTACTGCGCGATGATAATGACGGCTCAAGGCATCAAAAATTCATAGTGATACTGGGCTCGGGGGAAACCGTTCTGATCAGTCATAATATTGACCTGGCGCCGAGGATTGACGACCTGGCCGAAGGTGACCGGGTGGATTTTTTTGGAGAATATGAATGGAATTCCAAGGGCGGCATCATCCACTGGACCCATCATGATCCGAACGGCCGGCATGTCGGCGGGTGGATCAAGCATGGCGG
>Ga0316191_10004930_pt1 | contig 10018 bp, 9 predicted proteins | sample Eddworburr2cm_MG_FD_204928 | JGI IMG/M metagenome (GOLD analysis project Ga0316191, IMG submission 204928) | Coastal sediment microbial communities from Maine, United States - Eddy worm burrow 2 cm | ecosystem: Environmental > Aquatic > Marine > Coastal > Sediment | place: USA: Maine | collected... | reverse complement strand
GACCTGCAAAGCAGTGAGGGTCCGTTCAAACTATCGGACATCAAGGGGAAAGTCGGACTGATCTTCTTTGGCTATGCCCACTGCCCTGATGTCTGCCCCGCCACCATGGTCAACTTCGGCCGCACACTCGATATGTTAAGTGAAAAGGAGAGGGCTAAGGTAAGCACGCTTTTCGTCTCGCTCGATCCCAAACGAGACACGCCGGAAACCATGGCTAAATATACCAAGTTTTTTCATCCTGAAATTATCGGCTTGAGTGGCAATGAAGATCAGGTTGAGGCCGCAGCCAAAGCCTTCCTGATTGCCTACGAAAAGGATAAACCGAATCAGGCTGGCAACTACTCAATGAACCACTCGACTTATATCTTTATTGTCAGGCCTGATGGAAATATGGGACAACTGATGGGCCATCAGGATCCACCGGAGGATATCGCCAACGTCCTACGTCACTGGATGAAATGGGCTGATTGAGGGTTATTTAATCCGCAAAAGACGTGATTCGGGGCTCCTGCCCCTCACCCTACTGACGGGAAGACCGTCCAAATCGGCTATCCTGCCGATGTGTCTTGTCTTTTGCGTGAATCACTTCGACAGCACAAGTCCGTCTACGCTTACGAGCTCATGATATTCGCTCGCCTCCCATTCATGGGTGGGAGGGAGCGCAGATTCTGCTTCATCAATTTAACATTCAAGATCTGACCCCTATCACCTTGGGGGTATGAAGGAAAAAGGGCAGCGTAACCTTGCGTCACGCTGCCCTGTTATAATTTAAACAGAGGAAGATGATCAGCCTAAGATCTTCTCGACATCTTCGGGGTTGAACTTCTTCTTATCGATGCGCAGATAGGCGATTCCTTCTTCGCTGACGATCTTCGCCTCATGCACACCGGCAATGGCCATCAGCTTCTTGTTAAGGGAAGCAACGTCATCCAGAAGTCCTGCATTGATGTGAGACATATAGTTGGAGAGGTAGGCTGGAACCTTCATTCCCAATGCCACAATGACCCAGAGAAGTGCTACAAAGGCGCAAGCAAAGAAGACGCCCTCAAGCCCGAATATTCCATTCAGAACACCTCCAAAGGCGCCGCCCAAAAAAGCGCCGAAGAACTGCGAAGTGGAGTAAACTCCCATCGCTGTACCCTTACCGTCAATCGGTGCCATACGTGAGATCAGTGAAGGCAGGCTCGCTTCCAGAGCATTGAAGGCAATGAAGAAAAAGAGCAAACCCGAGAAGACGGCCACCATAGAGCCATGGAACAGACCGAGCATCAGTTCAGAGACAACCATCAGGGTGACACAGCCAACAAACACCAGCTTCATCTTCTGTTTTTTCTCGGCAATAATAATCAACGGCACCATACCAAACACTGAGAGAACAAGAATCGGCAGGTAGAACCATGCATGCTCTTCGCTGGGGAGGTGCAGGTAGTCACGTAACACAAATGGCAGCACTGTAAACATCGCCATCATAATACCGTGCTGAATCATGATGCCGGCATCAAGGCGCAGCAGTTGAGGGTCAAGAAGAACCTGCTTCAACTGTGCTGGTACGGTCTCCACATCACGGTGGGTAACGCAGTGCTCAGGCTCAGGAACAATCAGATAGAGAACAGCAATACCGGCAATAGCGAGCACGGCGGTTAGCCAGAATATGCCACTAACACCGATAATGTTATTGAGGAACGGTCCCATGACCAGGGCTAGCGTAAACGACATGCCGATTGAGACGCCCATAATGGCCATCGCCTTGGTGCGATGTTCTTCACGGGTCAGATCGGCCAACAGAGCCATCATGGCCGCTGCAATAGCACCCGCTCCCTGAATGGCACGACCGATAATGACACCCATAATGGAATCGGATGTAGCGGCCACAACACTACCGATAGCAAAGAGAATCAATCCCACTGTAATAACAGGCTTGCGTCCAAAGCGATCGGAAAGCATGCCGAACGGAATCTGGAAGAGAGCCATGGTCAGGCCATAGATACCCAGAGCCAGGCCGACCAGCGTTGGCGTCACACCTTCAAGGCTCTCTGCATAGAGTGCAAATACAGGCAAAATCATGAACAGACCGAGCATGCGAAGCCCATAGATGCCCGCTAATGAGAATGTGCCCTGCCGTTCAATTGGATTCATAATAACCTGTCTCTGTTTCTATTTATGATTTCGGTGCACGAAGTGCATGAAGCGTGAACAGTGCTGTTGAAAAGAGAAGCATTGCACCACCCTGATGTGCTACACCCAGAGGAACAGGCACAACCATCAACAGTGTTGCTACACCAAGTGTAAACTGGATGGCAACCATGCCCAGCATCAGGTTAAAACCGACTTTTGCACGCCCCACCAGCTCGAATCGCTTGGCGTAGAACCAGAGCCCAATCACGAAGATCAGTACAGACTCGGCAAGCAGGCGGTGATCAAACTGAACAGCCGCGATATTCTCAAAGAAGTTGAGATAGAACGGCTCGATCATGCCATACCCTACAGGGATGAAGTGGCCATCCATCAGTGGGAAGGTGTTGTAGGCAAAGCCAGCCTTAAGCCCTGCAACAAAACCACCGGCTGCAATGGTGACAGCCATCAGGGCGACCAGAGTAGCCATCAATCGACGCAGCACTCCCACCTCAAACAGTGAGGCTTCGCTGCGTGGATACAATAATCCCAGCGCTACCCAGAAGATATAGGTATAGATCAGGAATGCCGCCATCAGATGTGCTGTCAGGCGATACTGGCTTACATGCGGATTATCGAAGCCACTGCTCACCATATACCAGCCAAGCAGGCCCTGTAAGCCACCGAGGGCAAACATGGTGATCAACTGTGGGCGCAGTGACTTGCGCAGTTTTCCGGCAATCAGGAAATAGAGGAATGGCAGCAGGAAGAAGAGCCCGATCAAACGACCCCAGACACGATGGATATACTCCAGCATAAAGATGCCCTTGTACCCTTCCAGATCCATATCGGGATTAAGCTGGTGAAATTCGGGAATCTTCTGGTAGTGCTTAAACGACTCAAGCCATGCGGCATCCGTTAGTGGTGGAATCCAGCCCATCAGCGGATCCCATGTCATCATCGAGAGGCCTGAATGAGTCAACCGTGTAGCACCGCCAATCACCAGCATGATGAAGATGGCAACACAGACAAACAGCAGCCAATAGGCGATCTGTCTATTATGAACGGAACGGATATCGTCGATCATATTATGCCTCACCACTCATCGCTGAGCCGGCTTTGCGCCCCCTGATCAGTACAGGAAGAACAACAATCGCAAACAGAACACCACTAAGCACGGCAACCACACCGCCAAGTCCGACAAGATCCTGTGGCGTAATGAAAGCCTGAACACCGATATCCTGAGTGGTACCAACCACCTTACGTTTCATACCGTGACCGCCACCCCATGCGAGGCCGATAATGTGTGTAAACTGACCGACGGCATATGCGTAGACCTGAATTTTTGCCCACTTGAGATTTGGTACAGCGAATCCGAACTGAGGCAGCCAGTAGTAAGTCATCGCCATAAAGGCCATCGTTACCGCAACGATCGAACCGTGATAGTGAGCGGTAATCAGAGTGCTGCTTTCACCAATGAAGAGGCCAAGTACGCCACCGAGTGCAAACAGGCCGACCGAGAACAGCAGGGACATATAGAGATGGTGATTCTCTTTAGTTGGCAAAGCACCTTTCATGATACCCCAGAAAACCATCAGGCCGACAAAGAATGGGGCCACACCATTACCGTCACGCATCAACCAGACAAACCATGACATGAATTCAGGATCGCTCACTTCGCGAGAAAGGTACGGCCAAGGCGTAATCAAGACGCAAAGCAAAGTGATAACGAACAATCCGGTCACTGGCTTGAAGCCACCACGCAATCTTGCACCACAAATCGATGCCAGCCATAGCCAGGCAACCATCAGCAGCAATGTATGAGTGAACTGGAGAACATGCCCACCAGCCCAGAAAAGGGTTTCGTAATAGGCACGGCCAACAAGAGGTTCGACCATTCCGTGTAGAGAAAAATAGCTCCACACCAAAGCCACAAGCGCCATCAGGCCAGCAACTGCTGAACTCCAGATACCAAAACGAACCGCGCCGACCTCATCGGAAAAGAGATCCTTCCATGAAATTGTGAAAATCGCCCGCAGTACAAGGATCAGTACGCCACAGCCAAGCAGGTAGAGGCCTTTGCGGAAAAAACGGTTGTCCTCAAGCATCGGCACATAGTTATTGGTTAGCGGATTGGCATCAGCCAGCAGAGGAGCAACAGCCGCATAAATGCCGCCAACCACGACCAGAAGCATCGCCAGCTTACTCCACATCAGCCCTTTATCACTGGAGGCAAGGGTCCAAAAGACAGCGGCAATCGCCAGCAGCCACCAGAGCACGGTGAAGTCGACATGTAGAACAAGGGCGGTATAGAAGAAGTCCTTCCATGGCATCTCGTAGGTGGTACGAGCCAATGCCAACAGCAGAGGATAAATACCGGAGGCGAGCAAGAAACCCACCGCAATTGCGAGCCAGCCCGAAGCAACCTGCAGGCGAGCGCCCTCAGCTTTAGGAAGTGAGTAGTCTTTATTCATGATGTTCACCCTATTGTAATTCAAAATATGACAAATAATTGGCGCCGAACTTTAGCACCACAAGCCTTTCAGCGCAGCAGCTTTCTCTGTTTAAATGAGACGATGATAAAATAGAGGGGGGCTACTCGGTTACGATCAATTTTCCGGTCATGGAGGGATGTCCGACACCACACCACTCACCGCAAACGACTCTGAACGTCCCTGCCTTGATAGGGATAAACTCAATGGTCTTGATTTCACCAAGCTTGATCCGATTCTGAAGCTTCAACTCATGCACAACAATGGCATGTTTCATCTCCTTAGCGGCAAGCTTAAGCTGATAGGTTTTACCCTTCTCCAATTCAAGCGTGAATTTCCCGAAGTCGTAATTTTTGGCAAGGATATAGACTTCCGAACCAACAGGCGGATGAACAATCGGAAGTCCATTCTCATCATGGCGAACGGTATACTTTGCCACCATCTGATCCACCTTGGTGATGAATTCGCCGAGCTGATCTTTGGTGATTTTAACCTTCTCGATATTTCTCTCAATGCGGCTATCAAGAACCTTCATGGTGGCGATACCAACCATCACTCCCACAATGAGAATGGTGCCAATCAGAAGAGGGAGATTAACCCCCTTTCTGTTATCTGACTCTCTGATCTTGTCTGAATCACTCATACATCACCTTCCAAAATTTATCGAAGAATAGCCTTCTCTAATTCATATGGACAGCGGCAGAGCTTTACCTGCTATGCTAAAGAAAATAGGGTACCCTTCCACTCAACTTTCCCACTCCGGAGTCCCTAAATAGATGTCAACTAAACAAGCTTTTATTCCTTCAAACAAATTTTTTGTAACTGTAATCGTTGCACTGGCTTTAACTGTCATGGGAAGCACCGTTGTCATGTGGTATCTGGGCTCATTCACCAAGCCGACTGTCACTAAGGGCATCTCTGAACCCTATCAGGTTGCCTATCTACTCAATGTTGGTCCAGCCGATAAGGTTCATGACAAGTTTGAAGAGGTGGCCGAGATTCTTAAAAAAGCCAATATCGAAGCAAAGACCCCTTTCCTGATGATTCTGGATGATAGTAATGTTCATGAAGGTCAGCGCCGTAGTAAGGTCGGCTACCTCGTTTCAAAACGGGATTACGTGCCAGGACCTCTGGAGACAGGAACACTGCCGGTACGTGACGTGCTAATTGCCACCTTTGAGGGCGGTGCCATGATGGGCTCTTATAAGGGATATGAAGCAATGAAGGATTGGGCCAAAACCTACGGCTATACCCTTTCACTGCCGGCCGTTGAGTTTTATCATCCTGATGGAAAAAAGGAATATCAATTGGGTGTTAAGAAGGGGAATTAGTAAACCTCGTTTCACTCAAATGTAAAAGCCAGCGAAGTTCGCTGGCTTTTTTGTTTCTATCAAGAACCGCTACTTGGCATAATCGAAAAGAAATAGATCAGAAACCATGCAAAAATGATTGCAGTTAGTCCTAAACCAGCAAGCACCTTGTTCCTTTCCTTCTTCTTCCGCTGTTGTTCATCCATGGTTATCTCCTAAATAATATAAATTAATGTATTGATGTCTTTTCGATCTTGAGATCGTGAGGAATCTCTTTCCAAAGCTTATCCACCTTTACCTTGGCATCGGCCAATTCCTGACTGCTTATACGAGTGTTAATGGCACGAAGACGCCTCTGTGCATATCTATCGCCAAGTGTTGTCGCAAGCCAGAACCAGACTGTGGCTTCTGTATAATCGATCTCTATGCCATCACCCCATACATACATCTCACCCAAGTGATACTGGGCCTGCGGAACCCCCTGCATGCTGGACTTGAATAGAAGATCACGTGCTTTTGCATAGTCCTGAGGTAATAAATCTGCACCACGAGCGTAGAGCAAACCTAACTCATATTGGGCCAACCGATCGTTATTTTTAACAGCAATCTTTAAAGCTTCAAGTTTCTTAGGCGTGACGGTCATCATCTGCTGCCTTTCAGCCTGACGAATATCATCAATGGATTTTGCCGTAAAAGTTTTATAAGCAGAAAATACGAATAGCGCCACAATAATGGCTATAATAGCTGTCTTCATTTATTCCTCTAACTGTTAAATATTTCGAAGTCGCAACCCTACAAGGAGTTGAGCTATCTTGAAACGAGCTATCTCTAAATAACTTGTCGCAAAGCAGCGGCAATATCCTTTGGTGAAGTATGATCACTCATCAAATCTACCACCTTACCGTCAGGGTCAAGCAGGAATAGATAGCTGGTATGGTTCATATAATAGTTCTCCTTACCTGCATCGGTTAGATCATCCCTGAAATACTGAACTGAAAATGCTTCAGCTGCCTTTTTGATCTGAGCCTCACTACCTGATAAGCCAATTAGTTTCGGATGAAAGAAGGCTACATACTTGGCCAGATGTTCCACCGTATCACGTACTGGATCAACGGTTACAAACAGTGGTTGTACCAACCGCTGCTCTTCAGTACTCAGAATATCCATAGCATCAGCCACATTACTCATGGTTGTAGGACAGACATCGGGGCAATGGGTATAACCGAAGAAGAGTAGAACAGCCTGTCCACGAAACTGATGCAGCGAAACCGGTCCATTGTTGCTATTAAGCAGGAAATCATCCCCGACTTGCCTTGAGCTGCTCATTGAGGCCTTATCCTCGTCACCGGAAAGAAGAAGCAGTGCAATCGAGCCTGTCACAAGCAACGATACCACCATCAGAACAATGATGACTGAACGCATCTGTTGTTGGTCGGACATAGGTTAATGACTCCAAATCATAGGTGGAGCGAACTATACAGAGATGAAAGGTGCTGTTAAGGCAATCGTGATCGAAAGATCAGATTGAATCGACGACCAAGACTCCAAAGAGAAGAATGAAATAGACCAGTGAGAATGCAAATACACGCATGTCACAATCACGATCTGAAAGCAGGAACCGAATAGCCGTGAAAAGGAACATCGCACTCAAGACAATTGAGGCACCCAGATAATAGACACCTGCCATGCCAAAGAAATATGGCAAGGTCGCAACAGGAACCAGCAATGTCGTGTAGATAGCAATACGAACCTTGGTTGCCTGAACACCACAGGCGACAGGAATCACAGGTACATTGGCACGTGCATAGTCTTCTCGATATTTCAGAGCCAGAGCCAGTGCATGTGGCTGCTGCCACACAACCATGATGGCAAACAGGATCCATGCAGGTGCACCCAGTTCGCCGGTGACCGCTGCATAGCCGACCATCGGGGGTACAGCACCGGCAATACCGCCGAGTTGATTAGCCCAAGGCGTCGTACGTTTGGTCATCATGGTATAGACCACTACGTAACCCACTACACCTACTGCAGTTACCAGAGCCGTAAGCGGATTAACAACATAAGCCATCAGTGCAAGTGAACCAACCGAGAGAACAAGAGCTGTGATCAAGGCGTGTCTTACAGGAATAATATCAAGAGCCATAGCACGCTTACTTGTACGCTTCATGACGCGATCAATATCACGATCGTAAACGTTGTTAAGCATGCAGGAACCGGCAGTAGCCAGACCCAGTGTAAGGAAGGTCCAGAAGATAACACTCCAGTCTGGAAGAATTCCGTGGTTACCGAAATAGATGCCAGTAAGTGCTGCAACAAGGGTCAGGCCGACAATGCCGGGTTTAGAAATAGAAATATAAGAAGATAGCAGTGAACGTTTCACAACATGCTGTTCAAGAACTTGTTCGGACATGCCTCTATCTCCTAATAATGAAATTTTGCTTAAATCGGCATCAGTATCAGGGTAAAGATAGGGTTTATACTTACCGTGATAGTGAAGTGATAAAAAAGGAAGGCGGCCCCCTTACGGGAGCCGCCCTTGATCCTCTTACTTAGTGGTGAGCCTCAGCATGCTTACGAGCTTCAAGATCGTAAGTAATCTGTGGGTTCTTACCATAGCCGTATGGACTCCAGGTTTCTGGAATGATCAACGGATCTGGGAAGTTACCCTGGCCAGGAATGATAGCAGTCTGTGAGAATTCAAGAGACTCTGACTGCCATGGGTTCTGAGGTGCTTCCTTACCAGCAATCGCACCATGGATGAATGTCACAAGCATCAGCAGAGCTGATACGAATGTGATATACAGACCAATAGTAGACCAGTGGTGAGCAGAAGTGATCACAGTGTTGTCTGCGAACATTGCGTAGTCCATGTAACGACGTGGCATACCTTCGATACCAGCGAAGTACAGTGGGCCCATAACCATGTTCATACCAATGAAGAAACCAACACCAGTCAGTTTACCCATTGCTTCGTTGCAGTAACGGCCAGCCATCTTAGGCATGTAGTAGAACACGCCCGCGAAGATCGCCATACCACCAGACACTGCCATTACGTAATGGAAGTGAGACATGATGACGTAGGAATCAGAGATACCGTAGTCAATCGATGCCAGTGCGTTAGGAATACCGGTCAATGCGCCGATGATCAGCATCAGGTAAGCACATACAGCCCAAACCATTGCAGCAGTGTACTCAACTGAACCCTTATAAAGAGTCATGATCATGTTAAGCATGAACAGACCGAATGGCAGGGAGATCAGCAGTGTAGAGAAGGTCATCAGTACACGCAGCCAGTCAGGCAGACCTGCTACATACGCGTGGTGAACCCAAACGTCTGCACCTGCAGGGATGAATGCTAGGATTGCGAATACTGTTGCACGGTAGTTGAACCAGTCGTTACGTGAGAATGTTGCAAAGATTTCTGCAATTACGCCCATGAACGGCAGCAGGATCACGTATACCGCTGGATGTGAATAGAACCAGAAAAGGTTCTGATACAGCAGTACGTCACCACCAGCTTCTGGATTGTAGAAGCCGAAGCCCAAATATCTATCCAGAGACAGCAGCAGCACAGATGCAGCCAGTACAGGTACGAAGATCAGCTGAATGATATTCGCTGAGAATACACACCATACAAGCAGGTTCATCTGGAACCAGCCCATACCCTCTGCACGCATGAACGCTACAGTACAAGCCAGGTTCACAGCACCGAATACAGAAGACATACCCAGTACGATTACAACGATAGAGTAGAGTGCGGTGTTACCAACATTCTCAGTCAGAGAATATGGTGGGTAACCAGTCCACATACCATTGTATGAGTCAGGGATGACCAAGTTAGCTAGTGCAATCAGAATACCAGACCACAGGATCCAAACAGACAGAGCATTCACGCGAGGGAAAGCCATATCTTTTGCTCCGATCATGATCGGTACAGACCAGTTAGCGAAGAAGCCCAGCAGTGCAGGAATCTGGAAGCCCAGAATCATTACAGCGCCATGCATGGTAAGCCACAGGTTGTAGACATTACCATCTTCAGTCAGATCCGGGCCTACTGAGCCCAGCTCGATACGCATTGCAGTCGCAGCAAGGCCTGCCACGATG
>Ga0316191_10004929_pt1 | contig 10018 bp, 7 predicted proteins | sample Eddworburr2cm_MG_FD_204928 | JGI IMG/M metagenome (GOLD analysis project Ga0316191, IMG submission 204928) | Coastal sediment microbial communities from Maine, United States - Eddy worm burrow 2 cm | ecosystem: Environmental > Aquatic > Marine > Coastal > Sediment | place: USA: Maine | collected... | reverse complement strand
CCGGCATTGCTGGTCGGATTCCTGGCGCGTGACCTGGTGGAAATCTACTTGCGGGACGTCCGGGTAATTGCCTGGATGACCATTGGCTTCGGCCTGCTGTTGTGGCTGTCCGATGCAGTCGGCTCCCGGCAACGGAAACTCGAAGAAATTACATTCAAGAGCGCCGTATTTATAGGTTTCGCGCAGGCTTTGGCCCTGATTCCCGGAGTTTCGCGGTCGGGTGTGACCATCACGGCGGGGAGGTTTCTCGGGTTCTCGCCGGATGCGGCGGCCCGTTTTTCTTTTCTGCTGGCCATACCGATTGTCGCCGCAGCCGGTGGATATGGTGCATTGAAAGTAGCCCTGGGTGACGCCCCTATCAACTGGATCCAGTTCGGGTTGGCGGTTACCTTTGCCGCCGCTGCAGGCTGGCTGTGCATTGCGGCGTTTCTTGCCCTGTTGAAGCGCGTTGGCTTGATGCCTTTTGTCATTTATCGACTGCTGCTCGGCGTCGTTCTTATCTGGTTGCTTTACTGAACGCACCATATTCGTGCGTTATTCGATTGCGAATGCACTATAATGGTGCAACAGGCGTGGCGGAGGCTCGTGGGGTATTTCTGCTTGAGTTTTCGCTGGCTCGATAGTCGTCGAAAATGCACCCTGATGCGAGTAAAATGGTCCTATCGTCTTTCTTATCTATAAAACAGCCCCGGATTCAGGTTGGCATGAGTTCTGCATATATATCCTGACCCATTTTGGAACACCACCACAGGAAACACAGTAATGAGCACCGACAAAATCCTCAAATTGATCGAAGAAAAGAAGTATAAATTCGTTGACCTCCGGTTCTGCGACACTCTGGGCAAGGAGCAGCACGTTACGCTGCCCATCAGTGCGGTAGACGAGGACCTGTTTGAAGAAGGCAAGATGTTCGATGGTTCGTCGATCTCGGGCTGGAAAGGGATCAACGAATCCGACATGGTCCTGATGCCTGATACCTCAACCGCCCTCAAGGATCCCTTTGCGGAGCACAAGACATTGATTGTCCGCTGCGACGTGCTCGAGCCGAACACGATGGAAGGCTATAACCGCTGCCCCCGGTCGCTGGCCAAGCGCGCTGAGGCCTACCTGAAATCCAGCGGTATTGCTGATACCGCGTTTTTCGGGCCGGAGCCTGAATTCTTTGTTTTCGATGATGTTCGCTTTGAAAATGACATGCACGGTTGTTCCTACCACGTTGATTCCGAGGAAGGCGCCTGGAATTCCGGGGCAGAGTTTGAAGGCGGCAATATCGGCCATCGTCCGGGTGTGAAGGGCGGCTATTTCCCTGTTCCCCCGGTGGACTCACTGCACGACATACGCGCCGAGATGTGCCTGATCATGGAAAAAATGGGCATAGAGGTCGAAGTGCACCATCACGAGGTGGGCACGGCTGGCCAGTGTGAAATCGGCACCCGCTTCAACACGCTCACGAAAAAAGCCGATGAATTGCTGAATATGAAATACGTGATTCACAATGTCGCCCATGCCTGTGGAAAAACAGCGACCTTCATGCCCAAGCCACTGGTTGGAGACAATGGTTCCGGCATGCATGTGCATCAATCCATCGCCAAGGATGGAGTCAACCTGATGATGGGCGACGGTTACGGCGGACTTTCCCAGGATGCGTTTTACTATATCGGCGGAATCTTCAAGCACGCCAGGGCTATCAATGCCTTCGCCAACTCGACCACCAACAGCTACAAGCGACTCGTGCCCGGTTTCGAAGCGCCGGTCATGCTGGCCTACTCGGCCCGCAACCGTTCCGCCTCCTGCCGTATCCCGTTCGTCAGCAACCCGAAGGCGCGCCGGATCGAAGTGCGTTTTGGCGATCCTTCCGGAAACGGATACCTGATTTTTGCCGCCATGATGATGGCCGGCCTGGACGGTATCAAGAACAAGATCGATCCGGGTCCGCCGATGGACAAGGATTTGTATGACCTTCCTCCGGAAGAGGAAAAACTGATTCCCACCGTGTGTTCGTCGCTTGACCAGGCCTTGGCGGCGCTCGATGCCGACCGTGAATTCCTGAAGGCCGGCGGTGTTTTTGACGACGACCTGATCGACGGCTATATCGCGCTGAAGATGCAGGAAGTGACGAAATTCCGGATGAGTACTCATCCAATTGAATTCGATATGTATTATTCTCTGTAGCAGGACCGGGACAGCTGATCATATCCGGCGATCACCCCGGCAAACCGTGAAACCCCGCAAGGATGCGGGGTATGCGGGTTTTCTGCGATGAAAAGGAGCATGGGAATGAAAAAAGGAATGATCAATTGTCTCATCACGGCATTATTCTTGCTGGTTCCAGTCACTTTGTATGCCCAGGGCGAGATCTACAAAGTCGTCGATAAAGATGGAAACGTGACTTTCACGGATCAACGGCCGTCTGCTGGAGCTCAGCCGATGGACCTGCCGCCCTTGTCGGTGATTGAAACCGATATTCAACCGCCGGCGCCTCCGCCCCAGACAGCGCAGTCCGCGGTCGGCGAAAGCGAAGCGCCGACACCAGGGGATTTGCGAAAACAGTTCAGGGATTTTCGGATTACCCGCCCGTTGCAGGAAGAGACGTTCTGGGGCACAGAAAACGCCGTGGTCGTCACCTGGGCAAGTGCGCAGGCCATCGACCCCAGTATGAGTGTAATGGTGTTTGTCGATGGTAAGCCGCAGAAGGCCCCGGCATCGGGCGGAGTGAGCCTGAGCCTGGAGCGCGGTGAACACCAGGTGTACGCGGAACTTCGGGATGAAAGGAATCGCCGGATTGTCACCACGGAAACCATCACGTTCTTCGTCAAGCAGTGGTCTCAGAACTTCAACCGGCCGGCGATCTCCCCCAGGAACCGGTAATGGCTATTCCTGGATCCGGGTTCCCCGGTGGTTACTGATCCGCCGGAGAGGAACAACCTGCTGGACCGCCTGGACACCGGCGTGGTCAGCATGGATCGATCCGGGCGTATTGGATTCATGAACAGCGCGGCGGAACACTGCATGCTGATCAGCAGGGACAGGGCATACGGACGGTTGATTTCCGACATAGCCCAAATGCCCCCGGAACTTCTGGATACGGTCAGAACCTTACCGGAAGGAAGACAGAATATTCGACTGCATGAGCTGAAACTGGCCGGTGGCCTGTACGATTGCACCATCCAAACCCAGGAAGACGGAAACTTGCTACTGGAATTTCATAACCTCGAGTGGGAAAAGATGAGACTGCGCCTGCAGCAGCGCGAAATGCAGACCGGCATGCTGGAGCTGCTGAGCCGTAACCTGGGCCATGAAGTCAGAAATCCGCTGGGTGGCATTCGCGGCGCTGCACAGATGCTGGCGGAAGAACTGGGAAGCGGAGAGCTCTCGACCCTGGCGCGTTTGATCATGCGGGAATCCGATCGCATTGACGAACTGATCCAGCGCTTTGGCCAACCCGAACTGGATTGCAGAGAAATGGACCTGTATCCGCTGCTGGACGAGGCGATGGACCTGTTGACTGCGGAATTTCGTGAAACGGTGAAGCTGGAACGCGATTACGATCCCAGCCTCCCGGCATTCAGCGGCGACCATCTTGCCATCCGGCGCGTGATTCTCAATCTGTTGCGGAACGCCTGCCAGGCCGGGGCCTCACGAGTCATAATTAAAACCCGGGTTGAATATGGCACTGGCCTGTTGCAGTCCGGAAAAGGAGGTGTCATCCGCCTGGATGTGATCGACAATGGCCCGGGAGTTACAGAGTCGCTCAGATCTCTGTTGTTTCTCCCGTTCGTTACGGGACGACGAGACGGCACCGGCCTGGGATTGGCATTATCCCAGCAGATTGCCTCTGCACACGGCGGACTCCTGACTTATGAACCGATTGAGCAGGGCAGCCGATTTAGCCTGTATTTGCCGTCTGTCAATGGAGGCGGTGACGCCGTTGAAGGTGTGTTGCATTGAGTGAGCTGGCGGACATCTGGGTGGTTGACGACGACGAGGCGATTCGCTTTGTGCTCAATCGCGCACTGCAGAGAAAAGGCTACGGAGTTCGCTGTTTCGAGAGCGTCCGGGCCATCAAGGAAGCCCTTCAACACGGCCATCCCGCTGCGATATTGACCGATATCCGGCTGCCGGATGATGACGGGCTGACGGTTGTCGATACCCTGGAAAGCCTCTCGATCGACTGTCCGGTGATTGCAATGACTGCATATTCTGACCTGGACCAGGCTGTCAGCGCATTCCAGAAAGGCGTATTCGAGTATCTGCCCAAGCCCTTCGATCTCGAGCAGGTTATTTCAGTCCTGGAAAGAGCCCTGGCCACGGGCAAAGAAGCACCGAAGGAAAATGGCGAGTCATCCGGCGGGCAACTGCTCGGTGAATCGCAGGCCATGCAGGAGGTGTTCCGCACCATCGGCCGCTTGTCGCGTTCCGATATCAGCGTGTTGATCACCGGCGAAACGGGCAGCGGCAAGGAGGTTGTGGCCCGTGTTCTGCACCAGCACAGCCCCAGGGCGAACGGACCTTTCGTGGCTATCAACACGGCCGCGATTCCGGCTGAGTTGCTCGAATCCGAACTGTTCGGACATGAAAAGGGTGCCTTCACCGGGGCTCACACACGGCGCGTAGGTCGGTTTGAAGAGGCCGCGGGCGGGACACTGTTTCTGGATGAAATCGGAGATATGCCGCTGGCTTTGCAGACCCGCCTGCTAAGGGTTCTTGCCGAGGGCGATTATTACCGGGTCGGCGGCAGGGACCTGCTGCGAGCGGATGCGCGGGTGATTACAGCGACCCACCAGGATCTCGAAGAAAAGGTCAGGTCCGGCAGTTTCCGGGAAGACCTCTATCATCGCCTCAATGTCATCAACATAGCTCTGCCGCCGCTCAGGGACAGGGCCGACGATATCGCTATCCTCGCCCGCCGGTTTCTGGCCCAGGTTGCCGATGAACTGGGTCTGGATGTAAAGCGGCTGCGGCCCGAAACCATCCGGATTCTGGAGGGTTATCGCTGGCCCGGCAATGTAAGGCAGTTACTCAACCTGTGCCGCCAGTTATGTGTCATGGCGCCTGGCGCCCAGATTTTCCCGGATGATCTGCCCGCTGAACTGCTGGGCCGGAACGACCGGGGATCAGAGGACGTTGCATGGACCGACGCTCTGCGGCGCTGGGCAGGCAAGGAACTGTCGTCGGGCGGGACCGACCTGTTCAGCCGCGCGCAGGACGAACTCGAACGCGTGATGATCGATTGTGCGCTGGAACAGACCGGGGGGCAGAGGCAAAAAGCGGCGGAACTTCTGGGGTTGGGCAGGAATACGCTGACCCGGAAAAAGCAGAAATTTGACAGTGAGCGTGACCGTGAAGATCCGGTTGGCAATCAGGCAGCCGGCGGCACCTGAAGCCAGAAAGTCACGGGACCGTCATTAATCAGCTGCACTTTCATGTCGGCGCCGAATACGCCGGTCTGCACGCCTTCCAGTTCCCGTTCGGCCAGCGCGGTGAACCAATTGAACAGCCGTTTTCCTTCAGCCGGCGGAGCAGCAGGTGTGAAACTTGGCCGGTTGCCGCTGTTGGTATCCGCTGCCAGCGTGAATTGAGGCACCAGCAGCAAACGCCCGCCAGCCTGCCTCAGGTCCAGGTTCATTTTTCCCGATTCGTCAGGAAAAATCCGGTAAGCAAGCAGCCGCTGCAATAAGCGTGTTGCCTGCTGTTCTGTATCACCACGCTGAACGCCGATGAGTGCGAGTATTCCCGAGTTGATTTCACCGATAGTCCGGCCGTCGACCACTACCCTGGCTTCGGATACTCTCTGTAGCAGCGCAATCACCCGGGATATCCTGTCCTGAGCTCAATCCCGCCAGAAGGCAGGTGTCAGTAAAACCAGCAGGGTGTATATTTCCAGTCGGCCCAGCAGCATTGCAATACTCAGAATCACTTTGGCCATATCGTTCAACCCGGCGTAGTTGGGGCCTGCATCGCCCAGAGCAGGTCCAAGGTTGGTCAGGCAGGCGCCCACCGTGGAATAGGCAGTTTCTGCGTCCAGTCCGGTTGCAGTCAACAGGATGGTCATGACAGCGAAGTTGGCGATATACAGGAAGAAAAATCCCCACACGGCACTGATCACGGTGTCGGATGTTTTTTTACCGCCGATTTTGACCGGAATGACCGCATGCGGATGAATCAACCGCTGAATCTCCCGAATGGACTGGCGGTACAGCAGGATAACCCGGATCACTTTCATGCCGCCTGCTGTACTTCCGGCACAGCCGCCAATGAACGCCAGCAGCATCAATAATACGGGCACAAAGCCCGACCAGGCATAGAACGGCGCAGTTGTAAATCCGGTTGTCGTCATCGCTGAAATGACCTGGAATATGCCATAACGGAAAGACGTTGCGAGCGTGTCGTAGGTGCCGGTGAAGTAAAGTGCAAAACTTACGATGATTGCGAATGCAAACAGTAACGACGCATAAACTTTGAGTTCCGGATCCATGAAGTAAGGCTGCGCGCTGGCCCGGCGCCATGCGGTGAAGTGCAGTGCGAAATTTATTCCGGCCACAGACATGAAAACCATCGCAACCATCTCGACTGTCGCGTTGTTCCAGAAGGCCAGGCTGTCATTGTGAGTGGAAAATCCACCGATGGCCACGGTGCTGAAAGCATGGCCGACGGCATCGAACATTTTCATGCCGGCAAGCCAGTAAGCAAAAATACAGGTCACCGTTATTCCTACGTAAATCAACCACAGCGCTTTGGCGGTTTCAGTGATGCGTGGAGTGAGTTTGGAGTCTTTAATCGGTCCCGGCGTTTCCGCCCGGTACAATTGCATGCCGCCGATTCTCAACATCGGCAGGATGGCGACAGCAAGAACGATGATGCCCATACCGCCCAGCCATTGCAGCTGCTGCCGGTAGTAAAGGACCGCCCTGGGGAGTGCGTCGATGTCGGTGACGATGGTTGCGCCTGTGGTAGTCAGACCCGACATGGATTCAAACACCGCGTCGACATAACTCAGGTCCGGCGAGGTGAGCAGCACGAAGGGCAGGGCGCCAACCAGCACCAGCGCCAGCCAGGCGGTGACCACGATCAGGAAGCCATCCCGCAGGCGCAGTTCCTGGGTAGCATTACGCACCGGGAAGTAGATTATCAAGCCCAGGACCAGGAGCAGGGAAGCACTGAGAAGGAACAGTCCGGCTGTTCCGTCTGAATAGAACCACGATACCAGCACCGGAGGCAGCATCATCAGGCTGGAGCCTGCTATCAGGAATCCAATGACCCGTTGAACAGCGGAGAATCCCATCGTGCGCCTAGATAAAAATGGCGCCGACCTGGAAGAGTTTTTCCACGGCGGCAATCTGACGTTTGTCGGGAACGAACAGGATGACGTGATCGTTCTCCTGGATCACGGTGTCGTGATGCGCAATGATCACATCTTCACCGCGAACAACAGCTGGAATGGTCGTTCCCTCCGGAAGATCGATGTCTTCTATGGCCCTGCCGACTACTTTGGAACTTCGCTTGTCACCGAGCGCCACGGCTTCAATGGCTTCAGCAGCCCCTCTGCGAAGGGAGTGAATTCGAACCATGTTGCCGCGCCGGATATGCGTTAACAGCGCGCCGATCGTGATCTGTTGCGGTGAAACGGCGATATCGATCGAGCTGGATTCAACCAGGTCTACGTAAGACGGCCGGTTGATGATAGCGATGACTTTTTCAGCCCCCATCCGCTTAGCCAGCATCGAGGACAGTATATTGGCTTCGTCATCATTGGTCAGCACACAGTAAACATCGGTTGTGTCAATTGACTCTTCCCGCAACAGCTCCTCATCCGAACAGTCGCCGACCAGGACGATGGCTTTTTCCAGGTACTCAGCAATGGCTTCGGCACGCTCAGGATCGCGCTCTATGATTTTCACATGGTGATTTCGCTCCAGCTGCCGTGCCAGGTTGCTGCCGATGTTGCCACCTCCGGCCAGTATGATGCGCCGGACCGGGTTATCCAGCGGGCGCAGTTCTTTCATCATGGTGCGGATATTGCGCTGTGCAGCCAGGAAGAAGATCGTGTCGTTTTCCTCGATCACGGTGAGGCCGTCCGGGATTATCGTCTTGTCTTTCCGGTAAATGGCTGCGACGCGCGCCTCCGCACCTGCCGGCATATGGTGGCGCAGCGTGTGCAGCCGGTGCCCTACCAGCGGACCGCCTGCATAGGCCTGCGTGGCGACCAGTTGGGCTCGCCCGTCTGCAAAGTCCAGTACCTGCAGCGCACCGGGGTATTCAATCAGTCGCGCAATGTACTGGGTAACCAGCGTTTCAGGGCTGATAAGCACGTCGACGGGACAATGTTCGCGTTGGAATAACTGCGGTTGATCAATATATTCCGAAGACCTGACCCGCGCAATTCGGGTTGGTGTGTTGTACAGCGTGTAAGCGACCTGGCAGGCGGTCATGTTAACTTCATCGCTGCTGGTCAAAGCGATGATCAGGTCAGCATCTTCAATACCGGCACGAACCAGCACCGTCGGATGCGATGCATGACCAATAACGCCCCGGATATCCAGCCGGTCCTGGAGCTCTTTGAGATGCCGCGCATTGGTATCGACAACCGTGATGTCATTTTCTTCGCTGGACAGGCTGTAAGCGACCGTTGAGCCGACCTGTCCGGCGCCGAGAATAACGATTTTCATTTTCCTTTTTCTCCGGACTCCGCCGCAGCTTTCGGATCCACGCCCAGCGCTCTGAGTTTGCGGTACAGGTGCGTGCGTTCCATTCCCACGGACTCGGCCAGTTTGCCCACGCTGCCCCCGGCTTCCCGCAGTTTGTAGACCAGGTACTCCCGTTCAAACTGTTCCCGCGCTTCGCGTAAAGGCAGATTGAAAAAGGGCGGATGATCCGGCGTACCCGAGGCCACCTGAACCGGATTTTGCTTCAGGGCTTCGTCGACTTCATTCACCGAAACTTCGCCCTCTCCACCCAATACCAGCAAGCGCTGGACCAGGTTGCGCAATTCACGTGTGTTTCCCGGCCAGCTGTGGTTACGCAGCCGGTTCTGGGCGGCCACCGAGAACGGCCGATAAGGCAGATTTTCCTGGTTGGGAAACATTTCTGCATAGAAACGAACCAACTCCGGCACGTCGTCCGGGCGGTCGCGCAACGGCGGAACCTGCAGCGGCAGGACATTGAGACGGTAATAAACCTGCTGCAGCCGGTCATTTTCGCTTGCCTGCGCAAGAATGTTTTCACCAGCGCTCGTGATCAGGCGGCAGCCCGGCCCCTTTGCGTCTGTATGGCCCATGCCCGAGGCGCGCCCCGCCTCAAGAATCTGGTCGATTATTTTAAGCGCATCGGCAGGAATTTCCTGCAACTCAGGGATGAACAGGGTTCCGTTTCTGGCTCGCTCGAACACGCCGGTGGCTTTTCCGCCGCTGCTGCCGCCATTTCCGCCGAGCAGATATGCATGGACGTTTTCAGCTTCAAGTTCACAATGATCCAGCACGACGAATTCGCCTTCGAGCTTACCCTCGGCGTGGATAAAGCGAGCCAGGTTTTCGCGGCCGCTGCCTTTTTCTCCGGTGATCAAAACCGGCAACCCGTGTTGAGCGGCCTGTTCAGCTTTACTTCGAAGCACTTGCATCAATGCACTGCTGCCAATCGGTTCATGGTTTGCCGGCGGGGGAACAGCCTGGTGTTTACCGGTCTTTCGCCCGGCGTCCAGAGCCTGGCTGACAATGGATAATAATTTGGCCAGCGATATCGGCTTCTGCACGAAGTCATGGGCGCCCATCCGGGTAGCCTCGATGGCAGTTTCAACGGAGCCGTGCCCCGACATGACGACGACCGGGCATTCCAGTCCGCCTCCGGATGACCATTCCTTGAGCAACGTGATGCCGTCAACATCCGGCATCCAGATGTCGAGCAGTACGAGATCGGGGTTGCGGCGGGCGAAGCTCACCCTCGCGGCCTCGCCATTCTCGGCCGTGGTCACTTCGTAACCTTCGTCTTCCAGTATGTCGCGTACGAGTTCGCGGATATCCGGTTC
>Ga0316191_10004928_pt1 | contig 10018 bp, 10 predicted proteins | sample Eddworburr2cm_MG_FD_204928 | JGI IMG/M metagenome (GOLD analysis project Ga0316191, IMG submission 204928) | Coastal sediment microbial communities from Maine, United States - Eddy worm burrow 2 cm | ecosystem: Environmental > Aquatic > Marine > Coastal > Sediment | place: USA: Maine... | reverse complement strand
GGTTACCAGCCCCAGCGAATCTGACGTCAGGATCATATCGGCCGCGCTGTTGGCCAGTTCTGCGCCGCCTTTGACCGTCATCGAAACATCGGCTGCCGCGAGGACCGGCGCATCGTTAACACCGTCGCCGATCATCAGCACGCATTTCCCGGCCGTGCGCATTGATTCAAGCTTTTCCAATTTCATCGCCGGGGATTGTCGCGCTGACCAGTCCCTGATTTGCAGCCGGGAAGCTACCTGCCCAACCGCTTCACTACTGTCTCCTGACAGCACCGATATATCGATTTGCTCCCCGCGCAGAGTTTCGATGGCTGTCTGTGCACCCTGCCGCAGGGAATCCTGCAGACTGATACGCGCAACCCACCCTTCAGGATCAGCCAGCCAGATGCTGTCGTCAGCATCCGCCCCGCCTTCAGAAAAAACAAATTCCGCCTTGCCGATCTTCCATGGAACACCCTCGATGCCGCCCTCGAGCCCGCGCCCAGGATGCACCCTGACATCTTCTACCTGCAAAGGCGCATCCGCAGCCATCGAGTCCGCTGCTGCCTGGAATGCCCGTGCTATGGGGTGAGCGGATGAGGACTCCAGCGCTGCTGCAATCCGGATGGCCTTGTCCTCATCAAACGATGGCCGTTGAGGATTCATTTCTACCGCCGTGATTTCCGGCGTTCCCCGGGTCAGTGTGCCGGTTTTGTCAAAAACAACGGTATCGATCCGGGTCAGGGCGTCAAGCGCTTCCCCCCGGGTCAGCAATATCCCATCATCGAGCAGGCGGTGGCTGGCGGCCGCGTAAACTACCGGAAGCGCCAGCGAAAGCGCACAGGGGCAGCTGGCGACCAACACGGAAAGCATCGCTGAAAACGCCCGGCCCGGGTCTACAAATTGCCAGCCAAACCAGGTCAGCCCGGCAATCAGCAGAACCGCGACGATGAACGCCGGTACCAGCCAGGAAGGAATGGCGTCACTTGCAGGCCGCCGGGACTGGGCGAGGAGCAGCAGTCGGCCCAGCGCGGAAATCGTCGTTTCGTCACCACTGGCGGTCACCACGACTTCAACCGGTTGGGACAGGTTTATCGTGCCGGCAATCACCGCGTCACCCTGGCGCCGGCCAATCGCGTGGGATTCACCGGTCAGCAGGGCCTCGTCTACGTCTGTTACACCCCTGGCGAGCACGCCATCAGCGGGAAAACTCTCGCCAACGCGAACCAGCACACGGTCACCGTCAACCAGGTCGCTGGCCGGCACCGTTTCGCGACCTTCTGAAGTAATCCGTTCAGCCCACTCGGGAAGCAGGCGCGCCAGTGCGGCCCCTGCCTGCATATTGCGATGCCGCAACATCATCTCGATATGACGGCCCAGTGACAGGAAAAATATGAACATCACGACCGAATCGAACCACACCTGGCCTTGTCCGGTGAAAAAGTTGATGCAGCTGGCGATAAATGCCAGGCTGATCGCGAGCGCCACCGGCACATCCATGCCAGGACGGCCGGCGCGGATACTGCGCCATGCGCCTTCGAAGAAAATACGTCCGGAGTAGATCAACACCGGCAGCGTCACCATCAGGCTGACCCACTCCAGGAAGCTGCGTTCGGCCACGGCCATCCCAAAGGCATCGCCTGCGTAAAGGCCAACCGCATACATCATTACCTGCATCATGCCGAGGCCGGCCACCCCCAGGCGTTTCATGGAGCTCCGCCGCTCTTCCTGCCTGCCCTGTTCCTCTGCGCTGGCCAGCGGCAAATGAGGTTTGTAGCCCAGTTCCATCAGTGCCTTGGCCAAGCGGCTCAGGCGGTTTGCCTGTGGACTCCAGATAATACGGGTATAACCGGTTGCGGTATCGACCTGGACGGAATGAACACCAGGTGCATTTTCCATGTGGCTGCGGATCAGCCAGGCACAGGCTGCGCAACGGATTCCTTCGGTTTGCAACAGCAGGTCACGCCGGCCATCTGCGAGTTCTGCGCCCCATAATGTTTCACGGTCGTCGCACCCCTCCCATGCCTCGAGTTCTTCCCGGAAGTTTTCTTCAGCCTTGCGTCCAAGATCCTGCCGGAACTGATAGTAGCGGCCCAGGCCGGAGGTGAAGATCAGTTCAGCAACGGCCTGGCAGCCGGAACAGCAAACCGGCCTTTCCCGGCCGTCACGGCTGACGAACAGTGAGGTTCCTTCCGGGATGGGTTCGCCGCAATGAAAACAGGTGTTTTCAGTGGTCTCCATCTTCCTGATCCCGCGAGCCCACCTGCTCGGGCTGGCCGGTATCGGATGGTTGTTGAGCCCGCAGCTCCGACTTGATGACGTTGTACTGATCATCTTCTACGACGAGGTAATCCGGGTTGGCGAGCGCGAGATACAGAGTAGTCAGCCCCATGATGACGGCAGCGGCAGGGATACCGATTGCGACCCAGGGCCAGGGTTCGCGGTACCAGGGTTTGAGCATGGGGGCGTCGTTCGTCTCTTTATGAGGATTGGTCATTTTTACTGGCTTCCGAATTTTATAGGCATCAGGACCTTGGCTGTCACAAGCTTTCTGATCGAGGGGTCGTCCCTGGCCTGAATCTGTAAATCGAGGGTCTGCACCCCCTGCCCCGCTGACCTGGGAATCCTGAGTCTCACCGATACCCCCTGGACTTCCTCCGCCTGCAAGGACAGCGGTGCAGACATGTCAATCTCGACGGCCTCGTTGTCCACGACAGCGATGTCGTATTGATGCGGTTCATTGTCCATGTTGGTGATTTTCAGAGTATAAACGTTTTCAATCACGTCACCCGGCAATTCACGATAAAGCGCATTGCGGTCGCGGATAAGATCTGCCCGCAAGGGAACACGGTGTGTCATACCCCACAACGTGCTGCTGATGATGATCAGCAGCAACAGACCATAAACAATGATCCGCGGGCGCACAACGTGGCCCTGCTTGTGTTTCAATGCGTGTTCAGTCGTGTACCGGACCAACCCGCGGGGATAGTCCATCTTGTCCATGACCTGGTCACAGACGTCGATACAGGCGGCACAGGCAATGCATTCGTACTGCAATCCGTCCCGGATATCGATGCCCGTCGGGCAGACCTGCACACACAAGGTGCAATTGATGCAATCACCCAGTCCCTTTTCTGCCGGATCATCGTTCTTGCGGCGGCCGCCCCGTGGTTCCCCGCGGTCCGTATCATAGGAAATGATCAGCGTGTCCTTGTCGAACATGGCGCTTTGGAACCGCGCATACGGGCACATGTACTTACAGACCTGCTCACGCAGAAAGCCTGCGTTACCGTAGGTGGCAAAGCCGTAAAAAATCGTCCAGAACGTTTCCCACGGACCGAGTGAAAAATGCATGATCCCGGCGCCGAGTTCACGAATGGGGGAAAAGAAGCCGACGAAGGTGAATCCGGTCCAGGCGGCAAACAACACCCACAAGACCTGCTTTGCCGATTTTCTGAGGATTTTTTCCCTGGTCCAGGGTGACTTGTCCAGCTTCATCCGCTTCTGGCGGTCGCCTTCAACCCAGCGTTCGATCCAAATGAAAACCTCGGTCCAAACCGTTTGCGGACAGGCAAAGCCGCACCACAGACGTCCTGCCAGGGCGGTGAAGAAAAACAGGGATAAACCTGCCGAAATCATCAGCAGGGCAAGGTAAACAAAATCCTGGGGCCAGAACGTCAGGCCGAAGATGTAGAACTTGCGCGCCGGAAGGTCGAAAAGAACAGATTGCTTGCCGTTGATGTTGATCCAGGGCAGCAGATAATAAAGTCCCAGCAAGACCCAGACAGCGATGACCCGGAGACGGTCGAACCGTCCGGTGACCTGTCGCGGGTAAATCTTGGGCTCTTTACGATAGAGGCTCTCCCCGGCCTCTGGAAGGCCAGGGCTGGATTTCTTGCTCACTTCCAATCTCCAAGGTCCAGATCTGGGTTGTCATCTTCTGGCGAACGGATTTCGGGCGGTGGCGGATGGCCTTTGCCCCTGGCATGGCCACGCTTCGGACCGGTGCGAATCATGAACACGGTCAGCCCGCTGGCAATCAGGCTGACGATAAAGAGGAAAAGAAAACCCAGGCTGTACGCCAGGCGGCTGCCGATTTCCCAGGGCAGGACCCAGGCGTCGTTCAGCGCATCAACGTCCATTACCGCAAATATCACGAAGGTGCCGACACAGGCCGCCAGGAAAGATATCCAGACAATCGTTCCAATATCACGTTTTTGCCGGCTCCAGCGGCCGGGTATGGGGCGCTTGTCCTTCTTCACCTGAGTTTTCGCCTGGGCGTCCGGTTCCTGTGATCAGGAATCGGAAAGCCCCATCACGTACGCAGCAAGTAAACGCCGGTGGTCTTCGCTAAGTGTATTGCCAAAAACCGGCATCTTGCCGTTGCGCCCATTCCGGATGGCGTATTCGATATCCGAAGGATCGCTGCTGTAAAGCCAGATATCATCCGTCAGGTTAGGTGCGCCCAGTGCCTGGTTACCCGTGCCGTCCATGCCATGACAAGCCATGCAGATCATCTGGAAACGGGCCTTGCCGGCTGCAGCCATTTCAGCATCCGCTTTCTGTCCGGAGAGCGTCTGCACGTAAGCCACTACTTCAGGCACACCTTCCTCGCCCAGCACGGCGACGAAAGGCGGCATCGCAGCAATCCTGCCATGTTGCAGTGTAAACATGATCTGTTCGAAGGAACCGCCCCACTGCCAGTCATTGTCAGCAAGGTTGGGGAATCCCTTGGCGCCGCGTCCGTCCGATCCATGACACATGGCGCAGTTGTTTCCGAACAAGCGGCCACCGATATCTTTGGCTTCCTGGTCCGCCATCAGGGCAGCTGGGTCCATGTCGCGAAAGCGCGCAAAAACAGCTTCCTGTGTCACGGTGGCCTGGGCTACTTCTTCCTCGTACTGGCCGATCTGTGTCCATCCCAGGAATCCGCCGAAATTACCGAGGCCGGGAAAGATAGCCAGGTAAATCAGCGCAAAAATAATGGTAATGTTGAACAGGTGCAGCCACCAGCGCGGCAGCGGCGTGTTAAGTTCCGTGATGTTTTCATCCCAGACGTGGCCGGTGGATCCATCACCACCCTCGGTCCGGTCCGAGACACCCTTAGTCCAGTGCAACAACCACCAGCAGGCCAGGATACTGCCCACAGAAATAATAATTACCCACCAGTTCCAGAATGAATTCAGCATGGATTACTCCTTGGTCCTTTCTTTTTTGCTGTCGTTTTGCGGCACCTGGCCATCGTCTTCTTCGAGTGGCAGCATGCTTGCCTCATGAAAGGCTTCCTTACGGTTCCTGCTCCAGGCCCAGCCCCAGATACCCAGGAACGCGAGGATCATCAGGATAAGCACCACTCCTCTGATCAGGTTTGAATCTAACAACTCCAGCATCGTGTCGTTCTCCGCTCAGCGTCCGCTACGGGTGAGGCCCAGGCCCTGCAGGTAAGCAACCAGTGCCTCCATTTCGGTCCTGCCCTCCACCGCATCTGCTGCTGCTGCAATTTCTTCATCGGTGTACGGGTCACCCAGTGTTTGCAGAACAGTCAGCTTGCGCTGAATCAACTCACCATCGATTGTGCTCTCAAGCAACCATGGATAGCCCGGCATATTGGATTCCGGCACGACATCGCGCGGGTTGATCAGGTGAATCACATGCCAGTCGTCACTGTACCGCCCGCCTACTCTCGCAAGGTCCGGCCCGGTGCGCTTTGAGCCCCACTGGAACGGCCGGTCATAGACGGACTCACCAGCAACCGAGAATTTACCGTAGCGTTCGGTTTCACTGCGGAACGGCCGGATCATCTGGGAATGGCAGTTGTAACAGCCTTCCCTCACATAGATATCGCGACCAGCCAGTTGCAGCGGCGGGTAAGGCTTGATGCCTTCCGACGGAGTTCTCACCTGCTGCCCGAAGATCAACGGCAGGATTTCAACCAGTCCGCCAAGACTGACCGCCACCACGATAAATACCGACATCAGGATGATGTTCTTTTCTAGCCTTTTGTGTCCCTTGCTCATGCGTGCTCTCCCCAAATTGCCGGTTCTGCAGCTTTGAATTCAGGTGCCTTGCCTGCACCCAGGGTCTTCATCATGTTCCATGCCATGATGAACATGCCACTCAGGAACAACAGACCGCCCAGTAATCGTATTACGTAATAGGGCTTGGTGGCCGCAATCGTCTCGATAAAGGTGTAGGTGAGCGTTCCGTCATCGTTGAACGCGCGCCACATCAGGCCCTGCATCACACCGGCGATCCACATCGATGCGATGTAAAGCACGATACCGATGGTCGCGATCCAGAAATGCGCATCAACGGCCTTCACGCTGTACATCACCTTGTTACCCATCAAGCGGGGCATCAGGCTGTACAGAGAGCCGATGGTCATCATGGCGACCCAGCCCAGTGCTCCGGAATGCACGTGTCCAATCGTCCAGTCCGTATAATGGCTGAGTGCGTTCACGGTCTTGATCGACATCATCGGGCCTTCAAACGTGGACATGCCGTAAAAACTCAGCGCGACGATCATGAACTTCAGCACCGGATCGGTGCGTAATTTGTGCCAGTGCCCGGACAGCGTCATAACACCGTTGATCATGCCGCCCCAGCTTGGCGCCAGCAGGATCAGTGAAAACACCATACCCAGTGACTGAACCCAGTCAGGCAGCGCCGTGTAATGCAGGTGATGCGGACCGGCCCACATGTAAATGGCGATCAGCGCCCAGAAGTGCACAATGGACAGCCGGTACGAATACACCGGCCCCTCGGTCTGTTTGGGCACGAAGTAGTACATCATGGCCAGGAAGCCCGCCGTCAGGAAGAAGCCCACCGCGTTATGCCCGTACCACCATTGCACCATTGCGTCGACAGCTCCGGTATATACCTCGTACGACTTGGTCATGGTCACCGGCAGCGACAGGTTGTTCACGATATGCAGCAAGGCAACCGTAATGATGAACGCTGCGTAGAACCAGTTGGCGACATAGATGTGACTGACCCGCCGTTTGATAATGGTGCCAAAAAAGACGACCGCGTAAGCGACCCAGACAACCGTGATCAGGATATCGATCGGCCATTCAAGCTCGGCATATTCCTTGCCCTGGGTCCAGCCCAACGGCAAAGAAATTGCGGCTGCGACGATGACGAGTTGCCAGCCCCAAAAAACAAACGAAGCCAGTCCGCCGGCAAACAGCCTTACATGACAGGTGCGCTGAACCACGTAGAACGAGGTTCCGATCAGCGCTGACCCGCCAAAGGCGAAAATCACTGCATTGGTGTGCAGCGGACGGAGTCTGCTGTAGGTAAGCCAGGGTATGTCGAAATTCAGCACAGGCAGCCATAACTGGGCAGCGATGATCACGCCAACCAGCATGCCCACTATTCCCCAGATTACAGTCATGACGACAAACTGCCGCACCACTTTATCGTTATAGGTCATGTCAATTTTCCAGTTGTCCAGTCACAAAAGGTAATACGCCAGGCGCATAAGAATGCGCCGTTAAAACAAACCCGGCCGATTAAGGCCGGGTTTAAAAAAGCTCAGGATTTCGCCACCCAGGCGTTACACCAGCCAGCACCGCGGACCGGCCGGTTCTGGAATATGCTGCAGGGTGCGGATTCATCGTCCGCTTTACCGGCATAAAGGGCGCAATTGTTGCAGAACTGTTTGGCACCGGCCTCGCCTGCCCGCTTTGGAAATTTGGCTGTATCAACAGTGCTTGCATCTAGTGCATAGCCCATGGCTTGTGCCAACGGTTCATCAGCCGTCACTTCGTCACCGGCGAGTAACTGGACAGGAATGGCAGAAAGCGCCAGTGCTCCGCCGCCGGCCTTAACGCCAAGTTTCAGGAAGTTACGACGATTGATCAGTTTTTGGTTTTCCACATTTGCCTCCGGGATACGGGATTAATTAGTTCAAGGGTTTCAGTCATCTTGTCCATCTTGCAACCCGTCCAGCAAATCCAGTAGCCTGGATTGAGGAAACGGTTTGTCTAAAAAATCTGTGGCTCCCTGCCGGATCAAATCAACTGCTCCCTGCAAGGACAGATCATGACCGGTAAACACTACCGGTAATTCATATTTCGAGCAACGCTCCAGCACTTCCTGCGGCGTGCAATCGGGCAGGCTGGACTCGCTGATCACGGCAACTACCGACTGATCCCGAATTACAGCATCCAATTCGTCACAACCACCCAGGCAGCAAACCTGCCAGCCTTCACCTTCAAGCAAAACGTTCAGGGCGTCCCGAACCGGGATATCGGGTTCAATCAGAACCACTATTCTCTTGTTGTTTTTACTGTCTATCGTGCGATCCCCTGGTATCGTCGCTGCCATTACTTATAGTGACCAGGCGTTTTCGAAATGCTACCGGCAACGCCAGCCCATACCATCAGGGAAATTACGTAGCTTGAATATGTCCTGGGTCAACCAGGTTCAATTATCCGAGGGTTCCAGCGTCGTAATCATCCTGACAAGGGCCGGCAGTGAGTCCGCCGACATCTTGTCCATCACGTGGGCGCGGTGAATCTCGACTGTCCTTGGGCTGATTCCCAGTGTTTCGGCAATTCCCTTGTTTGGAAGACCTTTCGCGAGCAATCGAAGTACATCCCGTTCGCGGGGTGTGCAGGAATCAAGCCGGGCCTGCATGTCCTGCAGCTCAAGCAGATGCCGCCTGGTTGACCGGTAGTGGGAAATTGCAGCACGGACTTTCCCGATCAATTCGCCCTCCTGGAAAGGCTTGGTCAGGAAGTCATAGGCGCCTAGTTTGATGGCCGACACGGCCAGTGGGATATCGCCGTGACCGGTAATGAATATCACCGGATAAGGTACGCGTCTGCGAGCCAGGATTTTGAACAGTTCCAGCCCGTCGGTTCCGGGCATGCGGATATCCAGCAGCATGCAATCGAAGACCGGCGGTTTTTCATCGGCAAGGAACACATCTGCCGATTCGTACGCACAGCTTTGCAGGCCGCTTGCATACAGCAGCAGGCGAAGCGATTCCCTGATCGCTTCGTCGTCGTCGACAATGCATACGAAGTGGTCTTTCGTCATGGCGCCTTTCAGCCTATGAATTCCAGCGGCAGGGACAGTGTAAACCGGCAGCCGCCCTTTTTGGGCTGGGAATACTTCAGGCTGCCTCCATGGGCGCCGGCAATGGTTTTACAGATTGACAGCCCCAGGCCTACTCCTTTTGGCTTGGTGGTAAAAAATGACTCGAATAACCTGCTTCGATTTTGCGCCGGCACCCCGGGACCGTTGTCGGTAACGGAAATAAATACATCCGTAGCGACTTTCCTGACACGGATTTCAATCCGGCCATCCTGTTGGCCTGCCAACGATATGGCGTCCAGGCTGTTCTTGACCAGGTTGACCAGGATTTGTTGAATGTGAATTTCATCAACATAAAGGGGCTGAAGTGATGCAATCGGATAAAAATTCAATTCAGTGTTAGATCTTTTTACTTCAAATTCAAACAGTAATAAAGTATTTCTTATAATTTGATTTATATCATGTCTCGCCTTGCTCACGGATCCGCTGCGCACCAGCTTGCGCAACCGCTGCACGACCTCGGCAGCCCTGCGTGACTGCTCGCCAATGCGTTCGCAAATGGACTCAATATCTCCCGTTGGGGGCTCAGCCCGCCGGTTGATAATATTCCGGCCTGCGTCCGCATAGGCTGCGATCGCAGTGAGCGGCTGATTGATTTCGTGCGCGATGCCCGCGGTAAGTTCACCGAGAATCACCAGGCGGTCGGCATGCAGAAGCTGCTCTTCCAGCTGCCTGACCTGCTCCTGTGTATCGCGGACTTCACTCAGGTCCTTTATGATGCCGACGAATCGATTACCGCCTTCCTGCCTGATCTCACCCACTGACAGAAACATCGGAAACGTGCTGCCATCCTGTTTCCGGCCGAGTACCTCCCTGCCCTTGCCAATGACTTGTGCGAAGCCTGTTGCCGCATATTGGCTCAGATAGGCGTCATGGTTGCCGTGATGTGGCTCCGGCATGAGCAGCTTGACGTTATCGCCGATGACATCAGCTT
>Ga0316191_10004927_pt1 | contig 10019 bp, 8 predicted proteins | sample Eddworburr2cm_MG_FD_204928 | JGI IMG/M metagenome (GOLD analysis project Ga0316191, IMG submission 204928) | Coastal sediment microbial communities from Maine, United States - Eddy worm burrow 2 cm | ecosystem: Environmental > Aquatic > Marine > Coastal > Sediment | place: USA: Maine | collected... | reverse complement strand
TTGTGAGTAATTTAATCCTTCCTGTTTCGCTGAATACGCATTTGCAGAAAAAACAAATCGAGGTGTAGATCATGCTAAAAACCATATTTGACTGGTGTAAACAACACATTGTTATCTTTACCATCCTTTCGGTATTGTTTGTCATCGTGTTTGGCTTCATCAACATCCAGATTCTGCATATGACTTCGGAACCGGAATTCTGCCATCTTTGCCACCCGGCCCAAGGCTTCGGGCCGCTGGCTGAAGTTGATTCCTGGGAACACTCGGCCCACGGTGATGCCGGTGTTTCCTGCCTCGACTGCCACGGCCGTCCTGGTGTGGCCGGCTACATGAAAGCCAAGCTTGGCGGCCTGAAAGACACTTACATGCAGCTGACGATCTCCAAGGAAGAGAAACTGGAAATCCTCTCCAATCCACATGAGAATCTGGTCCCTTCATGGCACTGTCTCTACTGTCACTCTGACGAAGGCAACAGGACGGTTCGCGAAACCACAAAAGGGCCGATGAAACTTGTCAACATGCGGATGCTCGATGACGTGGTCAATCCGGACTTCCGTGAGCGCAAGGGCCTGGCGGACATCATGACCGACGACTTTGTCGGCGGCACTCACTTCAATCACAGTCTGCACATTGAGGACTTCGACCTGACTTGCCGTGACTGCCATTTTGGCATCGTGCATAACCCGGCCACGGCAACTGACCGCATGAACTTCTGTCTCACATGCCACGCTGATGCCCCGGATGATGCTCCGCAGATGACGGACTGCAATGTCTGCCACGAAGCCCAGGTCGCGATGAACGAAGGTACCGGAATTGAAGGTGTCGAGGACATCCCCAGCATGATGTACGGCGACGCCGCCGACATGACCTGCACGGACTGTCACACCGGCGTAACCAAAGGGGTTTTCCGTCCATCTTCATCCACCTGCAGCAATTGCCATGAAGACGAAGCCTACGTTGACGTGTTTGACGAGTGGGCAGAAACCACCGAGGCGCGGATAGAAGAACTCAAGGCTCTGCGCATTGAAGTGGAAGCTGAACTGGCAGATGCTGACGCAGCGAAACGCGACACGGCGGCGGTTTGGACCATCTACGAAAGTGCACTGCGCAATCTCAAGTTCGTGCGTAACGATGGCACCAGCGGCGTTCACAATAATGAATACGCGATCGCTATTCTCGACACCGTCGAAGCCGACCTGAAGAAAGCACTGGCGCAACTTGATGCGGTCTGGTAAGACTTATTCTCGAATATCATCATTAAAAGGCAGCCGCAAAAGCGGGCGCCTCAGATTGTTTACAACCCCCGCATCGTGATGCGGGGGTTGTTTTTTTACCTGGCAGGTGGAGTTTCTATAAAGTTGGGCAACAGATGGGTTATCTGTTGCCCTAAGCTATTCTCCTTAGAAATTTAAAGTCAAACTCGGGGGTCGCGCCCCCCGGCGGCGCCATACTCTTTTACTGGCCTAAAAGAGTATGCAGAAAAGGGCCTGCGCTGCGCTGGGCATGTCTGGAGCGTCAGGGTGGCAACCTCAAGACAGGTTGTTCTGATAAATCAGGAGTCTGCACTTCCCCCGCAGGACCCGAGGCTCTTGTGAGCCTCTCCTTCTGTGAAGGGTTGCAGCGGTCGTCATGCTTTCAGGCTTTTCCCTTGCAAGTCACACCGCAAGGGAGGCCCCCCTGCAACGGGCCGGCTAATTAAGCTCCGAAGTTATTGGATGTCTCAGAAAACGGGCAAAGGAGATGCCCTCCGCAAGGAGAAGGCACTTTTGCATACTTTTGTTGCCGGACAAAAGTATGGCGTCGGGCGGGACGCGCCCCGCCGGTTTTACTCTTAAGAATAAAAAATGAGGGCAACAGATTAACCATCTGTTGCCCTCTCTAATCATGATGTCTGGCGGAACTTGGTCAGCAGATTGAGGCCCCCGCAAAAACCGGTGCTTTTTTATTTGCGAAGGCACAAAGGTCGTGTTCAATGCCTTATTGACAACTGTTCTAACCGGGCTAATGCCCGTCTGTACTCTGGTTTTCTGAAGCTTTCACGTCTGACTTGTTCCAGCGTCCAAGAACAAACGAAGCAAATGCGGCAACCAGGCCAAACGTAAATACGCCTGCCATCAGCGGCATCCCCTTGATGCTCACCATATCCATCAAAAACACCTTGCCGGCACCAATGATAATCAAAAGCACCGCGACATTGCGTAACTCTTTGTTATGTCTGAGCAGACTCAGCCAGAGGACAACGATTGCGGTCACGTTGATCAATACTGACTGGGCACCATCGAAGTTGCTGCGAGTTGCCGCGTGCAGAAAATCAAGGGTCTGATAAAGACCCACCCGCATCGTGAAAAAACCACTGAACAGCGCTGCAATCAACAACAAGCCGGCGCCACGATCGTTCTTGTTGAGCGTGTGCAGAAACGATTCACCGGCAGCAGGCGGGTTGCGTCGTGACCAGAAATAGTGCACGAAGGCGATCGATGCCAGCAGTCCGGAAGAAAGGGCGCCGACGAAAGACGGTCGGGTGCCATCTGTCGACCAGAGCAGGTACACCAGGGCAGAGCATGCATAAAACTGCAACAGGTAGGACGCCAGGCGTAAACCGGTAATGCTGCGACGCATCGAAAGCCATGCCATGGCAATTGCCAGCAGGGCGACCAATGCCGAAGCAATCACGGCATGACCGATCGCCATTGGTGCAGAAAACGCCAGCAGTAACCCTCCTGCAATAGCAAAGGAAGTCGTTCCGATGCTACCCTCTTCGACGCGGTGGGCGAGCCACCATGCAATTGCCAGGTGGGCTATGGCTGCAATCATGGCAATCCAGCCAAACGTCGTCGCCGTCGTCAGCCCCTGGTTGATAGCGTACTTCGCCGCAAGAAAAATCCAGCAGACATTGAGGACCGGCATGACAACATCAAATTTGGAGATTTTTTCCTGCACCTTGCCCAGAACTCCAAGCAACGAAATGCAGACAAAAACCAGGCCAAGGAAGCCAATCGACGGCATCAAACCCTGAACAGAAAATTCAAGGTTTTCCGGCGAAAGCTTGCTCAGATAGATATTCAGCTTCAGATCCCAGATCTGGATCATGAAGAGGGTCAGGATCAGCAACAGCCAGCGCAGCCAGGAAGCCCTCAACAGGCGTGTTGCATAAGTAGCAAAGATATTTGCCAACCCCATGATGATGACCAGGTACGGGAACACTGGGCTGGGATAGTCCAGGGCGAAACTGCCGAAACTCATCCCGAGGGTGCCGACAAACACCGGCAAGGCAACGTGATGCATCCTGCTGATGATAGTTCCAACCAGTCCGGTCAGAGCCATGGCTAGATAGGCAACTTCGGAGGGCACCGTGGCAAAAACCCGGTGAGCCTCCACAACCACACTGCACATAACCAGAGTCCCCCAGAGGGTATAGACGGGGGCCTGAATGCTTCCTTCCTTGTATGCGAACCAACCGTACATAAGCAGGCCCAGGGCATACAGCATGCCAATGAATGAGCCTATCTGAAGATCGACAACGCCGCTATCTGAGGCCGTTCGTAATGCAACGGCAACGGCGACAATGAAACTGGTCGTCGCGACACGGGACATGATATAGGATCTGTCGACCCAGGACAGTATCTCTTCCGAAGTCCCGCCTTCAACAGCACGTTTGCGCGAAAACTTCTTCACCATGGGTTCCGGGGTAGAGGCCGCCGCGCCACCGGACTGCAGTTCACTCACTGTTTGAGTCAGTGCAGCAACCTGCTCCTCAAGGTCTGCAATCCGTTTTTCTAGATTGGTAGCCGACTCAACCATAGACACCTCACCCTTTCCGGAGAAGGTAAATTCTATTCTGCCTAAACGTTGAAATTAACCTTATTACGATTAAACTAGTCCGGATGTCAGAAGGTTCCCTGGCAACTACAGCCATCCGAGTTTATTGCAGAACTAGCTGCAAAAACTTTATAATACCCCACTGGCGCAGTAAATTATGGTCAATAAAACAGTATTTTATTTCTATTTAATTGTCAAGAGACACCAATTAAACGAACATGAAAACCAAATCACTAACAAAATTTAATGCTTCAAATGATTGATATTATGTGGTTTATCGTAAGAAATTATTTATAAAGAAAGCTGACCGAATCACTTGCAAAAGTTTGACACAAACCATTATGTTATGATAAAAAACAAAACCTTGTTTTATCTAATGCATCATCTCAACTCAGCGTGGAGGAGCAACCGTGAAAACCCATCTCCGGCGAACACTAACATTCGCAATATGCGCGCTGGCACTTTGCGCCACCGTAGTTTCTGCTGCCCAGATCGAGAAATTTTTTGACCGCCAGGGCAACCTGGTTGTCCAGGAAAAGGTTGAGAAATACAATCGACGTGCCGACGAAGGAGAAACTTTCCCCGTTCCGCCCCCACCCTTTTCAGAAGACATTTTCCCATGCTCCGACTGTCATGCAGACATGGAGCCCAACCCTGAGCGCCGCGAGATGGTCGATATGCACGACGATATCATCCTCGACCACGCCGAGGGACAACGATGGTGCCTCGACTGTCATAACCTGGACGACCGCGATGCGCTGCGTCTAGTTTCCGGAGAGGTGATTCCATTCACTGAATCCTACCGCCTTTGCGGCCAATGTCACGGCGACAAACTCCGCGACTGGAAAGTCGGCATTCACGGCAAGCGAACCGGCAACTGGAATGGCGAAAAGCAATATCTGCTCTGCGCTCACTGTCATAACCCGCACAGTCCCAGCTTTAAACCTATGAAACCGATGCCGCCGCCAGTGAGGCCCGAAAATTTAAATCGTCAAGGCGCCCCGGAAGCAACGGTACATCATTAATACCAGACAACAGACAACCTCTTTAAGAGGAGACAGCAAGATGTGCAACAAAACCACATGCGACAAGAACAATGCTTTCCAGAAATCCCGCCGCAAAGTTCTCAAGGGTCTTGCTGCAGGGGTTGGCGCATTGGCTCTACCGGCATCCAATGCATCAGCATCGGTCTGGGAGGCTTTCTTCCAGAAACATTTTCGCGAGCTGGACAAAACTGAACTTCAGCAGGTTCTGGCACGTCTCGAACGCGAATACAGCAAGGAGTTCGGCAAGGACGTGACCGTCAAGGCCACCCCACCGATTGAGGGTGTTAAGTTTGGCTATGGTCTCGACCTCTCCCGCTGTATCGGATGCCGTAGGTGCGTCTACGCTTGTGTAGAAGAAAATAACCAGTCGCGAGAACCGCAGATTCAATGGATACGCGTTATGCAGCTTGAGAAGGAGAAGGGAGTCTTCCTCGACGCTGCCGAGCATTACTACAATCCGGCGGAAGTTCCTGAGAAAGGCAAGTTCTACATGCCGGTGCAGTGTCAGCAGTGCGAAAATCCACCCTGCACCAAAGTCTGCCCGGTTCAGGCGACCTGGAAAGAAAATGACGGCATAGTTGTCGTCGATTACAACTGGTGCATAGGTTGCCGCTACTGCATGGCGGCCTGCCCTTATGGTGCCCGTCACTTCAACTGGAACAAAGGGACGCTCACTAAGGACGAAATGAACCCAACCACCCACTACCTTGGCAACCGACCACGCCCGTCAGGAGTGGTCGAAAAATGCACCTTCTGCATCCAGCGCACCCGCGAGCAGCCTGGTCGCTATCCGGCCTGCGAGGAGGTCTGTCCCGTCGGAGCCCGCAAGTTCGGCAACATGCTCGACCCGAAGAGCGAAATTCGCTATCTGATCGAGAACAAGCGAGTCTTCATTTTCAAAGAAGACCTAAACACACAGCCGAAGTTTTTCTACTTCTACGCTACCTAACGTCTTTGGGAGCCACCCGATGAATAATATCTGGAATTTCTTCAAAGGAACCCTCGTCCTGACCGCACGCGGCAGCACCGCCTACTACTGCTGGGTCGGCGGCCTGGCCGTTCTGATGACTCTCGGAGCAGGGGCCTACCTTGTACAGCTCAATGACGGCCTGATCGTGACAAACATGCGTGATCAGGTTTCTTGGGGTTTCTACATATCCAACTTCACCTTTCTGGTCGGCGTTGCTGCTGCGGCCGTGCTCCTCGTTATCCCGGCTTACGTCTACCACTGGAAGCCGATTAAAGAGATTGCCATCCTCGGTGAACTGCTCGCTGTTTCGGCGATTGTCATGTGCCTGATGTTCGTCACGGCTGATATCGGCCGACCCGACCGTTTCTGGCACCTGATCCCCTTCGTTGGCATTCTCAACTTCCCACAGTCACTGCTCGCCTGGGACGTGGTAGTCCTCAACCTTTACCTCTCCCTTAATCTGGGGATTGCTGTTTATTACCTCTACAACCTCTACTACAAACGTGAGCCCAACAAGAAATTCACGACGCCGCTGTTGCTCTTCTCCATTCCGGCAGCCATTTCGATCCATACCGTTACGGCCTTCCTCTACAACGGCTTGGCAGCCCGACCTTTCTGGAACGCCTCGATTCTGGCTCCACGCTTTCTTGCCTCGGCCTTCTGCTCCGGGCCGGCCTTCATGATCCTGGTTTTTTTGCTGATTCGCAGGTACACGCGCTTCCAGATCAAGGACGAGGCGGTGCAGAAAATCGCCGAACTGATCGCCTACGCCATGTTCATCAACCTTTTCCTGCTCGGTGCAGAAATCTTTAAGGAATACTACTCCGGCACTGTGCACCTCGCACCGATGAAGTATCTGCTCCAGGGGCTGCACGGTCATTCTGCCCTGGTGCCATGGATCTGGACTGCCATGATCTTCAACTTCACCGCTTTCATGATCTTTCTAATCCCGGGCACCCGCAAGAACAACACCACCCTGGTGCTCGGCTGCATTCTTATCTTCATTGGAGTCTACATCGAAAAGGGCATGGGATTGGTTATTCCAGGGTTCATCCCCGACGTTCTCCATGAAATCTACGAATACATTCCGTCCGGGACAGAGATGCTTCTGGCTTTAGGTATCTGGGCGACAGGTCTCTTCGTCTTTACCATGCTCTTGCGGGTCGCCATCCCGATACTTAATGGCGACTTCCATGTCGCCGATGACGGTATCGGCTTTCACATCGGTGATAATATGTTTTTCCTTAGCAGGGCAGACAGGGAAAAGCGTGCCATGAAAACTGAAGAAAATCCGCCTGCGGAACCTTCGGAGCAACCTTGATATTTGAGAACGATAGGCCTGCTCAAAATGCATCAGATCTATTGTGCTCAAGAACCTTTAAGTAAATGAGTTTCTAGGAAGAGAGGGAGACAACAGTGAAAAGTCATGTTTGGCGACCACTATTCGTGGTCATTGGCATTGTCGCCGTAATTCTGCTGTTCCGGGCGTTTTACGTGCCGGAGGGTTTTAGCTCGGGCGAATACGGCTTCATGTACAGCTTTCACAACAAAGCCAATGAGGAAGTCTGGAAGAATCAACCGCTCAAATACCGTGACACTGGGAAACAGAAGATGCATGAATACTGCGCGGAATGCCATGGTGAAGAGGTTGACATCCGCACCGAAGATCTGCACGGCATTATCCCCTGTGAGGATTGCCACGGACCAGCCCTTGAGCATCCGGATGAACCGGACCATCTGGTGATCGACAGAAGTCGTGGCCTCTGTTTGCGCTGTCATACGCTGCTTCCATATACCACCAGTGAGCGCAAACGAATTCCGGGGATTGACCCCGATGAGCACAATGTCGATGAAGACTGCATCGATTGTCACAATCCGCACAACCCGAGACTGGAGGATATGTAGTTATGAAGAGGCGTGATTTCATGAAAAACACGATTGTTGCCATTGCTGGCGCCTCGGTTCCTCTTTCAGCCCTCGAATTCATTGACCCGAAAGAGGTCCTGGCCGCCAATCCCGATATTCACTGGGCATTTCTGATCGACACCTATAAATGTGTTGGCTGTGGTTTCTGCGTTAAAGCCTGCAAGACAGAGAATGACGTACCATTCGAGGCCAACGTCAGCCGTACCTGGGTCGAGCGTTATGTCTACACCAAGGACGACCGTCGCTATATCGACAGCCCGAAATCCGCTCAGGACGGATTCATCGATGCTAAGATTGATCTCGGCGCCCACCTTGGCTTCAAGGACATTGACCCGGAAAATGTCGGCAAGGCCTTTTTCGTGCCGAAACTGTGCAACCACTGCGCGGCACCGTCCTGCACCCAGGTTTGCCCGGTTGGCGCAACCTACAAGACTGATGACGGCATCGTCCTGGTGGATCGCTCATGGTGCATCGGCTGCGGTTACTGCGTCATGGCCTGCCCCTTCGGCGCCCGCTTTTTCCATCCGATTCACCATGTCGTCGACAAGTGCACCTTCTGCTACCATCGCATCACCAAAGGGTTGGAAACTGCCTGTGTCAACGCCTGTCCCTTTGCTGCCCGCAAGATGTGCAACATCAAGGATATCAACGACCCGATCACCAAGATCATCCTCAATGACCGCGTCGGCGTCCTCAAAGACGAATTCGGAACCAAGCCCCAGGCCTTTTACATCGGCCTCGCCTCGGAGGTGCGTTAGCCATGGTTGAACAAGCAATGACCGTTCACGGAGAACTCTGGACCGTCAAGGAACTCTTCGTCCTCCCCAATGAGTACATCTACTGGTCGATCCAGATCGTCATGTATCCTTTCATGACCGGCCTGGTCGCCGGAGCTTTCGTTCTATCTTCTCTTTACCACGTGTTCGGGGTAAAGCAGCTCAAGGAGATCGCGCGTTTCTCACTGGTCTTCTCGTTTGCTCTGCTTCCGGTGGCGATGATGCCGCTGTTGTTGCACCTGGCACAACCCCTGCGGGGTTTTCACGTCATGATGACACCGCATTTCACCTCGGCGATTGCAGCATTCGGTATCGTCTTCATGACCTACGCCTGCATCGTCGCTTCTGAGCTTTGGTTCGAATATCGCAAGCACTTTGTCCTGACAACTCAAGCTCTTGCAGCGCAACCACAAAAGAGCAGCTTTGATACCCTGCGCATGCATTTTTTCAAGATACTGACCCTCGGCGCTATGGACATCAGTGGCGAAGCTATTCAAAAAGACCACAACGCGGTCAAAAAGCTTGCGACCCTCGGTATCCCGGTCGCCTGCTTCCTGCACGGTTATGCCGGTTTCATCTTTGGTTCGGTCAAGGCCAATGCTCTCTGGATGACTCCACTGATGCCGGTTATCTTCATCTGCTCCGCGGTCGTCTCCGGGATCGCCCTCTGTATCCTCTGCTACGTTTTGACCATGGAGATTCGCAAGTTCATGGCCAAACGCCAGATGCGTCGCTGGGCCAAGGACAAAAGCGCCCCATCAGTTGAAGAATTGCAGTCAGCTGAGAACCAGGAGATCGAGACGGCTTCCAGATTTCTGCTTTATTTTATGATCGCTGCTCTCACGCTTGAAATTCTCGACCTGATTTTCCGCGGCTACACCCAGGTAAAGTCCTGGGACATTTTGCGTGAGGTCATTTTGGAGCGTGACTTCACCAAGATCTTCATCATGCAATACGCCTTCGGCAATGCCCTGCCTTTCCTGCTAATGGTGCTCCCCGGCAGAACCGTGCGTCGTACCACCATCGCCACCGTACTTGTCATTTTCGGTGTGTTCATGATGCGCTGGAACGTCGTCATCGGTGGCCAGGCGTTTTCCTTAAGCTTCGCAGGTTTCATGCATTATCACATGCCGATATGGCCAACGTCCTGGGTGACCTTCCGTGAGGGCCTTTTTGGCGCCCTGTCAGTCATGGCCACACCGTTTGTTATTTTCTGGTTCCTCGGCAAAATCCTTCCGCCATTCTTGAAGGATGAAGAGGCCCACTGACTTTTTCCCAACATGCATAATCGAAAGGCCGCCCCCACAAGGGAGCGGCCTTTTTATATTTCATTATAAGGTGGTTGGAAGCTATCTGTTTTCTTATCTCTTAGTTGAACATCTTGGCGCCCAGGTAGGCCAGGGCCGGCCAGGCGATCAGTACGGCTGAGACGAAGGCGAACAGGCCCAGGACACCCATGACGGCAATCGTGTAACTGGCTTT
>Ga0316191_10004926_pt1 | contig 10020 bp, 10 predicted proteins | sample Eddworburr2cm_MG_FD_204928 | JGI IMG/M metagenome (GOLD analysis project Ga0316191, IMG submission 204928) | Coastal sediment microbial communities from Maine, United States - Eddy worm burrow 2 cm | ecosystem: Environmental > Aquatic > Marine > Coastal > Sediment | place: USA: Maine... | reverse complement strand
CGAAGGGTTTCAGAGCATCGACATTGGTGACGGTAATGGTGTTCAGCCCTACTACTCGCAGTGGACCTACGGGGCCGACACGAGTGGCGATCAGTTGAAGGCTGTCTGGGAGTGGGCGAAGAACGAGACACGCACCGGGGCCTCCACTGCCGCTGCTCTCTATTGGGTTGATGGTACTGCGGACGACGAGGGCGAGTGCTTCCGAGGAATCACGCACAGTTACTCCTATAACAACCTGTCCGGCTCGTTCACGGAGGACAACGAGGTTGTCTGGGGAACTGGCGTGACCTATGACACGCTGGCTGGCGGGACGTTCACGGTCGGGAACTACATCCGATTCGGGACGGGCGGGAATGCTGGTCGGATCATGTACGACAACGGCACGACTTTCATGGTTGTGGCCCTCGAAGACATCACTGGCGACATCACCCCTGTTGATACCGAGGTGATGACGGAGTACGCAGTCCAGAAAGGCGATGCTGGTACGCCTGGAACTGGAGCCACCTCTGTCACGGCAGCAGTTGACACGACGACCCCTGTTGCCGACCCGACTTTGGGCGGCGGCTCTGGTGTCCTGTTGGCAAACGACACCACCGGGACCAAGCACCACATCGAACTTCGTACCGGAGTCGCACCTGTTGACACTCTCGAAATCAGAGACGGGGCCAACACCTGCGATGTCAACGGATCAGTCACTTCTCGAACCGTCACCCCGGTTTTCCTGGGAAGCTATGTAGGAACCTTGATCGGTGGCTACGGCGTCGGAATCGACTCTGACGACCTGACCAACCTGGATACCGTGACCGACTTGGACGGAGACATCAACACGCCTCCGAACAACGTCACCTGGACTCTTGGTGGGCTGATCTCGACAGAGGATCAGATCCTTGTTGGCCCGAAGGATACGGGCAACGCCTTCAAGTGGGATCAGATGACCCTCTCGACGGCGCTAGCCACAACCAATCGAGTCGAGGTGGTCGTCAACGCTATTCCAGCTAACACTCCGCAGACCGGGACGCTACGAATCGAACTGGACGATGGTCGCTATCGTCGTCAGGCGTACACGGCGCACGATGGTACGGACACGTTCACAATCGCTTCGGCGGATTACACCGACCCAGACGACGCTTCCTCGACCAACAATGTCATGGTCAGCTATCTGGACAAGGAAGCTGCATCTACGGACGAGGCGTTCACCACGATCTACACCAGTGGTCCGCTGCCTCTCTGGATTCGAGTCCGCGACGGCGGGGTTGGCAAGAACAACACCCCGATCAAGACCTACGAAGGACAGGGTTCTCTGACATCAACAGGTGGATCGGCGACGGCTTCGCGGATTGACGACTACTAGGAGCTGAGAAGTGGCTACTCCTACATTCACCTTGATCGGCGCTGGAGGTCTGACCGATGGAGTCCTGACCTCCGCCGATGCCAATACGGGATGGAACGATCTGACGACTGCCGATACCGACATCAAGGTAGAGGGCACAGGGTCGATGAGCGGCATCTTCCGCGCCGATGGCGAGCAAGGATACTACGATGCCGGGGGCGCTCCCGTCAGCGCCTCTGGCCTTGTTTTTCGAGGCTGGATTTTGACGAACAACCTGCCGTATATGGACGTCTATGCCACTGACCCGTACAAGCTCCTGGCCTTCGACGGGACCACCGAAGAGCAGTTGGCACTCTTTGGGTCCGACACTTATCCTGGCGGGTGGTTCTACATCTGGCAGGACATGGATGCGTTCACGACGCTGACGCTTGCCAACGTTGACAGATGGGGCGTCGAGTCCGGCCATGCCTCCAACGCCAAGAATGTCGTCAACACCTGGATGGATGTGATGCGGTATCTGGATGGGTACAGCTTCACGGGAGGCACCACTGGTGACAGGGTTACGCTGGCGAGCGTTGCCGCCCTGGACCTCACTTCAGCTTACGGAATCACGCAGACGGTCAACGGAGTCTATTTCGGGTACGGCACACTCCAGGTCGGCAGCGGCGCAACGACTACGTGGTTCGAGATGGCTGGCGAGGTGCTGGTGTTCGTGGACCCGCCGGGGGCGTTGTCGATTCCCACTGGCCTCTACGACATCACAGCCACCGGATCGGGGTGCAACTGCTTCATCACCGGGAGCGTAATCCGCTCAGGCGGAACCCTGGATTCCACTCGCGTTGTGATCGACCTCTCGGACACCAATCTCAACGCCGTCGAGTTCAGCAGCAACCTCGTGGTTCGAGCCTCGACAATCGCCTTCCAATCCGGGATGACGGCGACGGGCAATACCTTCGACGACTGCGGCCAGATCACTCATGCTGGCGCGAATATGAACAACTGCATTATTCAGGGCTACGAGGGCACCACGGGGACAGCCGCCCTCGTTTATAACGTCAACACCGATCCTGACGGAGAGGTGGACGGGATCACTTTCGTCAAGGGAACGGCAACTACTCATGCTATCGAGTTCGGCTCCAACACTCCTGCGTCTGTGACGCTGCGAGATCAGACCTACTCGGGCTACAACGCCTCGAACGGACAGAACGACTCGACCTTCTACAACAACACTGGAGGGGCGCTAACCATCAATCTGTCGGGTACGACCGGGAACGCCACCTATCGGAATGGCTCAGGGGCCTCGACCACTATCGCCAGTGATCCAGTCACGACAACTGTGACGGTCAAGAACAGCAATACCCAGGCCGTCATCCAAGGAGCCCGCGTGTTTCTCGTCGCCTCTGATGGCACTGGCGATCTTCCTTATCAAGAGTCGGTGACGATCACGAGTTCTGGAACCACGGCCACGGTAGCCCATACGGGTCATGGGATGTCGAGTGGCGACTTTGCCTACATCGTTGGCGCGAATGAACAGAACTACAACGGGTGTTACGCGATCAGCGTGACGGGGGTTGACGCCTACACCTACACGATGCCGGGGAGCGCAAGCTCACCAGCTACGGGTAGCATCACCTCGACGGGCGGATACTTCAATACCCTGACGAATGCCAGCGGAGTCGTGTCGGACTCTCGCTCGATCACGAATGACCAGCCCATGACAGGATACGTCCGCAAGGGCTCTGCCGCCGATAGCCCGAAGTACAAAACGGCCACTATCGTTGGAACCGTTGACAATGCCACTGGTCTTTCTTATCCAGCCTTTCTCATACCGGACGAATAAATGCCGAACCACACCGACGAGCAGTATGACAAGCAGCGCAGGATGAAGAATGCCTACGCCGAAGAGAACATGAAGATCAACCAGAAGCTCGACAAGGCGAGAACCGATCTTATGGAGTCCGACAAGATCCGCTCTCGCTTGGAAGCGGAGCTTGCCGCCGAGAGAAGCAATCTGGCGATGGTCGTTGACGACAACAACCGACGCTACCGCTCATTCGAGGAAGAGGTTCTGAGGTTACGCAAGGTGTTGCAGGAGAATGACATCGAAATCGGAGGCTGAGAATGGCTATCTCGATTGACTGGGGAACCAAGGTGATTACTGTGACCCAAACGGACACAGACATCTTGACTCTGGTCAGTGGGACACTCTACGAGATGGACACCCTGGCTTTCCAGCAGGAGCTGAAGGATCTTGAGGACTCAGAGGATGGCATGGCCTTCCCCGACACTCACGAACAAGCCCTGGAGAATACAATCTCCGGCGTGACCTATGTCCGGGCGATCAACATCATCAACGGCTACTCGATCACCTTCCTTCCCAACAGCCAATGGACCGTCCTGATGGATGGGGGCTCGAACAACAACTTCCATGATGTCGGTGCCGGGATCTTGAATCAGAATCAGGTGCAGGTGATCCCCCAGAACTCGGCTGGCAATACGATCTCCGAGACGGGGGTCTCTGGGTTGACAGCTCAAGAGTCTCAAGCCCTGACCGACATCGACACCAATGTCGATGCCAACACGACGACCCTGACGACAATCTCCGGGGCTATTGTCTCCATCGAGTCCGACGTCGCCACCATTGAGACCAACATCGGGACGATCCAGCTCGACCTGGCGATTGTCTCCAAGATCGCAAGGAACAAGAAGATCACCGACGAGGACACCGGCATCCTGACGATCTACGAGGACAACGGCGTGGACGTCTGGTTCGAGGCTCCGATCTACGAGTCGAAGGACACCTCGCAGCCGTACCAGGGCCGAGGGATGCAGCGACAAGAGAGGCTTGAGACGCCATGATGACCCCTCGGTGCGCGTTCGGGATGGGCAGGCTCGGAGCCATCCAGCAGGGTGGCGTGGCGTTCCTCTCTGGTCTCGGGAATTGGGTCGGACACATAACATCCTTTCATCGCCTTAGCTTCGTCGTCGCTGAGATTCGTCAATCATTTGTCACCTGGGAGAGATAAAAATGGCAAGCGGAAATCCACAGATGTACGGGCAGTTCCTCTTGGATTGCTTGGACAACACCGACAACTGGGTCACGGACGATCACTACGCGATCCTCCTCACTTCGTCCCACACCTTCACCATCGGCGACACCACGCTCACCGACATCGTTGCCAACGAGATCAGCGACGGGGATTACAGCCCGCAGGATATGACCGGCGAGGCGCTCAGCGGAGCAGCCGGGACGGTGAAGTACGATGCCGATGTCGTCGATTTTGGCAACACCGTCACGATCACGGCGCGCTACATGGCGATCCTCAAGGGGACCGTGGCCGCGAAGACTGGCACCGACAAGCTGTGCTTCTCGTGCGAACTCGACGACACGACAGACAAGTCTTCGAGCAACGGTGATTTCGACGTGGACTTCCATGCCACTAACGGCCTCGTCACTGTCGCACAGACCAGTTAGGAGGTGACTCATGGCGGACGTTTACATCTACGACCCCGCCCACGACAACGACCGGGTACTGAACTACCTGCCCTCGGTGAGCGGGAGTCCCTACCTTCCGAGGGTGGGCGTCGATGTCGTGATCTACGGGAAAGGGTCTACCTTCCCGACCTTGACGGAGCCGCAGGCATACTGGCGGCACGACGCCGGGGAGATCCGCGACATGGACGCCGGGGAGAAAGCGGCCAGGGACGCCGAGATTGCTGCTCAGTGGCTTGCGAACAAGCGAGCAGGGGCACAGGCAATAATGTTGGCAGACGGGCCGCAGGGAGCCTCTAAGCGAGCGATAGCGGAGATGACGATTCGAGAGATCAACATACTCCGCGAGTGGGATCGGGACTTCCAGGCAGCGGTGGCGGCGGCTACGAGTTTCGCTGACCTTCAGGCGAGGATCGCAGCCCTGCCCTCTCTGGCGGATCGGACCTTGGCGCAAGCGAAGGCCGCTTACGATTCGATCTGCTCTGAAGGGACGGCAGACTGATGGCTAGCGGCGACACCCTTCTCGTATTCACTCCAGGGGCGGCGAGCTTCCCGTCCTCGAATGCGCCGACCATTGACACGCGCAACAACCATATGGTCCTCGACTTCGATGACACGACACAGGAGACTTGCTACTTCACCGGGGTTCTCCCTCGGCACTATGGCGGGGGTGGGCTGACGATCCTGCTGGTGTGGATGGCCGAGACTGCCACGACGGGGAACGTCGAATGGGAGACGGCTATCGAGCGGCACCAGGACGATGTAACCGACCTGGACTCCGATAGCTTCGCCACGGCTCAGGCCAGCGGCGCGGTCGCGTGTGCTTCTGTCTCTGGCGAGCCTCAGTACACCGAGACGAATACCCACACGAGCGGGGCACAGATGGACTCACTGGCGGCAGGCGAGAGCTTCCGGCTATCGGTTGCCAGGGACGCCGACGACGGGACCAACGACACGATGACCGACGACGCGGAGCTTATGAGGGTCGAGATCAAGGAGACGTAGAGAGTGGCCTACGAGTTCGACAGAACCGTCAGTCAGCGGGTCTACCTCTCTTCGGCACCCATCAGTGCCTACCCGATCACGATTTCGATGTGGGCGTATCCTGATGCGTCCTATATCGGGGAGTATGAGTGGCAAACAGGTGTCGGTGTTTTCAATGACACCAATGACTTCATTTGCTTGTACACCGAGGCTGATTGGGGACCGACACCTGCTGGCGCGGTTTGGTATGGCGGCAACAGCGACTCGTTTACTGGCTGGACGATAGAGTTTCAAGAGTGGTCGCATATTCTTGCAAGCTCTTCGAGCGACTCGAATCACCGCTTGGTTCTTCATGGCACAGATGTCGATACTTCCACCACTGCTATCAACGGAGGGTTCCCTTGGAGTCCCAATATATCCATCGGTGGCAACACCGGGTGGACTAGCGAAACGATGGTCGGAAGGATTGCCGAGGTGGGGATCTGGAACACGGCGCACCTGACGGTCGGAGAGGAACAGGCTCTTGCGTCCGGCGTGTCGCCTCTGCTTATTCGACCCGATGCTCTCGTTGCCTACGTTCCTCTGGTTAGGGACACTCGTGACCCCATCGGAGGCACAGCCTGGTCTACGTCACTCAGTCCGGATGTCGGGGTCCATGCGCCAGAGATCATCTATCCGTCCGCTCCCGAAGTCGGCGTCATCGACATCGGTTCTCGCACCCTCTACGCTTGGACGATGCACAACGCGGAGAGCGCAGGATCGAACACGGCGGCGGCAGGGTTCCGCAACCGGCATCCCGTCCGGCTATTCGATGACACGACGCAGGAGTACATCCACTTCTACGGGGTGATGCCTCGTCGGGCGCTGCGGGATCGGCTCGGGGTCAAGCTCACCTGGACTTCAGCCGCCACGAGCGGGGATGTCCGATGGGGCTGCGTATTCGAGCGGCACGAGGACGACGCGACGGATCTCGACTCGAACTCGTGGGGTGACTACACCTACCGGAGTGCCGATGCTCCGTCCTCCGCTGGCATCTCGCGGCAGGCATACATCCGGCTCGGCGGTAGGCGCAACCTTGAAGAGATCGACTCCTTGGAGCCGGGGGAATCGTTCCGTCTCTCGATCACCAGAACGCCTGCAAGCGACTCGATGGCCGACGACGCCGAACTGAAGAACGTCGAGCTTGTGGAGGTGCTGTGATGCTGTGGGGAACCGGGGCGCTGCGATCCGGCACTCTGTCGCTGGCTCAGATGATCGGCGGCAGGCACGAGCCTGGAGAGTTCGAGCTTTGGCCGTTCTATTGGGTGATGACCCGCTCGCCGCAGGACGAGGACGCAGGGGACAACTTCGGCTACTTCCACGCTCGACGCCTAGTGCTGAAGTTCGTGATGGAAGGATTGGAGCGAGGCATCCCGATTGTCGATGCCCGGATCGAGATGATCCTGCCGTGGATTCTGAAGGTGGACAAGAACCCGCGCATCGTGGTTGTCTACCGAGATCCTGTCGCAACGGCCCGAAGCTGGCGACGGTTCCGGTTCCTGACCAAGCACGACCCTTACCGGGACCACCACGTTCGGGAGGGAGACACTTGGGAGGAGCAAGCGGCGTCGTGGTGGAACGACACCTACCGTCGCATCCTCGACGCCTCGGATCAGAGGTTCGAGTTCGTGCGGTGCGAGGAGTTACCCGTCCACGAGCATGAGTCAAAGGTCACGGGAGAAGTCGAGCCGATGACCAAGATGCAGGAGGACGCTCTGCGAGAGATGACGCGGGAAGTCTACGAAGCTCTCGACATTGCTCGACAACGGTTGCCTCGGGTGGCCTGGAAGCAACTGATGACGGAGATCCGCTGATGGCGAGAGGATACGACTCTTACGCGGGGCACTCGAACAAGGTTCTTTGGTCGGCCCCTAGTCTCAGCTATCCATCTTCAGCCTTCACATTGGCTGCCAAGGGGTATCCGCTTCAAGCTGACACGGACGGGTCTTGCCTGTTCTGCCTCACCAGTCAGTCGGCGGGACATTGGGCAGCCATCGCCTACGATACCTCGACCCACGCGAACGGGCGGTGGCAGTTCCAGGCATGGGACGGGAGCCTGGCGCAGAATACGCTAGACGACACCGATTGGGTAGACGGCAAATGGTTTTCGCTTGTTGGTAGGCAACACTCAAATGTGTGGCATGAGTTTGACATCCTGCGGCTCGACACCGGGAGGACTCATAACGACAACGACAACACCTCGACCTTGAACTGGCAATACTCGACTTGGAAGTTGGTTCAAGGGAACAACGATTCCTCCTACGGCTACGACCGGGGTTGGGATGGCTATTGGGCTGAGACAGCCTACTGGAATGTCGCCCTGACCGATGCCGAGGTTGAGGCGTACCAAGATGGCTACGCCCCTCTCCTGATTCGTCCTGAGAACCTGTTGTTCTACGATCCCGGCGTGGCAGTTCTGCGCCCCGATCAAATTGCAGGAGGAACGGGGGCAGAAACGGGGACGGTCGAATCCTTCCCCCATCCTCCAGGGATCATCTACAAGGAATAGATCGTGCCTTTCGTCTTTGGTCCAGGCACGATTTCCGATTGGGTCACTTCTGACTTCTCGCAGGAGTGGGACTCGCCGCTCGATCTCAACAAGTCGAAGTGGTGGGACACCTTCTATGGTGGTTCCTCTAATTACGCCTTCCATGCCCACACGGGCGACGGCACGAAACCAGCCGACCGACTATGGATTGATGCCAACGGTTCCTTCGCAGCACAAGCAGCTATCCGCACAGAGCGATTCGACAGCGCCGATCAGTGTGCGCGGATCAAGGTTGCCGATGTCGCTAACGCTGCGATTTCTGCGGGAGCCTACTTTCGCGTTCAACACGATCCTCTCGGTGGCTCTTGCTATCGAGTTGCCATCGAGATCGACAACTTCGGCGGCAAGAAGGTCAAGTTCTCGAACTACACCAATGTCGAGACGTTCAATGTGGACATCCAGCAATCCACCTCGAACTACTCGATTCAGAACAACGACTACCTCGGCTTCGCGGTCAAAGGAACCGGAGCCTCGACCTACGCCTACTATTGGAACCTCGGCTCCTCGCTGCCCGACACTGGAGCGTGGGATGGCGTCGAAGGGGCTTCCTCGAACTGGGGCAACTACACTTGGAAGTCCTCCACGGCTCCCGGCGCGAATGCTGTGGATTCGGGGCCTCGCCTTGGGATCGCCACATACATTTTGTCCAGCGGGGACTACTACTTCGATGATTGGGGCGGCGGGGATATTGCGGAGGCAGGCGGCACTGATGTCAATGTGGTCCTTGGCTCGGGTGTCGTTGCGGTCACGGGGCAGCCCACGACCACCACCACCGACCAGAAGCTCACGCTGGGATCGGGGGTTGTCGCTGCGACCGGGCAGCCCACGACAACAACGGCTGACCAGATCCTCACGCTGGGCTCGGGTGTCGTTGCAGCAACCGGGCACGCGACGACCACAACCACGACGGCCAACGTCAACGTCGAGCTAGGCTCCGGGGTCATCGAAGCGACTGGCTACCCCGTCTCCACGTCTGCCGATCAGAATCTCACCCTCGGCTCTGGAGTTGTTGAAGCCACCGGCTACCCCGTCCAGACGACCGCCGACCAAAAGCTCACTCTGGGCGACGGCACCGTCGAGGTCACCGGACACCAGCTCACCGTCCAGACTGGGACGAGCGTCAACGTCGAGCTAGGGGCGGGCGCGGTCGAGGCGACCGGCTATCCCGTTTCCACCAAGACCGATCAATCTCTCACCCTCGGCGATGGCACTGTCGAGATCTCGGGGCAGCCGGTCAGCACGAAGGCCGATCAGAGCCTCACCCTCGGCGACGGAGTTGTCGAAGCCACCGGACACGCGACGACCACGACGACAACGATTGGCGTCTTCGTCGAGCTGGGCTCCGGGACCGTCGAAGCCAGTGGTCATGCAGTCTCGACGAAGGCGGACCAGAATCTCACCTTGGGCTCTGGGACGCAGGAGATCACGGGACACCCAACGACGACCACGACCACCGATGGCGTCCTCATCGAGCTGGGAGCGGGCCAGGTGGCGATCACTGGGCAGCCAGTCGAGACGACCGCCGATCAGAAGCTCACGCTGGGCTCGGGCGACATCGAGGCCACCGGCCACCAGATCACCGTCACCGCCACAACGGCTGGCAACGTCAACGTGGAGCTGGGCTCC
>Ga0316191_10004924_pt1 | contig 10022 bp, 9 predicted proteins | sample Eddworburr2cm_MG_FD_204928 | JGI IMG/M metagenome (GOLD analysis project Ga0316191, IMG submission 204928) | Coastal sediment microbial communities from Maine, United States - Eddy worm burrow 2 cm | ecosystem: Environmental > Aquatic > Marine > Coastal > Sediment | place: USA: Maine | collected... | reverse complement strand
ATTCCAGTCCGAATGACTGGTTTCACCAGCACCGGACGTTCGCTGCACTTTGCACGAATGTCTCAGTTGCGGACTTTGCAGCCATTCCTTTCGCGCCTCGTAAGCACTGTACCCGCTATGGCAAGGCTGGATGTTCTAAGCGCCTGTCGTGGCACTTCTTAAGGCTGCTGCCCAATCCTCAAGATGGCTATCGTGATATGGGCCTTGCTCGGACTTAAAGGTCACAACACCCTTGGCGTCGAGAACATACAAGCGCTCTGGTGCTCCGGCATAATCGTCATTTATCCGATTGTCTGGCCAATCCAAGACAACTTGGCTGTGAAAGCTGTAGGCATTTCGCCAATCATGGGCCACCTTGGCACGCTCATTAATATCTGTAGGTTGAGCGTACATAATTTTGTCGGCGCGGTTTGAGTTTGTGTTCCACCCGTCGGTCGGATGCGCTTCCAATGTGTAAACGAATACAAACTGAACCGAGCTTTCGAAGTGGCCAATCAACTGCTTCATACGCTCGGATTGCCGACGAAATATGGGACATGTGTAGCTCCCAAAAATCAACGAGACAGGCGAACCGCGACGACTCGAGAGCGTGAACAAATCGGATGAAACCTTTCCATCGTCTTTCAAAACGTGCGCTGAGAAGTCGGGAGCGGGATCACCTACGTTGGCTCGGCATCTCTCTTCCACCGCTGCCGCTTTATCGAGATAGTCAAGAAAATCAGCTTTACTTAGACCCATCTCACCTTCGAATTTGTCATCGGACATACTATCCATCTGATCACGCATACTGAATGCAATTTTGCTCATTGTTCTTCCTCCACCACGCCAAACCTACCACGCGTGGCCAACAAGTCTGTAGCGGACGTTCGCTGCGCAAGCCACGCATGTCCGACTTGCGGACTTAACGGCCGTTAGAAATTCTACGTCAATTACTGTTATCAATCCCAAAACAGCCCGTTGGCTTGGTTTGCATATTGGTTAGGTTTTCTGAAGTCAGCCTATCGAGCTGGACCAATTAAGCGAAAGCAATTTGAAAAGCACCAGGAACGCAGCAAAACTGCGCTAGATATTCTTCGGCAACCGCAAGATCTAAGATGACTCTGATTGCGAAATGAGCCGTTTTGGACAATGCTTGGAGAATGACTCGCCCAAAACTGTCCATCCGACCTGCCCGAAAATCCGACCTTGCTGCACTAATCGCGCTTTACGGAGATGATGAATTAGGGGTGACGCGGGAAGCGACGGAAACAGATGAGGCCTATCAAAGCGCCTTTGACGCAATTGAGGCAGATCCTAACCATATGCTTGTGGTTGGTGAACGGGATGGAAAGATCTTCGCCACACTCTTGCTGTCCTTTCTTCCCGGCTTGTCGCGGCACGGCGCGTGGCGTGCGCAGATCGAAGCAATGCGTGTCTCGGGGGCCTCACGTGGGCAGGGCATCGGCCAAGAATTGCTTGACTGGTCGATCGAAAAGGCCCGGCAACACGGATGTACGTTGGTCCAACTGACCTCGGATCGCCGCCGCACTAATGCGCATCGGTTTTACGAACGCGCCGGGTTCGAACCCACCCATTTTGGATACAAGATGTCACTGGAGACAACATGACCGAGTTTCCCGTCTTTGACGGTCACAATGATCTTGTCCTGCGCCTGCTGCGCGGGGACATCACTGCCGACGATGTGGTGTCTGGTCTGCCGGACGGTCACATCGATAAGCCGCGTGCGCAGAAGGGTGGGTTCGGCGGCGGCATGTTCGCGATCTTCGTGCCAAGCCCCGGTGACAAAGCCTTGCGCCACTATGAGATGCGCAATCCGCCCTATGACATCCCATTGCCAGATCAGGTAAGCGAGGCCACGGCCACCGATTGGACCGAGTGCGGATTTGATGCGTTGAACGATCTGGCTACCGCCGGTGCCATCCGTATTTGCCGCACCGCGCAAGAAGTAGAAGACGCCTTGCCTGCCCCAGAGATGGCCGCCGTCATCCATATAGAAGGAGCCGAGGCGGTTGACCGCGACTTCGTGAAACTGAATGCGTGGTTTGACAGGGGCCTCCGGTCCCTAGGTCCAGTCTGGAGCCGCGACACCGTTTGGGGGCATGGTGTGCCGTTTCGCTATCCGTCCGATCCAGGCATTGGCACGGGCCTGACAGAGGCTGGCAAGGCGCTGATCCGCGAATGCAACCGTCTGAAAATCATGGTCGATCTGTCCCACCTTAACGCCAAAGGCGTCGATGACGTGGCGCGGATAACCGATGCGCCCCTGGTCGCAACTCATTCTAACGCGTGGGCGGTCTGCCCGCAGTCGCGCAACCTGACCGACCGCCAACTTTCAATGATCCGCGACAGCGATGGAATGGTTGGCATTAATTTCGCGAGTGCCTTCTTACGGCCAGACGGCCGGATGGATTCAGAGTTTGAGCTTGACATCATGCTCCGACACTTCGACCATCTGCTCGACAGCGTGGGTGAAGATCGGGTCGGCTTAGGTTCCGATTTCGACGGTGCGCTTGTCCCGGACAGTATCGGGGACTGCGCAGGATTACCCAATCTGGTCACTGCACTGCGGTCTCATGGTGTGGATGATGGCCTTATGGCCAAAATCACGCATGGGAATTGGCTAAGGGTTCTGCGGGAAACGTGGGGCAAATAATAAATACTTAACGGGGACTTACACCATGAAAAAATCATTCGTTGCAGCAGCCGTTGCATCTCTTCTGGCCGTTGGCGTTGCCGTGCCCAGCTTTGCGGAAACACCGCCGAACATGCTGGTCATTGCGAACCGAATTGACGACATCAAGACATTCGATCCCGCCGAAAGCTTTGAATTCGCAGGCGCCGACGTGAGCCGGAATGTCTATCAGAAGTTGGTCAACTTTGACCCGCTGGATCTTGATGCGGGCTACCAGCCTCAGCTTGCTGAAAGTTGGGATATTTCCGAAGACGGCATGACCATCACCTTTACCATGGCGGACAGCAATGTCTTTGCGTCCGGCAATCCGGTAACGGCCAAAGACGCTGAATTCTCGCTGCGCCGCGCCGTGACGTTGAACAAGACACCGTCTTTCATCCTAACGCAGTTCGGCTTCACGCCGGAAAACGTGGAACAGACTGTCGTGGCGCCTGATGACAAGACACTCGTTCTGACGCTTGATAAGCCTTACGCGCTGTCCTTCGTGCTGAACTGTCTGACCGCGACCATCGGCGGTATCGTCGATATGGAAACGGCGATGGCGAACGAAGTCGATGGCGACATGGGCAACGAATGGCTGCGCACGAACACAGCAGGCTCCGGCCCCTACAAGGTGGTCGATTGGAAGCCGAGCGAAAGCGTCCTAATGGACCTCAATCCCAACTACGGTGGTGACGCACCGGCAATGGAACGGGTGATTGTTCAGCACATTCAGGAAAGCGCGACCCAGCGCCTGCAGCTTGAGCGCGGCGATATTGACGTGGCGCGCAACTTGTCGCCCGAAGATGTGGCGGGGCTTGAAGGCGTTGAAGGCGTCAAAATCATCGATGAACTACGCGGCCGTTTGATGTATTTCGCGGCCAACCAGAAAAAAGATATGCTGGCCGACCCCAAGGTCATCGAAGCGCTCAAACTGGCAACAGATTACGAAGGCATGTCTGGCTCTTTCCTCAAGGGGCAGTACACCGTGCATCAGGCCTTCCTGCCGCGGACCTTCTTGGGGGCGTTGGAAGAAAAGCCCTTCGCCTACGACATGGATGCCGCCAAAGCCGCGCTTGCGGCCTCTGCATACCCGAATTGTGGCCCAATCAAAATCTCGGTCCGCGACGCGCAAGAACGTCTGGACATTGGTCAGTCACTTCAGAATACATGGGGCCAGCTTGGCTGTGACATCGAACTGATCGTCGGCACAGGTGCGCAAACGCTGGACCGGTATCGTGCGCGCGAGCATGATATCTATCTTGGTGCATGGGGCCCGGATTATCCTGACCCGAACACCAATGCGGGCACCTTCGCCTTCAACCCCGACAACTCGGATGAAGCGGGCGCAACAGGTCTTCTTGCATGGCGCAACGCTTGGGGCATTCCTGAAATGAGCGAAAAGACCCTTGCTGCCGTGGTGGAAAACGACACGGCCACTCGTGCCGAGATGTATCGCGAATTGCAGCGCGAACATCAGCAGATCAGTCCGTTTGGCGTGATGTTCCAGCAGATCGAACAGAACGGAATGGGCGCAAGCGTCGAAAACTTCGTCGCCGGTGGCGCGACAACGGCTGTCTCTTACTGGGTCATCACCAAGTAAATGGCGGATACAACACATGGCGAAGGACGGCTTGGGCCGTCCTTTCCTCCTTGGCTGAAGAAAACGCTGACGACGGCTGCCACCGTTGCAGCGACAGTCCTCGGCCTTCTCTTTGTGACCTTCATGATCGGCCGCGTGATGCCGATCGACCCGGTTCTGGCAGTGATCGGCGAACGGGCGACACAAGAACAATATAATCAGACGTTCCGCGATTTGGGTCTGGATCAGCCGCTTTTGGTGCAGTTCTGGATTTACGTCACGGACGTGCTGCAAGGCGATTTCGGCAAATCCATCCGCACTGGCCAAGACGTCACCACCGATATTGGCCGCGTGTTTCCCGCGACGCTGGAACTTGCCACGCTCGGCACCTTGTTTGGCGTCGTTCTGGGTGTACCACTGGGGGTGATCGCCGCCGTGCGCCGGGGAAGCTGGATAGACCAGCTGGCTCGCTTTGTCGGGCTCATCGGATATTCCATGCCAATCTTCTGGCTGGGACTTGTGGGGTTGCTGTTGTTTTACGGCATCCTTGGCTGGGTAGCGGGTCCTGGGCGATTAGGCATCTTTTATCAGGGCATTGTCGAACCAATCACCGGGATGCTTTTGGTCGATAGCGCCTTGCGCGGCGAATGGGCGGTGTTCCGCGACGCATTTTCGCACATCATCCTGCCAGCATCCTTGCTCGGATATTACAGCCTTGCCTATATCAGCCGCATGACGCGGTCGTTCATGCTGGAACAGCTTGGTTCGGAATACGTCACGACTGCGCGGGTCAAGGGGCTGAGCGAATGGCAAGTGGTCTGGGGTCATGCCTTCCGCAACATCCGCATCCAGTTGGTGACAGTGATCGCGCTGGCTTATGCTAACTTGCTCGAAGGGTCCGTCCTGACCGAGATCATCTTTGCTTGGCCGGGGCTAGGGCAATATATCACCACGTCGCTTCTGGCGAATGACATGAATTCGGTGCTGGGCGGGACCATCGTGATCGGCACGATCTTTGTCGGAATCAACATCTTTTCTGATCTACTTTACCGTTTCTTCGATCCGAGGTCCAAATGAGCACATCGCAAGGTTTGCGCAACTGGCTTTTGAGCGAAGAGCCGACCTCCCGCCGACAGGCGCGGTTTGCGTCGTGGTATAAGGGATGGCTGACGCTGCGCTCGAACAAACTAACGATGTTCGGCCTTTACGTGCTGGCCTTTCTTCTCCTGTGCGCCATCTTTGCGCCGGTTCTGGCGACACATGATCCGTTTGCGCAGGACTTGGGGCAGCGCTTGCTGAAGCCGGGCGAAAACGGTCACCTCTTTGGCACTGACAGTCTGGGGCGGGATATCTATTCGCGGCTACTCTATGGTGCCCGGATTTCGATCTACATTGTTTTGCTTGTGGTCATGGTCGCGCCTTTGGTGGGGCTTATCGTTGGCACCGTGTCGGGCTATGCGGGGGGCTGGATCGACGTTCTGCTGATGCGGATCACTGACATTTTCCTAGCCTTTCCTCGCCTTATCCTTGCGCTGGCCTTTGTGGCCGCGTTGGGGGCCGGGATCGAAAACGCAGTGCTCGCAATCTCGCTTACCGCATGGCCGCCTTACGCACGGATTGCGCGGGCCGAAACGCTTACAATTCGAAATTCGGACTACATCCACGCGATCAAGCTTCAGGGCGCTGGTCCCTTTCGCATTGTCACAAAGCATATCTGGCCGCTCTGCATTTCGTCTCTGGTTATCCGCGTGACGCTCGACATGGCGGGGATAATCCTGACGGCGGCAGGTCTTGGTTTCCTTGGCCTTGGCGCACAACCGCCCAGCCCGGAATGGGGTGCGATGATCTCAGAAGGGCGTAAGTACATCCTTGACTACTGGTGGGTCGCCACGATCCCGGGCATCGCGATTTTTGCCATCAGCCTTGCCTTCAACTTGCTGGGCGACGGCCTGCGTGACGTGCTTGACCCCAAAGAGGACAATTCATGACCGACGCGCCGCTTCTGGATTTGGAAAACCTTTGGGTGAAGTTCCGCACCCGCTCTGGTGTTTTTGACGCTGTGCGAGGGATTTCTTTTACGCTGGGTAAAGAACGTCTTGGCATCGTCGGAGAAAGCGGTTCTGGCAAATCTATGACCGGCCGTGCCGTATTGCGCCTGATCCGCCCACCCGGCTTTATCGAGGCCGACAGGCTGGACGTGCACGGCGAAGACATCCTTTCCCTGCCGGAAAAGCGGATGCGCCAGCTGCGTGGCGGACGGGTGTCGATGATTATGCAAGACCCCAAGTTCTCGCTGAACCCTGTGATGACCGTCGGCCAACAATTGGTTGAAGCCCTGCGCGCCCACGAAAAGGTCTCTCGCAGCGAGGCACATAAACGCGCGTTAGAGGTGCTCGACGAAGTCGCGATCCGTGATCCCAAGCGGGTTTTTGACCTTTATCCGCACGAGGTGTCGGGCGGCATGGGCCAACGCATTATGATCGCCATGATGCTGCTGCCAAACCCCGAGATCCTGATCGCGGATGAACCCACCTCGGCATTGGACGTGTCGGTGCAGCTACAGGTGCTCGACATCATTGACAAGCTTGTGCGCGACCGTGGCATGGGGCTGATGTTCATCAGTCACGACCTGAACCTTGTGGCCAAGTTTTGCGACCGCATCATCATCATGTACGCAGGCCGAATTGTCGAGACCTGCAAGGCAGGCGAACTGCGGAATGCACAACATCCCTACACGTTAGGTCTACTCAATTCGGTGCCCGATCTGGAACACCCGCGGGATCATCTTGAGGTGCTCAAACGCGACCCGGCTTGGCGCGAGGCCCCCTCTGTGAGTGCCCGCGTATGAGTGCGATTTCGATCAACAATCTCTGTGTCTGGTTCGGCGTCGGCGCCGAGCGGTCCTACGCCGTGCAAGATGTCAGCTTTGACGTGGCCGATGGCGAAAGCTTCGGGTTGGTCGGTGAAAGCGGGTCCGGCAAATCAACGATCCTGCGGGCCATCGCCGGGCTTGCACCCACGTGGTCAGGTAAAATGAGTGTCGCGGGTGAAACGCTCGGGCCGAAACGCAGTAAGTCGTTTTACAGCAAGGTCCAGATGGTCTTCCAAGACCCCTACGCGTCGCTTCACCCTCGCCAAACCGTAGACCGCGTATTGTCAGAGGCAATGAATCTGCACGGCGTTGAGAATATCGACAGGCGCATCGGTCGCTTGCTGGATGATGTCGGCCTCGGACCAGGTTTTCGCTTTCGCTATCCGCACCAGCTGTCAGGAGGCCAACGCCAACGCGTTGCCATCGCCCGTGCGCTCGCTTGCGATCCGTCGATCCTTTTACTAGACGAACCGACCTCTGCACTAGATGTCTCGGTGCAGGCCGAAATCCTCAACCTGCTGGTCGACCTGAGGCGCGAGCACAAGCTGACCTATGTAATGGTTTCGCACGATCTGGGGGTCGTCGGCCACCTGTGTGAACGCATCGGCGTGATGAAAGGCGGTCGCTTCGAAGAAGTCCTCACCGTCGACGCCATGCGCCGCTCAGAGGCCCAATCGCCCTACACGCAACACTTGCTGGAAAGTTCGATCAACTCGATCCGGTGAACTTTGCGTGGGATTACTCACCGGCATCGTCAATAGTCCGACCAGATACCTGTCGTCATTTTTGGTTTTTTAACGAATGGCGCACCTTGGTGCTTCGTGCAACGAAAGTCCGGAATCCGCCCTTCACGTCAGAGGCTGCGAGATGCATGAACGGTAATAATGGGCTCAAGCACTAAATCGCTTCGCGATAGGGCGCTTGTGGCAGGTGTTGCGTTTAGTCGGGATTTGTTTCGCGGATTGTTAGGTTGGGAGTTTGCTGTTGGTCGAGGTGATTTTGCCTCGGTTGACAGAGGGTTTTCCCATGAACATTCAGCACACTACACACGTCTCTCCCCTTCGCGTCCGCATGATCGCGGATATGTCGGCGCGCAATCTGGGACCCGCGTCGCAGGTTGGTCATTTGCGGGCTTGCAAGAGGTTTGCGGCCTGGCTGGGGCGGTCGCTGGAGACGGCTGAGCCAGATGATGTGCGCGATTTTCAGCGGCATCTGATTGAGACCGGCACCAGCATCTGCACCCGCAACCGCACGATGACCGGGGTGAAGTTTCTGTTCCGGGTCACGCTGCGGCGGCATGATCTGGTGGCTGAGATTTTCAGCTTGAAGGAACCGGTGAAGATCCCGCAGGTCCTGAGCCGGAACGAGGTCAAACGTATCTTACTCATGGCTCCGAACCTCAAGGCACGGGTGATGCTGTCGCTTGCTTATGGCTGCGGGATGCGTGCGGGCGAAGTTGTCAGGCTGCGGGTCGGCGATATCGATGGGGAGCAGAAGATCATCCGCATCGTACAATCCAAAGGCCGCAAGGATCGCAATGTGATGTTGCCCGGCGATATTCTGGGCTTGCTGCGCGATTGGTGGAAGGAACGCCCCACCAGCCAGGACGCGGGCGTGGCGGGACCCGACCGGGTGATCTTTCCCGGCTATAACGGCAAGCACCTGTCGCCGCGCCAGATCTCGCGACTGTTCAGGCAGGCGGCCAAGGCGGCAGGCATCACGAAGCCGGTTACATTGCATACGCTCCGGCACAGTTTTGCCACGCACCTTTTGGAGCGCGGTGTCGATATCCGGGTGATCCAGGCCCTGCTCGGACACACCAAACTGACCACGACAGCGCGGTATGCCAGCGTTGCTACGGGCATGATCTCGGCGGTGGAAAGCCCGCTGGACAACCTGAACCAGGCAGCCAAACGCAAGAGAAGCAAGAACGGGTCTTCGTAGCCCGCCTTGTCGCGCCGACCACTGGAGGTCGCGGATATCTTCCGCACCTATGGTGCTGCGTATCGCATGGCCAATGCAGGCCATATCAGCTTTGATCGGCTAAAGGTGATGAGCGCTATCGAGCGGTGCCGTACGGCGGCGCTTGGCGGTCATATCGCGCGCTGCGCTGACTGCGCGCATGAGCACATCGCCTATAATTCCTGTCGGAACAGACACTGCCCAAAGTGTCAGGCGGGAACGGCAAAGATATGGCTGGCTGCACGCGAGGCAGAGTTGCTGCCCGTGCGCTACTTTCATTTGGTCTTTACGCTGCCCAAGCCGATCGCCGACATCGCCCACCAGAACAAACGTGAGATTTACAACCTGCTGATGCGGATCAGCGCGGATACTGTCATCAAGATTGCCGCCGATCCCAAGCACCTTGGCGCTCGTGTTGGCATCACGTCGGTACTGCACACCTGGGGCTCAGCAATGACCCATCACCCGCATGTCCACATGATCGTGCCGGGTGGGGGCTTGTCGGCGGATGGCGCAAATTGGATCACCAGCCGCAAGAACTTCTTCCTGTCCGTGCGGGTCCTGTCCCATTTGTACCGGCGGCTCATTCTGGAAGGGCTGGCGAAGCGACACAAGGCCGGGAAACTGCAGTTCTTCGGCGACCATGCCGAGCTTGCCGATCCCGAAGTATTCGTCGCTTTCCTGCAGCCGCTGCGCAAGATCGACTGGGTTGTGTATGCCAAGGAACCCTTCGCCGGACCCAAAGCGGTGCTGGCCTACTTATCGCGCTACACCCACCGTGTCGCAATTTCCAACAGCCGATTGATCCGCTTCGACGCGGAAAGCGTGACCTTCAAGGTGAAGAACTACCGCCTGAATGGCCCCAAACGACACACCACCATGACGCTCGCAACCGAGGAATTCATCCGACGGTTCCTGATCCACGTCCTGCCCAA
>Ga0316191_10004923_pt1 | contig 10023 bp, 8 predicted proteins | sample Eddworburr2cm_MG_FD_204928 | JGI IMG/M metagenome (GOLD analysis project Ga0316191, IMG submission 204928) | Coastal sediment microbial communities from Maine, United States - Eddy worm burrow 2 cm | ecosystem: Environmental > Aquatic > Marine > Coastal > Sediment | place: USA: Maine | collected... | reverse complement strand
ATCGGCATACTCATTTAGCAGGGCTTCCGCATGCGTGAAAGGAAGCTTCATACGGTGAAAGAGCGGGCGAAAGAGATGGCTGTTTTCCGCTTTCAGCTCAGTAACAATATTATTAAATAGCATGTCGATCTTTTTGATCTGTTTGGCACGACTGTCGTAACGATCCAGAAGATCGCCTGCCTTCAACAGAACTTCACCATAGCTGCATGCCACGCTTCCATACTCAGAGGGATCGAGAGCTGGTGAAATGGTACTCAATGAGAGCGCCTGTTGTTTCTGTTTCAGTTCCGCATATGAGGTATCGGCAAGCGTTTTGTCATGAATCTCAACGGTTTTCCCCATCAGCGCCATCAGGTTACGCAGTGAGTAGAGAGCATGCTGAATATCATGATGAGCATGATTCGTCTGATGGGTTGTGGGAAATAGTGCGAATTTTCCGGAGTGATTGTCGTCAGGGTAGGTGGTACCACAGAGGTAGAAATCTCCGCCATAGATATTCTGGCCGAAAAACTCTCCACCAAGCTGTTTGGTGATATCCGAAATCTGTAGCGGTTCACTGCCAACGGTTACGGAATAGGATATATCCGGCTTGATCAGGTCTTCATCATTCCATAGTCGGGAGTCTGCAAAACGGTGCTGTTTGCTGTGGTTGCTCTCTTTAGGACGCTCCCAGATACCAAGGAAGTAGTAGTGCTCAGAAGCGAGCGAATCATCCTGGAGTGATATGATGATGGTATAAGTTCGATTTTCCCATTGCGTATCGAAGGCAAGGATATCCTCTTTCCACTGAATGCTGGCATTTTGCATGCCAAGCAGGCTGAGCATCGAGATGCAGTTGCCGACAAACGCCTCTTTGCTGTGACTCTGTTTGTTGTAGGCCCACACCTGACCATTCAGGGGTAGCTTATTGGGCTCAAGAATTCGATCCTTTAGCGAAAGCGAGTGCAGCAGAAGTGATTTAGACATGGTTTCTCCTGAATAGTATTGAGAGGCAGGATTTCTCCTGCCTCCCATTTCGTCAACGACAATCCACTAAATGGATGGGTGTTGTAGATTATCGTATCAGAACTCTTACTTCCTTGATTGAGTAAACTCAGGATATGCGTCAAGACCGCATTCTCCGATATCAAGGCCTTCATACTCCTCTTCTTCGCTGACACGAATGCCGAAAACAGCCTTCACGATCATCCAGACGATGAAGCTGGTTGCGAATACCCATGCGAAGATCACGCCGATGCCGAGCAACTGAGCCGACAGGGTTGCATCAGGGTTGCTGATACATACAGCCAGCAAGCCCCAGATGCCGACAACACCGTGTACGGAGATGGCACCAACCGGATCATCAATCTTGAACTTGCGATCAATGGTAATAATGGATGCGACTACAAGCAGGCCACCCATAGCACCAATCAACGTTGCCAGTTCAGGCGATGGGGTTAGCGGTTCTGCAGTAATTGATACCAGGCCAGCCAGTGCACCGTTAAGTGCCATGGTCAGATCTGCCTTGCCAAACCAGAGGCGTGCAAAGATCAGTGCTGCGATACAACCGCCAGCAGCAGCCATGTTGGTGTTTACAAAAACCAGAGCCGTTGCGTTGGCTTCAGCAATATCAGAAACCTTGAGCTCCGAACCACCGTTAAAGCCGAACCAGCCCATCCAGAGGATGAATGTGCCCAGTGTGGCCAGAGGAAGGTTGGCACCAGGGATAGCGTTTACCGAGCCATCCTTGTTATATTTCCCTTTACGTGCGCCAAGCAGAAATACACCTGCAAGGGCCGCAGCAGCACCAGCCATGTGAACAACACCAGAACCAGCAAAGTCGAGGAAGCCAGCCTGATCAAGGAAGCCGCCGCCCCATTTCCACATGCCCTGCAATGGATAGATGAAAGCGGTGAATACCATTGCAAAAGCAAAGAATGCCCAGAGCTTCATACGTTCAGCCACAGCACCTGATACGATCGACATAGCTGTTGCTACAAACACAACCTGGAAGAAGAAATCCGACAGGTTGGAGTAGTAGGGAGCGTCATCGCCACCAGCCAGTACAGCTGCAGCATCGTTATCACCACCCAAGCCAAAGCTTAGGACATCCGGCAAAAATCCGCTGGCAGAGTCGCCATACATAATGTTGTAACCAACGAGCATGTACATGACACATGCAATCGAATAGAGGACGATATTCTTGGTGAGAATTTCGGCCGTGTTTTTGGATCGGACAAGCCCTGCTTCCAGCATTGAGAAGCCGGCTGCCATCCACATAACGAATGCGCCCATGACAAGAAAGTAAAAGGTATCAAGTGCGTATTTTACTTGGAGAATATCTCCTGTTATCTGTTCCATTTTGCTCTCCTGTTAGCTCAGTGCTTCGGCGTCTTCTTCACCCGTACGAATACGGATAACACGCTCGATATCACTGATAAAGATTTTTCCATCGCCGATCTTACCGCTGTTTGCCGCCTCTCTGATGGCATCTACAACGGAATCCACTTTATCTGCCGTTACAACAATAGTGACTTCGGTTTTAGGCACGAAGTCGACGTTATATTCGGCTCCGCGGTAGAGTTCTGTGTGTCCCTTCTGGCGACCATGGCCCCGGACTTCTGTGACAGTCAGCCCGGTTACATCCAACGCCAGCAGGGCATCTTTCACATCATCGAGTTTGAACGGCTTGATGATGGCTCGAATTATTTTCATGATTGCTCCTCCTGAGTTTTTATCTTGGTAAAGTAGTGGGGGCAGAGAGCTGCCCCCACAGTGTCAATTAGTAGCTAAAGTTTACGCCTGCGATGAATTCACTCTTCACTGGTACGCCGTAGATGTAGCGCTCACCATCAGCCTGTTTCTTCGCCAGTGGGTAGGTGAAGGTCAGAGATGGAGTCATGGTTGTACCGGCCACCTCGATATCCTTACTGATACCGATGGCTGCAAGGCTCAAGCCGTCCTTAAAGGTGTCGACTGCGCCGATAGGGCGGTTGACAACGTCGTTTTTCCAGTTTGCGTAGGAGATGGTGCCGGAGACATCAAAACCTGATACAGAGGTGGAAAGGCCGAGGTCAATCCACAGATCACCTGCCAGATATGCCTTGCTCTGACTGTCAGAGACTGTGTAGTAAGCAGTCAAAGAAGGGGAGAGGAAGGTGTCATATGAAAGGCCGGCATAGATCTCCGGGAAGTTGGAGGCTGAGTCGTAGAGGTATGTATATGCAATACCACCAACCGAATAGCCCAGCCCTGTGTCACCAATGTTACCGGAGTAGTCCAGAGTCCAGTCGAATTCAACGACATCTTTACCTAAGTACTGAGGTGCAGCAGCCGGGTAGGTGTTGGAGAACCAGACGCCTGCTGAAAGGCCTCCCATTGAGACGCCCAGATCACCCTGTACAGCAGTAGAGTTAACTGTCTGCTCTACACCACGCCATACGTACTGGCTGTATGCACCGATGTCACCACTGATGGCTACATCTTCTGCCTGTGCTGCTGAAACCGTGAGACCCATGGCAAGTAGCACTGCTGTGGAAAGTTTCATGATTGTTTTAGTCATAATTTAAAGCTCCTTTTTTTGTCTGGACGGAAAGTGTTCCGCCCTGTTGCCATATCTATTAGCAGAAGGCATGCCAGAACGTTGTTTTGTAGAATTCGTTGAAAATAAAGGGTTTATATATTTCCTCCATTAAACAATCGCCTAATAAATAGGCGATAGTGCCTATTTATTAATCACAAAGAGGGAGTGTCGCTACTGAATTGTTGCTGTTATCTTTCGCATTACTGAATTCAAGTGGAATTCAAAAGGAGATCATAATATGCCGGTACAGTTTGATTATGCCGTTTGGGGCGTCTTTTTTGCGGCGCTACTCTATGTTTTGGGAAATGGCGTTTGGGTGAATCATCTGGTGCGTGAAAAAAACTGGCTGGGCTGGGCATTGTGGTCTGTTCTGGGCGCTGTTCTGCTTGTGGTTGCCGCACTGTTTGAGGCGAGGCTTGATCAAACAGGTAATATGGGGGCAGTTGAAAGACTTACCAGTGTTGATCCTGAAAACCACTGGATTGCTCTGGGGTTGTTTGCGCTTATGTCTGTACCTGGAGCGGCGTCGGTGCTGCTCAAGCAGAGTGTCCGGTGGACCAGAGTAACACTGTTGCTGCCTGCTATTCTTCTTTTCATTCCTATTGGTAAGCAGCTGGGTAATCCTGATGACAACTATCTTCTATTGAGTGTGGGAACAACTTTGGTGGTCTGTACCGTGCTGTTTCTATGGCAGATGCTGCTGGATTGTGAGCCAGAGCAGGCTCTTAAAAGTGAAGGTTAAGGGGGCAGGGCAATGAAACATGCACAGTCGCGGGCTTCGACGCTTGTTGAGGCGCTGCCCTATCTGCAGCGGTTTGCCGATCAGACCATTGTGATCAAATATGGTGGCAATGCCATGGTTGAAGAGGAGTTGAAGCGGAGTTTTGCTACCGATATCACGTTGCTGAAGCAGGTAGGGATCAATCCGGTAGTGGTTCATGGCGGCGGCCCCCAGATCGGCAAAGTACTCGCGCAGGTCGGCAAAGAGGCAAAATTTATCGATGGTATGCGGGTTACTGATACCGAGACGATGGATATTGTCGAAATGGTTCTGGCCGGCAGGGTAAATAAAGAGATTGTTGCCAATATCAACTCTGTAGGCGGCAAGGCCGTTGGTCTTTCAGGTAAGGATGGTGGCCTGATCTGTGCTGATAAGATGACAGTGGAACGGGATGCCCCAGAGCTGGATGTACCTGAAATCATTGATATCGGGCATGTCGGGCAGGTGAGGAAGATCAATCCGCAGATCCTGCATGTGCTGGAGAGCGACCGGTTTATACCGGTGATTGCGCCGGTCGGTTACAACGTTGCGGAAGGGCAGAGCTACAATATCAATGCAGACCTGGTTGCCGGAGCTGTGGCTCAGGCGCTGGGTGCGGCCAAGCTTATTCTGCTGACCGATGTGCCGGGTGTGCTGGATGAGAACAAGGAGCTTCGCTCCAGGTTCAGTGCCGTGGAAGCGCGGGATTGGATCAAACGGGGAACCATTTCCGGAGGCATGATTCCCAAGGTGAACTGCTGCCTGGATGCTGTTGAGCATGGCGTCTCACGAGCCCATATCATTGATGGCAGGGTTCCTCATGCGCTGTTGCTGGAAGTGTTTACGGATGAAGGCGTTGGTACTGTCTTCACTGCCGATTGATTAGCACTTGCTAATATAATAGAGTTGCGGCTATAGTTCGACCTATGCAACAGATACCAGAAGCAAACATTAAAGATGCCGCACAGGGGCTAAGAGCCATTGCACATGAGTTGCGGTTGGCAGTTCTATGCCATCTGATTAGTGGCCCGATGTGTGTTCATGAGCTGATGGAGGCGACCGGCGCTTCACAGTCAAATCTATCCCAGCATCTGTCCAAGATGCGCTTGATGGGAATCATCACCAATGAAAAACGTGGCCAACAGGTCTATTATAGAATTCCCAATCAGGAGTTTTTGAGTCTTGTTGAGGTTTTGAAAAGAATCTATTGTCCGGAGGCGTGCGCACCGGGTATTGGTGAGGTGTGATCGGTGTTTTTTTGCCCTAATATATCAGCATTTCGTTATGTATTAATATTACTTTCAGCGGCGCTCATTGTGCCGTCGATAGCAATGGGTGGGGGAGTAACCACCCTGAAAGAGAGCATCTCTTTTGCCCTTGAGCACAATCGCATGCTGGCGGTCTCAGCCAGTGGTGTGGATCGGGCAGAAGCTGGTGTTGATATGGTGACGGGCAGGATGCTGCCCCGCGTTGATGTTTCAACCGGATTTTCCCGTACCAATTCACCGCTGGGCTCGTTCGGATCAAAGTTGCAACAGCAGCGTATTACTGCAGCTGATTTTTCACCTGCCACGCTAAATCAACCCGGTTATGTGAATAATTATCAGTCACGCATGGGCCTGACGATGCCGCTGTTTGCAGGCGGAGCAATGTGGTCCTCCCGTGCCAGTGCCAGAGAGCAAGCTGATGCCAGCGCGCTCGATTTTGAATTTCATAAACAGCGGCTGATTTACCAGACCATTGCCGCCTACGTTCACTCAAGGCAGGCGCTGGCTCAGGTTGATGCCAGAAACCACGCAGTGAAGGCTGCAGAGAAGCGTTGGCAGGATGCTGAGGCGCTGCAAAAGCGTGGCATGGCGATTAAAAGTGATGTGATGGATGCGCATGTGCATGTGTTGCGCTCGCAAGTGGCGTTGAGCGAAGCCGAGAATGTTTATGCGGCCAGCCTTGAGTCGTTGCGTCTGATTTTGGGCATGGATGAGCAAGCTTCACTGAATGCCTTTGAGGAGCCGCATCTGAATTTTTCACCCGAGCCTGTGGAGCAGATGCTGGATGAGTATGAAGATCGCCGTGGTGATCTGCGTGCAGTTAAAAACAGATTGGAGGCTGCCGGGTATGATCGCAGGCAATCTCAATCCGCCTACCTTCCCCGCGTCGATCTGATGGCTGCGCAGGAGTGGAACAATGAGAAGTTCGGACTTCGCAATCGCAATGCCATGATTGGTGTGAATATGACGATGAACATCTTCTCCGGTGGCGAAGACCTGGCCAGGGTACGCGCTGCAACTTCCGATCAGGTCATGCTGGAGCTTCAGCTTGCGGACAAACGTCAGCAGGCAGGCAATGAGATCAAGCAGGCCTACCGCAGTCTGAAGATGGCTGAGCAGCGTTTTCAGAGTGAGTCGGAAGCTTTTAACCAGACCGCTGAATCCTTACGAATCAAATCCCTGAGACATGCGCAGGGATTGGAGAAGACATCAGATCTTCTTGATGCTCAGGTTAGAGCGGATGCGTCCGAAATGGCACATATCCGTGCCAAATATGATTTGATTACTGCCAAAGCAGCACTGCTTCTGGCTGCCGGAACACTGGATCAGGAGGTGGTTCAATGAGCCTCATACCGCACACGATTTTCAAACGGGCAGGGTTGCCTGTTCTGCTGCTGGCTGCTGCAACTCTTATGGCATGCTCGGATGATGAAGTGGCCTCGTTGGAGAAGAATGCAGATTCTGTAGCCTCTACATTCAAGGTGGCTACGCTGGATATGCCTATCGCCTATGTCACCAGCGGCACGGTGACCTCTGATCATCGTGTTTCAATCAGTTCCCGTATCTCCGGCTATATCCGCGAACTTCGCGTTCGCGAAGGTGATTCGGTGCAGGAGGGTCAGGTACTGGTGCAGGTTGACCCTGTAGATGCCAAGCAGGCTCTGATTCAGGCCAAGGCTGATCTGGCCGATGCCGAAGCCGATCTGAAACGTTATGATGAATTGCTCAAGGCAGGTGCTGTGACAAGTCAGCAGGCCGAGAAGGTGCAGCTTCGCTATAAAGTGGTGAAATCGCAGGTTGAGCAGGCACGTAACCAGTTAAGCTATGCCGAAATACGATCTCCGGTTGCCGGAGTTGTGGTTGAAAAACGGTTGAGTCAGGGTGATCTGGCTGCTCCCGGTATTGCGATTCTGACCCTCGAAGATCCGACCAGTCTGCTGGTTGAAACCTATGTATCCGAACGTTTTGTCAGTCAGATTCACGAAGGTGATCAGGTAGATATTAAAATCGCCTCTCTGGAGCGCACCTTTCAGGGTGTCGTGCGTCAGGTGGTTCAGGCTGCTGATCCAGTATCGCATCAGTTTCTGGTAAAGACCGCGCTTCCGGCTTCGGCTGAAATTCATCCGGGCATGTATGCACAGACCGGATTCCATGTTGGCACGCGTCAGGCACTTGTGATTCCAAAGGCAACCATTGTCTCGCGTTCAGGTCTGGACGGGGTGTATCTGCTTGATGAGGCCTCTGTTGCACAGTATCGCTTACTGCGTCTGGGTATGGAGCAGGGTGATCAGGTTGAGGTGCTGGCGGGCCTGCGCGAAGGCGATCTGATTGCATGGAGTGGTAATCCTGCCTTGAAGAGTGGTATGAAAGTTCAAGCTGCTGGAAACGGACAGTAAACATGCAAGAGGAAGAGATTGTGGAGAACTTATCTTCGGATAAGGAACCGTTGAATATCGCCGGTCGGCTCGGACAGATAGCGATGGGAAGCAACCTGACGCCGATTATCAGTATGCTGATTTTTCTTCTGGGCCTGGTGGCGCTTACGATCACCTCGCGTGAAGAGAATCCACAGATTGATGTGCCTGCAGCCAATGTGATTGTACAGATGCGCGGTGCAAGCCCTGAAGAGGTTCAGAATCTGATCGTTCGCCCCATGGAGATGATCCTGCGTGAAATGACAGGCGTGGAGCACACTTACGGTACAGCCATGGACTCTCTGGGTGTCGTCACCGTGATGTTCAAGGTGGGCGAAGATAAGGAAGCCAGTCTGGTCAAGTTGTATGACAGGATTATGCACAATCTGGATCGAATTCCGTTCGGCGCATCGCAACCGCTGGTCAAGCCGATGGATGTGGATGATGTGCCGGTATCGGTGATTACCCTCTCTTCACCGGAGATGGATGGTCTGTCTCTCAAGCGTCTGGCCGAGCGTGTGCGTGAGCAGTTGTCGCCACTTGAGGGTGTGTCGGTCGCCGATATTGTCGGTGGTCGCGATCATGAGATCCGTATTCAGATTGATGCAGCCAGAATGGCTGCTTACGGCATTACACTGGATCAGCTGCACAATGTGCTTGTCGGTGCCAATGCGGGCGGGCCTGTTGGAAAGTTGGTAGGCAATGATCAGGTGACACGGGTCTGGCTTGATGGGTATCTTAAAAATGCACAGGAGGTCGGCACACTGATTGTCGGCCAGTGGCAGCATAAAGTGATTTACCTGCGAGATATCGCCTCCATCGTCGATGGCCCGGCAGATGTTGAGCAACTGCACCGTATCGGCTTCGGCCCGGCTGGTGATCAGGACGCTACGGGTGACGAGCCTGAAATTCCTGCTGTATCGATTGCACTGGCGAAAAAGCCCGGCACCAATGCCGTATCCGTGACGCAGCGTATCAAGGCCAAGCTTGACGAGCTTCAGGGTGATTTTATTCCCGATAATGTACGCGTTGATATTACCCGCGACTCCGGCAAACGGGCCGATGCAGCGGTGAATTTCCTTGTTGAGCATCTCGGTATAGCGATTGCCACCGTAGTGCTCATTCTGCTGCTCTTTCTGGGGTGGCGTGAAGCAGCGATTGTGACCATGAACATTCCGTTGATTCTCTTTATTGTACTGGCCATTGGCTTGTTGGCTGACCAGACCATTAACCGAATCACACTCTTCTCACTGATTTTGGCGCTGGGTCTGCTTGTTGATGACGCTATTGTGGTAGTTGAGAATATTCATCGGCATCTGCACAAGGGTGTGAGGAAGATGTCCGATAAGGCGCAATTGATTATTGAAGCAACCAATGAGACGGGAAAACCGACCATTATCGCAACGATTGCAGTGATTCTGGCCTTTATTCCGATGGCCTTTGTGACCGGTATGATGGGGCCGTATATGGGGCCGATTCCGTTTAATGCGCCCTTGGCTATGGCAGCCTCCTTGGTGATTGCTTACGCCTTTACCCCTTGGATCGCGCAGCGCTGGATGCCGTGCAAAATGAAGAGCCCGACGCTTGAGGAGAAGGATTCCGAGCAGGATGACTGGGTTCGTACCACTTACCTTCGTCTGGCCAAACCGCTGATTGAAAATGCGAAAACCCGCCGTACCTTCTGGCTGGTTATCGCTGTGTTGTTTGTTGCAGCGATGATGCAGCCGGGCTGGCAGTTTCTGCGTCCTGCGGGCATTAACGGCCCGCTCACTGCGGGTTCGGTTGAGCTGAAGATGTTGCCCAAGGGCAACCAGAATACCTTTAACATCACCATCGATCTACCGGAAGGCTCGACGCTGGAGACGACAGATCGTGTGGCGCGCGACGTTGGCGATATTCTGCGCAAACATCCGATGGTGAAGGATTATGAAGCCTTTGTCGGACGTGGCGGGCCGATCGATTTCAACGGTATGCTGCGCGGTGCAGCCCTGTTCCGTGAAGGGCCGAATCTGGGTGAGG
>Ga0316191_10004921_pt1 | contig 10025 bp, 7 predicted proteins | sample Eddworburr2cm_MG_FD_204928 | JGI IMG/M metagenome (GOLD analysis project Ga0316191, IMG submission 204928) | Coastal sediment microbial communities from Maine, United States - Eddy worm burrow 2 cm | ecosystem: Environmental > Aquatic > Marine > Coastal > Sediment | place: USA: Maine | collected... | reverse complement strand
TCCAAAATTAGATGTCGAGGGTTCAAGTCCTTCAGGACGCGATTCTCTTTTGTAAGAGGTTATCCTTTTTTAATAGAATTTCAATAAGTAAAAGATTTTATGTAATGATTTTATTTTATTACTTTTCAATCAATAAAACTAGTGATTTTTAATAAAATTCTAATTTTTAAAATTTCAAAATCTTTTTCAAACTACATTACTAGATTCTTATGGCTAAAAAAATTACTGCGTTAATTAAGCTTGCTTTACCTGCCGGTAAAGCAACACCAGCACCTCCTGTAGGACCTGCATTAGGTCAGCACGGTGTAAATATTGCAGCATTTTGTAAAGAATATAATGCTAAAACGAATGATAAAGCAGGACTTGTTATTCCTGTTGAAATCTCTGTTTATGAAGATAGAAGTTATACTTTTATTCTTAAAACACCACCTGCTTCTGTTTTATTAGTTAATGCAGCAAAAGTTAAAGATAAAAAAGGTTCTGGAACTCCAAATAAAACAATTGTTGGTTCAATCACAAGAGTTCAATTAGAAGAAATTGCAAATATAAAACTACCTGATTTAAATACTACAAAACTTAGCAGTGCCATGAAAATTGTTGAAGGAACTGCCCGAAATATGGGTATCTCCATTGTAGATTAAATTAAAATAAAATAAGTTTTTAGTGGAGAAATTTATGCGGAAACTATCGCGACGTCACAAAGAAAATATTGAAAAAACTAAAAATAAGATTTACTCAAATTTAGACGAAGCAATCCAAATTTTAAAAGAAACAGCAACAGCCAAATTTGTTGAAAGTGTAGAATTACATGCAAACTTGAACATTGATCCAAAATATGCCGATCAACAATTACGAACAACGGTTACTTTACCAAATGGTGTCGGAAAACAATCAAGAATTGCAGTTTTAACAAATGATGAAAATTTTGATGAAGCAAAAAATGCTGGAGCGGATATCGTTGGGAATGATGAGTTAATTGAAGAGATTACGAAAGGCAATCTTGATTTTGATTTATTAATTGCAACTCCAAATATGATGCCGAAGTTGGCAAAACTTGGTCGGGTATTAGGTCCAAAAGGTTTAATGCCTTCACCAAAATCGGGTACCGTAAGTAATGGATTAGAAGAAACATTAACTGAGTTCAAAAAAGGTAAATTTGAATATAAAGCCGATAAAGCAGGCGTAGTTCATGTTAGTTTTGGGAAATCAGATTTTACCGATACTCAATTAGTAGAAAATTTAACAGCTTTATATAATTCAATAGAAAAAAATCGTCCTTCCGGTGTTAAAGGTAAATACTTTAAAAATATGTTTATCTGTACAACGATGGGTTCATCTATTAAATTAGATTTGAATGCTTTTGTTTAAATTATTTGAAAAAAAAATTAATATTTTATATATAACAATTATTATGTCAGAAAAAATTAGTCAAATCGTTGAAGAATTAAAAACATTAACATTATTAGAAGCATCAGAATTAGTGAGTGCAATTGAAGAAACATTTGGGGTGGATGCTTCAGCTGCTGTTGGTGGTGGAGGAATGGTTATGGCCGCTGCAGGACCTGCTGAAGAAGTAGAAGAAAAAACAGAATTTGATATCAGTCTTGATGAAGTTCCAGCTGACAAGAAAATTGCTATTTTAAAAATTGTTCGTGGAATCACAGGTTTAGGCTTAAAAGAAGCTAAAGAATTAGTGGAATCAGCACCTAAAGTAATTCAAGAAGCTGTTGGGAAAGATGCAGCTGAAGATGCTAAAAAACAAATTGAAGAAGTTGGTGGAAAAGTATCGCTTAAATAGTCTACAGTAGATATTGATTCAAAATTCTTCAAATCTTACAAGAACCTAAACTAGCAGGCATTTATCCAGCTAGTTTAGGTTCGTTAGACTATTAAAATGGCCTAATAATTAGTCAAAAAATATTTTTTTTTTTTATTATCTATAGACTTAACGAGACATTTATTAGATTTATTCTGATTCATATTTGGGTTTTAAAAATAAAAAGAATAAATTAGTTTAAGTATAGTATAAATTAATAGATTTTAATTTTTCGATAATAAAAGTAGAAAGAATTATAGTATTTCTAGTAACAGGTACCGAAATTTAAATGTTTTCGGAGAGGTCAAAATCAAGCTATTAAGATCACTTAATAGGTCGAGTATGGTAGGAAATTAGAGGATATTACCTTGACCTAAATAAAGTACTAGGTTTTATCGAAACTTACACCCTTTAAGAAGCAATGTTAAAGATGATTTATTTGGGAAGACAATGAAATATGTTATCAGCTTCCAAAGAAATTAAATTATTCTTCTAGAAACTTTTGTATTTGAAGATAAATTTCTTCAATCTCCTTTCAAAAATTACTGACACTTATATAACTTAGTCGTATGCAAGATTCAGGATTTAATTTCAGTTTTTTGACCAATATTTCACAAAATTTAGCACTAATAATTTTGTTTGATAAAACCGTTTTAAAAATTTCTAACTAGTGGTCTCGAATCTTCCAGTTTAATTTATTATATACCATAGTGGAAGAACTTAAAAGTTTTAAATAGTATTTGCTAGATTCCTTCCCAATAAATTTACCTTGTTTCTTTAAATCTTTATAATATTTTAACATTTGATAATGTTTCTTGTTATTTTAGTATTTGTCCATATGCTTTAAATAATAAAATAGATTATTTTGTTTCTGGAGGAAGCGTTGTTCCAGTTGATAATACTGCCACTTGTTTTTCAATAGCACTTATTTCAATATATCGTTTCATTTATTCTGGTCTTAAATGGCTTAGCTTAGTATTCAAAGTGGTTTTGTATCGACTCTAAAAATTAATATTTCACCGGTACGCTGTATATATTACCCTACTAGACCGTAACCATTTATAGCTTTCAGCTAAGCTTTGGTTAAACTATATCATATAACTCTGGTTCCACGTTGTATAAAAGAGCATAATATAGTTTCGTAATAAACTGTTGATGTGTTAAGATTAAATCTCCTGATTTCATAATTTATTAAAATATATAATACAAATCTTGCTACTCTTTGATAAACAGAGTAAACATACTCTATTTATCAATTTTAAGTATTAATTATTTACTTCTTCTAATTCATCAAGTGCATAATTATTAGTATTTGTTCCACTATAATTTACACTTTCGAATCTAACAACAACCGGATATCTAATTCCACTTTGATCGACTGTTGCCACAGTTCCTGTTTGATTATACCAATATGATTCTTTTCTTTTAATACGAACAACTGACCCACGATTTATCATAATAGTTTTAAATTAGAATTTTTATTTATAAATTATAGTTTAACATTAAATTTTTAACAATAAAATTCTTAAAAGAGTTGGTTTCAAATTAAAAACTATGTTATCATATATATAAGAATAAATTTATATAAAATAAAACTTTAATAATAAAATGGATCGTAATACAATACAAAAAATTCTTATTGGATTATTCGTTGCGACTTGCATTTTTGTTGGTCTACGGATTTCAAATCTCGCTGGATTCACATTAGATGAGAATAATTCTATTAAAAAAGAAGTTGTCAACTCGACTAGTTCAAAAATGACATATGGAAGATTTTTAGAATATTTAGAACTTGGTTGGGTAAAACAAGTTGATTTATATGATAACAGTAGAAATGCGATGGTTCTAGCTTCTAGTCCAGAGTTAGGTAACCGTCCTCAATCAATTCGTGTTGAAATCCCAGTTGGAGCGTCACAACTTATTCAAAAATTAAAAGAATACAATATTGATTTTGATGCACATCCAATTCCAAGAAAAAGTTTATTTGTAACCATTGCGAGCAATTTAATTTTACCATTAATTTTTATTGCTGGTTTAATATTCTTTTTCCAAAATTCGGATAATTTTTCACAAAATTCAGGTTCATCACCAATGAGTTTAGGAAAGTCACCAGCAAGATTTGATCAACGTCCAGATACAGGTATTTCTTTTGATGATATTGCTGGAATTGATGAAGCAAAGGCTGAATTTGAGGAAATTGTTTCATTTTTAAAAGAACCAGAAAGATATACATTAGTTGGTGCTAAAATTCCAAAAGGAGTTTTACTAGTTGGACCTCCAGGAACAGGAAAAACATTATTAGCAAAAGCTATTGCAAATGAAGCAAGTGTTCCATTCTATAGTGTAGCAGGTTCTGAATTCGTAGAAATGTTTATCGGGATTGGTGCTGCTCGGATACGTGACTTATTTAAAAAAGCTTCAGAAAGTACTCCATGTATTGTTTTTATTGATGAAATTGATGCAGTTGGACGAGAACGTGGCGCTGGTATTGGTGGTGGAAATGATGAACGTGAACAAACTCTAAATCAGTTATTAACTGAGATGGATGGTTTTAAAGAAAATAAAGGTGTTATTGTAGTTGGTGCAACAAACCGTGTTGATATTTTAGATGCAGCTTTATTACGTCCAGGTCGTTTCGATCGACAAATTACCGTTGGCTTACCAGATCGATTAGGTCGTCTTGGAATTTTAAAAGTACATGCTCGAAATAAACCTCTGGATCAAGATGTTTCATTAGTTCAATTAGCAAATCGAACACCAGGATTTTCTGGTGCCGATCTAGCCAATTTATTAAATGAATCAGCTATTTTAGCAACACGCTATAAAAAGAATACAATTACAAAAAATGAAGTAAATGAAGCAGCTGATCGTATTATTGGTGGAATCGCAGGTTCTGCTATGGAAGATACAAAAAATAAAAAATTAATTGCTTATCATGAAGTTGGACATGCAATTGTGGGATCTTTATTAGAAAATCATGATAATGTTGAAAAAGTAACGTTAATTCCACGAGGTGGAGCTAAAGGATTAACATGGTTTGCTCCAGAAGAAGATCAAACATTAGTTTCACGATCTGAATTATTAGCAAGAATTATTACGACATTAGGTGGTCGAGTAGCAGAGCAAGTTGTTTTCGGTGATCAAGAAATTACAACTGGTGCAAGTAATGATTTACAACAAGTTACAAATATCGCTCGACAAATGGTAACTCGTTATGGAATGTCAAGTATTGGTCCAATTGCCCTTGAAGATAATAATAATGAACAAATTTTCTTAGGCGGAGAGAACGATGCAATTAGCGATCGAATTGATACGGAAGTTTGCAAAATTGTGAATCATTGTGAACAAGTAGCAACTAAAATTATCTTAGATAATCGTGTTATAATCGATCTGATTGTTGAAAAATTATTAGACGCAGAAACATTAAATGGAGATGAGTTCCGTGAACTTGTACAAGATTACACTATTCCTCCAATTAAAAAATAAAAAAACAGAATTTTAAAATCATAGATAGTAAAATTTAATATCTATGATTTTAAAATTTATTTATTCAAATAAATAAAATGCCAGGGAAAACTTTAAGCTTCTTTATGATGCTTTTGCTTGTCCATTGATAATACTATCCGTTAATGCATTTAAAATTAATTTAATGGATCTAACTGCGTCATCGTTACCTGGAATTGGAATATCAACTAAATCTGGATCACAATTTGTGTCTAAAATTGAAACAATTGGAATTCCTAATTTTCTACATTCAGATATAGCCGTCATTTCTCTTTTTTGATCAATCAGAATAGCTACATCAGGTAAATTTTTCATAGATTTAATCCCGTCCAAATGTTTGCGTAATCGCGTCAATTCTTTAAGGCGTACAGCTACTTCTTTTTTTGTTAATAATTCAAAAGTTCCATCAGCTTCTTGCTTTTCTAAATCTTGTAATCTTGCGATTCGTTCTTTTACAGTAGTCCAATTAGTAAGCATTCCCCCTAACCAACGATGATTTACATAAAAGGAATTACAACGTTTTGCTTCTTGTGCAATTAGCGTTGTTGCTTGACGCTTTGTCCCTACAAATAAGAATGTTTTACCTTGACTAGCTTCTGACTCTAAATAATTTGTAGCTGTTTTTAATAAGGTAGCAGATTGAATTAGATCTAAAATATGAATATTGTTAACTTCACTATAGATATAGGGAAACATTTTTGGATTCCATCTATGAGCTTTATGGCCAAAGTGAACACCTGCTTCTAATAATTGTGATAACGTAATATCAGACATAAAAATTTTAAATTACTTAAGTTACTATATGAGTTTTGAAAGAATATAACAAACTTCAAATCAATTGTAAAGATTTCTGATCCAGATTTTTTAGACCAGTTACGTTTGTATTTCGAATTCTAGTATCGGTCGAATATTCTTTGAAAGAGTTTTTATAATTTTGTGATCCTGTTCCAGCTGGAATTAAATGACCTAAAATAATATTTTCTTTTAAACCGCGTAACCAATCAATTCTACCCTCAATTGCAGCTTTCGTAAGAACTCGAGTCGTTTCTTGGAAACTAGCAGCAGAAATAAAACTTGGATTGTTTAACGAAGCTTTTGTAATCCCTAATAATAAAGGAAGATAACATGCAACTTGTTTCATTTCAGATTGTAGAATTTCATTAATATATTCAATATGATACAAATCAATAACTTCACGTCTTAATAATGGTGTATTACCTTCATAAGTGATTAACACTTTTGTTGTCATTTGTTTAATAATAACCTCTAAATGTTTATCATTGATAGTTACACCTTGTGATTGATAAACTGCTTGAACAGAATTTAAAATAAACAACTGAACTTTTTTAAAACTTTTATAACTACTTTCATAATTATTAATTAAGCGATTAGATTTAAATTGTTTTGTTTGATCACATAAAAAATATTTCATTAAACCATAATAATTAAAATAAACTTTTAATAATTTATGGGGATTAATCTTATCGTTTTCTTTAATTGTTGTTGCTAATTTTTTAAATTCAAAATTGGTATCTAAACTTGTTTTTTGAATCAGTAAACCTTTTTTTTTGCTTGTTGGAATACGTTTCTTCATTAAATTTTTTTTACGAGCTTCAAGAATTTCTTCAATTCGTGGTAAACCTTGAACAATATCACCTGTAATTTCTTTTTCTAAATTCAAGAAGCCTATTGTTTTACCAGTTTCAATAAATTCATTATTTTTACAAAATACACTATTTACATCTTGTTCAAAATAATCTTCCGTTATTGAATATAAACCAATCGATTTTGTTGATTTTAGAAACGGCTGTTCTATAAATTTTAATAACGTTAATTGATAATCTGACTTTAGTAAATTATTCGATTTATGTTTGTTTCTAGTCAGTTTGGAGCTTCGCATTAACAATGTTCGATTTATATTCTTAACACTAAATTGTTCTGCTTTATTCGAACGGATAAGTTTACTAAGTTTTAATTTTGAGTTTTTATTTGCGATACTAAATTTTTTAAAAAATTGCGGGATTAAGCAACTATAAAGTTTCCCTTGATTTTTTAAAAATAATTTTGAGAATTCCACTTTCAGACTAATTTTTGAATTTAAAACTAGGTTTAATTTTGAATTCTCTTTCATCGAGAACTTAAAAATATTGTAATAAGATAAGGAAACTTGTCGATTTGTACTAAAATTAGTGTAAATTTGATCAGATGGAATTAATTTATATTGTAAATTCGTTTTAGATATTAAATTTTCATTTTTACAATTTGGGAAAAAATACGGTCGTCCACGTTGAATGGTACAAAAATGATCATTTTTGATGATAATTTTTCCCATTTGTGTTAAATGAGATTTTGATGTAATAAAGTCATTTAACTTTTTATTTGGAATTTCTTCTTTTTTTACGTTTAAACAATCATTATTCGAAATTAAAAAAATCTGTTTGCCCGTTTGTATTTGTTTTTTAATTTTAAACTTAACAATTTCTAAATAATTTAAAGTTATAGATTCTAAATAACCTAATACCATATAATTACTCACAAATTGATTTTTTTGAATTAAAAAGCAAGGTTGAATTTCTTTGTATTTTAAATTTGGTGGAAGATAATTCGTTAAAGACAATGTTTCATTAAGCGTAAAATCTAAACAATTTTTTATCAAATTATTTGATAATTCAATATTTATATTATTTTTTAAAGATTTATTTGTTTTAAAGGTTAAAATATTAGAAATTAAATCTAAATTTTTGCTTCCTTTAATCAATTGATTGGATTTATACACATAAATAGATTCTGATTTTAAATTAAAAATTTCTGAACCTTTTAAATCTAATGTTGAATTTACTGGAACAATATTCTTATAAGGAAATTCATAAATTTGAACAGGTCGTATTAATAACTTATCAGTTTGTTTTCCAAGAATTTGCTCACAAAAAGCTAAATTTTTTATACTGATTTTATCAAAAATTATTTCGCCAGGATAATAAAGCTGTTTTGATCGATTTTTAAACTTTTTAGCTTCATAAACCAAACCTGATTTAATTAAAATAGTCTTAATGACATCATTCTTTTGAATTAAAGTAACGAGGCCAGATGTTTTCGAAAAAATACCAGGAATAAGTTCGAATCCTTTTGAAATAAAATCTCCATGTTCCACTAATAAAATATTTTGTTCGCAATTTACTCGATGAATTTCTTCGCCTAGCCAAATAATCGTTCGATGATTTGATAAAGACTTATATTTTTTAGTTGGAGTATCTTTATGTTGGAAAAGATAAGAAAATATTTTATTATAATTATTAGTTTTCAATAAATTTTTAGAATTATAGTATAAAGTTCCACCTGTTAATGTTCGAAATGAATTTGTCAATAAAGTTCCAAATTTTTCATTTTGGGTCATTTGTAAATAATGTTTCCCATGAGAACTTTTAATTTTTACTAAATATTTTAAATCTTCTAATTCTAGTAAATAATTATTTAAATTAACAAATTCATTTAATTTTTTTAAGTTGGATTCTAATAATGAATATTTCTTATTCTCAATTTTAACTAAACGTTGATATAAACTTTTTTTATTGTTAACAAAATTAACAAATCCACTATAATGATTAATTAATTTTGTTCTAAAAATATAACTATGTTTATTTAACTTATAATCTGGATAAAAATTTAAAAACGAATTTGTAGGACTATTATAAAGCTGACCTGATAAAATCCAAATCAATTTATTATTGTTTAATAAATTCACTTTTTGTTTTAAATGTGGTATAAAAATTTCACCACAATTATCGCTTACAATCGGTTTTATTTCTGTTTTAATTTGTTTATTTTGATTGATTAATTCACCAATAACCGTATCTTTTAAAATATATTGGTTATTTTTACAAAATAAAATAGTATTTTTTAAAACATCAATAGAAATAAGTTCTTTAGTTGGGTCATCAGGGATTAAAATTAATGATCCAGAATTTTTGGTAATTAAAACATCCTCTCCACGATTTGTTCTTAAAAGAACTGTTTTCAATATTTTATAAAATTGAATAATTCCATTTGATGGGCTAATAATTTGTTCTCTTGCTTCTGATGTAAAAATTCCTCCAGTATGAAACGTTCGCATAGTTAATTGAGTACCTGGCTCACCAATTGATTGACCAGCTAAAATTCCAATTGCTTCACCAATATCTACCAAATTTTCAGTCGTCAAATCCCACCCATAACATTTTTGACAAATCGCACGATATAAATTACATGTTAAAGGTGAACGAACATAAAAGTTGTTGATCTTTTCTTCTTTAAATTTTTTAATTAAAGTTGGAGTAATCTGAGTATTTTTTTGGGCAATTAATTTATTTGTTTCTTTTTCAAAAATTGATTTACTTAAAATGCGACCTAAAATTTTTTCATACACTAAATCATTATTATCATGATTTTTGTTTATAGAAAGTAAAAATGAATGAGAAGTTAAACAATCTTTTTCTCGAATTAATATATCTTGTGCAACATCAATTAAACGACGTGTTAAATAACCAGAATTAGCCGTTTTTAAGGCAGTATCCACAATTCCTTTTCGAGCTCCGTATCCTGAAATTAAATAATCCGTTATCGTTAATCCTTCTCGGAAGTTTTTCTTAATTGGTAAATTCATAATTTCACCACTTGGATCAGCCATTAATCCTCGCATACCAACAAGTTGGCGAACTTGAGAAAGATT
>Ga0316191_10004920_pt1 | contig 10026 bp, 11 predicted proteins | sample Eddworburr2cm_MG_FD_204928 | JGI IMG/M metagenome (GOLD analysis project Ga0316191, IMG submission 204928) | Coastal sediment microbial communities from Maine, United States - Eddy worm burrow 2 cm | ecosystem: Environmental > Aquatic > Marine > Coastal > Sediment | place: USA: Maine... | reverse complement strand
TTCAGATCCGTCTTTCAGTGTCACCAGGTAGTTCAGATCATAGCTTAGTTCCGCCTGAAGAGTTCCTGTTTCGGCTCCGGTAAAACCAATATTGCCCGATAAAGGCACTCCCCCGGAACAGCAGGTCTGGGAATATCCCTGGTATGGGAGCAGGAGTAAACTAATCCATACCAAAGAGTAAATATTTAATATATACTTTCTATAAACCACCATACAGCTCTTATTTACTGCATTTTAAATGCATCTTCAATATTTAGATGCAGACTTGTGGTTGTCTGAGGTCAGCAGGTAACTGTATGGTAAGTCGGGCGTATTGGGAAAAGCTTACAGGTGCTTTTACTATTTCGAGGGGGGAGCTTCCTTCCTGCCATCAGTATGAAGCGCAAACCTCCCCTTCTGTCCATGTACCTGATCGGGTCTTGACCATGGCCAGCCTCCGAATTGGGTCTCCTGGTAATCCTGGAATGTCTGCTGAATCTCTTCCCTGGTATTCATCACAAAAGGGCCATAATTCACCACCGGTTCCTGGATGGGTAAGCCCTGCAATAAGAGAAATCTCCCCTCCTTCTTGCCGTTTACTATCTCCAGGGATCTGTCGGGCCTTAGGTCCATACTAAAGCCTGAAGCAATGGACTGGCCAGCAAGCTCTACTTTGTCGCCCGAAAAGAAATACAAAGAGCGGTTGACTTCAGCAGAGGCAGACGGTAGTGTCCAGCTAGCACCAGGCTCCATCTGAATGTGCCAGATAGCCACCTCATTTTCACTATGGGCTGCCCAGGAATCGGGTGCCGGATCTGGTGCATTTATTCCGTCCACAGATCCTGCCATGATTTCAATTTCAATGGAGTGCCCCCTCTCATCCTCTAAACGATGCACCGGGATGTTCTCCTTCCACAACATAGCATAATATGGTTCCACCATTTTCTGAGCTGCGGGCAGATTCAACCAGATCTGGAACAGTTCCAGTGGATTGGGATGATCTGGATGAATCAGAGGAAACATCTCGGCATGCTGAATGCCCTTGCCAGCAGTCATCCATTGCACATCCCCGTCAGCGTACCGGCCTGCACCACCCAGAGAGTCGGAGTGATCCACCACTCCCTTCCTCACCACTGTGACTGTTTCGAATCCCCTGTGTGGATGTACAGGAAATCCTGGGATGCTCTTCCCATGATACATGCGCCATCCATCCTTCAGGGTGAAATCATTGCCCAGGTTCCTGTCAGTGAGCGGGACGTCCGGACCAAATTCTCCATTGCCCTGCGGGTATTGATCGGCATGATAAACACAAAAAAGAAAAGGATCCCTGGTGGCCCAGGGGAATCCAAGTGGCTGAATATTTGATACCTCAGGTCGTTCGTCTGTCATTTCTATTTCCTCCTTCATAGAAATAACAATGACTATGCTGTTTTGTTGGATCAAACAGCATGAGCAGGCACATACGGTGGGATTCTAATAATCCAGGTGCTGAATCATATCAGAAATCTGGTAGGAGTTCTGTTCACCCGGGATGGGGGAAAAATAGATCTCTTGTTCGTATCCACCGGAGTCGATCATTCGGATCTGGACCAGGTTTTCATCCTCTGGTGCATCCAGACTCTGCATACAGAGTGGACAATAGAAGTCTATTCTTTCTCCCTCTTCAGAATAAAACGTAGGATGCTTGATGCCGGTATAGTTCTCCCCTTCCTGATGCATCATCAGCAAACCCTTTTCCCGCCTGGTATTCCTGATTTTAAACACAATGCACTCACCCACCTTTAAATAGCCCCTGCAATGCGGACACATGTACTGATTTTCCATGATCAAAACTTAAGAATCTTCTTCCTATGCAAGTTACGATCTCAGCGAGGCGAAGTCAATAAAAATCATATATTTATATGCCTAAAACTTTAACATCGCTGACTAAAGCTGCTTGGTATGAGGAGCATTCATCACCAGATTCTTAAACAGATCCGGTCAGGATCAAGAGCCGCACTTGCGACTGTGGTAAGAGCTTCCCGATCAACACCCCAGAAAGCGGGGAGTTCTGCTCTTTTTGGTGAGCAGGGGCTACTGGCTGGAACAGTAGGTGGCGGACTGTTGGAGGGAGAAGTGCAGCACATTACCGAAAGCGTGATGATCACAGGGGCCTCGGACCAATTCTATTTCAACCTGGATTCTGATCAGGATTCCGGCGGGGCAATTTGCGGTGGTGAAGCTGAAGTATTGATCGATGCCACTCCTTCAGCTCATCTGACTGTCCTGGAGAAAATGGAGAAATCGCTTTCCATGCGTCAAGAAGGATATCTGCTTACCGGGGTAAGCAGCTTAAGTGACAGCGGCCGAAAGATCAGACGCTACTGGATCAGTGGTAGCACACATGAGGACCTTCCTATGGACATGGACCCTGCCTTTCGGGAGTTAATAAAAGAACACATGAAGCATGCGGAGAGACATGGATTCATCGAGATTGATCTGAGCACTATCCCCCACCAGGTGGAAATGGCCTACCTGGAACACATAAAACCCATGCCCCATCTGTACATAGCTGGAGGGGGACACATTGGTCAGGCACTGGCACACCTGGGATCGCTTCTTGAATTTGAAGTTACTGTGTTAGACGACAGGCCTGAATTTGCCAGTGCCGATCACATTCCTGATGCCGATCACCTGGTGGTCAAGGATATGGATACTGCCATGGGTGATATTGAGGGAGGTCCTGACAGCTATATAGTGATTGTCACACGAGGCCATCAACACGATGCAGAAGCACTGAAGGCCTGCATTGGATCGGGTGCTGCTTATATTGGAATGATCGGCAGTTCAAACAAGGTGGGCACCTTGAAGAAGCAATTTCTGGCTGAGCAATGGGCCACCCGGGAGCAATGGTCGGCCATTCACACACCCATCGGACTGGACATTGGGTCCAAAACCGTTCAGGAAATTGCCATCAGCATAGCTGCACAGCTGGTGGAAGTTAGAAACAAAAAATTTATGGCCGATGCAGGGTAACTGGGCCATTATACTGGCGGCGGGTTCCTCCCGCCGCATGGGATCTCAAAAACTTTTGATGCCCTTCGGCGAGAAGACCATCATTGAAACTGTGGTGGACCAGGTACTGAATTCCATGGTCAGTCAGGTGCTTGTGGTGTTGGGGGCAGACCACGAAAAAGTGAAGCAGGCCCTTGGTGAGAGACCTGTGAAGTTCTGTCACAACGAGGAACATGAAAAGGGAATGTTCTCTTCAGTGATCTGTGGTCTCAGGTCTGTTCCCGCAGATACCGAAGCCGTATTGATTTATCTGGGCGACCAGCCAGGAATCTCCCCGGCTGTTACCGATGCAGTGATCGAAGCTTACAATGAAGAACTTTACGGGATCGTGATCCCGGTACATATGCACAGGCGTGGTCACCCCCTGCTGGTGGACCTGAAATATCGCAGAGAAATCGAGAACCTCGACCTGGAGCAAGGGCTCAGGGCCTTGCGACATCACTTCCCACAGGATGTGCTGGAGGTAGAGGTGGACGAGCCTGGCATACTGGTTGACATCGATACCCCCGAAGACTATAAAAACGCCACTAAATGAACTAGGGGGGTTCAGGCTTTGCCAATTGCCTATGACCCCTGCCAAGGTCCTGGCAGGGGTCAATAAGGCCTGAGCTTAGTTCATCGGATAGCGGTCAATATCCCAAATACCATGGAAGCGGTGAGCAGAATAAATATGGCTACCCATAGCCAGAGGAAACGTTTTTTGGTGCGTTCCATCCGTTCGGCCTGGTCAAGCGATCCCTGCTGCAGGTCCGCCAGGTATGCTTTCAGTTTGCGCAATCCCAACAGGCTTGTGACTTTTAGGGCTCCATAGATAAACAAAAATGCTGCCAGGGTCACCCCTGCAAACAAAACCTTATTATTGATTACATAGGTTCCGTTGTCATTATCAACATATAAGTTCAAATTGGCCGCCAGGATCATGGCTGACAATGTAGCCAGGACCAGCCAAATCTCATAAGGCTTCCGGTAAAACCAGAGTTGCTTTTGTATCAATTTCTGGAGGGAATCGCTGTAATTGTTGATCTCCCTGAATTTGTAAAACACATCCATGCTAAACACTAGGCTACCTATGGTAATGGCAAGCTGTGGAATGAGGATCCATATAATGGATGAGTTATTCTGGTATCCAGCCAGATTCATGGATAAGAGGATGATGTTAACTAAATGAATAGCGCCATAGAATATCAGGTTGGCGTACATGCTCCGGTTCCCTTTCAGGGTTTGCTCACTTAAGTATTTTGTAATCATGTCTCGGTCTGTAAGTTCGTCCCTGAACATTTGGTCATTTCCCTCCTGCCACATATGAATCAATTCGTCATTTTTCATCTTTCGTGGTTTGAATTTGCAACTGTGATCTGAGTTTCTTCCTGATCCTCACAAGACGTACACTAACATTTTTTGTGCTTATTCCGGTGATCTCAGCAATCTCATCATAGGAACACTGTTCCAGATAGAGGAAAATAATGGTCTTGTCCAGGTCTCTAAGTTTTGAAATTTGTCTGTAGAACTGATTGATTCTTATCTCCTGGTCCTGGTGTTCAAAGGGATCCTCAGAGATCTCCAGTGTTTGATCCGAAAGCATGGTGTATTTTATTTTTCTTGCCCTCAGGCCCAACATGGCCGTGTTCAGGGCCACCCTGTACATCCACGACTGGAATTTTGAATCGCCACGGTAGGTCGGATAGGATTTCCAGAGCTGGTAAATTATCTCCTGCTTCAGATCATCCCGGTCCTCTTCGGCGGCGTAGAGGTTACATATTTTGTAAATGATCCCCATATGGGTAAAAACCATCTCTACGAAATATGCTTTGTCAGGTTCCTGTTTGCTCAACACATTGAGATTTATATCCCATTAGTTACAGGATGGATGAAAAAACTACAGAGATTAGATATTTTTATTGATCAAGGGCCGAAATTAATTCGCCCACATCCTCTTCGTTATTGAACACATTAAGGGAGATGCGAATATTACTTCCTCGCAGTGAGACATATACCCTTCGCAATTGCAGTTCCCGGACCAGTGCTTCACCGTCGGTATGGTCTGGCAGAGGCAGACCCATCAGGTGATGGGCCCGGTACTTCAAATCGTCTACCGGAACATCTTTGCTCAGAAAATAGTCTATCAGGGGTTCTCCCAGAACGCGGGCATACTCCTGGATCTCATCAATCCCCCAATCCAGCAGTTGCCAGAGAGCCTCGTCCAGCATGGGCATGCTTATGAAGTTGCTGCTTTGTCCCACGTCAAATCGAACTGCGCCCGGCTTATAGCCTTCTTCGTACTGAGTGAGCCTGTCAAAGCGTTCCGAATTGGGCCTGGTCATCCAGGATTCCTCCAGAGGGATGCCCTCGTTGAAATCTTCATGGATATAAGAAAGGGCTGTGGAATAGGGCCCCATGAGCCATTTATAAGCGGCACAGATAAGTGCATCTATTTGGCATGCCTGTACATCAATGGGCAGAGCTCCCACTGATTGCGACCCGTCCACCACCAGCCTGGCACCCACCTCCTGACACCTGGCTCCAATACCTTCCATGTCGAACTTGGTACCATTCATCCAGTGTACGGAAGCCATAACCACAAAAGCAGTGTCGGCATTGATGGCCTCCAGGATTCTCACATTCCAGTCTTTGCCCTTAAGAGGAATATCATCCTTCCTTATAACCACCCTGAGCTCAGCTCCGTGATCTTTACACCAGCGCTGGGCCGTATAGTAGCAACTTGGAAATTCTTCGGAGATGGTCAGTGCATGCTGTCCCTTCCGGTAAGGGATGTTCCGAATCACGGAATTCATGCCGTATGAAACTGAAGGCTGGACAGCCACCTGGGCAGAATCACAATTCACCATCCGGCCGAATTTCTCCCTCACTCCCACCACTCCGGTAAAGAAATCTGCAGGCTTGATGGAGATGGGATTTCTTTTTTGCTGCATTCCTTCAATCCCTTTCTCCTCAACAGATCGCAAAAGCGGCGACATGTAGCCACAGTTCAGATAGTGCAAGTCTTCGGGCAATTGAAATAAGTGTTTCTGGCTCTTCATTGTAGTGGTTTTATTGTGTATAGAGAAATATGAAAAATCTATTTCCCCTGGATCAGGATGCCATCGCAATCAGAAGCTGAAAGCCGGTATTGGAGGATTTCCTGGTAATCGGCACTCCGGTACCAGGCCTCAAAATCAGCTTTGCTCTCAAATTGAATTAAAACTGCCCGGCTGTAATCCCAATCCCCTTCCATTATGGCTGGTTGATTGTCCACTGCCAGGTAGCTTCCCTTGTATCTCGAAAAAACATCTTCGGCACGATCAAGGTAAAGCTGGTACTCCTGCTCATCTTTGATCCTGATATTAACCATAAAATAAACACGCATGATTTCTATAATTCCCTGATTAAAAGATCCCTAAACCTAATCATCAACTCATCATTGCTATGTAGCTGAAATGCAATGCATCCGGAGTCTCCAGAACCCCTTAGCTTATGTAGCTCATCATCCAGAAGTCCAGTAGCATCAAAGTCAGTAACCAGATTCCTGTTCACCCAGGTCTTCACACTCATGCCCTGACATACAATTTCCATGGAATTCCATGCTTCCGGGTCGTCTTCAAAAAAGATCAGCCGGGTAAGGAGAGCCGACTCGGGTGCCTGCTCAGGGGTGATGTTCCAGTCGGGTAAGGAAGGATGGATCCAACGCCTCACATGTTCAGTCTCATCATAGATCAATCCTGTCCGGAAAGCAAGGGGACCATGTATGTCTGCCTGCGGGCCGCTCAGCCAACCACCATGCCTGGCCGTATCTGAATCGTCGTAGCTGCTCCGGAATTGTACACCGCTGTTGCCCCCTGATTCCCGGAACAGTTGAAATTGAACTTTCAGGTGAAAATCCGAAAACTCCCTGTCACTCGCCAGCCATACATAGTTGTGATCGCTGTCTCCCAGGGAATTGCATTCAATAACACCCTCCTTCACAGTCCAATAGGCCTTCCCTTTGTCTGCGGGAATGCACTTGACCGACCATCCTTCCAGGTCCTTCCCATTGAACAGCGGTTCCCAAGGTTGGTTTTTACATCCCTGCAGGCCAAAACCTGTTAATATTAGTGCCAAAAGTGTCTTGCCGAAAACTGAGAAAGAAGCGGATTTCATAGTCTAGCTTGCTATTAATTTATTGAAAGGGGAATTTAACCAATTTCCAGGCTCATGCTGTAAAACAAAGCGATATTTGGCAGTGAATCAGAATTAAGCTAAATTTGTCCCCGCAAAATTGAAGCCTCCGGATTCAGTAATCCATGCAGCTTTAATCGCGCGATCCTGGCTCCATAGTTCAAGGGATAGAATAGCGGTTTCCTAAACCGTAGATACAGGTTCGAGTCCTGTTGGAGCTACAAAAAACAAAGCCTTTGCCTTAGTGGGTAAGGGCTTTTTTGATTCAAATCTCTCAGAATCGCTTCAAAATCAATATTTATCTTACTGAATATGTATCAGTTAGGCGCTATCTGGTGAATATTTCTGAATTTTGTACTTGGATATATAAAAGGCATTTCATATATTTGCGAAAGGCCTTTCATAAATTATTTCTAAAATGTCCGATACAATTGTCCAATTAGGCTATCTTGCTGGTGCAACGCGATTTAGACGCATTAGCGAAAAGCTTTACGTCGATGGTGACAAGATTTACAAAGAAGCCGGCATTGATTTTAAGGCAAGCTGGTTTTCCGTGTATTATGTTCTGGCATTGGCTGATGAACCGCTAACAATCATGCAAATCGCACAACAAATAGAATTCTCTCACATTACGGTCAAAAATGTATTGAGGGAACTTGAAGCAGCTGAACTAATCCACATCATTCCCAATCCAGGAGATAAAAGATCAAAACATATTTCACTCTCCAATAAGGGCAGATTTCTCATTCGCCAATTAAAGCCGACCTGGCTATCCTTTGCTGCTGCACTGAAAAGAATATTTCAGTCTGGTCATCCCGATTTCATGAATATCCTGGACCGAATTGACAGGGAGATTGCCGGGAATCCGATCAATGAATCAGTTTTAGGTGATTTAAAAGAGCCTGTAACAATCTTTGATTATCAACCAGGTCTCAAGAAACATTTCTATGAACTTGCCGGTCCGGGCTTATCAGAGATTGTGAATGGACAACTGGATGAAGAAGATCTTGAAACACTTCATAATCCGGATGAGGCCTATATTAAACACGGGGGATTCCTCTTTTACGCATTTTATAAAGAACAGGTTGTAGGATGTGTGGCTTTGAAAAGAATGGATGCGGATACCTTTGAATTTGCGAAGCTATATGTTAATCCTACCTATCGAAATCTGGGCATTGGCACTAAATTGATTGAACGCTGCATTTCCAGATGCAAAGAGAATCATGCTTCCGAATTGTGGCTTCAATCTCCGATGAGCATGCAGGAAGCTCACAAACTCTATTACAAACTCGGCTTTATCGACAAGCAAGCACCCTCCCAAATGTTGGCAATGGAGCGAACTCCAAAAATTATGTATATGGCATTATGATCCATGCTACGGAAAGAAAAAATGGATGCTAAAGTAAAAATCCGAAGGGCTAATTTGAACGACCATAATTCATTATGGCTGATCATTAAGCAGGTTATTTCTGCTGGCGACACATATGTATTTGCCCCTGATTCAGATCGCAAAAAAATGCTGGATTACTGGTGTGATGGGGATAAGAAGACCTATGTGGCTGAAATAGAGAATAAAATTGTCGGTACCTTTTTTTTAAAAGACAATTTCCCTGATCTGGGTTCACATGTGGCAAACGCATCGTATATGACTAAACCGAATGCATTTGGTCAGGGGATTGGGCGTGCAATGGCCAAGTATTCCTTGGATGAGGCAAAGCGATTGGGCTACAAAGCCATGCAATTTAACATTGTCGTGAAAAGCAACGTAAGAGCAGTAAGGCTATGGCAAAAACTGGGCTTCGAAATCAAGGGGGAAATTCCTGGTGCCTTCAATCATAAAGTGCAGGGCTTTACCAATGCATACATTATGTGGAAAAGTTTGTAAACCTTTGCCCTGACAAGTGATGATTGTGAATGACATTCGATATAAAACCTATTAACACAAGAAAAATGAACAAGCAGGATCTGGGCTACCATAGTAAACTTGAAAAATACAGAGCCGAACAAAACCTCGCATCATTTGAAGTAGGCCGGGTCATTTCGGAGCATAAGGAAAGGTACGTCCTTAAGACCCCTACCGAAGAATTTGATGCTGAACTTCTTGGAAATCTAAGGTTTACGGCGGAAAGCAGATATGATTTTCCCGCTGTTGGTGATTGGGTAGCCTTTTCTGAATATGACGAAGGCAAAGCTCTGATTCATGCTATTTATCCACGAACATCTATCCTCGAAAGACAGGCTGTAGGTAAATCGGGTCAGGTACAATTAATTGCCACAAACATCGATTTCGGACTTATCGTACAAGCTGTTGACAGAGACTTTAATATCAACCGATTAGAAAGATATTTAACCATTTGCAATGCCTCAAAGGTGGAGCCCATTATTGTGTTAAGCAAGGTGGACTTGATAGACAAATCTGACCTGGATTCAATAATAGATCAAATCAGAACGCGAATCAAAGCTGTGCCTCTTGTTGCAGTAAGCAACGAATCCATTGGCTACGATCAACTGGAAACTGTTCTGGAACCAGGACATACATATTGCATGCTTGGTTCCTCAGGAGTTGGAAAATCTACCCTGCTGAATAAGCTTTCTGGTACACAGCAAATGAAAACAGGCGAAATTAGTCCGAGCCTTAACAAAGGCAGACATATTACAAGTCACCGGGAGCTCTTTGTTTTAGATAGTGGGGCTATTCTAATAGATAACCCCGGAATGCGGGAAGTTGGGATTGCTGATACCTCAAGTGGTTTAGAAATGACTTTCGATAATATTATCGAATATGCCCAACAATGCAGGTACAAAGATTGCACTCATATGCATGAAGAAGGATGTGCTGTA
>Ga0316191_10004919_pt1 | contig 10027 bp, 7 predicted proteins | sample Eddworburr2cm_MG_FD_204928 | JGI IMG/M metagenome (GOLD analysis project Ga0316191, IMG submission 204928) | Coastal sediment microbial communities from Maine, United States - Eddy worm burrow 2 cm | ecosystem: Environmental > Aquatic > Marine > Coastal > Sediment | place: USA: Maine | collected... | reverse complement strand
TGTTTATGGGATTAATAATTACTTTCCTTATTGCTCAGTTGTGGGGTTTGTTTTAAAGTTCTATGACCTTTGGTTAATCTTAAGTAAAGGTCCTTAAAATTTCAACCATTTTGAAGCTTCAGAACCATTCACAAATAACCGAACTTTGAAACCTTTGCTATTAGCAGTCGCAGCATACATCAACAGATCCTGGTGATTGTGTCTGCCTGAAGTATATATTATTGCTGTTTTAGTTATGGTACTGTATACTTTTTTCTGGGTAGAGGCGATGTTGAAGAGTTCCATTTCATTGACATCCAAAATAGCCTTTCTCAGATCAATGAGAATGAACTTCAACTTATTGGCCCTTACCATGGTCTTTGCATTTTCCCTAACAGAACTAATTTCCTCCTTATTTACATTTCCTGAATAAGTGATCCTAAGCGTATTGGAGGGATGAATGTCAATTTTGAATGACATATGAACCTTTTTAAATACTTATAATCGGTTTATATAAAGCGCAAATTTATGTATTAAAGGCGCTATTTAATAGAATTTCAATTGATTTTTATATCTTTATAAATATTGATAATAGTTTTAAACCTGGAGGTCATTTTTTCTAACAGCTGATCAATTTTTCTATTATAATCTGAATTTATATGAGATTTAATATCTAGCTAATATGATTTCGAAAAATTACACAAACTATATCCTATGAAATATTTTGTTCTAACCCCTCTTTTGTGCGTATTGCTTACCTGTTTCTTTTGTAGCTGTACGAAGGAATCAAACACTTCAACCACCGTTACAATTCAAGGGGAAAACTTTTACATTAATGGGGAACCTACACTAAAAGGAATTTCATGGAATGGTATCAACATGGAAGGCTTGATTCCAAACTCAAGAATGGTACAGGGCATTTTCGATGACCTGAATCCGGAAACTGTGGAAAGATGGGTATATCCTGATACGAAAAAATGGGATCCTGATAGAAATACGGATGAATTTGTTACAGCAATGGAAGATTGGTATCGCCATGGATTACTTGCATTTACCATAAATCTACAAGGGGGCAGCCCTGAAGGATATTCTAAAAATCAGCCATGGATAAATAATGCATTTACTGAGAATGGTGAACTTAGAATGGCATATATGCTCAGGCTTAAAAAGATATTGGATAAATCTGATGAACTAGGAATGGTGACCATTCTTGGGTTATTTTATTTTGGTCAGGACCAAAATTTGAAAGATGAACAAGCTGTTATAAATGCTGTAAAAAAAGCGGTTAATTGGATTCTTGATGAAAGATACGAAAATATAATTATTGAAATAGCCAATGAATGCGACAATTCGGGATATCAACAGAAAATAATACAAAAACCAAGAATTCCAGAATTAATAAATCTGGCAAAATCTATTAGCAGAAGTGATAAAAGACTATTGGTCGGAACCAGTTTTAATGGGAACCAAATACCAAGTGACGAAGTTGTTAAAGTATCTGATTTTGTTTTAATACATGGTAATGGGGTTAAAGAACCTAATCGAATTGTTGAAATGGTTGAAGAAACCAGGGCCCTTCCGTCATACAGGCCTATGCCTATAGTGTTTAATGAGGATGATCATTACGATTTTGACAAGGACATGAACAACATGATTGCTGCTTTTTCCAGCCACGCTTCATGGGGATTTTTCGATTTCAGGCGGGAAGGAGAATCCTTTGAAGAAGGATACCAAAGTGTTCCGGTAGATTGGGGAATTAACTCAGAAAGAAAGCGTGCCTTTTTTGAATTATTGAAAGTGATGACGGGCAAATAGACTTTTTATAGGAAATAAAATCAAAATCAGGAATGTATTATCGACTTTTTATATTATTTATTCGGATAATATCTCTGTCCGGATGCCCGTGGAATAAGAAAGTCAGTGATAAGAATAAGCCAAACATTCTTTTCATCATGGGTGACGATCACATCGGGCAGGCTATTAGTTGTTATAAAGGTATTTTTGCGGATTACACAAAAACCCTTAATATAGATAGATTGGCCTCCGAAGGTATAATGTTTAACAATGCATTCTGCACAAATGCTATTTGCTCACCCGCCAGGGCTACACTTCTTACTGGAAAATACAGTCATAAAAACGGAGTGAGATGCCTTGGCCAAACTGAATTCCCTCCTACTACACTAGAGTGGGAAATGTTTGATTTAATCCCTGATCCTTATGAAATGAACAACATTTACAACCAAACAAATCATATTGAGATTCGGGATGCGCTTAAAGAAAAACTGCTGGAACTTCAGGACAAATTTGATGACAGGGGTTTTGAATATCCTGACTTACAAAAAGTCATAAATGAATATTGGTAATGAATTCGAGAGAAAGAGCAAATAAAACTTTAAATCATCAGGAGCCTGACAGACCTCCAATATTCGCTACCTTAACACCGCAAATGGCTGAAAAGTTATCCATGGTGAAAAATGTTCCTTATGAAAAACCTGTAGATTCTCTACTGTCCACCAGAATTTCACATATGGATCTTCTTACCCGTATGGGTAATGACTTTGTAGCTATTGCAGCAGCATATCCAAAACAAGGAAAAACAAAAAGAAGATCAGATGGTTACCTGGTAAATGAATGGGGCATGGTATTTAAAGATACTGGTCTGTATAGTGAATTTATTGAGTATCCACTGAGAGATGTTACTTCTAAAACCGATATAAAAAATTATCCGTTCCCTGATCCATTAGCTGATGGCAGGTTTGATCATGCTAGGGAAACAGTAAAGAAATATGCCGGGGATTATATGATCATTGGCGACCTTGAAACTTCCATATTCGAAACAGCCTGGTATCTGGTTGGATTAGAAAAATTCTTAATGGACCTGATGCAGGGTGCAAATTACATGCATACTTTGCTAGATGAGATCATGCTGATCAATACTAAGATTGGAGAAGAACTTATAAAGATCGGCGCCGAGATTATCTGGTGTGGAGATGATTTCGGAATGCAACATGGCATGATCATGGATCCTGAAACCTGGAGGGAATGGTTTAAACCAAGGATTAATTATATGTTCGAATCGTTTCGAAAGATGAACCCTGAGATTAAAATTGCCTGGCACAGTTGTGGTTCAATTTTACCAATCATTCCTGACTTTATAGATTTGGGTCTGGATATATTGAATCCTATCCAACCACTAGCCAGGGATATGTCTCCGGAGCTTTTAAAGAAGGAATTTGGTATGGACCTTGTTTTTTTCGGCGGCATAGATGTCCAGGAACTTTTGCCTTTTAGAACAAGAGAGGAGATAAAGTCCGAAATTACACGTAGATGTGTAATCCTTGGAAAAGGTGGAGGTTTTATTGCTGCGCCTGCACATAATATACAACCGGATACACCTGTAGAAAATGTGTTTACTATGTTTGAGACCATATTAAATTTTAAGGATAAATGAAAACCAATATAATGAAGGCATATAGCTTTCCATGTCCTATAACATCAAAGAAAATAATGTATATTTAATCTAAATTTTCGAGATATTTTTTACTAACAAGCCATGAAAGATCATTTTTTAAATAACATTATATACCTGTCGGTATTCTCATTTATAATTGTTGGATGTGAACCTAAAGTAAGGACTTGGGAGGTATACTCACCTGACGATCGTCTTTCGATTATACTAACTCATACGCACTTAGATCAAGATGACTTAACGGAATTATCTTACCAGGTATTTCTAGCAACAGAGGAAGGCCCTCTTGAAATGATAAAGCCCTCCTTATTGGGAATCTCAAGATCTGATGGAAATTTTACAAACAAACTTCGATTTCATTCTGAAAGGGAAATTATGGAGTTTTCCGACAGTTATGAGCTTCTTTCAAGTAAACAAAGAATGATTAATTATACTGGGAATGAACTTAGCGTTACGTTTAAGAATGATTCTAACCAACTACTTACCTTAGATCTCCGTGCTTTAAATGACGGGGTTGCATTTAGGTATCGTTTCCCAGAAACCAATGATTCCTTATTCACCGTAACCGGAGAAAAAACTTCCTTCAAGGTTCCTCAGCCAGGCAAGGCCTGGATACTTCCCTACGATACGATTACAAAATATACCCCAGCCTATGAGACATATTATACAAATGGTTCTGATATAGGTGAGAATTCTCCTGGAAGCCAGGGTTGGTCCTTCCCTGCCCTCTTTCAAACTCAGAATGCCTGGATGTTGATCGCAGAATCAAATCTTGATAATAAATTCTATGGATCACATCTTCAACCTATTGTCGTGGATGGCACCTACGTGATCCGGTTACCAGAAGAAGAAGAAGCCTGGGGCACCTGTGTTAAGGAACCTTCTTCAACACTTCCATGGGTAATGCCATGGCGGGTAATTATGGTATCTGAAAATATAGGTTCTTTGGTCGAATCTACCATTGTACAGGACCTTGCTGATCCAAATATTTTTGATGATTTGTCCTGGATTAAACCTGGACGGGTAAGCTGGAGCTGGTGGTCAGACCATGGGAGCCCACAAAATTTTGAAAAATTAAAAGAGTTTGTCGACCTGGCAGCTGAGATGGGATGGGAATATTCACTGGTTGATGCAAACTGGAATATTATGAAGGGTGGTAATGTTCAGGAATTGGTAAAATATGCTGATGAAAAGGGGGTCGGTATACTTTTATGGTATAATAGTGGTGGTCCTCATAATACTGTAGGAGAACAACTTCGTGATGCCATGCATATTACTGAGAGAAGACGTGAAGAATTCGAAAAACTTAATGAATGGGGAGTAAAAGGTGTAAAGGTAGATTTTTTTCAAAGTGACAAACCTGATATAATTAAACAGTATCACGATATACTTGCTGATGCCATGGAGTACAAAATCATGGTTAACTTTCATGGTTGTACAATGCCTCGCGGATGGGAAAGAAAATATCCTCATTTAATGAGTATGGAAGCTGTAAGAGGGGCTGAATGCTATAGTTTTGACAACAGGTTCCCGGAGGCTGCGCCCTGGTATAATACTATCCTCCCTTTTACAAGAAACCTGGTTGGACCCATGGACTATACTCCTGTAGCATTCAGTGATCAAACCTATCCACATATAACCACCTACGGTCATGAGATTGCTTTGCCCTTGATATTTCAATCAAGCTGGCTGCATTTTGCCGACAGGGTCAGTGTTTTTCGTGAACTACCCGATTTTGCTAAAGAATTTCTTAGCGAAATTCCTGTTTCATGGGACGAGACCAGGTTTCTTGAAGGATATCCAGGTCAATATGTGATTATGGCAAGAGAAAATAACGGAATGTGGTATTTTGGTGGAATAAATGGAACGGAGGAAACTATTCAAATAGACTTAAAATTACCATTCATCAAGGAGGGTAGTTATCTTGCGGAAATAATTACGGATGGGGAAAAAGATCGTTCCTTCATGTATTATAAGAAGCCTTTTAATAATACCTCTAACTTGACTATAGAGATTAAGCCTTTTGGGGGATTCACAGGAAGGCTGATTGATTTTAAAGAGCCCGAAGAATAATTGTTTCTACACTTGAAGTCATAGAACAAAGTTCGCTATTTAGCTAGGCTAAATTGTCCCAGAAAATATCTGTTAAAACCAGGTGGAATTGTTTACATTTATATATAGGAAATGGGAAAATAGCTTATGGCTCAGTTGAATACAAGTTTCAAATTTTTTTTCCTTGTATTCTTCTGCACGTTTTACTTTACTGCTACAGCTCAGGAAGATTCATCAAAATTTTCATTCTTAAAACGCGGATCATATTTTGATCAGATCATACTTGATCCGACTGAAAGCCAGACATCAGTTGGCTTATTAAAGATCTGGCAATCAGGATTGAAAGCTGATGGGGTGTACATTCCTGTAAATATTGGATTTCAACAATCTATAATGAGATATGATCTGAATGATCAATCAGGATTAGAATTTGGTTTTGCAGGTGCTGTTTTTACACAATTCACGATAAAAAAAGTGGAAGGTAATACCTACCTGGGTGAAATGGAGAATGCCGATTACAGAATCAGTTTTTTGCTTAACTATAAATACAAAGCGCTTTCTTTAAGACTCAGAGCTTTCCATACATCATCTCATCTTTCAGATGACTATATCATTAGAAACAATATTACAGAGCCGAATCCCGGAACCTTAAACTATGAACAATTGGACCTGACAGGATCCTACCAATTCCAGAAAATCAGGTTATACGGAGGATTTGGCTTTGTTCTTACTCCAAATGCTGTTAGAGACCGGTTCTCGACTCAGTTTGGTTTCTTATACAGGAAATCACTTAATTCTAAAGATAATTTCCGATTCATAACTGGAGCTGATATTAAACTATTACAACAAAATGATTTTACCCCAAATATCAGGACGGGAATGGGTATTGAATATGGAAATAAACAAACCACCCATGTGGGATTTATTCTGGAATATTATAACGGACATCTCCCTTATAGCATAATGGAATATAATAAAGTGAACTGGTTTGGAGCCAGCATAATTCTCTTGAGACCTCGTTTAAATCAAGATTTCCAAAATAATTAACGAATCTTATCCTTTTTTTATAATCAGATTTTGATTCCGCAGGCAAAATAATTTAGTTGCGTTTGTTATGCTATCCGACTCCTCTTTATCCCGTCAGAGTGGGACTTCAGGTTCAATCCTTCTGCTATAGTTGGCTAGTAAACCGAATTGTATAGCGAAACAAGATTTAAGATATGAACTTATTTGATTTTAAAGACTTTCCGGAAATGATAACCATAAATGGAATAAGTTACTGCCATGCTGAAAACTTTAGGTCGGTTAAACAGAGTCCAAAGCAGTAATTTCCAATAATACCTTCGTCCCTTTTTAAAAATACCGAGGATCAACATCGACTTGAGAAGGGCTTTTACATCAGATAATCCAAAACGCTTTTTAAAATGTATGCTTTTAGGATACCTTGATAGAAAACCTTTTACCCGTAGATAATATGGCTTTCTGGAGTAAATTCCCTTAATGAGATTCTGATATCCATGTTTCAGGTCATCGAAGCTCATCTTTGGTATAAAATTCATGGCCATGTCCGTATTATTTCCAGAGAAACTGCTGATGATCCGGTTTTCTTTTAATAAGCGTTTGTATAACTTAGTTTTAGGTGGGGCATTAAGCAGGCCAACCATTGCAGAAATAATTCCACTATGCTGGATAAAATCAATTTGTCGCTGAAAAATAGAAGGTTTATCGCTATCGAATCCTACAATAAATCCACCCATTACGATTAATCCCTTATTTTGAATTTTGTGAACGCTATCTATCAGATTTCTATTGTTATTTTGATATTTTGAGCATTCTTTTAAACTGTCTTCATCAGGTGTTTCAATTCCTACGAATACAGTTGAAAATCCACTCATAACCATTTTGTCCATTAAAACATCATCATCTGATAGATTGATAGATGCTTCAGTAATAAATTTAAATGGATATTTTCTTTCCTGCATCCAGGCAGACAACTTCGGCAGTAATTCACTTTTTAGAAATCTTCTATTACCAATGAAGTTATCATCCACAAAAAAAACTTCGCCTCTCCAACCGTTTTGATAGATTACATTCAATTCTTCAATAATATGATCTGAAGACTTCAATCGCATTTTATTCCCAAAAAGAGCTGTAATCTCACAAAAATCACAATTAAAAGGGCACCCCCTTGTTAATTGTAAACTCATTACAGCATATTTCTTCTTATTCAACAACTGATATAATGGCAATACACTTTGGCTAAGATCCGGGAATTCCTTGGAACTATACTGTGATTTTGGAATTCCATTTTGAAGGTCATATAAAAACTCCTGAAGTGTCACTTCAGCTTCGTTGAGCACGAGATGATCAACCTGAGGAAATAAATCCGGCTCTTCAGTAAAAAGTGGTCCGCCGGCCACAGTTTTTTTCCCGTGTGACTTGCAGCGGTTAATCAGGAATTCAGCTGATTCCTTCTGAATTGACATAGCACTTATAAAAACTAAATCAGCCCACAAGATATCATTATCTTTGAGAGAATCAACATTCAGATCGATTAATCGGATATCCCAATCGTCTGGTAACATTGCTGCTACTGTGATTAATCCTAAGGGAGGATGGCTGGATTTTTTAGATATAAACTTTAAAGCATACTTAAAGCTCCAGAACGTAACAGGAAATTCAGGATATAGTAAAAGTGCCTTCATATATTCCAAATTGGAATGTAATTTAAGAAAGATTTTAAGATAATTAAAGTAAAGTGATAATAATAGGATAACGAATATGTATATAATTTATATATTATGAACACATAAATCAATTATTTCGAATCCTTTAAAATCAATATATAATTATACAAAAAAGTCCCTTTTACAGATAATATCCCGATTTGCAACGTATATCAGAAGAGGTTATTTGGTTTTAATTACTCGTATCTTAATGTGATCACTGGATTTGTCCTCGCAGCATTCCATGACTGTACAAGCACAGTTCCTATCGCCAAGACAACAATTCCAATTCCAATCCCAAAAAGAAGTGACCATTCCAAAACTATCCTTTCGGGAAGGACCTGCAGCATTTTACGGAAACCAAAAAAAGTTATGGGCCCTGCTATGATAAAGGCAATTAAAACAAGTTTTATAAAATACCTTGCTAGTTGAAAGGAAATGTTTTTTATAGACGCTCCGAAGACCTTACGTATACCAATTTCTTTTGTCTTTTGCTGGGTTATATATAAGGCTAAGGCAAACAATCCCATACTGGCGATGAATATTGCAAAAAAGGTCCCGTAGAAAATCAATCTCGCAAACGGGCTTAAAATGCTTATGAAAGTATTGATCTCATCATCTATAAAAGTATATTGAAATACCTGGTCAGGAAATACCTCTTTAAAAGTGGTTTCAATTGATGAAAGTGTCTCATTTTTTTTATCTGGATCAAGTCTTGCCAATAAATAGTTTTGATTATTTGATGCAATAATATATGCACAGGGCATTTGTTTCATCTCTATCAGGCGACCGATCTTAAAGTTCCTTACCACGCCTTTGATTTCAGGATAGTCTATTGGAACAGGTTGATTTGAATTATTATAATCAAATAATTCCACCTGATCACCTATTTGATAATACTCACCAAAGAGATCTAAAAAGGTTTCATTTACTATCATACTGGTCTTTTCAGTTTCTATGGACAACGATTCCGGCTTTATTTTATAGTCGATTTCCAATAAATTGAAGTATTGTTCATCTATGTATATTGTTGGGATCCTTTGATCAAGATCGGAGGAGGGATCTTTCATATAAACACTGAAATCATCGCGCATTGACAATGGCACTTTTGATGTCAGGGACACACCTTTTATATTAACATGCTGATCCAATTGATCTTTTAAGTTTCTAATTCTTGAATCCTGATTAAATCCATCAAGGCTTATTGCCATTAAGTGCTCTTTATTAAATCCAAGATCCTGATTTAACATAAAATTATACACCTTATAAATGCCAATGCTTCCAACAATTAAAACTATGGATACCACGTATTGAATAATAACCAATCCTTTTTTCAGTGTAATTGAGCCTTTCCCTGTTCTATTCCCCCGTAAGGCTTTTACCGGATTAAATCTCGAGAGTATTAAGGCAGGATATACTCCTGATAGCAGACCTGTAAGAAATGTAGTACTAAAAGCTATTCCTAAAAAAGTCCAGTTACCTAGAAAACCATTATCAAGATCAATCTGATAAAGGATATTCGAAAAACTGTTTAAATGAGGAATAAATATTTGCATTAGAACAATTGCAAACAGAAGGGATATAAATGCTATAAACATTGACTCTCCCAAAAACTGCCAAAGTAATTGACCTTTCTGGGCGCCTAGAACTTTTCTAATTCCTACTTCACGATTCCTTTTAATTGACCTGGCGGTAGAAAGATTAATATAATTTAAACTTGCAATAAACAGTATGAACACTCCCAATGTCAATAATACATAGGTCATAGTTTTATTTCCTCTTTGAGAACTTCCATCTTTCG
>Ga0316191_10004918_pt1 | contig 10028 bp, 5 predicted proteins | sample Eddworburr2cm_MG_FD_204928 | JGI IMG/M metagenome (GOLD analysis project Ga0316191, IMG submission 204928) | Coastal sediment microbial communities from Maine, United States - Eddy worm burrow 2 cm | ecosystem: Environmental > Aquatic > Marine > Coastal > Sediment | place: USA: Maine | collected... | reverse complement strand
GGTCAACATGACTCGTCGGATGGTAGACGACTGGAATCAACGCAACGGCACCAATGTCCAGGTGCGCTGGGTGAACGACCCAACTGACCTGATGCGTGAAAGTTTCCCCACGGATCCGCCCAACTGGACACGTTCGCTGGGCAAACCAAAGGTCAATCCCCAGGTTCCGCTGGAGGGTCGGCCGAACCCCCTGATTCAGGACCCGTTACTGATCAACTCAATGGTAGACGGCATTGTCGAAGGCATGAGCCCCGATGTCTCGCCGGCAAATACAGCGGTGCTGATCGTCAATCATTCCATCCGCGACGGCAATCAGGCTTACGACCCCAAAGTCAACGACACGGTGCAGATGGATGGACTGATCAAGGCGGAGATTCTGCGTCGCTTCCCTGACATGAAAGCCGACAACATTCTGGGCAGCTGGATGGGCCTGAAGGTAGCTAACCCGGAGATCAAAGCCATTCGGCCTGGTGGAAATAAAACGGAACGCAGCCGCGAGATGCGGGGCGAAAGCCTGGGTAATGCATGGCTGTACCTGAGTGACCGCGAGCTGCCCGGCGGGGACCACCAGTACCGGTATTGGGAAGCGCTTGATCTGTTTCGTGAGCGTGGCGTCGATCATATCGTCGTTGCATTCACCCAGATTGTGACTGACAGCGTGCTGAACCTGGTTGAGCTGCCAAATCAGATTGCCAAGGAAATAGGCTGGAGAAACTGGTTGCTGGCTGAGGATCTGGATTTTGACACCTATCCGGAAGTCGGCCATCCCTTTGCCGACTACTGGGGAGTCTGGATCAATACTTCATGCAAAGTCCCCGACGGGCCTGAAGGCGCAACAGAGCCGTGCTGCCTTACCATGGGCGGCTGTGGAGATTCGCGCCCATACCCACCCGTCAGGCAAACGCCGATTACAAAAGCACGCCAGGACACCGATCCGTCCCTGGGTTTCGACATACCCGCTTACGGACATCTGGGCTATGACGCGAGCAAGGGGCCGCCCGACGAGAATCAGCCGGTGCAGGGCCAGTATCGCGGTACCTGGCAACTCTGGCGCCCAGCCAATACCGATCCGCGCATCGGCGAGCTGCTGGCAAGTCAGGTCGTTCAGCTCCTCGACGAAGGATGAGAAAAATGACGGTTGAATCGAAACTTAGCCGCCGCAGCCTGATTCAGGCAGCTGCTGTGCTCACACCGATCGCGATGACCGGATGCTCAAGCTTGCCAGACAATGAGGACATCGCGCTGCGGGCAGATGATCCGGTCGCGCGTGCTCTGCTCTATTACCCGAATAGTAGCGACGTGCCTGCCGATGATCCGCTGGCCGCCACCCATCAGGCCAGCCAGAACTGCGCGACGTGCGTTCACGTTCGCGGCAGTGCAGGCGACAGTCTCCGAAAATGTCCCCTTTATCCCGGCCGCCTTGTTAATGCGCAAGGCTGGTGCAGTGTCTGGGCGAAAGGCTAGCCAACACAACGCCGCCTGCGCGGCCGGCAAGATGAGATGGGCTATGAAATGAGTGTTACTAAATGATCGCCGCAGCCGGGAACCTGGTCGTGATGACGGCACCGAAGATAATCCGCACTACAAGCGTGGCTCGCATCTAGTTAGCTAGCCAGGGCTGTTGCAGGGCGGAACTCGGCGGACAGCTAAACTAGCGCCGGGCATTGGACCAGGCTTCACCTGGCGCCCGCGACGGCGCGAAATTTCCACCATCGCTTCCAGAATAAATCGCTGCGCCATGCGCGCTCATGTTTCACGCGATGTTCTTAAGGCTGGTACTGGCCATCATTCTGCTGCTGGCAACCGTTGATACGTCCCCAAGCAGCCGACTGCGAGTTGTTGGTTGCAACGCTCCCCCACGGCATTGATCAGGCCTATGCCGATATCTCCGCGGGCAAGCTCAAGACCAGGAGCCTGGTCGTCTGGGGCGCCCTGGACCCACAGGTACCGCTGGGACTCGGGCGACGGTTCAACGCCCTGCTAAAGGCGAACGGGGTGGCTTCGCGGCTGGTCGTGATCGGCGTCGCCGGTCATGCACCCTTTGTGGAGTTCCAGGCAACTTTCGGGGGAATTCTGCGGGCCGGGTGTCCAACAGACGGGGCAGGTAAAGAAACACCAGTGAACCAGTGATTGCTCACAGCGCGGTGACAGCCTGGTGCAGATGCCGCCAACTGGTGCGGGAAAGCTACACTGGCCCCAAACCAATCGGAGACAAGCATGTCCACACTCACTCGCCGCGACCTGCACGCCGCTCTGCTCATGTTCTGCAGCATTGCGATTTGCCTCGTTACCGGCATCGCCATGGCCGGCGGTCATGGCCAGCCTGAAGTATTCGAGCCACCACCGGCAGTGGAACGGCCCACCGGACCCACCACGGTCCTGGTCACCGGCGCCAATCGCGGCATTGGTTTTGAGTTCGTGAAGCAGTTTGCCGAACAGGGACATCGCGTGATAGCGACCTGCCGCAACCCGGACACAGCAGCGGAACTGCAGGCTTATGCCGCCGACCGCGACAACGTGACCGTGGAGTACCTGGACCTGATGGACCTGGAAGGCATTGACGCACTCGCAGCACGCTATGCCGATAGCCCGCTCGATATGCTGATCAACAATGCCGCCCTGATGCGCGGGCCAGACAAGGGCCAAACCTTCGGCAGTTTCGATTGGCAGGAGTTTGATCGTTTCTTTCACACCAACGTGCGCGGTCCGCTGCAAGTGACCCAGGCTTTCTGGCCGCAACTCAAGGCCAGCGGTGGCACCGCCGCAACCCTCACTACCGGACGCGGCCGCAACAGTATCCCGGTACCGGGCTTCTCTTATTACAAGGGCAGCAAAGCCGCCATCGATAACTTCAACATGGACATCGGGCGCCAGGGCCGCCGCGACGGCATCAAAGTGCTGGTGCTCATGCCCGGACGAGTCGCCACCCACGGTGAAAAGGCCACGCGCGGCTTCGTGCCGATTCAGGACAGCGTGTCCGGCATGATCAAAGTGATGGAATCACACGATCTCAAACAGAACGGCAAAATGTTTCGCTGGGATGGGGAAGCAGTGAACGAAGCCGGCTGATTCGTAATTCCTTGCGTATATTGGAGTGCGCTGCGGCATTCACCCAGCGCTCACAGACCCCGAATTGCGCATAATTCGTTCCTGCGGAAGATGTTGCGCAAACTATCTCAGCAGAACTCGCATGGATGAAAAAAGTCAGTCCGCCTTCAGTACTGATTGTACTTCTGTGGGCCAGTGCTAGACTTTCACCTTGGCTCCAGATGGGGCATTCAGACTCACTAAACACCTTTAATGACTTCACTTAGCTCCCGCCGGGTCGAGCCCGGTTTCCCCAATTATTCTGCGGAAGCGGTATCACCATTAGTCGCGGTGAATGCCATGCTGAACTCCCTTGTAGCAGGGCGCGAAAGCCGCGAAAAGGTGCGCGGGGCGATCGTTGATGCCCTGTATGAAAGTCTTGAGTACGCGGAGCCGATCCTTGCCATGATCCAGGCCGCCCGCGATTCCGGCAAGCTCAGCCGCGCCGGGTATGCTCAACTGGCACAAGAAATTGGCCGACTCACCACGGAAGAACTGTCGACAGACGTGGTTCCCGAGCCTGCCAGGCTACGTCCTGGCCAGGCTGATTCGCGTGTCGCGTCGAAACGATCAACGACCGCGAACAGCCGTCGCGTGAATTTTACTGCTGCAGGCCCGCCAAAGAAGGTGTCGAAGCCGCTGGCGGCTGGCAGCGTGTTGCTGGGGCGCTTTGAGCTGCTTGAGCGCATCGCCGACAAGGGGATGGGCCAGGTCTTTCGGGCGCGGGACAGACTCAAAGCAAAGGCCGGCCACGCGAATACGCTGGTCGCCATCAAACTACTCCAACCGGCATCTGGCGATCCGCTGTACTCACTGCAAAAGGAAGCACTGCTTGGTCAGTCCCTGAATCACCCGAATATCGTCAATGTTTTTGATCTATACGAGGATGCCAGGCAGCAATTCATCACCATGGAATGGCTGGACGGCGAGTCGCTGGCCAAGCGTCTGGATGCGACCCGGGGTCACCCGATCCCAGCTGAGCAGGCCAGAACAATCCTGGAAGGCCTGGCCGCTGCACTGACTTATGCCCACAGCAAGGGCATCGCCCACGGCGACATCAAACCGGGCAATGTGCAGCTTACGGCGGAAGGCGAGGTGAAGCTCCTTGATTTCGGGATGGCCCGAAAAATCGGGGGTGAAACTGCGAAGGATGCAAAAGAAGTCAGAGCGGTAACCCGTGCCTACGCGAGTTGTGAATTGCTAGAAGGCAAGTTGCCCGATGTACGCGACGACGTGTTTTCCCTTTGCTGCCTGTGGTACCGACTGATTACCGGCGTCCGCCCCTTCGGCGCCCGGGATGCGCTGGAGGCAGAACGCGACAAACCCCGGATTAAAGCGCCGCGGGAACTGAACCGCCGCCAATGGCAGGCCCTTAAGCAGGGGCTCGAGTTCCGCCGGGATCAACGGCCTGATGACGTGGCTTCCCTTGCCAGAGTCTTGCTCCACGGCCCGGTCCACGGAACGATGGGGAAACGGCTTGCGACTGCGTTGGTTCTGGCCAGCCTGGCGGGCACCGCGAGCTGGCTTTACTGGCCTGAAGTGAATCACTGGCTCGATAGCCAGATGTCATTGCGAATAAGTACTCTTGCACCCGCTACCAGCCCGCCTGTCGCTTCGGCGCCGCCGGAGCTCGCTACACCGGCCCCAACGCTGGTCGCGCCGACAGACGTATCGCTGCCGGCAACTTCAGACATCCAGCCAACGGCTGCGCCGTCGCCCCGTGAGGCAGATGAGCAACCAATTGATGCAGTCACGGACGAAATATCTGCAGATAAAAGCGCTGCAGAGGCTGCATCCGTGTTAGCCACACCAGTCATCCAGCCTGAAAAACCAACCCAGCCCGTGGCGGCAGAAGTTACCGCGCCGGCGACAGGCGCTGCTTCCGCAACAGCAGCCGAAACGGCGGTGCCGCGACGATTCGCGCCCCTGGGTTTTCGCAAGGATCAATACGTCGTCACGGAAGGCGACGTCGCGGTAGTACTGAACATTGACTACCCGCGCAGCCTGAATGAGGCCGTCCTCTTGTCAGTCACGATTGAGCCCAGCTCCGCGTTACCGGGCGAGGACTTCATGCCTATGTCAAACCCGTTCATTGTGCTAGGCCCGGGCGAACCGGCTGCCACCATCATGATGCCCCTGATCTCGGATTCCGTCAGCGAATACACAGAAGAGGTTCTGGTGCGCCTGACCAGTGATAATCCTGCGATACAAATTGCCCGCCAGGAAGCAGTGATCATTATTCTGGATGATGACTAGCCGGATTCTGTAGCGGCATCTGAATAGTGAGATCGACTTTGCCTGGGCCAGGTGTCGATTGATCAAGTATGAGCTTGAAATGCAAACCGGGGCACGTCGTGCTCAATCGCCACTCAGTATAATTAGCCATGCTCGCTTTACCACCTGGTTGACGCAGTTTGTTGACTGAGCCTGTTCATTGTTTTCTGGATATCAACGACGCGATAAGATTTGTCGACCTTTAGTGCCGCAGGGTGGATCGGCAATGCAATCAAAACTCTTGAAGCTCGCTATACCGGCGCTTGGCCTGCTGCTGGCAAGTTGCAATGACGGTGCCCCGCCGGCAGGCGGTAACGCACCACTTGGCGCAACGATACTCGCGCGTGTGGATGGCGAGGCGATTACGGCCAGTCAGCTGACTGCAGCGATCGAGGCTGTACCAAAGCCCGACCGACTCGACTATCTGGCAGCCGAAGCGCGGCTCGACCTGCTGCAGAGCCTGATAGATCGAAAGCTGATGGCGCGCGAAGCACTGCGGCTCGCCCTCGCTCCGCCACCCATGGCTACTGACAGTGATCCGCTGGCCGCCGAACAGCGCCGCGCGCAGGCTTACCTGGATACGCAGCTTGCGGAATTGCCGGGCCCGACCGAGCAGGACATCGAGACCTATTACTCTGCCAATACCGCCGATTTTCTTCTGCCGGAACGGATCCAGGTTACGCGGCTGGTATTTCCGGATCGCTCCGGTGCGAGCGCGGCACGGGTCGCAGCGGAAGAAGGCGCGGCACTGGCTTCACTGGGCGACGGGCGCCTGCGACCGACGACACTCTGGCTGCAACGGCGGCCGGGCGAGCCAAACGATTTCGAAGCGGCGGCTTTCGCGACCCCGGTGGGCACGCTGGGGCCGCTAGTGGCGGTGGAGCGGGGCTTCTGTCTGTTCAGGGTGGAGGATCGGCAGGCTGCAGAGCCTCTGTCCCTTGCCGAAGCACGTCCGGCGGTGATCGTCAGGCTGCAATCGCGCCAGCGTGCGGAATTGTTACAGGCGATCACGCAGCGGTTACGCAATGCAGCGTTGATCGACATTGATTCGCAGGCACTCGACGCCTTCAACTGGGAAGACAGTTCCAGCTAACCGTCAGTTGGCCAAATTCCGGTGAGAGAAAAATCCCCTTCCGGGCATTGGGATGCAGTGCATTCCTGATGCAGCCTCGGTGGCATCTAGCGGTTTTCACTGTCTGGCCTAGGTATTTGCCCCTATTGCTACATAGCCATGGGCCTTTTAACACCATACGTGGTGGTGCCGGCTCGACCGGCAAGACAATCGGACAAGATACACGCGCCGGGCACCCTGCAATAACAATCGTCAGCTCGCTAAACGGGGGGACCGGAGCATGCGCAATTTAGTCAAGGTACCAGTCAGGGTTTTGCTGGGGGCGGGTTTGATCCTGCTTCTGGGCGGAGCCGGCCAGGCGCTCGCGGAATGCCGCGCGCCGCAGGCCTGCATCGAATGTCACGCCGTGGTTGGCTATCCGCCAGCCAACGTACTGGAAAACATTGCCGAGGGTACCTGCGAACGCGGTGATTTCAGCCGTGGGCAGGACTTGAGCCTGCCACGCTTCATCCACAAGGCCTCGGTACTCGACGACAATCGCGTGCTGCTGACCGGCGGCGCCTTCGCAATCTGGCAGATCACCAATACGGTGGATGTGTTCGACCCGGTGACCAATACCATTTCCCCGGCCGCCAACATGTCCGTGCAGCGCTGGGGGCATTCTTCGACCACGCTGCCTGATGGTCGCGTCCTGGTAGCTGGTGGACGCACCGGCATCAGCCCGGCCTCCGCCGTCGTACTGGCGACCGCAGAAATCTACGACCCGGCGACCAACACCTGGAGCCCGACCGGCAGCATGAACGTGGCGCGGCGTAGCCACACGGAAACACTTCTGCCCAACGGCAGTGTCCTGATCTGCGGTGGTGGGGACTCTGTCAGCACCAGCGGACAGATGCCGATCCAGTCCTGTGAACTCTATGATCCGGCTACCGGCGCGTTTTCGATAGCCGGCGACATGACGGTTGCAAGAACTTCGCACAACGCGACCCTGCTCGACGACGGCAGCGTACTGATCGCCGGCGGTTCAGTCGGCGCCGGTACCAGCACACCGACTAATCTCGCTGAGCTGTACGATCCGTCGGATAACAGCTTCACGCCGGTAGGCCCGATGAACTTCACCCGCCTGGCGCAGGCGCCGGCGAAACTTCGCGACGGTCGGGTGGTCTTTGGTAACGCTTACGCCGGCGCCGGTGCTATCTCGCCGGACAGCGAAATCTACGATCCGGCCACCCAGGCCTTCACGATCATCGATGACATGGTGAAGCAGCGCATCGACATCGGTGGCCTGACCCTGCTGGATGGGACGGTACTGATCGCCGGCGGTGTAGCCACCGGCTCCTTTGGCGCGATTTTCCATTCCAGTTCCGAGGTCTACGATCCGGTCGCGGACCGCTGGCGCCTGTCGGGCATCATGTCGGACGGCCGCGATGAGTTCAGCGGTGCGCTGCTGAGCGACGGCCGTGTGCTGATCACGGGCGGCTTCACGCGACCGGCAGGACAGACCACCGGCTCCCGCCTGCTGGATACGGTCGAGATTTACACGGCCGGGCTGACCCAACAGATCGCCGGCCTGATCAACGTGACCAATGATTTGCCGGCATCCGTTCTGGCCAGCAGCAATAGTCGCGCCAAGCTGCTCGGCGACATCGACAAGACCAGCAAGAAGATCGACAAGGATGACTATGACGGGGCTCTGAAGAAAGCCGAGAAGTTACTGGGATCTGCCTCCGTCGAGATCAGTGACATTAGCGAGTCAGAGCGTGTGCAAAGCATCGTCCAGGTGCTGATCAACTCGCTGAGCGACGAATTATCGCCAAACCTGCCGCCCACCGTGACCGCCAGCGCGACACCGGACAGCGGCACCGAGCCGCTGCCGGTCAGTTTTGCGGCTGACGCCAGCGACCCGGACGGCGCAATCGCCAGTTACCTCTGGGTGTTTGGTGACGGGGCCATCAGTAGCGACCAGAATCCCGCGCACACCTTCGAGTGCGATGGCACCTATACTGCCAGCGTGCAGGTGGCTGATGACCAGGGCGCCGTAGCCTCCGACGAAGTGGCCATCACAGTCGCGTCGGCGGGCGGACCGGTAACCTACGGGTGCGACGTGCAGCCGGTCTTCGACCGCAATTGCATCTCCTGCCACGGTACGTCGAAAGGTCTCAGCGTGCAGAGCTGCCAGCAGTTGCAGCAGGGCAGCAATAGCGGTCCGGTAATCGATCCGGGTAGCAAGGAGACCAGCGTGCTCTGGCAGCGTATCGATGCCGGCACGATGCCGCCTCAGGGTGGCCGCCTGCCGCAGGTGGACATCGACGGGATCGGCGCCTGGATCGACAGCCTCGATCCGAACGATCCCGACTACTGCGACTAGCAGGGCGGACTGCGGGGAGGCCGGGCCTTGCGGCCCGGCCTCTTTTTTTGCGCTGTCAGCCCAGATTCGCTCACGCGGTAGAATCCGTTATTGGCCTAATCTGCTCGCAGCGCGGTGAGCGTATCGACTCGAAACCGCTGCCGCGCATCGTGGCGCTAAACTCGGTGAAATATCTGTCGGAGCTCTGCATGAATCTTTCACTACGTGCCCGCCATGCCGCCAGTCAGCCCGTGGCAGCCGATGGCAGCTGAGCGATCGGCGACAACTTATTGCAAAGCATGGAATCCACAACCAATTGGTTTGACTACATCGCAGGTGCGCTGGTAACAGTCGCCGGCGATGCGGCCGTCGTGTTTGGTGCGGCTGCTGGCGGATACCTGCTATACCGGGTGCTGTACTTCGTACTCAGACGCGGTGCGATCCAAAACCGCGGGCCGGTTCTGCAGGCTTGCCTGGAGAGTTGCACGGCACCGGGCAGACTGTTCTTCCCGCTGCTCGCAGCCTACGTGAGCCTGCCCTATGCCCTCGGCGGCCAGCCGCTGCAAATCTGGCGCCAGCTGCTAAGCATAGCGCTGATTGTTGCCACGGCGTGGTTGGTGTTGCGGGCCCTGCGGGCGGCCGATCTGGGAATCTCCGCCCGCCTCGGGGTGGACCAGCCGGACAATCTCAATGCCCGACGGCTGCAGACGCAATTACGAGTGATTCGCGCGGTACTTACGGTGATCGTGGTGTTCGCAGCGGTCATCGGCAGCCTGGCCACTTTCCCCCAACTGCGCCAGCTCGGCACCGGCATCCTCGCCTCGGCCGGCGTCGCCGGCATCATCGTCGGCTTTTCGGCGCAGCGAGTCCTGGCTAACCTCATTGCCGGTTTCCAGGTGGGCTTCACCCAGCCCATTCGCCTGGACGACGTCGTGGTGGTCGAAGGCGAATGGGGGCGCATTGAGGAGATCACGCTCACGTACGTGGTGGTCGCGATCTGGGACGAACGCCGCCTGGTGCTGCCCATCAGCTACTTTCTTGAGAAACCTTTTGCGAACTGGACCCGCAAGACGGCCGAGCTGCTGGGCAGCGTTTTTCTGTATGTGGACTACACGGTACCCGTAGGCGATATCCGCGCAGAGCTGGAGCGAGTCGCGAACGAGTCGACGCTGTGGGATCGCCGGGTATGCAAACTGCACGTGACGGACGCGAAGGAACAGACCATAGAGCTGCGGGCGTTGGTGAGTG
>Ga0316191_10004917_pt1 | contig 10029 bp, 6 predicted proteins | sample Eddworburr2cm_MG_FD_204928 | JGI IMG/M metagenome (GOLD analysis project Ga0316191, IMG submission 204928) | Coastal sediment microbial communities from Maine, United States - Eddy worm burrow 2 cm | ecosystem: Environmental > Aquatic > Marine > Coastal > Sediment | place: USA: Maine | collected... | reverse complement strand
CCACGGATTCTGCCGCATAGCTTGTCGGTCAAAGTCATCGTCGATAAAAAGGAAATGAGCCAGAGGAGTCTTTCCTTTGAGATCGAGGGACAACTCTGGGCGCAGCCGATGCCGGTTTCGATGCTGCTAAGTACCGAGGTTGATCTCGACACCGGTGTGACTACCGTCGAGGAATCCAGAGGGTAGCGGGAAAGAGCATGGATCCAAGACTTCTTCGCTACTACAACCAGGAACTGAACCATGTTCGGGAGATGGGCAGTGAATTCGCCCGCGAATTTCCGAAGATTGCCGGTCGCCTCGGCATGGAAGGTATCGATTGCGCCGATCCGTATGTCGAACGCCTGCTCGAGGGCTTCGCGTTCATGGCCGCAAGGGTGCAACTCAAGGTCGATGCCGAGTTCCCCCAGTTTACGCAGCACCTTTTCGAGCTGATCTATCCGCATTACCTGGCGCCGACTCCTTCAATGGCCGTCGTCAACCTCGAGCCGGACCTCAACGACGGAGGGCTCGCAGAAGGCTTCAGTATCCCTCGCGGATCTGCGATGCAGAGCACGCTCGGCAAAGGCGACCAGACCACCTGTACCTATACCACGGCGCACGACCTCACGCTGTGGCCGGTGGAACTGACCGAAGCAAGGTATTTCACCGGGGCGAGCGCGCTTGCGAATATCGGGCTGGATGAGCTCAATGGAGCTCGCGCCGGAATGCGTTTCCGGTTCCGTGCGACGGCAGGACTGGCGTTTGACGAGCTTCCGCTCGACCGCATGCCGATTCACATACGCGGCGCAGACGAACTGCCAAACCGTATTTACGAGCAGTTACTCGGCAACAACGTCGGCATGATCGTCCGGCCGAAGGGCGGCAAAGATCCCTGGCAGTTGCGCCTTCCCGCATCTTCCATCCGGCCGCTGGGCTTCGCCGAGGAACATGCCTTGCTGCCCTACACGCGCCGTTCATTCCAGGGTTACCGGCTCTTGCAAGAGTACTTTGCGTTTCCCGAGCGCTACCTGTTCGTCGAGTTATGCGACCTGCAACGCGGCATCAGTCAATGCGCCGGCACGGAGCTTGAGATCGTCATATTGCTGGATCGTGCAGTTCCCGGCCTCGAAAACACCGTCGAGGCAGAGCGTTTCGCACTCAACTGCACACCGATTGTCAATCTTTTCGAAAAGCGTGCCGATCGCATTCATGTTGATCGGGGTCAGCCGACGTATCACGTTCTTCCCGACAGGACGCGTCCTCTCGACTTTGAGGTCTACGGCGTACAAGAAGTGCGAGGCTACGGCAGTGATGCGAATGAGACAATCGAGTTCATGCCATTTTACGCGAGTCGCGATACGGGACTGCATCACGAGCGCATGGCGTACTTCACGGCACATCGCGAGCCGCGCATGTTGTCGAGTCGACAACGCAAGGTCGGTGCCCGCGCCAGCTATGTTGGCAGCGAGGTATACCTGACGCTGGTGGACGCGAAGCAGGCGCCATTTTCAGGCGACCTCAAACAGATCGGCATCAAGACGATCTGCACCAACCGTGATTTGCCATTACAGGTTCTGCTTGGCAAGGGAAAGACCGACTTCACGCTGGAGTCCGGCGCGCCTGTGCGGGCTATCCGATGCGTCAGCGGGCCAACCCGGCCTCGGGCCTCATTGGCGAACGGCGACGCATCCTGGAACCTGATTAGTCATCTATCGCTCAATTACATGTCGCTCGTTGATTCAACCGAAGAGGGCGCCGTTGCGCTGCGCGAGCTTCTGTCTTTGTATGCGGATGCGAATGATGCGGCTACGCGCCGGCAGATTGAGGGGGTGAAATCAGTCTCATCGAGACCCATTACCCGGCGACTGCCGACGAGCGGGCCAATTTCGTTCGGGAGGGGGCTGGAAGTAACGGTCGAGTGTGAGGATGGTGCATTCGAGGGAATCGGCGCGTACCTGCTTGGCTCCGTACTGGAGTCGTTTTTTGCGCGGTATGTGTCCACCAATTCATTTACAGAAACGGTCTTGAAGACCGACGATCGTGGAGAAATTGCCAGATGGCCAGCGCGAATCGGGCGTCGTCCGAGGTTGTAGAACTCGTGCGGGCCCTCGGAGAGGCGCCGTACAAATTCAACTTCTTTCAGGCGATGCGCTTGATCGAGGCGACCAACCCACATATGGAACGTATCGGCAAGGGCGTTCGTCCATCCGGTGAACCCGTACGCCTCGGCCAGCAACCATCGATGGCGTTTGCACCGTCGATGCTCGCAGAATTCAGGGCGGGAGAAGGCGAATCTGCCGATTACCTGTCCGGGTTCTTTTTTGGTTTGTTTGGCCCGAACGGGCCGCTGCCACTGCACCTGACCGAGTACGCGCGCGATCGCGAACATCTCAACAACGATTCGACGTTTCGGGCTTTTGCCGACATTTTTCACCATCGAATGATGTCGTTCTTCTATCGCGCATGGGCCGAGGCGAGGCCTGCAGTGCAGATGGACCGACCGGACGAAGACAAGTTCACTCGATACGTGGGTGCCATGTTTGGCATGGCGCAGGAAGGATTTCATGATCGCGATGCACTCGAAGATCATGCCAAGCTATTTGCGGCCGGGAGGTTGTCACTTCAAGCCCGGCCGGCCGAGGGCCTGCAGGCGATGCTCGAGGATCTCTTCGTCGTCCCGATGAGGCTCGAGCAATTTGTTGGTGAGTGGCTCGACCTTCCGGACGAATCAATGCTCAGGCTGGGCGAGTCGCCGCAGTGCGCTACGCTCGGCGTTACCGCGACGATCGGTGCTCGTGTGTGGGGAGGGCAGCACAAGTTTCGAGTTGTTTGTGGTCCGCTCGATAGCAAGGACTTTCGACGCTTCCTCCCGGGTGAGGAGTCGCTCGAGCGTCTGACAGCTGCGATCCGCAATTACGTCGGTGACGAACTGGATTGGGAGCTGCGGTTGTTGGTGAACGTGACCGAGACCCCGAATGTCGTCCTGGGCGAGCATGGCAGGCTCGGGTGGACGAGCTGGGTCGGCGACTTGCCGCCAGAGAAGGCGGTCGACAACGTCGTTATTCGGCCAATGGCCCCGACGCTGAACTGAATAAATACAACAAGAGGAGAACGGTCATGGCAGAAATTAGTCGAGCCGCATTATTTGGCAAGCTTAACCAGGTCGGCTACAAAGCCATAGAGGCCGCCACGGTGTTCTGCAAGATGCAGGGCAACCCGAACGTTGAATTGGTGCACTGGGTACACCAGATCCTGCAGCTGCAGGACTCGGACCTGCATCGGATCATCCGGCAGTTCGACATCAACCCGTCGCATCTCGCCGCGGACATCACCGATTCTCTGGAAAAACTGCCGCGCGGGTCGACATCGATTTCCGATCTTTCGGCTGACGTCGAAGAATCCGTTGAACGCGGATGGGTCGTCGCGACGCTGATGTTTGGTGAGGCGCAGGTACGGACCGGATACCTGGTTGCCGGCATCCTGCAGACGCGAGGACTCAGGAACGCGCTCAACAATATCTCCGGTGAGTTCAAGGCGCTCACCTTCGAAAAACTGACGGACAAGTTTGACGAGATCGTTAGTGATTCTCCCGAAAACAGGATGCACGCCAAAGACGGATTCCATGTTGGTGGTGGTGCGGCGCCTGGCGAGGCATCGGGTGCGATGGCGCCTGCCGCGATGGGCAAGCAGGAGGCGCTGGCACAGTTCACGGTGGACCTGACCGAGCGCGCTCGGCAGGGTGACATCGATCCCATCGTCGGTCGCGACGAAGAAATCCGGCAGATGATCGACATCCTGATGCGCCGCCGGCAAAACAACCCGATCCTCACGGGCGAGGCCGGCGTTGGCAAGACTGCTGTCGTCGAAGGTTTCGCCCATCGGCTTGCCAGCGGGGATGTTCCGCCGCCTCTGAAAGACGTGACCTTACGCTCACTGGACGTAGGACTGTTGCAGGCCGGCGCCAGCATGAAAGGCGAATTCGAGGAGCGACTGAAACAGGTTATCGAGGAGGTCCAGTCTTCCGAGAAGCCGATTATCATGTTCATCGACGAAGCTCACACGCTGATCGGCGCCGGTGGCGCCGCAGGTACAGGTGATGCGGCCAACTTGCTCAAACCGGCGCTTGCGCGTGGCACGTTGAGAACTGTCGCTGCTACCACGTGGGCGGAGTACAAGAAGCACATCGAGAAAGACCCGGCACTCACGCGACGTTTTCAGGTCGTGCAGATCCAGGAACCAAGTGAAGAGCGCGCCATTCTCATGATGCGCGCCATGGCGTCGGTCATGGAGAAGCACCACAAGGTGCAGCTGCTCGATGAAGCCCTCGAATCAGCCGTGCGACTGTCGCATCGTTACATTCCGGCAAGGCAATTGCCGGACAAGTCGGTCAGCCTGCTGGATACGGCGTGCGCCCGAGTCGCGATCTCGCAGCACGCAGAGCCCGCCGAAGTCGAGGACAGTCGACGCAATATCGAAGCGTTGGAGCGTGAGCAAGCGATTATCGAAAAGGAAGAGGGCGTAGGCGTTGAGATCGGCGACCGGGCCAAGGTCAACGCCGAAGGTCTCGAGGCCGAGCGCGAGCGTCACGCCGGCCTGAACGAACGCTGGAAGGGCGAGAAAGAGCTTGTCGACCAGATACTTGATATCCGCGCTGAGCTGCGCGGCGAGTCCGGCACCGTCGAAGGCACGGAAAGCGACCTCGAAAAAGAGGCTGATGAAGTGGCTGCGCCTGATACGAGACCACAAGGCAAGGACCGGGACAAGCTGCTCAAGAAGTTGAAGAAACTGCAGGACGAGCTTCACGAGAAACAGGGGGAGTCCCCGTTGATCCTGCCGACCGTCGACGAGCAGGCGGTAGCCGCGGTTGTGGGCGACTGGACCGGTATTCCTGTGGGCCGCATGGTCAAGGACGAGATCGATACTGTCTTGCACCTGACCGACCACCTCAAGAAACGCATTGTTGGCCAGGATCATGCGCTCGACATGATTGCCAAGCGCATCCAGACGTCCCGCGCCAATCTCGACAATCCGGGCAAACCGATTGGAGTATTCATGCTCGCCGGTACCTCGGGTGTCGGCAAAACCGAAACGGCAATCGCGCTTGCCGAAGTCCTTTACGGCGGCGAACAGAACATCATCACCATCAACATGAGCGAATACCAGGAGGCGCATACGGTATCGACGTTGAAAGGTTCGCCCCCGGGTTACGTGGGTTACGGTGAGGGTGGTGTATTGACCGAAGCGGTCCGCCGCCGGCCTTACTCCGTTGTGTTGCTCGACGAGGTTGAAAAAGCACACCCGGACGTGCACGAGATTTTCTTCCAGGTATTCGACAAGGGCTGGATGGAAGACGGCGAAGGTCGCGTGATCGACTTCAAGAACACGTTGATCATCCTGACCACCAACGCCGGCACGGACATGATCATGAATCTCTGCAATGACCCCGAGCTCATGCCGTCGCCGGGCGCGATTGCGAAGGCCCTGAAGGAGCCACTGCTGAAGGTATTCCCACCGGCACTGCTTGGCAGGCTGGTCGCGATCCCGTTCTATCCGTTGAATGACGAAATGATTACGGCGATCTCGCAGATTCAGCTCAGGAAGATCTCGAAACGCGTCACTGCAAATCATGGCGTACCGTTTACGTACGACGACAAAGTCATTGGTCTCATTGCCGAACGTTGTACCGATGTCGACAGTGGTGGCCGCATGATCGATTCGATCCTGACAAATACGGTATTGCCAGCGGTTAGTGAAGAAATACTGACGCGAATGATGGAGGGTAGGCCGGTTGCGCGCGTGCATGTCGACGTCAAGGACAGCGAATTCAACTACGCTTACGACTAGGCGGTAGAGGATGAAATTCGGAAACCAAACCCTGGTCGGCAGGTACCTGAGTAGTATCGGCGCCCTATGAACGAAGGCACGCGGCCCCGCGAAAGCGTCAAAATCAGCGTCGAAAAGGCTTTGGAGATTGCAATTGAGTTTCACAAACGGGGTGAAGTTGAGGATGCGATAGAAATTTACGGGGATATCCTGTCTGCGGACCCCGATAACCCGGATGTTGTTCACTACCTTGGTGTCGCGAAACACCAGCTCGGTGAATCCGACGAGGCAATCGAACTGCTTCGTAAGTCGCTTGAACTTGCGCCAGGAAATGCGAGCGCCATCAATAATCTTGGCAATATCTACCGGGAAACCGGTGAGCTCGAACGCGCGGAGGAATGTTATCGGGACGTACTCAGCTTTGCCCCGCAACATGTCGATGCGCTAATCAACATGGGGATCAGCCTGCGTGGCCTCGGGAAAACCGACCAAGCTCATGCAGTCATCAAGGAAGCGATCGAGGCGGACCCGAACCATCCGCAGGCCTGGCACAATCTCGGGAATATTTGTCGCGACTTGAAGCGGTTTGATGATGCTCTGTCTGCCTATACGCGGGCGGGCGAGCTTGATCTGACAAGCAACGATTCTCTATTGGAACTCGCAATGCTCCTGGTATTGTCGGGGCGTCTGGATGATGCGATTGAGAGACTGCAATTCGTACTGAAACGAGATCCGGAAAATTCGGTCGCCAAACACACATTAGCCGCGGCATGCGGCGAGGACATTCCGGACAGGGCCTCCGACGACTACGTGCGGCATACGTTCGACAAATACGCTGCCAGTTTCGACGAGTCGCTCGCCAAGCTCGAATACAGGGCTCCCAATCGCGTGGCTGATGAAGTGCTGGCATTCGCCGGTGAGCGGAAGCTCGACATTCTCGACATCGGCTGTGGCACGGGTTTGTGCGGCCCACTGATCAGGCCCGTAGCTAATCGGCTGGTCGGCGTCGACTTGTCGCCGGCAATGCTGGCGAAGGCGAAACGACGCCAGGTGTATGACGACCTCGCCGAGGCAGAGCTGACAGCTTACCTTCGAGAATCGGATGCCCAATACGACATCATCATTTGCGTGGATACACTGGTGTACTTCGGGAAGCTCGATGAAGCGGTCGCTGCGGCCGGAGACCGTCTGCGCAGCGGTGGTTGCCTGGTTTTCACGGTCGAAAGACACGGCGAGGATGTCAGCAAAGAGGCTTACCGCTTGCAGCATCATGGCAGGTACAGCCACAGTGATGGCTACTTGTCTGAGACGGTCGCTGCGGCAGGCCTGGAGCTGGCGCGTCTCGAACACATCATTCCGCGCACGGAGTCCGGTGAGCCGGTATCCGGAGCGCTAGTCGTGGTGCACAAATAGGCATGGGCGATCCCGACTTCTTCGAGATGGCCCTGGCCTTTCATGCGAGGGGGCAAGTAGCCGACGCGGAAGACGCTTATCGAAAGTTCCTCGACGAAAGTCCGGGGCATCCGGACGCGCTGCACTTGCGTGGCATGGCGCTTTATTCGCTGCGTCGATTCGAGGAAGCAGAGGAGAGTATTCGGGATGCGATCAAACGGCTTCCGGAGCGTGCAGACTTCCACGCCAACCTTGGCGTCGTACTAAAAAATTCCGGCAAGCTTCGTGAGGCGGTAAGCAGCCTGATGCAAGCGCTCGAGTTGCAGCCCGATTTTCCGGATTGCATGAATAACCTGGCAAGCATTTACCTGGCGATGGGCCAGGCTGATGACGCTGAAGATTTACTCAGACGCCTCGCGGAGAGGAGCCCGGAGTATGCGGAAGGGCGAAATAATCTGGGTGTGGTGTTGATGCAACGCGGCGACCTCGCGGAGGCGACGCAGCATTTGCAGGCCGCGGTGAAATTGAACCCACATTACATCGACGCACTCATCAACCTCGGGCGCGCCCACTGTCGTCGAGCGAACTACGGCGATGCCGTCGAGGTGCTGTGCCGGGCCTCACAACTCGATACCGCAAGCGATGAGATCTTGCGCGACCTCGCCGATGCGCTTTGTCATGAGGGCCAGTTTGATCGAGCCATGTCGGTTATGGACCGTGCGGTGGAAATAGTCCCGGACAGCCTCGACAATCTCGTATCTATCGGCAACGTTCACCAGATGCGTGGCGACCCTGACGCGGCCGAGCAAAATTATCGGGCGGTACTGCGCCAAGATCCTGACAACGTGCGTGCCAACAACAATCTTGGAACAATTCTGCTGCGGAACGGCGATCCGGAAGGTGCACTGCGGGCCTTCCAGGCGGCCGTTGAGCAAGACCCCGACTTCGTCGAAGCGTTGTTTAACGTCGCCAATGTCAGTCAACAGGTCGGAGATCTGGACACGGCAAAACGTTTTTATCTTGCCGCGCTCGCGCACCGGCCGGAGCTTGCCTGGGCAAATCGCTACCTGGCTGAGATCTACAGGGTGCGTGGACAACTCGACAAGATGCGCGATGTACTCGAACGCTGGCTTGCGCACGAGCCGGATTCGCCAACAGCTAAACACCTGCTGGCGGCTGCCAGGTCCGAGTCTGTCCCGGTGCGTGCTTCGAACGAGTACATCAGAGAAGAATTCGACGGTTTCGCCGACCAGTTCGACGCAACGCTGGCGCGGCTGGAATATCGCACGCCCGAGATACTTGCGGAGCTGGTGGCCCGGAAGATCGACCTGCCGGGTGAGGATGCGGACATACTGGATGCCGGTTGTGGCACCGGCCTTTGCGGTCCACACCTGCAAAAGCTGTCATCCTCGATTGTCGGTGTGGACCTTTCAAAGAACATGCTGCTACGCGCAGAGGAGCGCGGCAGTTATTCGGAACTGGTCGAGGACGAACTGGTTGCATTCATGCGGTCGCGACCGGCGAGTTTCGATCTGCTTATATCGGCAGATACGTTGGTCTATTTTGGTCCCCTCGAAGACGTCATGCAGGGGGCACGGTGCTGCCTGCGTCCGGGTGGATTCCTGGCATTTTCGCTAGAGCAGGCTGACAGCGCCGGTGCAGAAGGCTATATGCTGACTCACAGCGGGCGCTATGCACATGATCTCGATTATGTAGCCGAGTGTGCAAAAGCGGCTGGCTTCAAGATACTGGCGGAAGAGAGTGCGACGTTGCGAGTCGATGCGAACAAGCCGGTTGCCGGTCTCTTGTTTGTCGCACAGCGAGATAACGGAGCGGGCGAATGACGAGTCATTTCATGGTTGTTCATATTGTAGACGGGGACGACTCGCTGGAGTCTCTCGTAAGGGATTACAGATTGTCGTCGGTTCGCGCGATCATCGAGATCGACGCCAACCGTGACTTGCTTGAACAGTTGCCGAGAATTGGCAACCTGCCGGAGGGTTTGCAGATACGCATCCCACCGAACGCCATACAGCTGGTTACCGAGCGTACACGCAAGTTGCAGCAAGTCCGGCCCCTGTTTTTGTCACACTTCAACACTTTGCGGCAACTCGTGTCTGCCGACCTGGCCGCCGCGCTGCAGACGACCGACGTGCCGCTGGAAGCAGACGAAGTTCGGCGCTTGCTCGTCAGACTTGAGGGCTACGTCGATAACGAGATCCGGTCGATCGCGTCGCACGCGGGTGAGCTGGTCCCCATCGCCGAGGCCATGAGCACAACGCATGTCGCCGAAGAAGGAGACCATGGGGCGGCTCGTGCGCGACAGGATCCTTTATGCAGCCTTTATTGGGCGCTAACGCCACAGGTGCTCGAACAATGGCAGCTACTTTGGGACCTGGCTACGTGGGAGCAGCAATGGCAGGGGGCAGCCGGCGAAACAGCGCTGGCTAAATCTCTCCAGATGCTCAATACGGTCGAAACCCTTGTTATTCACCAGTTGGACAACCGGCTGCGAACAGCCCACGCGCTGAAAAAGTCGCTACTTGCCGAACAGTAATGTCGGCACGTATAGCCCGGTATCGCCGCGCTTGGACAATAACGGGGTAATGCCGCGCGCCAGCAAGGCATCGGATGCCGAATCGGTGATGTAGACGCCGGATGGCGGTTTGATCGCCTGTCCGCCCGCTTGCTCGAACACGACCATCGGGAAGTCTCCAAGTGAGAATTCGCCGAGGTAATACATGACGAGCAGTGGCAAGCCCGCATTACCCCACGCAAAAGCATTCCAGCTTGCATCGCCAGGCAGTTCTTCGAAATCGAAGCTATCGATTGGGT
>Ga0316191_10004916_pt1 | contig 10034 bp, 10 predicted proteins | sample Eddworburr2cm_MG_FD_204928 | JGI IMG/M metagenome (GOLD analysis project Ga0316191, IMG submission 204928) | Coastal sediment microbial communities from Maine, United States - Eddy worm burrow 2 cm | ecosystem: Environmental > Aquatic > Marine > Coastal > Sediment | place: USA: Maine... | reverse complement strand
CTTCCTGGACCCAGAGCCAACCACTCGGCCCGATCCAGATAGCAATCGATGAACTTAAAGCAACCCTTGGTAGAGCCAGAAAAAAATGGCCCGGCAAGGTAATCTATCTTATTGGACACAGTCGCGGAGGACTTATTGCCCGCCGATTTCTGTCTCTGGAAACAGCAAGTGATATTGAAGGGCTTGTAACCATCTGCAGTCCACATGCGGGTACCGGCATGGCTAAATTTTCCCGCTATCTCAAACCTGCAGGAATACTTTTGGAGAAAATCCTGCCGAGTAAATCAAAGGCTACTTTGACAAAGGCCCTGAGCCGTCTTTCGGTTTTCCTCCAGAGTCCTGCTATTGCTGAACTTGAACCTGGATCAGAATTTATGGCATCCCTGCAAAATAATTTACCTCAACAAATGGCTAAACTTTCCTTTGGCGGAACGAATCCGGCCCTGTTTCGCGTCATTGTCAGATTGCCGACCGGCAATCATAAAGTAATCAGGTTCCCGGACCTTCTTGCTGGTGCAATTCCCTCGGGACATGTTCCCAGAGAATTAATTCCTGGGCTTGGTGATGCCCTTGTGTCTGCAGAAAGTGCCAGACTGCCAGGCGGTAAACACCACGATTTTCCCGCTAATCACGTTAAGGCTGCCTATGACAAAAAAATTCATGAATTAATTCTTGATTTTCTAAGTTCTTAAGCGGATTTTTTTGCCGTTATGAACAAACAAAGGCTAAAATACACCATGCTGGTGCAGAATATTGAACCCTATCCCCAGAAGCACCAAACCGCCGATTATTTCAGCCCTGGAGCCAATCCTTGATGCTGAGCCCAGCAGACAGCCGAGCTTCAAACCCAAGACTGTCAAAACGGTTGCGACCAGGCCTATTATGGCTGCAGGAAGCCAGATGGAGACATTGAGCACGGAGAAGCTCAAGCCGACGGCCAGGGAATCTATGCTCGTGGCAACTGAAAGCACAACCAGAGTATACCCCTTGGTCGGATCAATCTTTTCTGCTGCTTCTTCACGGCCAACAACGGCGTCCTTTATCATTTTTGCCGCCACCAGGGCAAGCAACCCGAAAGCCAGCCAGTGGTCTACATTTTCCAGCAGTGTTCTGACTGTCAAGCCGGCGGCCCAACCGATAATATTCATCATGGCCTGAAAGAGGCCGAAATGGAATGCCAGCCTGAAGGTTTGGCGGCCGCTTACCTGGCAGAGGCTGACGCCTGAGGCAAGGGCTACGGCAAATGCATCCACTGCCAGTGCCAATGCGATGAGTATAATGGTCCAGATATCCATCCGGTTCTTATATACCAGTGAACATAAGCAGACAAGTCATTATCAACATAAAAAATAAACCCCGAGGCAGTCCAGGCCTGTCTCATATATTATACCGAGCATTGTCTTGAACCCCTTACTCGTTGTATGATTTTTTCTGTATCCGCTCCTGCTGGCACCTGTTATTCATTTTCAACAGAACTATCCCTTGGCTTTTAGGTTGATTATAGGTGCAATAGGTCTTAATATTCTTGCTGTATGTAACACTATCTGCCCTGGTACAAAAAATTACGAAATCAGATCAACAATTTGAATCCGTTTAATAATAATTATTTTCATTTCGGATAAATAACATAGATGACGATTGAACAGGCCAGAGAAGTTTTAACAATTGAAGCAGAAGGCATCATGGCAGTTCGGGATCAGGTCGGTCCTGATTTTGACAAGGCCATAGACATGATAATGAACTGTCCCAGCAGGGTTATCCTTGCAGGTATTGGCAAATCAGGGATCATTTGTCAGAAAATAGCCGCCACATTAAACAGTACAGGCACAGCGTCTTTTTTTCTGCATCCGGTTGAAGCAATGCACGGTGATCTGGGAATTGTGGACTCCAGGGATGTGGTGCTTGCCATTTCTTACAGCGGTGAGACTGCGGAGTTGAACCTTCTGGTCAACAGTTTGAAAAACCGTGCAGTCAAAATAATTGCCATGACCGGCAACACTGAATCAACCCTGGCAAAACTTGCTGATGCCGCATTAAATGTTGCTGTCCCTAAAGAGGCGTGCCCTCTTGGACTGGCACCAACTTCCAGTACCACAGCTGCCTTGGCCATGGGTGATGCACTGGCAGTTGTCCTTCTTGACCGCAAGCAGTTTAAAGAATGTGATTTCCGTAGAAATCATCCTGGCGGCAGCCTGGGTGAGCGGCTGAAAGTCAATGTAACAGAGGTGATGTTCACCGGTGAACACATTCCCATGGTGAGAGAGGACAATTCTTTGCGTCAGGCAATCTCTATCTTAAATGTTAAAAACCTGGGCGCTGTTCTTATCGTTGACGACGAACAGCGAGTCACAGGAATTATTACCGATGGAGACATCAGACGCATGGTTGCCAAAGAAGTTAACCTGGACACACAACGTGCTGTAGATCATATGACCCCGGCACCTAAAACCATCTCAAAGGAACTTTTGGCCGCAGATGCCTTAAGTATTATGCAGCAGCACGAAATTACTATATTACCGATAACCGATGATCAGGGGCATCTAACAGGCATCTTGCACCTGCATGATCTTCTCGGCAAAGGTGAGTTCCGTTTCATGCTTTAATAGGATTTTCTTAATTAAAAAGACAGGATAGAAAAATGTGTCAAATGAATGTAGTACTCGACCAGGAGGGCAAGCAGGAAAAAATAATGGAGAATGTAACCCACCTGGAAGTAACCGGTGAAGGGGTGTTGGTCAGCGCCTTTTTTGAAGAGCCGAAGCTGGTAAAATCAGCTTGGGTAAAAAATATTGATTTTCTCGGCGGTACGGTAACCTTAGACAATAGAACCATGGATCATGACTGAGAAAAAATACTCTGATGTTGAAAAACTGCAAATGCTCCTTAGCCACTGGCTGCAACACAATAAGGACCACGGCAGGGAATATGCGAAATGGGCCGAAGTTGCAAGAAAGACCGGCAATGCCACTGCAGCTGAATGTATAGAAACGGCCGTTGATCAGCTTGCAAAAGCAGACAAGGCTTTTGAAAAGGCCCTCGAATCTGTTGGTGGTACGAACAAAGAGCACCACCATCACCATGATTAGTCAGGAGCCAACAGATAGTTAATCGGAGTGCTTTGCTCTCCCTTCAAAGGTCCGCATTGCATCAAGCGGGTCCTCAGCCGTAGAAGCAATCTTTCCTTTTATTCTCAAAATCCAGTAATATTCAGGAGTGGAGGCAATCTTTTGCTGCAGATTTCTTGAAACTCCATGGGAATCTTCTGTAAGGTTATAAAAACGGCTGTCTATGCCGAAAAATCCATCCTGGAGATGGGCTACTGTATGGAGTATTTTTGACAGATAGCCTTTTTCCAGACTCTGGAGATCATCAAGTGACGTAAAGCCTTCCTCTTTTAGGTTTGTCAGGAATTCTCTTAAAATGTTTTTATTTGATCTGAGGCCTTCCTGGATACTTGGCCAGAAGTTCTTTTGAACCCCGTTTATCGATTCGTTTTCCATGACCTTGATTTCGTCATAACGAATAAGCGTTGTCCTGTCAAAAAAACGGACTACCTGCTGCCGGCAGGATTCAAAGTCAGAACCTGCGATCAGCATATCGTGTAATATTTCCAGGTTCTCCATAAATTCCTCTAAGGGAAAAATTTTTATTCCTGAAAAATTGGCAGGCTTGGAATATCAAGAAAACTGTTTACATGATATTCGGCCGGCAATGCAGGGTTTTTAAAAGAAATGAGGCGCATGCCCACTTCTGCGGTATGCTCCCGGTCCACCATACTGTCCCCGATGTAAACAGCCTGATTTGCCGACAACTCAAAGTGATTGAGAATTTTAAGCAACGCCTCTGCATGGGGCTTTGGCTGCTGTACATCCAAAGAGGTTACTACAAGATCAAAGAAGGGATCCAGATCATGCATCTCCATTACAGCCGGCATCGTTGTGCTCCGATTGGTGCTGATCGCCGTGTAGAATTTCGGTTTCAAAAATCGCAAGAACTCTTTCAGGTCGGGCTCAAGGCGCATATATTGCAAGAACGGGTTGTAATCAACCGTTTGCCTGTAAGCATGGACCTTTTTAATTTCATGGGGATTGTTACGGAAGATAAAAGAAACGGAATCTAACACATTATGGGAGTGGACATAATCTTCTTCTTCCCGGTCCATCAAGGGATAGCCGAATTTTTCCAGCAGGTGATTATAATAAATCCTGTTGGCGTCCCGTGAGTCAAACATGACACCATCACAGTCAAATATGACAAGTTTTAATGCGGCCATTGGTCTTGGTAGCTGAGCGCTAAAAATTATCTTTTGTCAGAGGCCAGCCGCAGCTTTTCCCCACCCATGCTGTCTGCTCCTTTTGTTTCTCTTTCCAGACGTTCAAAGAAAACTTCCATGAAGTTATGCCGTTCCGCCGCAAGCCTTTTACCTTCGGGGGTCAACATGCGGTCCTTGATCTTGGACATCTTGAACTTGAATTCGCGGTAGGCCGTATCCTCCTTGGAATAAGGCTTACAGGCAAGTATATCTACATCGCTTTCGTTGTGGAGCCTGGCGCCCGTCTGGCCGGCAAACAGAAATGCCCGCCCGATTCCCACCGCACCTATGGAGTCAAGCTTATCAGCATCATAAAGAATTTTCGCCTCCAGAGTCTGCGGCATCTTATTACCTCGAAATCTGTGCGTTTCAATACAATGGGCAATTTCCTGGATGAGTTTCTGGGCAAAGCCCAGTTTTTTCAGGATATCTCTGGAAAGTTCCGCACCTTTTTCCGCATGGCAGATTTTTCCCTGCTCTCTGGTCTCATACCTTCTGCCAATATCATGCAACAGGGCAGCAGCACTCAACACATCAAGCCGCGCACCCATGAGACGACCGATATACAGTGATGTTTTGTGAACGCGCTCCGTATGATCCGGACCATGGCAGCCTCCCATGCCATCATGGTAAGGGTCAGCCAGTTTGCGGAGTCTTTCAGTCATTGCCACTCCGAGGGGACAATCAGCTTCTTTAAAAATGTCTTTACTCATCTCTTTTCTGTAGACAGCAGGTCCTTCATCCAGCGGATTCCAAACCGCAGCAGGTTCAGATCATTGGCAAGAATTGCATTCTGTTCTTTTTCACTCAGTATATATTTATCTCTAAATGCAGCGGAAGATACCATTTTTCGGAATTCATCCAGTTTGTATAATGCCAGTATGTAGTTATCTTTTTGCTCCTGGGTGAAACGCATACCCTGTTGAATCTGAGCGTGTTGCAAGAGGCTTAAAACTTCATCGTTTAAAACATTATAATCATTCAGCCCCTGGTTTTCGAACCATTCAGCCACGGTATGTGAATGGGACTCTGCAAACCCCCTGCAATGCTCCTCCCTGACCAGAACATGAATTTCACGCACCTGGCCGTTTGCATCCAGTGTGGCACCACGGCCGACAGGGTAAGCCCTGCATGCCCCGGGCCTGCTGTTATACACCTTGCACCCTCTGTTAGAAATGAACGGACAGCTTGCCCTGCCGTCATCCACCATGCCCAGATATAAACTCGGGAATCCCCCTTGCTCGTCCTGTTCAATAACCACGAAACGGTCAATAAATTCTTTTGCCCTCATTTGCAGTTCTTTGCTGAGGCACAGGACATCATAAGGCGTCAGGTGCAAATCCAACTCGCGGCAGCATTCAGTAAAGCAGGCCACTCTGGGATGGCATCCGAAAGAAAACCGCTTCTTGCCGCAAAGTCTTGTTACGTTGTCCGGCAATTGCATAGTCAGATCATTCTCGGGAAATAATCATACATCCTAGAATCAGACCGTAATTCACTGGTCTGAAAATGGTTTTTCAGTGTGAAGTAAAAAAATCTCTCTACTGCTTTATTACTATGCCCTTTTCCACAAGCTGAGCAGGGGACTGGCAACAAACACGGAAGAGTAAGTCCCGACAATAAGTCCGACAAGCAGTGCAAAGGAAAAATCATGAATAACCGTACCCCCCATGAAGAATAGTGCGAAAAGAACCAGGGCGGTGGTTAGCGATGTGACAATAGTTCTGCTTAATACTTCATTAATACTCATGTTAATAGTGGCCGATAGGGGCTTTGCTTTAGACGCACTCTGTTCGGCTTTTTTCATGTTCTCCCGTATTCTGTCAAATACCACAACCGAGTCATTGAGGGAATAGCCGGCCAGGGTCAAAAGCGCTGTAACGATCAGGAGGGTGATCTCTATATTTAACAGCCAGCAGACTCCAAGAACTACCAGGACATCATGAAACGTAGCTATGGCTGCTGCAACTCCAAAACTCAGGTCAAAGCGCATGGCAAGATAAAGGATGACACCGAATAAGGAGATGGCGATGGCCTGCAATGCCTTATTGCGCAGCACTTCGCTTATGGATGAACCGATTGCCTCCTGGCTTTCCATGACAAAACCTTTTTCAGGTAGATTGTCAGTGAATATTCCCGAGATCTGTTCACCAAGATTCGATGCTTTTTCTTCGGACTTCTTTAACCTGACTATAAGCCTGTTTTCATTCTCCACCTGCTGCAGACTCACTTCATCAAGACCATTCTCCCCCAGAACTTTACGCACTTCCTGCAGGGTAAAGGGTTGTTCGGCATGGTACTGCACAAGGGTACCTCCGGTGAAATCCACGCCAAGATTCGCCTTTCCCCGGGCAATCTGCACAAAGGCAATGAGCCCTATAAGCACAAGGACACCTGAAATTGAAAAAGTAATTTTTTTCAGCTGCATGTAATCAAATCTGGGTGTCTTGATAAACTGGAAGAAGGAGATGGGTTTGAGCAGACGCTTGCTGTGCAGGACATCATAAACCATCCTGGTAGCAAAGAGTGTTGACACCAGGTTGAAGATAATACCGAGCGACAGGGTGACGGCAAAACCTTTAATGGGGCCTGTGCCAAAAAGAAAAAGGGCCAGGGCTGTAATCAGGGTTGTAACCTGGGAGTCTACAATTGTCCAGAATGCCTTGTCAAATCCTCCTTCAACTCCTGATTTTACAGATTTTCCAATGGCAAACTCCTCCCGCATGCGCTCAAAGATAAGGACATTGGCATCCACCGCCATACCGATGGATAAAATAATACCGGCGATACCCGGCAGGGTAAGCGTAGCGCCAAGGGCAGCCAGTCCGGCAAAAAGCAGGAAGATGTTGATAATGAGTCCGAAATTTGCGATCACACCGGACAACCGGTAGTAGAGGATCATAAAAACCAGGACCAGCACGGTACCAAGCAGACCCGACATCAATCCCTTGTCAATGGAATCTTTACCCAGGCTGGCGCCGACCGTAAGGTTCTGGATTATTTCCACCGGAGCCGGCAGGGCGCCGACCCGCAGAACAATAGCCAGGTCTGTGGCCTCTTCGTAAGTGAAATTACCTGATATCTGGGCTGAACCGCCGAGGATTTTCTCCCTGATTACCGGCGCTGATCGCACTACATCATCCAGAATAATGGCAAATCTTTTACCCACATTCTTTTCCGTTACCTGGGCAAATATTCTTCCACCCCGACCCGTTAGATCAAGGGCAACATAAGGTTCGTTAAACGTTCCCCCTACCCTGACCTGGGCGTTCTTGACCATCTCGCCGGTCATCATGACCTGGCTTTTTATCAAAAGCGGCCTTTTGGTTTCAGCACCGGTCTGTGGATCAATGTTTCTTTCAAAGTAAATCTCTGTTCCCTCTGGCAGTAAGTTCTGCAGGGCAAGATTAAGTTTTTTTCTGCTTTCTCCAGTTTGCCATTTCCCGCTGTTCTGCGCCTGGCTGATCAGCTGCCAGGGATCCTCAACTGTTTCTTCATCAAGAAGCTTAAACTCCAACTGTGCGGTCTGGCCAATAAGGCTCAAGGCCCTTTCCGGATCTTTGACACCAGGCAGCTGCACTACAATCTCATCGGTTCCCTGCCTGATGATAACCGGTTCTGCCACCCCAAACTGGTCGATCCTGTTTCTTATAATCTCCAGCGACTGAATGACCGAATTTTTTCTTATAAAATCAATCTCTTCTTGGGTAAGTTTCAAAAAGATGCGCGGGAATGAGCCCTCTTCCGCCTGAATATTGATTTCAAGATTGGGAAAATCATCTGCTACCACTTCCTTGACTGTTTCCAGCACACCGGTGTTCGGCAGGGTGAATATTACCTTATGAGGATCGCCGGAGTTTGTCCGAACCGCCGTTATCTTTTTCTCGGCCAGCCCTTCCTTGAGATCACTTGCCGCAAGATCAAGGGTATTCTCAATGGCTTTTTCAAGGTCAACTTTAAGCACCAGGTGCATGCCGCCCTGCAGGTCGAGCCCAAGATTCAAGCCTTCAGGGGCGATATATTTGCTTATCCATTTTGGGGCACCTTTATAAAGAGAGGGGGTCAAAATGACTCCAGCTATGAGAAGCATGCAAATCAAAAGTGCTATTTTCCACTTGAGGGTCTTGTTCATCCAGTAAACTCCTTAACGGTCAAAAAACAAAAAATTATAGGGTTAAGCATCTCCAAAGCAATTTGCCGGAGCCAAGGATAAAAATGGGCTCCTGGATTGCCCTGAAATTCAATTTTATACAAATTTAACCTCAAAAAAGTATATTTTCTTATATGCTCCGGCAAAGAAAATGGCGATTATACCTTAGATGCCAAAAGTGTCAATTCGCATTTGCAGATAGAGCGCGGTGAAATACGCCTAAATTCTCTATTCATTAAAGCCTGTTTATGGTAGCCGCCATGCAGGCTGCACCGAAACCGTTGTCGATATTGACAACCGCCATTCCTGGCGCACAGCTGTTCAGCATTCCCAGCAGAGCCGTAATTCCGCCAAAAGATGCGCCATACCCTACACTTGTAGGAACACCAATAACCGGCTTGTCAACAAGTCCTGCAACCACACTGGGCAAAGCTCCTTCCATGCCGGCTGCAACAATCAGAACAGAAGCCTGATACAGCAGTTCTCTTTGAGAAAGCAAGCGGTGAATACCTGCAACCCCAACATCATAAAGCTTTTCCACAACATTACCCAGGTAACGGGCAGTATAAAAAGCCTCTTCTGCAACTGCCATATCTGAAGTTCCTGCCGTCATAACAAGAACAGTTCCCTTGTTTTCATGCTCAAAGACTTTGTCAGTATTTCCAGCAAGCATTCGGGCAGCTTCATGATAGTCAAGGCCTGTAACCTTGTCACAGACTTGAGACGCCTTTTCCGGATTCACCCTGGTAGCAATTACCACGCAGGGCTTATCAAGCATGGCCTTCATGATGGCGACAATCTGTTCCGCGCTTTTATCCTCTCCATAGATGACTTCAGGAAATCCGGTTCTCAGGGTCCTATGATGATCAACACAGGCGAAATCCATAATTTCAGAAGGCCAGTGCTTCATTTGCTTTATTGCCTCAGCAACATCACAGGAACCTTCCCGCACCTTTTCAAAAAGTTTTTTTAAGTTCTTTTCATCCATATCACTGTATCAACCGGCTCATTTATTGACTTAACCGAGAAACCTCAATCTTTCTTTTCTAATTTCTTTCTTTTGTGTAAACATGCAGCTTACCATGCAGAGATGTTGCATTCCAACAGCAAGTTTCCTACAATACCGATGATTCAAAAACAAATCTAATTTTTTAAAACCTATAAACATTATTACAAAAACCTCAACTAAAGATGAAAATTAACGTTGCCATGCATTGGGCTGCTCGGCTCGCATTTATCACCTCTCTTACACTGCTTCTGGCAAAGTTCGGGGCCTATTACCTTACCGATTCCAAAGCGGTGTTGTCCGATGCCATTGAATCAATCATAAATGTGGTGACCGGTGCTTTTTTAATGCTTTCTATATCAGTCAGCAGTAAACCGGTGGATGAAAACCATCCCTATGGTCATGGCAAGATCGAATCATTCTCAGCAGGACTTGAAGGCGGCCTCATCATTATTGCCGCTGTTATAATTCTTATTGAAGCTGTTCCGGCATTTTTTTATCCCCAGCCACCCCGAAACCTGGGCCCCGGTCTCTATATCCTGGGTGGTGCCGGAATAGTTAATCTG
>Ga0316191_10004915_pt1 | contig 10035 bp, 20 predicted proteins | sample Eddworburr2cm_MG_FD_204928 | JGI IMG/M metagenome (GOLD analysis project Ga0316191, IMG submission 204928) | Coastal sediment microbial communities from Maine, United States - Eddy worm burrow 2 cm | ecosystem: Environmental > Aquatic > Marine > Coastal > Sediment | place: USA: Maine... | reverse complement strand
CACAATCAGTGCCGCAAACACGAACAGCAAACGCTGACGCAACTCGGTCAACCGACCAATGCCACCCAGGGTATCCGCTACTTGTGAGGGCGTCTTTGCCATTATTCGACCTTTCCGCCTGCTGCTTCAATTGCCGCTTGGGCGCCTTTAGTTACTGCCAGGCCTTTCAGTGTCACTGCACGCCCGACTTCGCCTGTGTTAATAACTTTTACTTTTTTCGCATCGTGCTTGACGATACCTGCCTTCTTCAGCGTTTCCATATCAATAACGTCAGCATCCATGGCTGCGATGTGATAAAGACGAACTTCTGCGTTATATCTTGCAGTCTTCGAGGCAAACCCACGTTTTGGCAAGCGCCGTTGTAAAGGCATCTGGCCGCCTTCGAAACCGACCTTTGGCAAACCACCGGAACGGGATTTCTGACCCTTGTGCCCACGACCTGCGGTTTTACCATCTGTTGAGCCAATACCACGGCCAACACGTTTGCGGTTCTTTTTGCTGCCCTCAGCGGGGCTGATTGTATTCAGTTTCATGTCTGTACTTTCCTATTTGACAGGCTCGCAGAAGCGCTTCAGGCCTCTTCCACTCGTACCATGTAATAAACTTTGTTAACCATACCGCGCACAGAAGGCGTATCTTCCAGTGTCACGGTCTGATGCATGCGTTTGAGACCAAGGCCGCGTACGCATTCTTTGTGTTTTGGCTGCGCACCAATGGGTGAGCGTACCAGTGTCACATTTATCTGTTCTTTCTTTGCCATTGTTCTGCTCAGCTGTGGTTTGCCATGATTTCATCAACTGATTTGCCACGTTTGGCTGCAATTGATTCCGGATTGGCCATGGACTTGAGACCCTTGATGGTAGCCCTGACCAGGTTGATCGGTGTGTTGGATCCGACACTTTTTGCCAGTACATCACGAACACCAACTGTTTCCAGAACGGCGCGCATGGCGCCACCGGCAATTACGCCAGTACCTTCAGAAGCGGGTTGCATGTAAATTCTTGAGCCACTGTGGCTTGATTTTACCGGGTGCCACAAAGTGCCATCCTTAAGCGAAATCGTAACCATGTCACGGCGTGCCTTTTCCATGGATTTCTGGATAGCAACAGGAACTTCCTTGGCCTTTCCATAACCAAATCCGACCTTGCCATTACCATCACCAACCACACTCAGTGCCGTAAAGCCGAACACACGTCCACCTTTTACAACCTTGGCAACTCGATTGACGGCTACCAGCTTCTCCAGCATCCCGTCGCCATTCTCTCGTTCCATTCTCGACATTTTTATACCTGCTTTCCTGATTCTTCAGTAGGGCGAATTAAAATTTAAGCCCGCTTTCGCGCGCAGCATCGGCCAATTCTGCAACCCTACCGTGATAACGATAGCCAGAACGATCAAACGCTACATCTGTTATGCCAGCAGCCACAGCCTTTTCGGCGACTGCCTTGCCTACAGCCTTGGCAGCATCCTTATTACTGGTGCCGGACAAACCAGCCCGTAATTCTTTTTGCACTGTTGAGGCAGCTGCGATAACAGTGCCACCTTCTGCTGCAATAATTTGCGCGTATATGTGCCGTCCACTACGGTGCACGGTCAGACGTGGCACACCCAGACGACGTATATGTGAGCGGGTTTTTTTCGCTCTGCGCAAACGTGCTGTTTTCTTATCCATTACTCATTCCTCTTAAGCAAACCGGATCTATTGCGCCCGGCCCGATTAAAGATTGTTAATTAAGCCTTTTTGGCTTCCTTCCTGACAACACGTTCATCGGCATAACGCACACCCTTTCCTTTATAAGGCTCGGGTGGCCGATATGAACGAATTTCTGCCGCGACCTGGCCGACTTTCTGCTTGTCACAGCCGCTGACAATAATTTCTGTCTGCGATGGTGTTTCAATCGTAATACCTTCGGGTGCAACGTATACAACCGGGTGAGAAAAACCCAAAGCAAGATTTAACTTATTACCCTGGAGCTGAGCACGGTAACCGACGCCAACCAGTTGTAGTTTCTTCTGAAAACCTGTGCTTACACCAGTCACCATATTGTTAACCAATGCCCTGAATGTTCCGGCCATGGCGAGATCCTTGTCGCTTTCCGGTTTAACCAGGTACTCACCATCGTTCACATCAAAGCTGATGTGGGGGTGCAATTCCAAATCGAGACTGCCCTTGGGCCCTTTAACATTCATCTGCGAACCGCTGATGTTGATATCAACACCGGAAGGCAGTTTGATTGGGTCTTTTGCTACGCGTGACATTGTGGTCTCCTAATAATTAACAGGCACTAGGCCACGAAACAAATGATTTCGCCGCCGTGGCCAGCGGACCGCGCTGCCGCGTCGGTCATGAAGCCACGAGAAGTACTTACAATTGCAATACCCAGGCCATCCAGAACGCGCGGCAAATCATCTTTGCGGCGATAGATTCTGAGACCGGGTCGACTGGCGCGTTTGATCGAATCGATAACACCGCGACCTTCGAAGTACTTGAGCGTAATTTCAAGGTTTGGCTTACCGCTGTTCTCATCCACACGGAAGTCAGTAATGTAGCCCTCGTCCTTTAACACGGAGGCTATACCTACTTTGACTTTCGAGTTCGGCATACTTACCTGAACTTTGTTGGCTGATTGTGCATTTCTAATGCGTGTCAGCATGTCGGCAATCGGGTCACTCATACTCATGTTTAAATACCTGTTTCGAATTAAAGCCAGTTCAAAAAACTGCTTGTTATCTGTTACCAGCTGGCCTTTCTGAGCCCTGGCACATCACCACGCATGGTTGCTTCGCGCAGCTTGTTACGGGACAGTCCAAATTTGCGGTAGAAACCGCGTGGCCGACCGGTAATCTGGCAACGGTTTCGTTGACGTACCGGGCTGGAATCGCGCGGTAACTTCTGCAACGAAAACATCGCTTGCTGTTTTTCTTCAAACCCGACTTCCGGGTCCGCAACGATCGCCTTGAGTTCAGTACGCTTGTTTACATATTTGTTTACAAGTTTGGTACGTCGCTTTTCGCGATTGATCATGGATACTTTTGCCATGCTGGGGTCCTTACCTATTTGTCCTTGAAAGGGAAGTTGAACGCCTGTAACAACGCCAGTCCTTCCGCATCGGTTCTTGCCGTCGTGGTAATGGTGATATCCATACCGCGAATAGTGTCAATTTTGTCAAAGTCAATTTCAGGGAACATGATCTGTTCCGTGATACCAAAACTGTAATTACCGCGTCCGTCAAAGGACTTGCGGTTCAAGCCACGGAAATCCCGAATACGCGGAATGGAAATATTCACCAGGCGATCCAGGAATTCATACATGCGTTCACGCCGCAATGTGACCTTACAACCGACCGGCCAGCCATCACGGATTTTGAAAGCAGCCACTGATTTGCGGGCATTGATAACAATCGGCTTCTGGCCGGCTATTACCGTCATATCCCCGGTCGCGTGCGCCATCACCTTTTTATCAGTTACCGCTTCACCAACACCCATATTCAAGGTGACCTTGGTGATTTTCGGCACTTCCATGATGTTCTTAAGCTCTAGCGTGCCCATCAATTGTGGAATGAGTGTTTCTTTGTAATGTGTTTGTAATCTCGACATTTTACTGATCTCTAGATGTCAACGGCTTCGCCGGTGGATTTAAAAATACGCACCTTGTTACCGTCTTCCAGTGATTTAAAACCCACACGGTCGGCCTTGCCGGTCGCAGGATTGAACATCGCCACGTTGGAGACATGGATAGGGGCTTCCTTTTCAACAATACCGCCTGGCTTGTTACGACCCGGATCAGGTTTTGTGTGGCGCTTGACCATATTCACGTTTTCAATCAGCAAACGCTCTGCATCAAGAACCTGGAGTACATGACCCCGGGTACCTTTGCTGCGCCCTGTTACGACGATGACTTCATCACCTTTATGTATGCGTTTCATCTGTTACTCCTCCCGCTCAGAGCACTTCAGGTGCAAGCGAGACAATCTTCATAAACCGTTCTGTGCGCAATTCACGCGTCACCGGTCCAAAAATACGGGTACCAATCGGCTCCAGTTTCGGCGACAACAGCACGGCTGCATTTCCGTCAAACCGAATTAACGAACCATCATTGCGACGTACACCAGATTTTGTACGAACAACAACGGCATCGTATACCTCGCCTTTTTTAACTTTACCGCGTGGTATTGCATCTTTAACTGTCACCTTGATGATGTCGCCAATACGTGCATAACGCCGCTTGGAACCACCCAGCACCTTGATACACATCACCCGGCGTGCACCGCTATTATCTGCGGCAGTCAACATGGATTGCATCTGAATCATTTTAGTATTCTCCGGCTGAAACCGATGGTCGGGCTATTGTGCCCGCTCCAGAATCTCAATTACCCGCCAACTCTTTGATTTAGAAAGAGGACGGCACTCAGCGATCATTACTTTGTCGCCTTCATTACAACTATTTTCTTCGTCGTGCGCACGAACCTTGGTGGAACGCTTGATGTATTTGCCATACAGCGCATGCTTGATCTGACGTTCAAGCAGCACGGTCACGCTCTTGTCCATTTTATTGCTGACAACCCGACCAGTCTGCGTACGCTTGATTTCTTGAGTAGTAGTCATGCCGCATTACCTTCAGTTGATTTTTGTGTCATGACGGTCTTGACCCGTGCAATATCACGGCGTACACGACGCAACTCGTTAACATTGGTCATTTGACCCATTCCTTTTTGCATTCTCAGGCTGAACTGCTCCTGTAACAAACCCTTAAGCTCATCACTCAATTCAGCAGAAGTCATGCCTTTTATCTTATTCATGTCCATCACATCACCGACCTGGATACAAAGGTGGTTTTTACCGCCAGCTTGGCAGCAGCCAGGCGGAAAGCTTCACGGGCTGCTTCCTCAGAAACACCCTGTATTTCATAGAGCACACGGCCAGGCTGAATAGGAGCAACCCAATATTCAACATTGCCTTTACCCTTACCCATGCGGACCTCAACCGGTTTCTTTGTAATCGGCTTATCCGGGTACACACGGATCCACAATTTGCCGCCACGTTTTACGTAACGGGTAATCGCACGTCGGGCTGCCTCGATTTGACGTGCGGTAATAAACCCGCGCGTCGTCGCCTTTAGACCATACTCGCCGAAGCTGACACGGTTACCTACCTGAGCCATGCCACGGTTACGGCCTTTCATCTGCTTTCTGAATTTTGTTCGTTTTGGCTGCAACATCACTCAGTCTCCTAGTTGGCGCCTTGCTTGCTGCCAGGCTTTTCAGTATTGGCCGCATACAGGTCGAATACTTCGCCTTTATAAATCCAAACTTTGACGCCGAGGATGCCATATGTTGTAGCGGCCTCGACAACTCCATAATCCACATCAGCACGCAGAGTGTGCAGCGGCACCTGACCTTCGCGGTACCATTCACTACGGGCAATGTCGGCACCGTTCAAACGGCCTGACAGCTTCACCTTGATACCCAGTGCACCCAGGCGCATTGAGTTGCCAACCGCGCGCTTCATGGCACGGCGAAACATGATGCGACGCTCAAGCTGCTGTGCGATTCCTTCAGCAACCAATTGTGCATCCAGTTCCGGTTTACGAATTTCAGCAACAGAAATGTGAGTCGGAACACCCATGAGGGCGGTCACTTCACGACGAAGACGTTCGATATCCTCACCTTTCTTGCCAATCACGATACCCGGCCTGGCCGTATGAATGGTGATACGGGCCGTTTTTGCCGGCCGCTCAATCTGTATACGGCTGACCGCTGCCTGCTGCAGACGCTTTTGCAGATATGCTCTGACGGCAAGGTCAGAATTCAGCATTTCGGCATAATCGCCACGTTCAGCATACCAAGTTGAATTCCAGTCCTTGGATATACCAAGGCGAATGCCGATTGGATGTACCTTTTGACCCATAATATTTTTCCTGGTCTATTCGCTATCGGCCACAGTCAACGTAATGTGACTGGTCCGTTTCAAAATCTGTGTGCCACGCCCTTTTGCACGTGCCCTGCCCCGCTTCAATGTAGGGCCTTCATCAACCATGATCGTTGAGATACTCAGTTCATCGATATCCGCACCATCATTATGTTCGGCGTTAGCAATCGCTGAAAGCAGTACCTTCTTCATGATACGGGCCGCTTTCTTGGTGCTAAAAGCCAGCAGTTGCTCGGCCTTTTCAACCTGCATGCCACGTACCTGGTTTGCTACGAGGCGAACCTTTTGCGCAGAAATTCTTGCGCCTCTTAATTTTGCTGTTGCATTCATGGCTATACCCTACTTGGATTTGCGGTCGCCGGAATGACCCCTGAAGGTCCTCGTCTGCGCAAACTCACCGAGTTTATGTCCAATCATCTGATCATTGATCAGGATCGGTACGTGCTGCCGTCCGTTATGTACGGCAATGGTTAAACCAACCATCTCCGGCAGAATCATTGAACGTCGTGACCACGTCTTGATCGGACGCTTGTTGTTGGTCTCAACTGAATCTGCCACTTTCTTTGCCAGATGATGGTCAATGAAAGGTCCTTTTTTAATCGATCTTGCCATGTTCGCTATCCGTTATTTTCCAGACCGACGGACGATATATTTGTCCGTACGCTTATTGCTGCGAGTCTTGTATCCCTTGGTCGGAACACCCCATGGTGAAACCGGATGACGGCCACCTGAAGTACGACCTTCGCCACCACCATGCGGGTGATCGACCGGGTTCATGGCAACACCACGAACAGTCGGACGGACACCACGCCAGCGTTTGGCACCGGCTTTACCCAGTTTTTCCAGGTTGTGCTCGGAGTTCGATACTTCACCGATCGTTGCACGGCAACGTGTTGGAATCTTACGCATCTCGCCGCTTCGTAGCCTCAAGGTTGCATACTGACCTTCACGTGCTACCAACTGGACCGCTGCACCCGCGCTACGTGCGATTTGAGCACCCTTACCCGGCTTCATTTCAATGCAATGCACAACGGTACCAACCGGTATATTGCGCAATGGCAAGCAGTTACCCGGCTTGATTGCTGCATCGCGCCCGCTCTTTACCGGATCACCGGAACGCAAGCCTTTAGGTGCGATGATGTAGCGGCGTTCACCGTCCGAGTACAGCACCAGCGCAATATGCGCAGTACGGTTCGGATCATGCTCGATACGCTCAACGCGACCATCGATACCATCTTTATCACGCTTGAAGTCGATAACGCGATAGTGTTTCTTATGCCCACCACCACGATGACGTGTCGTTATGCGACCGGTATTATTCCGGCCACCCGTGCGTGATTTCTTCTCCAGCAGCGCGGCGTGTGGTGCACCTTTGTGCAGGTGATCATGTTTGACCTGCACAACACCACGGCGTCCTGGTGAAGTTGGTTTTGCCTTAACTATTGCCATAACCAAATATCCTTAAACTGATTCCCCGCCCAGGAAGTCGATAACCTGACCTTCCTGTACGCGAACGTATGCTTTTTTCCAGTCGTTACGCTTACCGGCACGGAGCTTGAATGCCTTGCTCTTGCCTTTAACATTAACAATGCTTACCGACTCAACTTTGACTTCGAACAACAATTCAACAGCGTCCTTGATCTCTTTCTTATTGGAATCGGTGGTTACCTTAAATACATACTGATTACTACTTTCACCGACCCTGGTTGACTTTTCAGTCATCCGAGGAGAAAGCAAAACCTTGTATAAGCGTTCATTGCTCATCCCAGCCACTCCTCAATCTTCTTGACCGCCTCGACGGTCATCAACACTTTCTCCGCAGCCACCAGGCTGACCGGATCCAGTCCTGCAACATCCAGTGCATAGACACCGGGAATATTGCGCGTTGCCAGGAACAAATCCCCTTCAACTTCCGGTGTAATAATCAGACCCTTCTCAAAGCCCAGATCCGCTAACTTGGTCAACAGTTCGCTGGTCTTCGGTGCACTGAGTTCAAATGTATCCAGCACGATCAGGCGCTCCTGGCGAACCAGTTCAGAAAGGATGGCCTGCAATGCACCACGGTACATTTTGCGGTTAACCTTTTGTGAGTGATCCTGGGGACGTGCTGCAAATGTCCTGCCACCACCACGCCATATTGGACTACGGATAGTACCAGCGCGCGCCCTGCCTGTGCCTTTCTGGCGCCAGGGTTTACGACCGCCACCACGAACATCCGACCGAGTTTTTTGCGCCTTGGTCCCGGCACGTCCGCCTGCCAGGTAGGCAGTCACGACCTGGTGAACCAGCGCCTCGGAAAAGTCACGTCCGAAAGTAGCTTCAGATACATTAATTGCGTTTCCGCCTGCAACTGCGAGTTCCATTGTCATTCTCCTCAGTGCAACTTCATGGCAGGACGTACTGTTACCTTGCCATTCTTGGCACCCGCTACAGCGCCCTTGATTAACAGCAGGTTGCGTTCTGTATCAACCTGAATCACTTCGAGGTTCTGCGTGGTCACTTGCTCATCACCCATATGACCGGCCATTTTCTTACCCTTGAACACACGTCCGGGGGTCTGGCACTGGCCGATTGATCCGAGCGCACGATGCGAAAGTGAATTACCGTGAGTCGCATCCTGCATCGAGAAATTGTGACGTTTTACGCCGCCAGCAAAACCTTTACCCTTGCTGGTTCCGGTCACATCAACTTTTTGACCGGCTTCAAACTGACTAACGTTAAGCTCAGCACCTGCTTCCAGGTCTGTTCCTTCATCGCCTTCCAGTCGAAGCTCCCACAGACCTTCACCTGCTTCTACTTCAGCCTTGCTGAAGTGGCCCGCTTGGGGTTTGCTCACCAGGCTGTTGCGCTTCGTGCCCATGGTCACCTGCAATGCACTGTATCCGTCCGTTTCCACAGTTTTTACCTGTGTTACACGGTTCGGGCTGACCTCGATGACCGTTACGGGAACACTATCGCCCTGCTCGGTAAACACCCGGGTCATGCCGCGTTTGCGGCCTATTAATCCAATCGTCATTGTTCTGCCTATCGTCCTGCCAATCTATCTAATGTATTCAAACCGATCAGTACAACTTGATCTGTACATCAACGCCAGCTGCGAGATCCAGCTTCATCAGCGCATCTACAGTCTTGTCATTGGGATCCATAATATCCATCAGCCGCTTGTGCGTACGTGTCTCATACTGATCCCGCGCATCTTTATTTACATGCGGAGACGTCAACACGGTAAAACGCTCAATGCGAGTGGGCAGCGGAATCGGACCACGCACCTGTGCGCCGGTCCGCTTCGCGGTCTCCACAATTTCACTGGCGGAGCGATCGATCAATCGATGATCGAATGCTTTTAACCGGATACGAATTCTTTGATCAGCCATTTCTTTAGCTCGCTTTAATGTCTTATTCGAAGATCTTGGCAACTACGCCAGCACCAACCGTACGGCCACCTTCGCGGATCGCGAAACGCAGACCTTCTTCCATCGCAATCGGTGCAATCAGCGCCACCTTCATCTGTACATTGTCACCGGGCATGACCATCTCAACACCTTCAGGCAAGGTCACCGCGCCCGTTACATCCGTTGTACGGAAGTAAAACTGTGGACGATAGCCCTTGAAGAATGGTGTGTGACGTCCACCCTCGTCTTTCGACAGAATGTACACCTCAGCCTCAAACTTGGTGTGCGGGTTGATCGTTTTAGGGTGCGCCAATACCTGGCCACGCTCTACGTCATCACGCTTGATACCACGCAGCAATACACCTACGTTGTCACCCGCGCGGCCTTCGTCCAGCAGCTTGCGGAACATCTCAACACCGGTACAAACCGTCTTGACCGTATCCTTGATACCTACGATCTCCAGTTCTTCACCCACTTTCACAACGCCGCGCTCTACACGACCCGTCACCACCGTGCCACGACCGGAAATCGAGAATACATCCTCGATCGGTAACAGGAACGGCTTGTCCATCTCACGTACCGGCTCGGGGAAATACTCATCCATCGCATCAACCAGCTTCAGGATTGAAGGGATTCCGATATCAGATTCGTCACCTTCCAGCGCCTTCAGCGCGGAACCGACGATGATTGGAATATCATCACCCGGGAAATCATA
>Ga0316191_10004912_pt1 | contig 10037 bp, 8 predicted proteins | sample Eddworburr2cm_MG_FD_204928 | JGI IMG/M metagenome (GOLD analysis project Ga0316191, IMG submission 204928) | Coastal sediment microbial communities from Maine, United States - Eddy worm burrow 2 cm | ecosystem: Environmental > Aquatic > Marine > Coastal > Sediment | place: USA: Maine | collected... | reverse complement strand
GTCGCGATCGTCCAGGCGGCGAGCAATGCCGAGGCGCGGGCACATGCTGCCGAGAAGCTCGCTGCCGATCGGCCGCTTGCGGAAATTCTGGCCCATATCTCGGACATCGCTAACGTGGCCGACGCCGCCGGGCAACAGTATGCGCTGCTGAGCTTTAGCGAGATCGACAAGCCGCTGACGTTTACCGGCGCAGAGGTAGCCGGCTGGTCTGGAACGAAGACCGGTCACGCTATCAGCGTTCAGGCCAATACGATGGTGGGAGAGGATGTCGTTGCTGCCGCGTTCGCGCTCATGGCAGAGGAGACCACGACCGAAACCGGCCTGGTCACGCAGGCGCTGCGAGCGCTACGCGCTGGCAGCAACGCCGGTGGCGACAAACGCTGTGGTGAAGCGACGGCCTCGTCGGCGTTCGTCAGCCTGTACCGGGCGGATGACAATGCGAGCATGCCGTATCTCAATCTCGTCGTATACGGTATCGAGGCAGGCGCGGAGAATGCGGTTGCCCATCTGGAGAGTCTCTTCGCCGACTGGCGCGCACAGGATACGGGGAACACCAGTACGCAGCGATTTGTCGTGCCTTGAAATGTGACCCTGCCGGGTTGCACGACAGCGCCGGGAAAATTCCTTACCGGCAGGCATGCCATGACCGTTGTGGCGCCGCCTGGTCCAGGCAAGCCGCGCGCGATGGATCTAAACTGATGCTGTTACGGCGTCGGCGTCCTCGGTCACGGAGCACCGCAAAGTGGCCACAAATCAGTCCAGAAATCTGCCATTCGAGACAATCCCGGGTCCGCAGCCGCGGCCGGGGCTTGCGCCATGGCTGGCTTTGATTGGCTGGATCGCGATCATTGCAAGCGTCGCAGTACCGATGGTCGTCTTGCATATCATGGGTGTAGGTGACTCGGTCGACCCGTTCGAACCACGTCTGTACGGCTGGTACCTGGTTTTCGCGGTGATCCTGGTCGTGGGCTTCTTCGGCGGAGTATGGCTGGTCGCGCTGGCCCGACGTCTTCGCGTTCGTCCGGCCGACACGGTGCTGGCCGAAGCGTCGAGGCCGCTGGTGTTATTCCTGCGTTCTTTCGATGACGACGATCTGATCGATCCGACGCCGCGAATCATACCGCTGGGCGATTTTTTCCCTTACCGCTACGAGGAATCACTGTGTGCGGCGCTGGAGCCTGTCGCACCGGCAGTCAGTATCGGGCGGCCCGGCAACAAGATCGCCCAGCTTGGTGGCGCCCGGCTTTTCGTTCCCGATCGTGCCTGGCGGGATGCGGTAGGGTATCTCCGTCGTCGCGCAGCAGTGGTGGTGCTGGTGATCGGGCGAACGGAAGGCCTGTGGTGGGAGGTCGAGACATCAATGCAGCAGGTGCCACCCGAGCGCATCCTGTTTTTCTTTCCGTTCGTGGAGCATGCCGAGCGTCGCCGCAACGTCTGGCAGCGGGTATTCAAATTTCATCCTTCGCGGATGCCGTTTTCCTCCCGTGCATTTGCCCGCATGGAGGCGGAACGCCAAGCGCGTTATGCGCTTTTTCGCGAACGGGTCCAACCGTTTTGCAGTGCGCCGCTGCCGGCTGCGCTGGGCACGAGTCAGTTCGTCGATTTCAAATCCGACGGCACGCCGCGGGCATTGCCGAGAGTGCGTCCGCGCACCTGGTGGGTCTACGGATTAACGCCGTCGACCGCGCGGATGGTAATTGATCTGCCGCGCACACTGAAACCGTTTATTGACAAACTCACCTGATTGCTTTGCTGCGGCGCGAGATGGCTACCAGCCAGCGGTTCCGGCGCCACCCTTGAACGGGCCGGCGATATCGGGCGTGATCCAGCCGCCATAGAAATCGCCCGGCTGAGATTCGACGCGGAATTCGTCTACGTAGCAGGCATCCACCCGCGACGGGTAAAAAGCGTAGTAGCCCCGGATATCCCCGAACGCGAGCGTCGGATGGGGATAGAACCAGGCGGCGTTGGCGCTCTCACGCTCGCCGATAACGAGAGATGCATACGCGGCGTGGCCTTTCCATTCGCAGAAACTCTGACCCGAGCCTGGTACCAGGAAGTTCTGTCGTATGTCCGCGGGCGGGATGTACCAGGTTGGTGGATGGCTGGTTTCGAGCACGCGCCAGGCGCGCGTGCTGTCGGCGATCACCTCGCCGGCAAACTCGATGCGCACGCGGCGCGAGCTCTGTTCGAGCCGCGGTGGCCGCGGATAATCCCAGACAGATTCCTGGCCTGGTGCGAGTGCAGTGGCGGTCTTTTCCATGATCTTCGGTCCCTTGAGCAAAGAAATTGACGAATGTTGTTTGCCAGCGGCCCGGGCGCACGAGCGCCATGGCCGTGGCTCACTGGTCTGGAATTCGACTGCAATGCCGATATGGATTTCGCGATGCTGCTGCGCTGCCAGCGCGGTTTGCCGGGCTGATGCAGGGGGCGCTATTCCCGGTGCTCGGATCCCGGTTTGTGGGGCAGTGACCACGGCCGGCAACTCGCAAAGTTCCTGCCATACTTGGCAAAAGGTTGCCGAACTCGCGCGATGCGTATTCGGCTTGTTGCCTGCAAGCTTGAGACAAAGAGGTCGTGCGATGCCGAGTTACCGGCTGCCGGGGGTCTACATCAGGGAAATTCCGACGCCGCGACGCGCGATCACCGGCGTTGGCACCACCACGCTTGGGATGGCGGGGGAGGCCGAGCGTGGCCCACTGCAGATCCGCGGGGTGACAAGCTATGCCGGGTACCGCCGCCTCTACGGCGATCCGCTGGCCGATCGATATCTCGGTCATGCGGTGCGTGGGTTTTTCGACAACGGTGGGAGCAGGTGTTTTGTTGGCCGCGTTGCAAGCCGTCTGGCGACGATCGCAACCCACGATGCAGGATCGTTGCGTGTGGCAGCGATCGGTCCCGGCGTGGCGGGAGAGAAAACCTGGATCTGGGTCACCGACCCGGTTGCGGCCGATCCAAACCGGTTCAGGGTCGTCGTCGCCTATTATCGCGACGGGGTCGTTACGGCCGCTCCACTCGATCCGACAATTGCCGCCAACCGCAGTCTGCCAGGTTTCCAAACGCCGACCGAACTCGAGGAATTCGACAGTCTCGGCTTTACCGGGAACGACGCGTCCGTTGCATTGACCGCGCTGGCTCGATCGTCGCTCATCCGCGCCGAGTGGAACGGCCCGCCTGCGCGGCCAGGCAACACCGGGCCGGTAGCGCTCGCCGGTGGCCAACCCGGTAATCCGCCTGATATTGACGATTACATCGGCGGCAGCATTGCCGTGGCGGGAATGTCGAGTCCGGTGGTTACCGGATTCGCGGGGCTGGCTGAGGTGGACGAGATTGCGTTGCTGGCCGCGCCGGACGAGCATGCAGTGGCGGGTCTGCGCGAACTCGTGCAGAAACAGTGCACGGGTGCCGGGTACCGCTTTGCCATCTTCAGCGTTGCCGGCGGGCAACGCGATGCAGCGGCGATCAGCGAGCCGCAACCGCCGTCGACGATGGCGGCCGTGTATTGGCCATGGATTCGGGCGCGGCATCCTCTCACCAATGCCACAGTCACGATTCCGCCGGTCGGCCATGTCGCCGGGATTTTTGTACAGACCGACACGACCCGCGGCGTACACAAAGCGCCCGCCAATGTCGTGGTGCAGGGTGCGATCGCTCTCGAGTTTGCCGTCACCACGGAGGACCAGGACCTGCTCAACCCGCGCGGCGTGAACGTGATTCGCGATTTCCGCAGCAGCAACCGCGGCATTCGCCTGTGGGGAGCGCGCACGATGTCGAGTGATCCGGAGTGGAAGTACATCAGCGTCAGGCGCCTGGCTATCTATCTCGAGGAGAGTATCGATAAGGGCACGCAATGGGCGGTTTTCGAACCCAACGTACCGCCGTTGTGGGACAGCATCAGGGAGTCAATCGAGAATTTCCTGACTATGGTCTGGCGCGATGGCGCGCTGCAGGGAGCAAAGCCCGAGCAGGCGTTTTTCGTCAGATGTGACCGCGCGACGATGACCCAGGCCGACATCGACAATGGTCGCCTGATTTGCGAAATCGGGATCGCGCCGGTCAAACCGGCTGAGTTCGTAATTATCAGGATTCGTCACCAGACCGGGCGCATGCGCTAGAGCCGGCAACGCCTCATTGCCGCAGGGATTTCCTGCCCGCTTGGCTTTGACGATCCCAACTACTTTTCCCGCGCGTTTTAAACCCGGACCGGGCGGACGCCGGAACCGGCGAGAAAAGGCAGCGAGACATTGAGTTAACCCGGTCCGCTGCCGGATGTCCCTGATGGGAACCGTGGCGTCGGATTGGAACGATCCAGATAATTTACCGCGACCGTGCTGCGGGTAATGGTTTCGCTGATATGCCAGCTGCGCCCTACTGGACATACTCGGTGAATTGAACTCCCTCGGGCGCTTTGTCGCGTGGAACCGCGGTGGAGTGCAGCAAGCGAATTTTCCAGCCCGAGTCCGTGCGCACGAGTACGGCGCTTTCGATCCACGCCCGGTTGGCTTCCTGTTCGGCGGTTTTGTATCGAGCCATGTTCCAGTAGCTGACCCAGGCGAGATCGCCGTCCTGTCCGCTGTCAATCAGGCTGAAATAATTGCGCCGCTCAAGTTTGCCCTCGTACTCGCCGATCTGGGCGACCAGCGTATCGATGTTCCACAATTCTCCGACTTCCAGTAAATCAAAATCATCGGCGACCTGCGCACGCATACCGTCATAATCGAAGCGCGCGATGGCCGCAAAAAGATTTTGCACAGTAGTGAAGGGTTCGGCCGTATCCGCGCGCGACGGGGATGCCGTCAGCAGCACGATGATTCCAAGGGTCAGCAGAATTGATCGCATTGTTTTCTCCTTGTACGCGCGGTGGCCCGGATGAAATGCCAGCACTTCCGCCATGTTATCCCGTCCTCGCGTTATCGGGGCGGCGTGATCGCGCATGTCGCCGATATTCACGAATGACGGCGACGCCGATCAGGCGTCCCGTTCGAGGAAGTCATTGTAGCTGCCAGCCTGATGCTGCCGCTATAAACCGGGGGCGACCTGGGCGATGCTAGAATCGTCGATATCTGCGGAAATCGAGGGCGACGACAGATGTTTGAGAAATTTTCGCGTAGCTGGAGCCTGATCAAATACAGCGCGGGTGTGCTGCGACAGGACAAGGAACTGCTGGTGTTCCCGCTGTTATCGACGATTGCCGCGATCCTGGTTGCGCTGACATTTGTACCGTTGTTGATGCAGACCGGCATAGCCACCGAGGAGGGTCCGACCGAGGTCAGCACGGGCGGGTATGCCGTGATGTTCGCGATGTACCTGGTCGAGTATTTCGTGATCTTTTTCTTCAACGCTGCGCTGGTCGGCGCCGCGCTGATCCGAATGGACGGTGGCGATCCGACGGTCCGGGACGGTCTCAGGATAGCCGCATCGAAGACCGGAAAGATCTTCGGTTACGCGATGATCGCGGCGACGGTCGGCGTAATTCTCCGTGCGCTCGCCGAGCGCCTCGGCTTCATCGGCCAGTTCATCATCGGTCTGATTGGCCTCGCCTGGACAGTCGCGACTTTTCTCACCGTCCCTGTGCTGGTCGCTCGCGATATCGGGCCCATGGACGCAGTGAAGGAGAGCGCCACGCTGCTGAAAGAAACGTGGGGCGAAAACATCATTGCGAACGCGGGTCTGGGATTTGTCTTCGTCTTTGTTTACATCGGGATGATGTTTGTGGTTGCCGGGTTGGTCGCGCTGGTGCAGGGAAGTGGCCCGGCCGTGCTCACAGTCTTCGTGGTCGGAATTGTCTCGATAATGATCGTGGCGCTGGTCCAGGGAGCCTTGCAGGGGATTTTCTCGGCCGCGTTATACCGCTACGCGGTGGACGGCCCGGATCAGTCAGACCCGGCGCGTGAGTTGCTCGGCGAGACTTTCAAGCCGAAATCGGCGTGACAGCCGCGGCGGTCAGCCGCTCGGTGGCATAGAGGCGCTCGACCAGGGCAACCACTCGCGGGAAACACTGCCGCCATGCGTCGACCTCGGCCTGCATTTGCGCGGGCACGCCGACGCCGTGCGGCGTCACGCGATCGGCTTTGCCGCCGCCAAAGTTGTCCGGAAACGTCCACAGCCCCGAAAGCGACGCGAATGTAATATCGACGAAGCTGATCTCGGGTCCGCCCAGCAGCGTTGTTCTGCCGTCGCCGAGTCGCTCTTCGATCGTCTGCAGGAAATCGCCTGTCCGTGCGAGAGTTTTGTCATGGGTGGCCGGGCCGAGACGGAACGCCTTGCGCATCAGGACCCGTAGCAGGGGGAAGCCAAGACGCACGGTGCCGCGCTGCCACGCCGGCAGGGTGGGATCGTCGCAACCCCAGGCATGGAGCGTCAGGGAACGGTGCGGCAGTATGTTGTGATAAATCCATTGCTGCATATAGCGGCCGTAACGATCGAGTTGCTTCTCGAGTTCGAGTGCTTCCGCCGTAGGGGCGAGAAAAGCGGCGCGCTCGCCATACTCCGTGGCGTAGCGGCCCCACAGGTAGCGCAGAATGTCGGACGAGTTGCTGATTGCCGAGATCACAATTCCGGTGCGCACATGAAGTCTGGGTACCGTGCGGCCGGCGAAGAAAACGCCCAGCACGCCGGTATTCTGGCGTTCCGCGTACGGGACGCCAAGACGATCCATCGACCAGCGTACCTTCTCTGCAAAATGGCTCGCGCCGATCGTCTCGAGGCACAGTTCGGGACCGGCGGGCGGCGAGAGAACTGCCTGCAAAGTCAGCGCCCAGCGCCACAATAACATTGCGCAAACCAGCACCAGCGCCGTGCCGAATCCAAGGCCAAATACGGCCACGATCAGCGGTAACAACAGCAGAAAAACGGCGTGGATGGCACGCGCCCCGATTCTCACCAACAGACTCCCGCTGCGAAAGCGGCAATTTTAGCTGACAGCATTGCTTCTCCCGCAGTGCGCCGCGGACGATATCAAGCCGCGAGCGACTTGCGGATCTGCTCGACGATCGAGAGGATGGATATGCCTTCGTTGGCCGCGTAGACACCGTTTCCGTCGAGTCTTGGCACATTGAACCCACCCGCATGATGCAACGCTATCAACTCCCAGAATTCGTTGAAAACCGGGCTGCCGGAGCTGCCGCCCTGGGTGGGGGCGCGGTAGTGGACAAACCGATCCTTGAGCGCGAGGAGCTTATTGTCCTTTATCGAGAACTGCAGCTTCATGCCCTTCGGATGGCCGATGATATAGACCCGCTGATTGCCATCGGCAAGTGGCAGGCTCCGGGCGATCGGAAACGTTTCTTTTGCCTTTGGCGCCCGATCGAGACGCAGCAGCGTTGCGTCATGTTCGTCCCTGGGTGAGGACCAGACTACTTCCGTCGCCCTGAATTCGGCCGCATCGTCGAACAACTCGAATTTGATTCGCGCCTGGTCGCGCGACAGTGCCCCGCGATCGCGCTCATTCTCCGAAACGACATGTGCATTGGTCAGTAAAAATTTCTCATCTCCCAGCGACTCGGAGATGTCACCGCCGCGGACCAGAAAACCGGTGCCGACCGCTGTGTCGGTCGGATCGAGAATCTGGGCGACGTTATGAGCCCGGTCAATCGCCAACACGAACCATCGGTAACTATTGAATGCATCGTTGCCGAGCACAGCCTCGAATTGCTTGTCGTCCTCAAGGTCATGCAGGAAATCAATGTCGATGTTCTCGCACCTGATATCGAGTACACCGCCTTCTTTGGCGAGGAGTGCTGACTGGACCATGCTGACGATCTCGCGGGCGCGCTCGTCCGCGCTGTCCAGCCGCCATACCTCCTGGAGCTGGCGCAGGGTGCTGCCGAGCGTGAATGCCCTGACCGCGTCGGTGTTGGCGAAACGCGAGTACCAGAACAACGCCTTTTCGAAATTACCAAGCACCAGGTAGGCCTCGGCGATTGTCGCGGTATCCCACGGGGACAGCTGCGATTTCGACTCCAGCACGGTGCGAATCTTTCCGGCGATCTCGCGCGCCCGGGTCTTGGGTCCGCGGTATTTGCCGCCGAGGCGTACCCGGTCCGAGGCGGCGCGATGCAACAAGGCTGCGGCGTTGATGCCATGCCAGTAATTGCCGATGCGGTTGCGGCGGTAGCCACGCATGTAATTGTCGATGGCTTTCTCGAGAATTTGCGGGCGCTTGAATACAGACGAATTCAGATAGAGCTGTTTATATACTCGCCCCAGCAGTCCCAGCGCCTCGTCGTACTCGGCCGGCTCGGACTTCTTTATTGCAGGAGTGGCGAGCGTATCGAGTACCGCGATGGCGGCGGCAAGCGAGCCGCGCTCGATCAATGCCTGCGCGTAACGACGGCGGACGCCAGGATGATCGGAGCCATAGTTGATCAGCGCATCCGCGACCCGTTCGAGGTTGGTAAAGTCGCGCCGATTGTGCAGTGGCTGCAGAAATGTGCTGGCTTCCTTGGCCGGAAATCCTTTGCGGTTACCCTTGATGTGTTCGACGATCCTGTCCCACAGGTGCTGCCTGTCTTGTTCGTCCGGTTCGGCTTCCAGCCTTGCGAACGTATGCTGCAGCGCGTCTTTGCTCACAATCCGAGTGCCGTCGACAGTGCCTGGCGCAAATCGGGCTGGGAGAAGTACTTGGTCAGGTCGTGGCGCCATTTGCCGGTGTTGCTGACCCGGATATCCGTGACCAATTGCGATCCGCCGAGGCGGAAATCATTGGCCAGGTTAGTGTCGATCGCGACCGGATCGAGGCGGTCGAAAACATTGGCCCAGCCGCCACTTACCTTGTCCCGTGGAAAGCCGTTGTCACGCGAGTACTCCGGTTTGAGCTTGTCCTGGACTTCGTCGATACCGAGCGGGCTGCCCACGGTAATCAAGGCGTCTATTCCGGGGCATGCCGCGACACGCTTCAGACAGTCGTAGGCGATGACCGTGCCCATGCTGTGACTGACCACCACATGCGGCCCGCCACTGTTGCCGGCGGCGTCGCGCGCCAGCGCCTCGACAAAGCGGTCGCGGATCGTCTTCTGAATGCGATAGGTCTCGCCCGGACGCGGCGAGTGTTCGGTGTCGAACAGGTAATGGTGTACGTCACGCAACAGGACTTTCATCAGGCGGCGCTTGATAAACCAGGGCAACGGGATTCGTTCGAAGGATTTTCCGGACTCATCCGCCGGTGGCGTGTAGTCGTCTCCCCCGGGCGAGGCGGCATCGAAATCGAGTTTGTCGGATAACGACTCAACGAATGCGGCCTCGGCGCCTTCCAGGTCTTTGGCCCAATCGAGGTCTTCGTCGGTTGCGGCGGTTACGACTTCTTCACCGGTGCTTTCATGCGCGGCGCCTTCCTCGGCGGGTTTCTCGTATAACAGGTCGGCCCAGTAAACCATGGACGAACTGATACCCCGGGCGCCGAGATCGAGCCCGTCGTTGGCGGCGAGACTCTGGCGCCAGAGCGTCAGCAAACGATCGTGAGCCGGTTTGTTTGCGATACCGTGGATAAACGTAACGTGAGGCATAAGAGTCCCTCCTGGTTGCCGATCCAACGAGACCGGCCTCGAAATATCCCTGCAACGCGGTCCGGGCGATGAGAACCGCGGCGGCCCGGCGCGTTCACAACCCAGTGTAGTCCAATCCCCGGGTTTTGACCCGCGGGTCAGGCACCCTCGGTTGAAGGCAATCGCGATGCATGATTGCTGCGGCCTCCCCAGCGCGACGGGGTGCCGGGCGCGGTTCTTTGCGGATGCCTGAGACTGCCGGGCGGCAACCCGCGACAACCGCTGGCCATTCAGTCATGCGCCGCTCCGGCGATGTCGCTCCGTGACATATCCGGCGGCCGGGTTACTCCGCCGCCATCCAGCACTCGACCGCATAGGCCGCATCGAGAATACGCATTCGGTTGGTCTCGCCGATATCGAGCCAGTCGTTGCGCGCGTTTTCACGGGTGGTTTTCGCGCCGTGGACGAGTGCGTTGCGCTCGTCCTCGCTCAGCGAATTCCACCAGCGGCATTCGGCGGTTGTGTCGTCGCGCACCGCATCGACCGAGAATTGCG
>Ga0316191_10004909_pt1 | contig 10040 bp, 6 predicted proteins | sample Eddworburr2cm_MG_FD_204928 | JGI IMG/M metagenome (GOLD analysis project Ga0316191, IMG submission 204928) | Coastal sediment microbial communities from Maine, United States - Eddy worm burrow 2 cm | ecosystem: Environmental > Aquatic > Marine > Coastal > Sediment | place: USA: Maine | collected... | reverse complement strand
CCGTATAGCGGTACCACGGGTAGCCCGGTGCTGTTTGACGGCACGGGCTCCAGTGATCCCGACGGCACCATCGTTGCCTATGACTGGGACTTCGGTGACGGTAATACCGGCACCGGTGATACACCGTCCCACAGCTATGCCGCCGACGGCACCTATACGGTGAGCCTGACGGTCACCGATAATGACGGCGCCAGCGACACGGCCACCACCACCGCCACCATTGAAGGTGACGTGGTCCAGGTGATGGTCTGCCACAAGCCGGGCCAGAAGAACGAGAAGACGCTGCTGGTGGACCCGCCCGCAGAGAGCGCCCACCTAAGGCACGGGGACTTCCGCGGCCCGTGCGACGATTGAGGATCAGGACGACGACGATTCTGATTCTGACGATGACTGATGAGGTGACGCCGGCCGCCTGGATCGGGTGACCGGCGCCGCGTCGGTCCGCACAGGGGAGAGGGAGCGATCCCTCTCCCCCGCGATCGGGAAGCAGGCAACCTGCTGTGTGGCGGGATGTCCGGTGAGGCATCCCCCGACGCTGGGGCGGCAAGCGAGACTTTCCAAACGTAGCAGACAGAATCATGAACTCCGAGACCAGGGCCACGGCTGTACTCAACATGGCCGCACCCACCGCCTGGAAGAAATAGCGGACGATCTGGGGGGTTTCACGCCCTCTTCCTCGCGAGCCCTCAGCTACTTGCGGAGGAAGTGAGCACCGTCCGCGTCTTGCTGTAGGTATCAAAGTCCTCCCCGTCGTGTTCTTCGGTTCTCGCACCGGTGGAAGTGCTGGATCTCAATCTGGTTTCGCTTAAACCGACTCTCTCGGCAATGGACGGACCACGTATGACAATGGCAGTGTGCCAGCCATCCTGCCCTTCATGCCAACTGTTGCAGACGATATTCTGTGGAGGGCGACTATCGTCGACGGCGACCCGGATATCGATGAAATCACGGCCGTCACAACAGTTACTCCTTAAGACCGGAAGCTATTGCGTAGGCGGGAAAGCAAGGAACGGGGAAAGGGCGTTGCGCCTTTTCCCCTTTTTCTTTCTCGCACCATAGACGAAAGAAATAAAGGGGGTCCTTTTTAATTTCATTAAATGAACCTGACCCCACTGCTGCTGGGTGCAGTGCCTCAAGCGGATGCTCGCAGTCGGCATTGGATGATGTCCCTATTGCGGTGGATGACCATCGGTCCTGATGCACCAGGTTCCGCTAATGGCCTATTCTGTTGAAAAACTCCAAATTTGAGTAGTGCTGATTTTTCGTTATATGCCGGTGTCTTGGAAGACTCAATGCAATTCATGCTTGTGACTGCGTGAGAGGCTCTGTAGCGAACTTTCTACTAACCTTAATAGCCTTCGTATCTGAAAATAATCAATGTAGCTGAAGCGCTGGGAATTTTTCATCGGCGTGGAAAAAAGAGTTTTTCAACACAATAGGCCGTTAGCCGCTGTTCACATTACTGAAAATCTTGTCTTATCAACGGCTGCTATCCATCACGCAAAGTGGTCATTGGACTAACCAAACTCTGGCATTGGCTTTCAGGTCATGTTGCTAAAAGACGCCATGGGGTCATCCGGGCGGTGTGAGAATCCAATTTAAAGCAAGACCACATTTCAGACTTTGCACTCATTGTTCTGCTTTATTTTGATTCAAGTCATTTTCTATGACTTGAAAAATTGCTTAAGTGAATTGCTAGCGGTCAAATTAATATATAAATCAAACCGCATTGGTTCCGCCCGTTAGTTGCTTTCCATAAATCGGTTCCGCATTGTGGTTTTGGCGAGGAGAGCTACAATGAGTTCGTTCAAGAAAATCATTTTTTTATTTATTGCGATCATTTGCTTCAATCCGGCCCTTGGACAGGGCCTGAGCCAGTCGGAGCAACTGGGCAAATCTATTTTCACGGATGAAAACCTTTCCCTCTATGGCAATCAATCCTGTGCGTCCTGCCATGGTATGGAGGTGGGATGGACAGGACCAGTGAGTGAAGTTAACCAATATGGTGCCGTGTACGAAGGTTCGGTCACCGGCAGCTTTGGAGACCGCAAACCTCCTAGCGCGGCCTATGCCACGCAGAGTCCCGTTTTTGCATTTCATCGTCAGGGTGGTGGGCTCTTTATCGGCGGAAACTTCTGGAACGGTCGTGCCACTGGCGAAAAACTGGGTAATCCGGCAGCCGATCAGGCACAGGGCCCATTTTTGAACCCGGCGGAGCAGGCCTTGCCTGATAATGCCTGCGTTGTGTACTTCGTGTGCACCTCCACTTATGGGGCGCTCATGGACGCTGTCTACCCTGATGCTTGTGATATCAACTGGCCTGCGGATGTCGATACCCAATGTGCACCTCCCGGTGACATGGTCTACCTTGATGAAACGAATGCAGAACTGGTCGAAACGGCCTATGACGAGATTGCCCTTTCCATAGCTGATTATGAGGCCTCTTCAGAAGTAAATGCGTTCACTTCCAAGTACGATGCCTACCTGGCCGGACAGACAGAATTGGACGCGATGGAAAAGGATGGCCTGAAGCTTTTCAACGGCAAGGGAAAGTGTTCCCGTTGTCACACCAGTAAGGAAAAGAAAGGCCAGGCCCCACTTTTCACCGACTATAGCTTCGACAACCTGGGCGTACCGAGGAACTTTGATAATCCGGTTTATGACACCAGGGGTTTCGACTGGGTGGATGACGGTTTGGGTGAATTTCTGAAAACCCGTCCGGAATACGCGGGAATGGCGGAGGATAACGAGGGTGCGCAAAAAGTGCCTACACTGCGCAATGTTGACCTGCGACCCGACCCGGGCTTCATCAAGGCTTACGCGCACAATGGTTACTTCAAGTCACTGAAAAGCATTGTGCACTTTTACAATACACGTGATGTTAAACCGACCTGTGACGACCCGTTTACCAGCGACGCAGATGCGATGCTCGAGGGTTGCTGGCCGGAGCCCGAGGTAGAGGAAAATGTCAACGACGGCGAACTCGGCAATTTGAAACTGACAGATGCACAGGAAGATGCAATCGTAGCATTTCTGAAGACACTATCGGACGGATACATAAGCGACTGATCTGTTGAGCAAAACGAGTAAGGGCCAGGGGGAATATCCTGGCTCCTTACTCTGAGTATGGCACTATGTGCCTGCGAAGAATACCAGACCGCCACTTTTTGAATGAAACAGGTTTTGCTATTTAGCTATATTGATATCTTTTCCATAGTTATCATCGTTGGCTGCTTTTAGCAGGCGTGCAAACGGAATGGAAGTCCCATTATGAGAGCGGGGTTTCTAGGACTGATTTTGTCCTATTCTGTTGAAAAACTCATTTGTGAGTTGAGCGATTTTGTAGCTCGAGTTTGGATGCGAGATCTTCGTTATCGACAACGATGCCGGCATTAGTACCGACCAGGTAGTTGGTGGAGTAAGCATAAAAGTCCGGACCACCCGGTGCTGCTGTCCAGCGCGCCTGTGGATCACTGTGTGAGACCTTCTTTGCTGGCGCTATCGCTACCGTGTCAGCTTCCTCCAAGCCATCGAGATTAAACGCATAGAAAAAAGGCTTCTGAGGGGGTGCCGCTGCTGCCCATCATGGGTAAGCACTCCGTCCATGAAATCGATGTGCTTATTATCTCATGTAGCCCTCTTTTCTATGAGAGTTTTTCAACAGAATAGGCCGTTTGCCGCTATAAGTTACTCTGAAATTTGTGCTTATCCTAAAGCCGCTTAACGGCTGCAAGCGGAAGCTCAACTCTTAGCATCACCTATAGAAGGACCGGAGTCGGCCAATTGCGGCCCATTGCGATAAAGATCCTGCGTACCCGTACCCCCTTTGCAGTAATCACATGGCTGAACGGACTAGTCCAGCGATGATTGCTGAGTTCCCTGACCTGCAGCTATTGGAGAATAATGGGCAGCGCGCACCTTCCATTTACCGTCTTCCTTCACATAGACATCTGTAACCCTGGTCATATAATGTGATACCGGGTTCTGGCCGGTTTCGTGGAAAGACCCTTCCGAGTAATACATCGCAACCGCAGCCTGGTCTTCAACCAGGGTAATAACCTTGATGTGTTTTGGGGTCAGTGCAAATTGTTCCCATGTGGCGGCGGGTGAATCAGCGGGAATGTATTGCATCAAGCCGCCGCTGGACCAAAATTCAAACGAGCCATGTTTTGAGTAACCTTCGCTGCCACCGGAAAGGTTTTTACGCGAGTCAGCGTTGTCCTGCAATATCATTGCCTTGATTTCATCAGCCGTGTCCGCTACCGCGACCATTGGCACCCACGCCACCAAGGCGATCAGTGTTAATTTTGCCGCTTTACGAATGGGTGTATTTACGAGTGCGTTGCGCATCGATATGTCTCCTGAATAGTTTGCCAGTGCTTATGCGACTGGCCTGTACTTAGTAACTATAGTAGACGTGAATGATAATTGCTTGCATTAAGGGGTATTACCCTTAGTGACACCAGCATCTGACTGTTCTAAAGCACAGGTTTGAATGACCGTTAATGGCCTATTGTGTTGAAAAACTCCAAATTTGAGTAGTGCTGATTTTGCGCGATATGCCGGCGTCTTGGAAGACTCAATGCAATTCATGCTTGTGACTGCGCGAGAGGCGCTGTAGCGAACTTTCAACTAGCCTTAATATCCTTTGGTATCTGAAAATAATCAATGTACTTGAAGCGCCGGGAATTTTTCATCGGCGTGGAAAAAAGAGTTTTTCAACAAAATAGGCCGCTACCCGCTATACCCCACAACCGGAGTCGGGGGGCCGGTGCTGACCACTAAGCGACCATACGCCAGGTGTGATTTTCAGCGATGTGAATAACTGGAACCGGCCAATAGCAGAACTCACTTGTCTGAGTTGGCCCTTTCTGCTTCCGACCAGAAGTGAATAAGGACTCGTAGGCTGGCATGAAACAGGTGCTGCGGTCCTGTGGTAAAGTCTCATGAGGCTTTACCAATAGGGGCTGATCATTTTGCACACCATTTGGAGATACCTCGTAGGTATTGTATTAGTGACGATGCTCCATAGCACAGTCGCTGTCGCACAAAAGTACTACTTACCAGCTGCGAAGATTTCCGAGATCGATGCTTTCGTAGAGGAGCGCTTACGAGCGCTTGAAATACCGGGTGCTGCACTAGTCCTAATCGATAACGGTGAAATTGTGTATGCCAAGGGATTCGGCGTTACTCAGAAGAATGGCACCCCAGTTAGCGAGAAGACACCATTCAAGGTGGGGTCGGTCAGCAAGTCGTTCACGGCACTGGCCCTAATGCAACTCGTCGACGAAGGTAAGCTCAATCTTGACGATCCTATTGTCAAACACATCCCCTGGTTTCAAACATCAAACAAGGAAGTTTCAGACAAAATAACCGTTCGACACTTACTCGCACATCGCAGTGGTTTTTCGACTGTGGCCGGCAACCGTAACCAGGATGGCGGGAGCAACTCGCCCGATGCAATGGTTAGCGCCACCAGAGAACTGTCATCCGTCGTACTCAAAACGCTCCCTGGGGAGCACTACGAGTATTCGAATGCAAACTATCACGTTCTAGGCCTTTTGCTTGAGGTCCTGGAAGATGATAGTTTTGAGAACATTATTGAGAGCCGGGTTTTGACGGCTGATCTCATGCCAAATAGCTATGTCTCAACAAGACCACGTATGGACCCCGCACCTGCACAGGGGCATCGATACTGGTTCACACGGCCTACTCCCTTCGAAATGCCTCGTGGTCGGGAGACACTCGGTGCAGGTGGAATTACAGCCTCCGCGGAAGATCTGACAAACTACATTCTCACGTATATGAACTCAGATATTGGGGACAAGCATACGGGAATGACAGCCATGATGACCCCTTACGAAGACGCACCCGGCGACCGATATGGCCTTGGATGGTACATCACGGACTATCCTGATTACCGTCTTGTCTGGCACGGTGGTCGGAGTATCGGGTTTGAATGTGCTGTCTTGTTTTCGCCTGACGCAAAGTTTGGATACGTTCTTCTGACCAATGCAAACTCGAGTTTTGGCACACGAAATGTTGGAAACCTCGTTTGGGGTGTTGGTCGCCTCATCAGGGATTTGCCTCTGTTAGACAAAGCCCCTAGTTTGACTGAGAGGGTCACGCTAGGAGCTGTATACCTCGTGCTGTTCTTCTTGTTATTTCAAATTGTCAGTTTTGTGCGAAAAGTTATCGGAGCGCAACTAGAGCCGGTGGGTAAGGGCAAAAGCTCCTTTTTGTCTTATTTGCGCCTGATCATGCCATCCATATTTCTTACAGGACTCGCGTACATACTGTTGATTTTTCTCCCCAGCATGAACGGCGCGTCGATGTCCGCTGTTTCGTTGTTCATGCCTGATGTAGCGTTGCTCCTGAAAGTCAGCGGGACAATCGCTCTAGCGTGGGCCTTGATTCGTCCGGTTCTTCGGGTACGCTACCAGCGAGTTCTTACGACCGTACCCCCGACAGATCCGGGGTAGCAGACCAACCAAATAGTGGTGCCCGGAGATGGCCAGAGCTGGTTAACTGTTCGCAGTTAGTCGCTTGAACATCCATGAACTGCTGCACGCGACACTTCCGCTTGTGGCCGATAGTGCTTCTACGCGATACTGACGGATGACCGTCAGCTATATGGCGTAGAGCAGTTATTCAATAACCGGAGTTTTGGAAACCTTGAACGGGTGGTTCCGGCCAACAGCAGAATGATCCCTAATATTCGCCATCAAACGAATTTGGGATGGGTGTTTCGACAATGTACTTTTCAACTTTTTCCTGAAATAAGGCATGCGCACGCTTGAGATTTTCGCGATCGGTAGAAGTACCCTTGGGTTTGGTAAATTCCAAATATGTTTGCCCGAGCGGTCTGTACGGTCTGTAGTCTATTTCCCCAAATGAGAACTCCGATTCCATTAAATACAGGCGAAGTCCGGCACGTTCTGTCGAAGGTCGATATCTGATACTCGAGTACGCTACTTGCTTTAGAATCTGATATCGCTGCTCAACTTCACTCCACAAAAGCAAAAGAATATCCGTATCCGTGAGAACGGCGACACCCTTAAAGTGAGGATCGACGAACATTAAAGGACCGGAGCCTTTTCGAAAGCCCAACCAATTGGCTTTTCCAAAAACGCGTACTTCTCCCATATCCTCCGGTATGGAGTTAAGAACCAGTTCTTGAAAATTCGGCGAGGAAACGGGTCCAATAGAATAGTTTGGCACATCCATTTTTACTGGTACAGGGCCGAAACAACCCGTCAAAGTGATTAGAAAGACGAGATTAACCGAAATCACAAATACATATGCCATCCTGATGTGGCCGCTTAAAAGAATCATGGTTATGAAGAGTCTTTCTTGTTTCCCTAAAAGTGGTGTCAGCGCATTGAACCCGCAACTCAAACATTTTCGCTATTTCGTATTTCAGTATAGAACAATAGTGATAATCTGCTCGCGATCAGAAATATGCGGCATTTAGTACCCGCTAATAATTCCAGAGCGGGTAAATCTCATAGAAATAAAGATTGTCCTCACATTGCAGAGTCGTTTGCCACTCTGGAACAGCCAATAGGCAGTGAAGCGCTCGCAAATCGTCGAGTTCCAGATATGGCTCATTTTAGTTAGACAGTTACTTCTCCTTCTGGCCGACTCCGGCGGGTCGTATTGTTGAAAATCACGCTTGGTGAATAGCAGCTTACTGATCAGTAACCGGCCCCTCGGCTCAAGTGATGGCGTATTAACACTTTCGGCCACAGGCTGTTGCGTAGAACGTAACTTTCTATATTTGAGCAATTCTCATTCTCATCAACTATATTTAGTAGGTACAGGTCATTGGTCGGTCAGCCAAAGAGACAAGACGCTGTTCTTAACGGACGTCAGGAACGATTGACCACATTGGCAGCTTTTTGTAGCGCGCCTTAAATTCGATGCCAAATAAGGAGAGGTAAGTGTCTAGAGCAATAGTTACAGCCCAAGTTGAAGACTCGGCAAACTGGGAGAATGGCTTTCGGAGTCATGCAGGACTATTCAGAGCCTATACTGCGACAGCAATACATTTTTCTGCGACGGATGACAACGAAGTCGCCATTCTTTGGGAAGTGGCTAATCTGGACAAATTCCTTGAGCAATTGGATTCGCCGGAGACTGCAGAGGCAATGGCTCAAGACGGCGTCAATCGGGAGAGCGTAAAAGTCTACGTGCTGGATAAAGAGATCAATCTATAAATTTGGCTGCGAATCTTCTTTAACCGCTTCTGGTCGGTCGCAAATAATCCAGAGCGGAAGTTCTAATTATCAACCAAAAGGAAAGTCATTCATGAGCATAATTATTGGGCCAGCAAAACAGTTTTTTGAAGCATGCGAAACCGGAAAAGGATGGGATGCTTGCACAGCATTCTGTAATCCTGACGCAACATTTTCCTCACAAACAAATGCCTTGTCTGATATATCCACCCTGGAGGATTACTGCGAGTGGATGAAGAACCTTTTTGCACCAATCCCAGATGGACACTATGAGTTGAAGTTTTTCGCCGCCGATGAAGCTGATAAATCTGTAGCAGCATTTGCTATCTTTCATGGCACGCAAACAGGGCCAGGCGGGCCAGTACCACCGACGGAAAAGAGGATTGCTGCAGATTATGTTTACCATATGGTTTTTGACGGTGAGCGCATAGAGCACATGACAAAAATTTGGAATGACTCTATCAGCATGCAGCAATTGGGATGGGATTGATGCAGCTTAAAGCCACCCATTCTTTCCCATCGGTCAGCTTTCCGAATAAAAATCCAATGCCGATACACATCGTTGCAGCGGTTCTGGCGCAGGTGTAAGCTGATCTACTACACCGTATCAGACAATCAATGCGTATGTCGTTTTACCACGAACTTAAACGCCGTAACGTTTTCAGGGTGGGGGCCGCCTACATTTTCGCGGCATGGTTGCTCATCCAGGTTGCCGAAACCATCTTTCCACTGTTCGGGTACGGCGACACCCCGGCCCGAATCACAGTCATCCTGCTGGCCATTGGCTTCCCCCTGTTTCTGGTCTTCTCATGGGTGTTCGAGCTTACTCCCGAGGGCCTGAAAAAAGAAAAGGATGTCGACCACACGGCATCGGTCGTCCGTAAGACCGGCAAGCAACTCGACCGCATCATAATCGTGCTGCTGGCCCTGGCGCTGGGCTACTTCGCATTCGACAAGTTCGTGCTCGACCCGGCACAAGATTTGAAGATTGCAGAAACCGCCCGCCAGGAAGGCCGCTCGGAGGCTCTGGTAGAGTCCTACGGCGATAAATCCATCGCGGTGCTGCCGTTCGTCAACCTGAGCGCCGACCCGGAGCAGGAATACTTTTCCGACGGTATCTCGGAAGAACTGCTCAACCTGCTGGCCCGGATTCCGGAACTCAGGGTGATCTCGCGTTCTTCGGCTTTTTACTACAAGGGCAAGGACATCGATATTCCCACCATTGCACAGCAGCTTAATGTTACCCATATCCTCGAAGGCTCGGTCAGGCAAGCAGGTAACCGGGTGCGCATCACCGCACAGCTGGTCGAGGCACGTTCAGACACGCACATTTGGTCTGACATCTTCGACCGAACCCTCGACGACATCTTTACGACCCAGAATGAAATCGCCTCCGATGTGGTGATGCAGCTGAAAGTAAAGCTTCTGGAAGAATCAGCCGCAGTTCAGCAGACCAACCCCGTGGCCTATACGTTGTATTTGCAGGCCAGCCACGTGCGTCGCCAAGGGACGGCCGAGAGTACAGGGAAAGCCATAGAACTGCTTAATCAGGCGTTGGCTATCGAACCCACCTATGCACGTGCCTGGACCGGCCTTGCGTCCGCGTACAGTTTCCTGGCAACGAGTGGGTTGCGACCGAAAGACGAGGCCTTTCAGCTGGCACGCGAGGCGGCCACACAAGCCCTGGCGATCGACCCGGACTATGCAATGGCGCACACCAATCTTGGTTGGATTGCGCTCAATTATGATGATCTGGTGGCTGCGGCGGAACATTTGCAGCGCGCGTTGGCGGTGGAGCCGACC
>Ga0316191_10004908_pt1 | contig 10042 bp, 7 predicted proteins | sample Eddworburr2cm_MG_FD_204928 | JGI IMG/M metagenome (GOLD analysis project Ga0316191, IMG submission 204928) | Coastal sediment microbial communities from Maine, United States - Eddy worm burrow 2 cm | ecosystem: Environmental > Aquatic > Marine > Coastal > Sediment | place: USA: Maine | collected... | reverse complement strand
GAGACCACCGGCGGACGGGTGTCGGCGGTTCAGATCGGCACCTCGGGAGAGGTGGTCACTGTCAATACGCCACGCATTGTCAACGCGGCCGGTCCCCTGCTCCACGACGTGGGCATCCAGCTCGGACTCGAACTTCCAGTCTTCTCGGAACTCCACCTCAAGGTCTCGATCGAGGACCACCTCGGGGTGGTGCCGCGCGAGGCACCGTTTCTGATCTGGGAGGACCCGCAGAACATCGAGTGGAGTGAGGAAGAGCGGGAGTTTCTGTCGGAGAGCGGGGACGGCGACACGCTTCTCGGAGAGATGCCGCCCGGTGTCCATATGCGGATCGAAGGCGGTGGCAGCAGCCGTCACCTGCTGATCCTTTGGCCATACCACCTGGAGCCCGTAGCTGAGAACTTCCCGCTGCCGATTCCCGACCACCATGCCGAAATCTGCCTGCGCGGAATCAGCGCGATGATTCCGGGACTCTCGGCCTATGTCGAGCGGATGCCGAAGACGTATATCGACGGCGGCTATTACACCAAGACTCGAGAAAATCGACCGCTCGCGGGACCGCTGCCGGTGGAGGGCGCTTATGTCCACGGAGCGTTGTCGGGCTTCGGGTTGATGGCGTCGTGCGCGACTGCTGAGCTGGTGGCGGGGCACATCATGGGGGGCGCGCTGCCCTACTACGCGCCGGCGTTTCATCCGGGTAGGTATGAGGATGAGGAGTACGTGGCGAAGATTGAAGGATGGGTGGATTGCACGCAGCTTTGAATTCTCAATTCTCAATTCTTGATTCCCGCCCTCCCACCCGGTTTCAGGATTCGTGCTTGCCGCCGGCCTTTGGCCGGCCTGTCGATGATCATCGCGCTTCGGGCGGGCACTAAAGTACCCGCCTACATAACAATGCAGCGCGCTCCTGGCGCGCGCAGTCGTGGGATCCCCGCGTATGGGAGAGTGGCGGCAATTGAGCCTATCTCCGATTTCAGGGGATCCCTCGACTCGGCCGTCGGACGGCCTCGCTCGGGATGACATGTGGTGCGGGCTTCCAGCCCGCACTGCGGTCCTTCGGGTTCAGATGTGCAGGCTGGAAGCCTGCACCACAATCCTCGATTCAATCAAGAACTGATAAACCGGCACAAAAAAACGCCCTCCGTTTGACGGGAGGGCGGGTGGGAAAATTCGAAATCCGAAATCCGAAATCCGAAATTGATTACTCGTCGTCTTCCTCTTCATCGCTCGCGGAGGCGGCGATGATCTTCTCCTGAAGCTGCTTGGGAACCTCGGAGTACTGGGCGAATTCCATGTGGAAATCTCCACGTCCCTGAGTGATCGAGCGTAGAGTTGGCGCGTAGGTCAGCATCTCAGCCAGCGGCACCTGCGCCTTGACGGTTGTTGTGCCGTCTTCGGAGTCCATACCCTGGACCCGGCCGCGGCGTGAGTTGAGGTCGCCCATGACATCGCCGAGATTGTCTTCAGGAACGTAGACCTCGATCTGCATGATCGGCTCGAGCAAGGTGGCCTTGCACTTGGCGGCGGCTTCCCTGAAGGCTTTGCGGCCCGCCATCTTGAAGGCCATTTCCGAAGAGTCGACCGCGTGCTCTTTTCCGTCGGTGAGGGTGATCTTGAAGTCCACCATCGGGTAGCCGGCGACCACGCCGCGTTCGGCGGCCTCCTGGATGCCCTTGTCCACCGCCGGTCGATAGGTCTGGGAAATCGAGCCGCCGAAGATTTTGTCGACGAACTCGTAGCCCTTGCCGAAGTTGGGCTCCATGGTGACCGAGCACTGGGCGAACTGGCCCGAACCGCCGGTCTGCTTCTTGTGGCGGGTGGTCACCTCGGCCGAGGATTTGATGGTCTCGCGGTACGGGACCTTCGGCTGGTGGAGAACGACGTTGACGTTGTAGCGCTTCTTGAGCCGCCCGACCACGACCTCGACGTGCAGCTGGCCGGCGCCGGAGATGAGCATCTCCTTGGTCTGCGGGTCGCGTCCGACCGTGATGGTCGGGTCCTCGTCGCGAATCTTGGCAAGTGCCGCGGCGAGTTTGTTTTCGTCGCCCTTGGACTCGGCCTCGAGAGCGAAACTGATGGCAGGTTCGGGAATGGCAACCGGGGTCAGCTTGATGTTCTTCTTGGCCTCACACAGGGTGTCGCCGGTGTGGGTGTCCTTGAGCTTCGGCAGCGCTCCGATGTCACCAGCTGCGAGTTCGGTCACGTGCTCCAGATCTTTGCCCTGGGCGATCGACAGCGAACTCAACCGCTCAACGCCTTCTCGGGTCGAGTTGGAGACGTTCGCATCGGTGGCGATGCCGCCCGAAAACACGCGCATCAGCGTGATGTGGCCTGCGAAGGGATCAGAGACCGATTTGAAGACATAGGCCGAGAACGGAGAATCGGAAGAAGCGGCGAATTCCTGTTCTTCGCCATCCACGGAGACCTGTACCGGCCGCCAGTCGGGCGCCGGTGCGAGATCGACAAGCGCGTCCATGATCGGCTGCACTCCAATGTTCTTGCCGGCGGCAACCGCGAATACGGGGAGCAGTTCGCGGGCGACGACGGCCTTCTTGAGTCCCGCGGCGAAGGTCTCGGCATCGAGCTCGCCTTCTTCGAGGTACTTTTCCATCAGGTCTTCGTCCTGCTCCGCGACCATCTCCATCAGTGCTTCGCGGGCCGAAGCGACGTCATCCGCCATGTCGCCCGGAATATCCGCTTCGCTCACCTTGCCGCTTTCGTCGTTTTCCCAGGTGAATGCTTTCCCGCTCATAAGATCGACGACGCCCGAAAAGCTCGATTCCTTGCCGATGGGGAGCTGCAAGGGCGTGACCTCGCGGCCGTACTTGTTTTCAAGCGCCTCGACGACGCGCGGGAAGTCGGCCCGGTCGCGGTCCATGAGGTTGACGGCGAAGAACACCGGCAACCCGTAGCTCGCTGCCGCCTTCCACATCTTGTCGGTCTGGACCTCGACCCCGGCGACAGCAGAGACCATCATCAGAGCGGCATCGGCGACTCGCAGGCCCTGCATGGCGTCGGTCGAAAAGATCCCGTATCCAGGTGTATCGATCAGATTGATCTTGGTTCCCCGGTGATCGACGTGGGCGACCGCGGTGTTGATGGTGATCTTGCGGTCGTGCTCGTCGTCGTCAAAATCGGTGGTGGTGTTGGCATCGTCCACCTTGGTCAGCCGGTTGACGGCGCCGCTGTCGAAGAGCATGGCGGATACCAGTGAAGTCTTTCCGGTGTCGGAATGTCCGACTAGAGCCACGTTGCGAATTTTCTCGGTCGCGTACACGGTCATGGGAATCCTCCGCTCGTCGGGTTCACACCCGGACTTGATAGAAAATCAGTCGCTCGCGGCCGCCGGGATGATGTCCTCACCGGTCAGCACCCGGTAGGCTTCTCGGTATCGCGAAAGGGTCCCTTCCACGACCTCCGGCGGCAGCGTCGGCGCCGGCGGCTCCTTGTTCCAGCCGCTGGCTTCGAGCCAGTCGCGAACATATTGCTTGTCGTAAGACGCCGGTGATCGTCCCGGCTCGTACTCATCGGCCGGCCAGAAGCGGGACGAATCGGGCGTCAACGCCTCGTCCATCCACACGATTCGGCCCTCGCCATCGAAACCGAACTCGAACTTGGTATCGGCGATGATGATGCCGCGTTCTCGAGCAAAATCTGCCGCCGCGCCGTAGAGTTCGAGGGTGAGGTCTCGCAGCCTGACGGCAGTCTCCTCACCCACGATTTCGACCATCCGCTCGAAGCTGATGTTTTCGTCGTGGCCGTCGGTGGCCTTGGTCGCCGGCGTGAAGATCGCCTCGGGAAGCTTCGAGGCCTCGATCAGACCGTCGGGCAACCGGATTCCGCACACCGTGCCATCCGCCTGATACTCCTTCCACCCGGAGCCGACCAGGTAGCCCCTCGCGACACACTCGACCGGAATCGGTTCGAGCTTCTGCACCAGGACGCTGCGGCCCGCGAGTTCGGGGTGGTCTTTGAAAGGGGCCGGGAAATCCGCCAGCTCCGTCGCCACGAGGTGGTTCGGGACCGTACCGGAAAACCTGTTGAACCAGAAGGTGGAAAGCCGGGTGAGAATCTCCCCGCGGCCCGGAATGCCCGGTGACAAGACACTATCAAAGGCGCTGATGCGGTCGGTTGCGACCAGCACCAACGCCTCGTCGGTGGTGTAGATGTCACGGACCTTGCCACGGCTCACCAGGTTCCCGGAAGGAATCGACGTGGTGAGCAGGGCTTCACCCACGGCTCAAGCTTCCTTGCCGGAGATGACCGCCTGGGCCTGCTTCGCCATGCGCGACTTGTAGCGGGCGGCGGTGTTGCGGTGGAACACGCCCTTGCGCCAGCCGGTGTCGATCACCGACAACGTTCCGGGCAGGAGTTCCTCGACCTTTTTGGCGTCACCGTCAGCCATCGCCGCACGCATCAGGCGCATCTGGCGACGCACCCGCGTGCGAACCGTACGGTTGCGCATCCGGCGCTCCAGCGACTGGCGGTGCCGCTTACGCGCCTGTTTCTTGGTTCCCTTGATCGTAGCCATTGAACAGCACTCCTTCGATTGGACACAGCCCTCACGGCCGCATCGGGTCGCACATCATAGCGGAAAGTTGGCGATCCGGCTAGTCCTGGAAGGCTTGGGGCTTGGGGCTTGGGGCTTGGGGCCGCCTGGATCTCCGTACTCAGGCTCGAACCTCAACGGGCAGTTCTTTCAAACTCGAGCAAACCCATGTCATTTCTGAAAGGCTTGTACCAACGCTCCCAATGATCCGGCGGTTCGATTTTGTTCAGTTTCGAGGTCTTTCGCAGAATTCTCATCGAGGTATCCGATCAGCAAATCTAAACGCGTCCAGCTTTCTGTGGTCTCGCATAGCTCAGGTCTCAGGCCTCAAACCTCAAGCCCCAAGCCCCAAGCCGCGGCCTCACCGGATCGTGAGGCCGAGTGAGCGCAGCTGCTCGCGAGCGAGGTCCGCCTCGCGGGTACCGGGGTGCTCGTAGACCACGTACTGCAGGTTGACGACTCCCTGGCCCTGATCACCCATCTTGAGGTAGATCAGACCCTTTTTGAGCTGAGCAGCCGCCGCCTTATCCGAGGTTGGGTAGTCCTCGAGGACCTTGCTAAAGGTATCGAGCGCTTCCTGCGGTTTATCCTGAGCGTCGTAGCACTCGCCGATCCAGTACAGGGCATTGTCAGACAGCTCCGTCGAGGGCCAGCGCCGTAGATACTCGGCAAATCCCTGGGACGCGAGATCGTAATTGCCACGCATGTAGTCCTCGTAGGCCGAACGGTAGAGCTCGTCCGGACTCGCCGCACCACCTGACGATGCGGCCGCAGCGCCGGCGGCTCCGGCCGCTACCGCCCCGCCCGGATCGGCAGCGCCCTCTTCACCAGCGGGAGAGGCCGTGACCGGCGGCAGCACCGCCATTGACGAAGACATGGTCCGCGCCGCCGCCAGCTCCTGGGAAATCGTCTGGAGACGGCGGGTCGTGACTTCGAGGCTCGCGTGCAGCGCCTCGATCTGTTCCTGCAGTTCCTGCACCTTGACAGCGAGATCGGCGTTCGAGCGCAGGTTCTTGTCGGTCAGGTCCTGCATGGATTGCTCCATCGCCCGCAGGTCCGACTGGTCGAGGACCTCGGTCTGAAGATTGTCCACCGAACGCTGAACATCAGTGATTTCCCGATGCAGCAGCGCCGTGTCCTCGGACGAGGTGCAGGCGGTCAGAGAGGCAACAACAACAAGGATGGCGGCAAGAAAAGAGAGAGAACGCATGACGATGCTCCTAGCGCGCGACGATCAGGAAATGGGCGCGGCGGTTGAGTTTCCACGAACCCTCGTTGCTGCCGAGGGCGAACGGTTTTTCCTCGCCGTAGGAAATGATCTGGATCCGCTGGGAGGCGATGCCGAGAAAGACCAGGTAGTCGCGCACCGCGCTGGCCCGGCGTTCACCGAGTGCGAGATTGTACTCACGGGTGTTGCGCTCGTCGCAGTGACCCTCGATGAGAATTGAAATGGTCGGGTGCTTCTGAAGCCACGCCGCATTGGTTGCCAGCGACTCGCGAGCTGCGGGCGTGAGATCAAAACGATCGGTGTCGAAGAACGCATCACCGAGATAGCCCTGCGCGTTGAGCTGCGCCAGATCCTCGGGCAATTCCTCGGTCACTTCCTGCGACACGATGGTATTGGTCTCGGGCTCGTGCACGACTTCTTCCGTTATCGCACTCGGATCCGGGGTCGGCACCGGTGTCGGTTTCGGCGGCGGGGCATCCACCGTAGGTCCGCTGCTCTTGCAGGCACCCAGGTACAGGGCCATGAACACGATCAGGACGGCGGCCGCTCCACGGGTCAGATTCCGCATGCTGTGCCTCCCTCAGGGCTGTCAGTTCAATTTCACCACGCGAACAGCTGGTCGTGTGATCTCCGGAGCGGTCCGCGTATGAGCTGTGCTGGCCCACTCTAGCAGGCCAGCAAGTCATGGACAACCAAAGAGCTATCGCCTGTGACCTCCGTCATCCTCCGGCATCTCTTCACCGCCATTCTCGTGGACCAAACCGCCCTGCGGACGGTCCAATCCGCCCCCGCTGTGCCGCTTGCCCAGGAAGTCGTAGACGACAATCGACCCGGCCACAGCAAGATTGAGAGACGGCACCAGACCCCACTGCGGTATTTGGACGATCAGCTCGGCCTCCGCGAGAATCTCCGCCGGTATTCCGCCGAGCTCTGCACCGAGCAGAAAGCACGGCCGCTCGGGATACTCGGCGTCGAAGAGATTGACGGCGCGATCGTCGAGCTCGATAGCCACCAGACTCCATCTCTTTTCTTTGAGGTGATGGCGGAACGCTTCCGCATCCTCCACCTGGGTGACGGTGGTGTAGAGCTCGGCGGTCCGCGCCGCTTCGACATTCCAATCCCGTTCTCCGACCAGCAGCACCTCTTCGGCAGCCGCCGCGTGCGCGGTGCGCACCAGCGAGCCCACGTTGTGCTCCTTGGTGATATTCCACGCCGCGATCGCCATCGGCCGCAGGCCCCGCCGGTACTCGTCGCGCCGGCGCTCCCTCCGTGCGAGCCTTCTTTCCATAGCGAGCTGGTGCTTGAGATCCGTCATATCCAGGAACGCGATATTAGCAATCTTTCTTCAACAGCAATTCAGCCCACTGTTTCGCCTCACGAAACGGTGGGCTGAATTGCTTCCAAAAATAACGAAACCCCGCGTGAAACGGGATTTCGTCGCGGCGGGTGTGCCCGCCCGGACCTTTTCAGTGGGTAACGCGGCTGTGTGGTCCGTTCAACACCCGCGGTCCTTGTGGACACTTCCAATATGGAACCCGCTGACGGTCCTGTCAAGGGGTCGAGAACACCAGGAAACGGGCGCTCAACTATGGATGCTAAATCGTTGGAAAGTTAGACGTTAAAACGTTCAAACGTTGCCAATAGGTGGTATCTGAAATTCAATAAATTCCGTGTTTTCAAAGGCATGGATCTTCAGAAAATTTTTGGGCGAATCGGGAAAAATCTCGACGTATTTATCGACCGTTCAGTAGCGCTTTGGGGGTGAATGCGTTCGGAAGAAGCTCAGCTGCGCTCGTCATGACACGATCGCCCGCCAAATTCGCCAGAATCACCGGGAAGTCGCCAAACTCGACCAGAACCTGCCGGCAGGCGCCACACGGTGAAGCCGGAGGATCTGTATCGGTGACCACCGCCAGCGCCTGGAAACGGTCCACTCCTGCCGACACCGCCGCCGCGATCGCATGTCGTTCGGCACATACACAGAGTCCGTACGAGGCATTCTCAACATTGCACCCGACATGCACGCCGCCGTCGACATCGAGAACGGCCGCGCCAACAGCAAATTTGGAATACGGCGCATGGGCACGATCGCGCACCTTCAGAGCCGCTTCCACCAACAGTGTCGCGCTCTCCTCAGAGATTTCCTTCATGCCGTAACTATATGCGAGTTACCGCTTGCGCGCTCCACCCGAGCCGCCCGAACTCTTGGAAGAGCTCCCCCCAGAGGACCTGGTGCTGCCCGCCGAGGAGCGGGAGCTGCCACCTGATGACCGACTGCTCCCGGCGGATGAACTGGACCTGCTGCTTGGCGACCGGGTGCTGCCCGCAGACGAGCGGGGACTGCTTCCGGTTGACCGGGTGCCACCGACCGAGCCGGATCGAGGCGCTGAGTATCGTCCCGGGCTCGTCCCCACCGATGTCGGCGAACGAACTCCCGAAGGACTGATCCTCGAAGACGCGGGAGGCCGACTGTAAACCGACGAACCGGTCCCCGGAACAATCACCGGACGGAGGGTCCCCGCCGAGCCGGCACTGCTTCGAGGCGCAACCAGTCCTCTGGAGCCGCTCGAGGATCCCAATCCGACGGCCCCAGTAGAAGACCCGGGGCTTCCTGAATACAGGGTCGGCCGGTAGAGATTCGGCTGTGAAGGCCTCGATCCACCCGAAGTCGAAAATGGTGAACTCGCCCCTGTGGAAAGGCGCGGCGAGACGACCTGGCGGTTGGCTGCCGCAGACGCAGCCGAACGACTACTGATGTCGGCGATGGTTGTGCGCGGGGCCAGCCGCTGTGCAACCTCGGGGCTCAATGAACCGTCACGAGCCATCAACCGGCTGATGTCGGCAGGCGTCCGTGATTCGACCCCGCGGAACACGCGCTCGATTTCGGAGCTCGGGTCGGCGGTGTTCGGCGATCGCGTCGCCAGCGGACCGGTCATCACGACGCCGGTCTGATTTGGATCGGTCGGCATCACGCGATCCCCACGACTGGAGAGACGCGCCTGATTGGGACTCGCGAAGTCTTCTTGAGCTACCGCAGTCCATCCGCGGCGATCCACCGCCGCCAGGCGAACCCTTCCGTTGAGATCGACCGCGGCAGCCGACTGTTCGCCGTTCTCGGAACCGTCGAACCCGATCCTGCCACCCGCGACGCGAGTGCCGGGCGGCATCACATCCCTGCGCGACGGTTGCGCGTAGCCGCCGCCTCCGCCCGGATAGGGAGGACGATTATTGGGCGGGTAATACCCCGGGTAGTGGCCACCATAGTTGCCCCAGTACCAGGAGTTGTAGTAGCCGTAGGGGCACCAGCCGACATAGCCGGGCCACCACATCCAACTCACCCAGGCCGGAGCCCAGTGGCGGCCCCACGACCACACCCAGCCGTAGCCGACGTCGTGGTACCACGAACCATAGTGGTATGGGAGCCATCCCCAGGGTTCGTAGGAGATCCACGCATACCCGGTGGGCGTCCAGTACCAGCGCCCGGCGTTGTACGGTTGCCAGCTCCCACCCACGGTCGGCTGCCACGCCCACGCGTTGATCGAGTCGACATAGAGCCAACTGCCATAACTGTCGAGCTGGGCCGCCTGCCGCGAATAGCGAAGATCGACGTATTGCGCACTCTCTCCAGCGGCGATCTGTCGCCGCATCTCGACCCACGCGGCAAAATCGTCGTTCCAGGTCAACTGGTTCTCGCTTCGCTGCACTTCACCGCCACCAACTTCGGCAGCGGTTTCGGACCGAATCAGCACACCACCGGCGGAAGTGGACGCTTCGGCAACTCCGGACATCACTTCCACGCGAATGCCTCCGCTGGGCAACGCATGAAGCCGATAAAGACCTTTCTGATTGAGATAGACAACCGCGCCGCGGCTGTCGATCCGGGTCGGTCGACCGGCAAGCCCGTAGTCCGTGACCTCGACGATGATCGAACCCTCGGCGAGATAGATGACCGACCGCTCGGCCTCCGAGTCGCGGCTGAAGGCCACTGCGTCGAGGCTCAGAGTCGTGTATTCATCCAACCACAGAGTGTTGCCGTCGGCGAGGACAACTTCCATCCTCGCCTCTCGTGCGGTGTCCACGCGATCGCCCCCGACCAGCGGCATATTGATCACCGCCTCGAGGCTCTCGTCTCCGCTTGCCGGCTGCACGGTCGCATAGCGCTCGAGGTAGGAAATGTAGCTCAACGAGGTCATTTCGTCCTCGGTAGAGGCCATCGCTACGCTGCCGAGTGCTAGTACTAAGCTTGTGATCAGGACCTTTTTCACGGT
>Ga0316191_10004906_pt1 | contig 10044 bp, 10 predicted proteins | sample Eddworburr2cm_MG_FD_204928 | JGI IMG/M metagenome (GOLD analysis project Ga0316191, IMG submission 204928) | Coastal sediment microbial communities from Maine, United States - Eddy worm burrow 2 cm | ecosystem: Environmental > Aquatic > Marine > Coastal > Sediment | place: USA: Maine... | reverse complement strand
GCGGTGAAGCCCATTTCCTGCGCGACAATCACCGGTGCTGCATCGACCAGCGGTATAAACCCGACAGAAACCGCGGCGCGCTTCATGACAAAATACCGGCAGCGGTCACAAGGGCTGCCGCGACGTCTGCAACGCGCTTGCCCTGATCCATGGCGGCCTTGCGCAAAATTGCATAAGCTTGATCTTCGTCGACACCACGGGCTTTGATGATCATGCCTTTGGCGCGATCAATCACTTTGCGTTCTTCCAAAGCACGCTTTGTTTCGGCCAGTTCGATGCGCATGCGCTGGAACATACGAAACCGTGCGATGGCTGCGTCCAGCACCGGTTTGACGCGGGTTGGCTGTAGCCCGTTGACCACATAAGCCGAAACACCTGCTTCAATGGCGGCGTCCGACATTCCCGCTTCGGAGCGGTCCACAAACATCGCAACCGGCCGATCCATAGGTCCCGAGGCAATCGCGAGTTCTTCAAGTGTGTCACGCGAGGGGTTGGCAATGTCGATTAACACGATATCGGGCTGTTTTGCCTTGATTTGCCGTGCAAGGCCCATGGGGTCTGCAATCACGTCTATCTCAAATTCGCCCGCGTCCCGCAGGCCATCGACAATCTGCAAGGCGCGGTCACGATCCGCTTCGACAACGATGATAGACATCTTTTCAGCCATGCTTATGGATCGACAGAGCGGAAGCAGGTTGTAAATGCGACAACTCGGTCTTGGGCGATTTTAGTGACCAAAGGCTGGGCGTTTGATTAGTTTTTGAGCGTAAGTCGCGCAACTTGCCCCCGAAGCGATTGGTTCACCCTTCGGGGGCAGCTTGGGTCAAAGTCCGATGGCGTAGTCGGCCAGAGCGATAAACATCGGTATGCTCAGGATTGCGACAGGTGTGCCAAGTCCGGTCGACGCGCCGATGTAGGCAGACGGGTTTGCTTCGGGCAGGGCGCCGCGCATCGTTGGAGGGCCTGAGATATCCGAGCTGGACGCTGCCATGACTGCCAGCAGAACGACACCACCTGCTGAGAACCCGGTGAAGTGATGTGCGACCAACCCTAAGCCAAAACCGATCATACCGTGGACGAGAGGGGCCGTGAGGCCGTAGATCACGTAGGCATGTGCGACTTTGCGCAATTCGGAGAGCCGCGACCAAGCTTCCATACCCATAAGCAACATCAAGATGGAAAGAAGGCCACGGAAGAGAGGTTCGTAAAAGCTTTGGTATACGCTTTCCGGCCGGCCCAGTACACCGATTGCGATGCCAAGCAGCAGTGCAGAGATCGCGGGACTGCGTACGGTATCCACAAGAATGCCTTTTATCATGCTGCCGTCGACGTCAGATGACATGCCGCCCATGCCGCCACCACCACCTACCGTCATTGCGCTGCTGCCAGAGGCGTTGACGCCCTGTGCCACGCGCCGCTCAGCGCTCATCCGTGCAAGAACAATTGCGGTCACAAGCGCTGCGATGTCCATAAAGGGATAAAGGGCACCAATGAACCCTTCGTAAAAGATGTCTTCGGCGTCCAGCATGGCCATGCCGGCTGCAAGCGTGGAGGCCGAGACCGCACCGAACAGCCCCACAGTGGCCATCGCATCCATGCGGGACACATCCTTGAACCGTGCAAGTGTCTGACCACCTAGGAGCACGATTGCAACGCCAACTGCCATGGCCGCACCGGCAGGTACCGCAAGTGCAATAAAGTCAGCCTCGCGGATCGAAATGCCGGCACCAAGGCCGACCTTGAGCAACAAAAGGATCACGATGAATTTGTAGACAGGGTCAGGAATTTCGAGCTTGCTGCCCAAAGCGGCCAACATCATCCCGCCCAGCAAAAATGCGAGCGTCGGTTTTTGCATCTGGCTCAGGATCGTGCTGGCAATGTCTGCAATCATGTCCATTGTAGTCTCCCTCATTCGGTGTTTGAGGACATATGGAGCAATTACTTAAATTAAAAAAATATATCTTTTTGAACATATCGTTCTATAAAAGAGAACTATGGATGCATTGAACTATCACCATCTTCGGTATTTCCGTGAAGTTGCACGGGAAGGGAACCTGACAAGAACGGCAGAGCAGGTGAACCTGTCCCAGTCTGCGTTGTCGTCACAGATCCGCACACTGGAAGACCGGCTGGGCCATGCTTTGTTCGACCGTGTAGGCCGCAGGCTTGTGCTAACCGAAGTGGGACGGATTACACTCGATTATGCCGACCGCATTTTCAGCACGGGCGAAGAGCTTGTTGCAACTTTGGAACGCAGCCACGCAGATACACCACCGCTGCGTGTCGGGGCGCTATCGACGCTGTCGCGTAATTTCCAGATCCGGTTTCTGGAACCTGTGCTTGGCACTCCGGACGTGGATGTGGTTTTGCGATCAGGCAGCGAAGAGGTTCTTTATGACGGTCTGCGGTCATTGTCCCTTGATGTCTTGTTAACGACTGAACCGCCGCGCGCCGAGACGGGGCGCGAATTCACTGCACACCGGTTGGCGGAACAGACAGTCGGTCTGCACGGTGTGCCCGAGCGCATGCGTTACGATACGCTAAAAGAGCTGCTGACCAGTGAGCCGTTGATTGTCCCGACAGAAAGTTCAGTGCGGCGCGGCTTTGACAGTCTTATTGCCCGTCTCAATATCCAGCCAAGGATTGTGGCGGATGTTGATGATATGGCCATGGTCAGGCTGTTGGCACGGGTAAACGCCGGTGTTGCGATTGCACCCGACGTCGTGCTGGCGGATGAAATAGCTTCGGGCCGTCTGGTAACCGCGCCGTTTGATCTTAGCATTGTGGAAAGCTTTTTTGCGGTGACAACGCGCCGTAGTTTCCCGCATCCGTTCCTTGAACGCCTTATCAACGCCTAGAAGGTTCAGGTTGTCTTGCATTACAGGGGGTGGCCATGAATATTGACCCTGGGGAATGATCCGTTGTGTCAACGCGCTGGACGGGGCTCGGGTTTTCTGGGTATTTGCGCCGAAAAGAGGGAGTGCCGCAGCGTGAGTGTTCTTGTGCAGATTGTTCTGGGTAGCACGGTGTTGGTTTTTTGCCTGCTGATACATCTGGGTATTCAGGTGTGGGTGGCGCGAAAACTGCGCTCGCATAAGGATAAATTTGACCGGCCCAGCGGACGGACCGTGTTCATAACCTGTTCAGCGGTGGTGATCGTGCTGTTGTTTTCGCATACCATGCATCTGTATATCTGGGCGATTTCGCTGTGGTTGTTGGGTGCGCTGCCGGGGCATGAGGAAACCATCTACTTTAGTTTGGTGACCTATACGACCGTGGGCTATGGCGATTTAACACTTGGTCCGGCTTTTCGCATTTTCGGTGCAATGGCATCCGTGACGGGTATTTTGTCGTTCGGGTTGACCACGGCGTTTCTGGTCGGGCTGTTCCCGAATGTGATCATTGCGCTCCGCGATGACCCGAGCGAGCCACCCCCGACGACATAGGCCAAGGAAATCAATGCGGTTTGTTGGTGTAAGACTGATGTGTGGTCTGGTTTTATTCTGCGCAGCGATTGCCGCACAAGCAGAGGAAGATGCAATGGAACTGTCACCGAACTGGGAATATGTTTCCGACCGTGTCATGGGGGGCGTCTCGAGCGGGGATTTGCAGATCGACACTGTTGACGGGCGGCGCGGTACGCGTCTACGCGGTCAAGTGTCGTTGGACAATAACGGCGGGTTTGTTCAAATGGCCTTTGACCTTGCCGAAGACGCTGCGACTTTTGATGCGTCAGAGTGGGCAGGCATCGCATTTGACGTTGTTGGAAACGGTGAGCAGTACGAAGTGCGGCTCAGGACCACAGCGCTTTCGCGGCCATGGCAGTCTTTCCGTGCACCATTCGACGCCAAGAGGCACTGGCGCAGGGTGCAAATCCCTTTCAACAGGTTTGAAGCCCACCGCACAGACGCCGCTTTTGATCCTTCGCAACTGAAGCGGGTAGGGGTTTTGGCAATCGGGCGGGTGTTCGAGGCTGATATTACCATCGCTGGCGTACGGTTCTACAAATAAACGTTTTTCCGCTGTCGTTCACCAAAGGTTAATTTATGGGCAAAATGAAAATAAACCCTAGACCATAACCTATCTATTCACGGCGCATCATAAACGTGGTTGCACCCCGCGCCTTGTGGGGTACGCTTGTGACATGACAAACAAAAAAGACCATTTCAGCGAAATGACAGCCGGCGATACCGTGAGGGCACCTTACCAGCGGTATCAATCTTGGTTTGCGCAGCAAGATGTTGCTCGACTGGCCAAGAAGGCGAACGAGGCAGAAGCCTTTTTTCGACGCACCGGCATTACTTTTAACGTCTACGGCCAGGATGACGCAGAAGAGCGGCTGATCCCATTTGATCTGGTGCCGCGTATTCTGTCCAATTCTGAATGGACGAAACTGTCGCGCGGGATAGAGCAGCGCGTGCGCGGTATAAATGCCTTTTTGCACGACATCTATAACCGTCAGGAAATCTTGCGAGCCGGTGTCGTACCTGTCGAGCTGGTCGCCAATAACGATGCGTTTCTGCCGCAAATGATGGATTTTACCCCCGCAGGCGGGGTCTATACCCACATTGTGGGAACCGATATCGTGCGCACCGGCGAGGACGAGTTTTATGTTCTTGAAGACAACGCACGCACACCGTCGGGTGTCAGCTACATGCTGGAAAACCGCGAAACGATGCTGCAGATGTTTCCTGAACTGTTCAGCCAGAACCGTGTACAACGTGTCAGCGACTATCCCAAAAACCTGAGAAAATCGCTTGAGGCTTCAGCCCCTGCAGGCTGTACGGGGCGTCCTTGTGTCGTTGTGCTGACGCCTGGAATTCATAACTCTGCCTATTTCGAGCATAGCTTTCTGGCAGACCAGATGGGCGTGGAATTGGTGGAAGGACACGATTTGCGTGTCGTTGACGGTCATTTGGCAATGCGAACCACGCGCGGCTACAAAGTGATCGACGTGATTTACCGGCGCATTGATGACGAATATCTGGACCCGTTGACGTTTAACCCCAATTCCATGTTGGGTGTTCCGGGTATTATGGACGTCTATCGGGCAGGCAATATCACCATCGCCAACGCTCCGGGAACCGGCGTGGCGGATGACAAGGCGATATATAGTTATGTGCCGGATATCATAGAGTTTTACACTGGCGAGAAAGCAATTCTGAAGAACGTGGAAACATTCCGGTGTTCAAAAGCTGACCAGTTGCAGTATGTGCTGGACAATCTGGCCGATCTGGTTGTCAAAGAAGTGCATGGATCGGGCGGCTATGGCATGTTGGTGGGCCCTGCTGCCAGCAAAAAAGAAATTGCAGACTTTGCAGAAAAGCTGAAGGCAAAGCCGTCAAACTATATTGCACAACCGACCCTGTCGCTTTCGACGGTGCCTGTGATGACAGAGAGTGGTTTGGCACCGCGACATGTCGATCTACGTCCCTTCGCGCTGGTGTCGCCGAACTCGATCAATATCGTCCCCGGCGGGCTGACCCGTGTTGCATTGACCGAGGGTAGCCTTGTGGTGAATTCAAGTCAGGGCGGCGGTACCAAAGACACTTGGGTACTGGAGAGCTGATATGCTGGGTAAGAACGCAGGTGGTTTGTTTTGGATGTTTCGCTACCTTGAACGGGCGGGCAATACCGCGCGGCTCATCGAGGCCGGTTTCCGGATCGCGTTAACGCGATCGACAAATCCGGCCTCTGAATGGAAATCGGTCATTGCAACCTCTGCGTCGCAGAAATATTACGACGCCAAATACGATGGGTATGACAGCGCGCGTGTCACAGACTTTTTGTTGCGTGATCCAGACAACCCCAATTCTGTTTTGTCGGTCATCCGGTTTGCGCGCGACAATGCGCGGATGGTGCGCACCGGTCTGACTACCGAAGTCTGGTCAGCGGTGAACGAGACATGGATGCTGCTGAACGATGTTTTGAAAGAACCCATTCCCGAAACAGACATCCCCGAAGTGCTTGCTGCAATTCGTCAGCAATCAGCGTTGGTGCGCGGGGCGCTTCATGGAACGATGTTGCGCAATGACATCTATGATTTCTGCAGGCTGGGTACATTCATTGAGCGGATGGACAGCACAGCGCGTATCATCGATGTGAAGTATTATGCGTTGCTGCCTGCCACGTCATTTGTCGGTAGCAGCATGGACAATGTGCAATGGGAAATGATTCTAAGATCCGTGTCGGCGCATGCCTCTTTCCGGTGGGCGGTCGACGGCGGGTACAATGCACCCAACATTGCCAACTTTCTGATACTCGACAAGCGATTGCCGCGTTCTTTGGCATTTTGCGCGTCTCAGATGGTCGAAAATCTGGAATACCTGTCGGATGACTATGGTGAGCGGTCGCAAAGCCTTGTTATGGCGGAAGAACTTAGCAAGTGCCTTAAATCCCGTGACATCAGCATGATTTTTGACGAGGGTTTACATGAGTTTCTGACTGGTTTTATCGCGGATACGACCAATCTTGGGCTCCAGATAGAAAAAGATTACAGGTTTAACGCATAATGCTGCTCACCATAAAACATACGACAGAATACACGTATGACACGCCGGTGGAATTTGCGCTGCAGCGGGTAAAACTGCGTCCCCTTGACTGTGTGGTGCAAATGGTACCGGACTGGAGCGTTGAAATTGACGGGGGCAAGGTTGAGATAAGCTACAAAGACCACTACGGAAACCATGTCGATCTGGTAAGCGCAGAGCGCGGGACGCAGAACCTGTCAATAACGGCCTCTGGTACTGTCGATACACGCGATTCCGCAGGCGTGTTTGGGAAGGTGTACGGGCGTGCCCCTCTCTGGCTGTTTGCGCAAAGTACGCCGCTTACGCATGCTGGCACACGGGTTCAGGAACTCGCCAAGACCCTGTCATCGGCGCGGGATACTCTGGATGGATTGCACGATTTAAGTACTGAGGTGCTTAAGAAGGTTCCCTACGAGAGCGGGCACACACAATCCGAGACTGATGCAGAAACAGCAATCGAAATCGGAAAGGGTGTGTGTCAGGATCACGCGAATATATTCGTTTCCGCTGCCCGTTCGGTTGGCCTGCCGGCCCGATATGTAAGCGGGTATCTGATGATGGACGACCGCGTCGATCAAGACGCAAGCCATGCCTGGGCCGAGATACATCTGAAAGATCTGGGCTGGGTCGGGTTTGACGTTTCAAACGGTGTGTCTCCGGATGAGCGGTATGTACGGATTGCCATCGGACGTGACGCACATGACGCGGCGCCTATTTATGGATTGCGGGGCGGGGCCGGTGGCGAAAGCCTCTTGGTATCTTTACAGGTGCAGCAGTAGCGCAGACTCGCCGCATCATAATACGGACAGGCGCTGAAGTCGGCATTGAATGTTCTGCCTGACCGCAAAGTGTAGCGTTTATTGGCCGCGCGGGTATATCCAAGCTCAGGTGTTTATGAGTGCAGACAGTTCTTCGGCCGCGTGAAACAGCGTTGATACTTTGGCTTCGAGGTCTTCAATGCCCAACCGTTGCAAAGGCGCATGCACAGATAGGGTGGATACCAGACGCTTTTGCATATCGTAGATTGGAACTGCGATCGCGCCCATCCCTTCCATGAATTCCTCTGCATCTATAGAATACCCGCGTGCCCTTGTTTTTTCGAGCTCGGCCTTGAGCGCTGCTTTGTCAGCGATGGTTCCGGGCACATGGCGTTCCAAAACGGCATTCTCCAGGAAACGCTCCAGATAACTGCTGCGGAGTGACGACAGGTACATCTTGCCGCTTGCCGTGCAATGGAACGGGACTTGCGATCCAATCGGCAACTGGATGCGCAATGGCCAGTGTGTCTCGACACGGTCGAGGTAAATCATTCCGTCGCGGTCAGGTGTCGCTATATTGCAGGTTTCGCCAATTGTTTCGGCAACGCGTCGTAGAATGGTCAGCCTGACCATGCGTACGCGTTGTGACGATACTGTATCGACCGCCAGCCGTCTGAGACGGGGACCGGGGCCATACGAACGGCCATCGATATCACGCTGCAAAAAGCCTGCTTCCTCGGCGGTATGGAATAGCCGGTGAAGCGTAGGTTTAGGCAGGTTGAGCGTTTCTTTCAGGGAAGAGGGCGTGACAGGCACACCCACTTTTGCAACCTCTTCAAGCAGGACCAACAACCTAAGGTTGGTTGGAATTTGGCCCTGCTTTTCTGGATTTAGGTCGTCTGGCATATATCAGCTTCGCATTTATCTTTCAGGAAGCAACATAAGCGCCAAATCCGGCGTCAATGCTACAAGAATCCATGTCGCCATAAGGGCAACAAGATACATTGTAGAATATCTGAGCAACCGGAAGTAAGGCACCCCTGTCACGCCGGACGCCACGTAAAGGTTCAGCCCGTAGGGCGGCGTAATAAAGCCGATTGATGCACCCACAAGGAAAACGACCGCAAAGTGGATCGGATCCACACCAACTGAAACCGCTATGGGTGCCAGGATCGGCGCCAGGATAATCGTAACAGGAAGGGATTCCAGAATCATCCCGGTGACGAAAACGATGGCCATTGCCGTGAACAGAACTGCGTAGTATCCGCCCATGCCTGTCACAAAGTCGCCGATGTACTCTTTCGCTCCCAATGAAGACAGGACCTGTTGCATCGCAACAGATACCGCAATCAGAGGAACGAGAATTCCCGTAATCTGTGCAGAACGCGAGACGATGGCTGGCAGGCTTGGCAGCGTGAAGCCTTCCACGACAAACATCGACAAGAAACTCTTTTCTTCGACCGGTACATCTGCGCCGCTGCCCATGAGTTTGTTCAGCGGATAGCAGAGCAACCCTACAAACACACAAAAACCAACAGTGATACCTGCCGCCTCGGTGGGTGAGAATTTGCCAGTGTAGATGCCCCAAAGCACCAAACCGATGGCAAAGAAACCCAGCCACGCCCCGAACGCAGTTTTCATGACCCGTTGGAAGGAAAGGCCGATCAGGATACCCCAACCGTTTATTGTGCACACGATGAAAGCCACCGTCATCATGGCGATAACCATCAGCGTTCCCGGAACGATACCGGCGATGAACAAATCGGAAATCGGCAGGTTCATCAAGAACCCGTAGACGATGAAAATGATCGAGGGTGGAATGATGATCCCGACCGTACCGCCCGCAGCAGCTGTCGCCGCAGAGAAACGTTCATCGTAGTTGCCCTTGACCATTTCAGGATGCAGCATTGAGCCGATGGTGGCTGTGGTCGCCGAGTTTGACCCAGAGATCGCCGCGAAAAGTCCGCAGGCCGCGATGGATGCCATTGCCAAACCACCACGTAGCCATCCCAAACAGGAGTAGGCAAAATTGGATAGCCGTCGGGCAATCCCTGACTGGTTGATCAAGTCCCCCGTCAGGATAAACAGCGGCATCGCAAGCAGTGCGAAGCCTTTACTGAAAACGTTTATCAGTTCGTTGCCGGTGTTAGACAGCGGCAGGTCGATCACAAAACTACAGCCGACGACCCAGTAAAAGATAACCAGCAATACCGGGGTGCCGAGCATGAACAGAAAGGTCACGGCCAGCGAAATAATCGTAATCCAAGATCCGTCCGACATTATACATCCCCCCCGATGACTGCCTGTTGAATAATAGGTGTGCCTGCGCGGTAATTGCCCAAGTCTTCCAGCCAGTTGCCGATCACACGACCCGACATCAGAGTGAATGCAATTGGCACGGTTATGTAGAACCACCATTTCATGACGTCGTCGACACCGTCGACCAGTTGGAAGTTATCTGCGGAAAGCGCGGTGAAACGCAGCGATGTCGTAATGGCGATCCAGCAGAAACCAAGCCAGAGCAAAGCATCCAGTGTCAGCGTTGCCATTTGACCGGCGGGGCTCATTTTAGACCGGAATTCGCTAAAGCTCAGGTGGGTCCGAAGTTTCACGTTATAGGAACATGCAAACCACGCCATAACCATAAATAGAAATGGCGGAACGGTGGTAGACCCGGACCATTGATGAGAGAATACAAAGCGGTCAATTACGCCCCAACAGATGATCCCCGCGATAATGAGATACATGCTGACAGA